>Ga0207650_10000454_pt1 | contig 34777 bp, 31 predicted proteins | sample KBSS63metaG_FD_184325 | JGI IMG/M metagenome (GOLD analysis project Ga0207650, IMG submission 184325) | Switchgrass rhizosphere microbial communities from Kellogg Biological Station, Michigan, USA - KBS S6-3 metaG (SPAdes) (version 2) | ecosystem: Host-associated > Plants > Roots > Rhizosphere...
CCACATTTTGATTTATGTTTCCCCTAGGAGAAACATAAATCAAAATGTGGGAGGGGCTTGCCCCCGATAGCGATGGACCCACCAGCTTATTTATGGCTGACACACCGTCATCGGGCACAAGCCCCTTCCACATTTTTGATATCTACCTGCCCCGAACTGTCAGCGTAGGCTCGGGCCCTGGAAGCCCATGTACAGGGCCAGCTTCTCCGCCACGCTGGCACCGAGTTTTTTGGAGAAGCGATCAAACGGCGATTCCTCAACCGTGAAATCCACCAACTCCTTCTCGCCAATCACGTCACGCGCCACCGAACTGGCACTGCCCAGGCCATCGACCAAGCCCAGCGGCAGCGCCTGCTCGCCTGACCAAACCAGACCCGAGAACAACTCCGGGTGCTCTTTGTCTTTCAGACGATCGCCACGCCCCTGCTTCACGCTGGCAATGAACTGGCGATGGGTAGTATCAAGTACGCCCTGCCAGAACTGGGTCTCATCGGCCTTTTGCGGCTGGAATGGGTCAAGGAACGCTTTGTGCTCGCCTGAGGTATAGGTGCGACGCTCTACCCCGAGCTTCTCCATGGCGCCAACAAAGCCGTAACCCGCCGCTGTCACACCAATGGAACCCACCAGGCTGGCCTTGTCGGCATAAATCTGGTCAGCGGCGCTGGCAATATAATAGGCACCCGAAGCCCCCAGGTCGGAAATCACCGCATACAGCTTGAGATCCGGATGCAGGCCGCGCAGACGGCGAATCTCGTCATACACATAACCCGACTGCACCGGGCTGCCGCCTGGGCTGTTGATGCGCAGGATCACGCCCTTGACCTTTGGGTCCTCAAATGCGGCACGCAGACTGGCGACGATGTTATCGGCACTGGCCGGCTCCTTGTCGGCGATGACCCCACGCACTTCGATCAACGCGGTGTAGTTGGCGCCGCGCGTCGCGCTTTTTTCCATGTCCATCAGCGGGCTGAACAAGGCCAGCATGAGTAACAGATAAGTAAAGGTCAGCAGCTTGAAGAAAATCCCCCAGCGCCGTGCGCGACGTTGCTCCTGGACGCTGGCCAGAAGCGTCTTCTCCAGCAGCTTCCAGCTTTTGTCGTCACCACTTTCTGCCTTTTCAGGCGCTTTCCACTCGTCACTCATGTGCCATCAACCCCGGCTAAGACTTATCGGGCCCGGCTGAGCCAGGCCTGCAATTGCGAAAAATGATCGATCATGACCCTGGGCTCATATGGCTGCAACGCCTCGGCGGATTGGGCGCCATAGCTGACCGCCACACTGTCCATGCCGGCGTTGCGCGCCATCATCAAGTCGAAGGAGGCGTCACCCACCATCAGTGCCTGGCGGGCAGACACGCCGCAATGAGCCAGGATCTGCTCCAGCATCAGAGGATGTGGTTTGCTGGCGGTTTCATCGGCGGCGCGGGTGATATCGAAATAGTCTTCCCAGCCATGGGCCCTGAGCACCCGATCCAGCCCGCGACGCGCCTTGCCGGTGGCGACCGCCAGGTAGTAACCCTCGGCACGGAAGGTGTCCAGCGATTGCACAACCCCTTCAAACAGCGGCGAAGGCTCAGCCTCCAGCGCAATGTAGTGATCGGCGTAGTGCTCGCGAAAAGTGATCAACTCAGGGTCGGTGATTTCGGGATACAGGGTGCGAATCGCCTCAGGCAAGCCCAGACCGATAATGCCCTTGACCGCCAGGTCGCTGCACAACGCAAAGCCTGAACGGGTAGACGCCACGTGCATTGATTCAACGATACGGCCAATGGAGTTGGCCAGGGTCCCGTCCCAATCAAAAATCAGCAGCTTGTAATCAAGGTGCGACACTCAAACGCTCCACGGTCTTGGCCCACATCTCATCGACCGGCGCCTGCAGCTTCAATTCGCCACCATCCGGCAGCGGCACAGTAAGCATGTAGGCATGCAGGAACAGGCGCTTACCGCCCAGGTCGCGGATTTCCTTGGAGAAACCCTCATCACCGTACTTGGTATCGCCCGCAATGCAGTGGCCCGCATGCAGGGTATGCACGCGGATCTGGTGGGTACGCCCGGTCACCGGCTTGGCCTCGACCATGGTGGCGAAGTCACCGAAGCGGCGCAGCACCTTGAACAGGGTCAGGGCTTCTTTGCCCTCCTCGTCCACTTCGACCATGCGCTCGCCCGAACGCAGGTTGCTCTTTTGCAGCGGCGCGCGGACGCTCTTGATCGAACTGGCCCAGTTGCCGCGCACCAGCGCCATGTAGCGCTTGTCCACGCCATCGCCACGCAGGGCGGTGTGCAAGTGGCGCAGCATGCTGCGTTTTTTGGCAATCATCAGCAGGCCAGAGGTATCGCGGTCCAGCCGATGGACCAGCTCAAGCTCCTTGGCATCCGGGCGCAATTGACGGAAGGCTTCGATCACGCCGAAGTTCAGGCCGCTGCCACCGTGAACCGCAATGCCACACGGCTTGTTGATCACGATCAGCTTGTTGTCTTCGAACACGATCGATGCTTCCAGGCGCTGCAACAGCCCCTGGGCCAAGGGCACAGGCTCGTCACGCTCAGGCACGCGCACGGGCGGCACACGAACGATATCGCCCGCCTGCAACTTGTACTCGGGCTTGATGCGCCCCTTGTTCACGCGCACTTCGCCTTTACGCAAGATGCGGTAAATCAAGGTCTTGGGCACGCCTTTGAGCCTGGCCAGGAGAAAATTGTCGATGCGTTGGCCGGCATATTCCGGCGAGACCTCAAGCAGCTGGACGCTGGGGGTCGGGGGGGCGGTAGTCGTCATGGCGGCGATGATAACAATTTTTTATGGAATTGAAGCACTTAATCATTGCTGCTATAGTCGCGAACGCCGCCAAAAGCGGCCTGGCCAGAGGACATGCGGCAAACTGCCGGCCCTGACCATCGCAATTCATCAGGACGCGAGGCCGTCCTACGGGGCTTTCGCCACCTTGGAAGGCTCAGGATTGTAACAAGCGCAGGTGACATGAGGCCTGAAGCGAGTGCGATGCGCAGAGTGAATACTCGCGTTGCGCGCCGATATTTACGGCCAGTTCACAAAGTGCAGTCAGTCTTGTGCCAGACCATGGCGAATGCTTCGGAAACAACGCCTGTTAAGAGCTGAGTGAGAGCGCAATCGCCCACATTCAGTCTTGTTTAGCCATGAGCGTGGACTCCCCATTGGAGAACACGGTAAATGCCAACCCGCTGCGGATTCTGCGCGCGGCAGCACCCGAATTATCAGGGATACGTGTAGGGTGGAGATGCACAACCGTCGGACCGTGTAGCACTAGGCTTATATTTAGACGCTTCATCTCGTCCACAGTCGTCGGTTGATTCCTCCTCCTGACCTTAGCTTTTGTTGAAGTGGTGCCTTTGTCACCACCGCTAACAAGCAGGACGCGTCCGTCGCGATGCCCGCCCAATTGGCAGGCTTTGCTGGACACTGGAGTGGCCAACCACTCTTGACGCACCTGACACCGACCGTGAGAAGTCGTGTGTGCCGAACGCCGTTTCCGGCAGCCCGGAAACCGACGGTACAACATGAAAAGAATGCTGATTAACGCAACTCAACCCGAAGAGTTGCGTGTTGCACTGGTAGATGGCCAACGCCTCTACGACCTGGACATCGAGTCCGGTGCACGCGAGCAAAAGAAGGCCAACATCTACAAAGGCCGTATTACTCGCATCGAACCAAGCCTTGAGGCAGCCTTTGTCGATTTCGGCTCCGAGCGCCACGGCTTCCTGCCCCTTAAAGAAATCTCCCGCGAGTACTTCAAGAAAGCCCCTGAAGGTCGCGTGAATATCAAGGACGTCCTGAGCGAAGGCCAGGAAGTCATCGTTCAGGTCGAAAAAGAAGAACGTGGCAACAAGGGCGCAGCCCTGACCACTTTCATCAGCCTGGCCGGCCGTTACCTGGTGCTGATGCCGAACAACCCACGTGCCGGCGGTATCTCCCGTCGCATCGAAGGCGAAGAGCGCAACGAACTGCGTGAAGCGCTGAACGGCCTGATCGCACCGGCCGACATGGGCCTGATCGTGCGCACTGCGGGCCTGGGCCGCAGCAGCGAAGAAATGCAGTGGGACCTCGACTACCTGCTGCAACTGTGGACCGCCATTAAAGAAGCCTCGCTGGATCGTTCCGCGCCGTTCCTGATCTACCAGGAAAGCAACGTGATCATCCGCGCTATCCGCGATTACCTGCGCCAGGACATCGGCGAAGTGCTGATCGACAGCGTTGAAGCCCAGGACGAAGCCCTGACCTTCATTCGCCAGGTGATGCCGCAGTACGCCAGCAAGATCAAGCTGTACGAAGACAGCGTGCCACTGTTCAACCGTTTCCAGATCGAAAGCCAGATCGAAACCGCCTTCCAGCGCGTGGTTGAACTGCCTTCCGGCGGCTCCATCGTGATCGACCCGACCGAAGCCCTGGTGTCCATCGACATCAACTCCGCGCGCGCCACGAAGGGTAGCGACATCGAAGAAACCGCCCTGCAGACCAACCTGGAAGCGGCTGAAGAAATCGCCCGCCAGCTGCGTCTGCGTGACATCGGCGGCCTGATCGTGATCGACTTCATCGACATGACCCCCGCCAAGAACCAGCGCGCCGTGGAAGAGAAAGTCCGCGAATGCCTGGAAGCTGACCGTGCCCGCGTACAGGTCGGCCGCATCTCGCGCTTCGGCCTGCTGGAGATGTCCCGTCAGCGCCTGCGCCCTTCCCTGGGCGAGAGCAGCGGCATCGTCTGCCCGCGCTGCAACGGCACCGGCATCATCCGTGACGTTGAATCGCTGTCCCTGGCGATCCTGCGCCTGATCGAAGAAGAAGCCCTGAAAGACCGCACCGCCGAAGTCCGCGCGCAAGTGCCGATCCCGGTTGCAGCCTTCCTGCTCAACGAAAAACGCAACTCGATCACCAAGATCGAACTGCGCACCCGCGCCCGTATCGTGATCCTGCCGAACGATCACCTCGAAACGCCGCACTTCGAAGTGCAGCGCCTGCGTGATGACAGCCCGGAAGCCCACAGCGGCCAGTCCAGCTATGAAATCGCCGCGGCAGCTGCCGAAGTGGAAGAAGTCCAGCCAGCTGCCGCGACCCGCACCCTGGTTCGCCAGGAAGCAGCCGTGAAGACCGCGCCGGCCCGCGCCAACGCACCGGTGCCGGTTGAAGTCGCAGCCCCGGTTGCCGCGCCGGCCGCCCTGCCTGAGCCAAGCCTGTTCAAAGGGCTGGTGAAGTCGCTGGTCAGCCTGTTCGCCAGCAAGGAAGAGCCTGTGGCACCGGTAGTGGTTGAAAAACCCGCATCCGAACGCCCGGCACGCAACGAAGAGCGTCGCAACGGTCGCCAGCAAAGCCGTAACCGCAACGGTCGCCGTGACGAAGAGCGCAAGCCTCGCGAAGAACGTGCACCGCGTGAAGATCGCGCGCCACGTGAAGAGCGTGCGCCTCGCGAAGCCCGTGAAGACACCCCGGCCGTCGCCCGTGAAGAACGTGCACCCCGCGAAGAGCGCGCACCCCGCACCCCGCGCGCCCCACGTGAAGACCGCAAGCCACGTGGCGAGCGTGAAGAGCGCGTGCGTGAACTGCGCGAGCCGCTGGACGCCGCCGCGCCAGCCGTTGCTGGCGCTGCCGCCACTACCGAAGAGCGCCCGGCCCGCCAGCCGCGTGAAGAACGCGCCCCACGTGAAGAGCGCCAGCCGCGCCCTGCGCGTGAAGAGCGTCAACCACGCGCCGAGCAAGCCGCTGCCGCCAGCGAAGAAGAAGTGCTGACCGGTGAAGAGCACTCGCAGGAAGATGGCCAGGAAGGCGCCGAAGGCGACCGTCCACGCCGCCGCTCCCGTGGCCAGCGTCGTCGCAGCAACCGTCGCGAGCGTCAGCGTGATGCCAACGGCAACGTGATCGAAGGCTCGGAAGAAGCCGGCGAGAACGCGCAAGCCCACACCAGCGAACCGACCGGCGCCGAACTGGCTGCCGGGCTGGCCGTTACCGCTGCCGTTGCCAGCTCGGTCATCAGCGCACCTGCTGAAGCCCAGGCTCACGAGCAAGCTGAACGCGCCACGGCTGCTGTCGAAGAAACCGCTGCTGTAGAAGCGCCTGTTGCCGAGACTCCCGTAGTTGAAGCACCTGTCGTTGAAGCCACCACCCCGATCGAAGCCCCAGTGGTTCCGGAAGTGGAAGTGGCACCGGTTCGCGACGCCCAGCCAGAAACCGAAGTGGTTGCCGTTGAACCGGCTCCAGTGGTTGAACCTCAGCCAGTGGTTGAAGCCCCGGTTGAAGTCGCGGCTCAAGCCCCGGTTGCCGAAGAAGCCGCCCCGGCAGTGCGTGAAGTTCGTGAAGAACAGACCGCCTTCCAATGGGCTGCCGAGCCCGCCGCTCCGATTGAAGCCCCAGCGCCTGCGCCTGTCGTAGAAGAAGCGCCGGCACCGGTTGCCGAAGTGGTTGAAGCGGCTCCGGTTGTGGTTGCCGAGCCTGCGCCAGCGGTCGAAGTGCCGGCCGTCGCCGAAGTTGAAGCGCCAGTGGTCGAAACGCCCCCTGCCAGCGCCCTGACCGAAAACGGCCGCGCACCGAACGACCCTCGTGAAGTGCGTCGCCGTCGCAAGGAAGCTGAAGCCGCCGCTGCCGCCGCTGCTGCTGCTGCTGCTCCAGCCGTAGTCGAAGCCGTCGAGGCGCCAGCCCCGGTTGCTGAAACCGTGGTTGAGCACGCCGCTGCTGAAGCAGTGGTAGAGCACCAGGCCCAGGAAGAAGAACACGAGACCAAACCTCTCGTCTGATTCCATGAGCCACTAAAAAGCCCCGCCTGAGTGATCAGGCGGGGCTTTTTTATGGTTGCTGATTAGCGGTAATCCAACGACGCGGGCACATCCACATCCCATGACACACCGGGGTCATCCACCGGCACTTCCTTCAGCGCAGCCTGCGCAAACAGCGATTTGGCACCACGGTCCCCGGTCAATGCCATCAAGGCAGGCCCGAATGCGCGGGCAAACGCGACCGGATGCCCATATCGCCCGGCATGCACGGGCACGTTGATGCTATCGAGACCTTCCATCACGCGCTCGATTGTCGAGGCCTGAATAAACGGCATATCCCCCAGCACCACCAACCAGCCCTGCGCCGAAGCGCTGGCCGCGACGCCTGCGGCAATGCTGTGGCCCATGCCGGCCGATTGCAGCAACAAGACCTTGCAGCCATACGTTTTGGCCAACTGAATAACGGCCGTACGATCCGGCGAAGTCACCACCCAGCGCTCCACCAGCCCCTGCGGCAGATTCACCAGCACCTGTTCGATCACCGGCCGCGTCACGCCGTCCCGGCCGACGCAGGGCGCCAGCAACTTATCCTGATCCCTCCCCGCTTCAGCGCGAAACCGGCTGCCCTGCCCTGCCGCCAGCACAATCGCGGCGAGCGTCACTCAACCACCACCGGCAAGGGTTTTTTCTGCATCGGCGCCACGCCATTTTTGATCGCGACAATTTCCGCCAGTAGCGACAGAGCGATTTCCGCCGGTGTGTGGCTGCCGATATGCAACCCAATCGGCCCGTGCAACCGCGCGATCGCCGCCGCCGATAAGCCTAATGCAGCGAGGGTTTCCCGGCGTTTTTGCGTGTTGACCCGCGACCCCAGCGCACCGATGTAAAAAGCACTCGAATTCAACGCAGTCAGCAATGCCATATCGTCCAGACGCGGGTCGTGAGTCAGGCAGACAATGGCCGTGCGCTCGTCGGTCTGGATACTCAATACCGCTTCATCAGGCATGCCCGGCACAAAACGACCATGTTGCTCTTCCCAGCCGTACACAAACTCTTCACGCGGGTCGCAGATCAACACTTCAAAATCCAGCAAACGCGCCATTTCGGCCACGTAGCGCGACAGTTGCCCAGCACCGATCAACAGTAGGCGCCAGCGCGGGCCGTAGATGGCCCGCAAGCGTTCACCGTCGAAGCTCACCACGTCGGTCTTGCTCGCGCTGCTCAAGGTGACTTCGCCGGTGACCAGGTTCAGCTCGCGCGCGACGACTTGATGGTCCTCACAACGCGCCAGCAATTCCTCGACCCAACCCCAGTCATCCACCCGCTCTTCGGTCAGGCGCAGGGTGCCGCCGCAAGGCAGGCCAAAACGCGCCGCTTCATCGCGCGTCACGCCGTAGGTCACCAATTGCACGGGCGGGCCGTCAGCGGGTAAGCGGCCATCCTGCAGGCGCGCGATCAGGTCATCCTCGATGCACCCACCCGAAACCGAGCCAATCACCACCCCATCGCCGCGCAAGGCCAGCATCGCCCCCGGTGGGCGCGGGGCACTGCCCCAGGTCTGCACCACGCTGTACAACACCACTCGCTGCCCGGCGCGGCGCCATTCGAGCACGCTACGCAGGACATTCAGATCCACACTGTCCATCACGCCTCCCGCCAGCGTTGTTGCTGAAATATTTATTTACTGTAAAGCAAAAGAATTCAAAAGTGGCCGCGCACAAACGCAAACGCCCCGAACCAGTCGGGGCGTTTGCAGATGACGGCTAGCGTGAGTTCACGCCATCAGTCGTTTACTTGACCACAGGTGCAGGGCCTTCGGCCACGCCCAGGTCATCGAGTTCGCGGGTTTCGGAGATACCGGTACCACCGGACGCCAGCTCGCTTTGCAGCTTGTCGGTGTCCAGTTCCTTGACCCACTTGGCCACAACGATAGTGGCAACTGCGTTACCCACCAGGTTGGTCAGTGCGCGGGCTTCGGACATGAAGCGGTCGATGCCCAGGATCAGCGCCAGGCCGGCAACCGGCAGGTGGCCGACGGCCGACAGGGTTGCCGCCAGTACGATGAAACCACTACCGGTCACGCCGGCAGCACCTTTGGAGGACAACAGCAGCACCAGCAGCAGGGTGATCTGGTGGGTGATGTCCATGTGGGTGTCGGTCGCCTGGGCGATGAACACGGCCGCCATGGTCAGGTAGATCGAGGTACCGTCGAGGTTGAACGAGTAGCCGGTCGGGATCACCAGGCCTACCACGGATTTCTTCGCGCCCAGACGCTCCATCTTGATCAGCATGCGTGGCAGTGCGGATTCGGAAGAAGAAGTACCCAGTACGATCAACAGCTCTTCACGGATGTAGCGGATCAGTTTGATCACACTGAAGCCGTGGGCGCGGCAGATGGCGCCCAGCACCACCAGCACGAACAGGACGCAGGTGATGTAGAAGCAGATCATCAACTGGCCCAGTTGCACCAGCGAACCTACACCGTAGGCACCGATGGTGAACGCCATCGCACCCAGGGCACCGATCGGCGCAAGCTTCATGATCATGTTGATGATGTTGAACATCACGTGGGCGAAGCGATCAATGAAGTCCAGTACCGGCTTGCCGTAGGCGCCCAGGCGGTGCAGGGCGAAACCGAAGATCACCGAGAACATCAGCACTTGCAGGATGTCGCCGTTGGCGAAGGCGCCGACAATGGTGTTCGGGATAACGTTGAGGATAAAGCCGACGATGCTCTGGTCTTTACCGGCAGTCACGTAAGCCGCGACTTTGGACGCGTCCAGGGTGGCCACGTCGATGTGCATGCCGGCGCCCGGTTGCACAACGTTCACGACAACCAGACCGATCAGCAGGGCGATGGTGGATACGATTTCGAAGTACAGCAGCGCGTAGCCGCCGGTTTTGCCGACCGATTTCATGCTCTGCATGCCGGCGATGCCGCTGACAACGGTGCAGAAGATGATCGGCGCAATGACCATTTTGATCAGTTTGATAAACCCGTCACCCAGCGGCTTGAGGGCCACACCGGTCTGCGGGTAGAAGTGGCCCAGCAAAATACCGATAACGATTGCAACGATCACCTGGAAATACAGGGATTTGTAGATTGGCTGACGAGTCGTCATTGCGAAATTCCTCAAACGTCCCATGGGGCAAATATCCGCCATTGCCCACGGCACTTGAATTGCGAACCCTCCTGCACTGGAGGGATTTGTTGTTTACGAGGCCTGTAGGACTAAGCCTGCGCTGTCTTGTGTATCGCAAACGCCGTGCCACTTTCGGCAAATCCGCTAAAGGCCTTTACACATCAGGGTTTAGGGTTTCCAAGCAGGGTTCCCGCCACCGAAGCGGTTGGCGGATTTCCGCCGCACGGCCCGATCCCGTCCTACAATTTGGCGGATATCCGCCTTGTTGCCCTGCTCGTCAATGACTACCCTCTGGCCTTCCGCAACGAGGGCCCCGCATGCGTGAACGTACCATCGCCAGTCACTACGCCCGCGCTGCCCTCGGGGGTGCGCGTCGGGCCGGTTACGATTATTCGGGCCTGCTCCAGCAGGTGGGCATCACTCCTGAATTGTTGACCGAAGCGCGTGCACGCATCACCCCGGAACAATTTACCCACTTGCTGCAAATGCTCTGGCAGGGGCTGGACGACGAATACCTGGGGTTCGCCGAGGCCCCGAGCAAACGCGGCACCTTTGCCATGATGTGCCACGCGCTGATTCACTGCCGCACGCTGGAGAAGGCCCTGGAACGCGGCTTATTATTTTATAGCCTATTCCCACAAGGCCCGCGCTGGCAGCTGACGCTAGATGGCGAAATGGCCCACTTGAGCCTGGATGACTCGCACCTATGGGACCCGGACCACTTTCTCAGCGAATGCCTGCTGGTGATCTGGCATCGCCTGGGCAGTTGGCTGATTGGCCAGCGCATCCGGCTGCACCAGGCCACGTTCAGCTACCCGATGCCCGCCCACGCCAGTGAATATGACCTGCTGTTCCCCTGCCCCCTGGTGTTCGGTGCACCGAACAGCAGCCTTGTGTTTCCCGCCCGCTATTTGAGCCTGCCGCTGTTGCAGGACGAACGCACCCTCAAACATTTTCTCGAACGCTCCCCCGCCGACCTGCTGTCACGCCCGGATGAAGGCGATAGCCTGAGCAGCCAGTTGCGTCGTCTGTTAAGTCGCGACCGCACGCCCTGGCCGGATCTGGAAGCCGTCGCCCAACACCTGCACGTCAGCCCGCAAACCCTGCGTCGGCATTTGCGCGAAGAAGGCACCAGTTTCCAGACGCTCAAGGACGAACTGCGGCGGGACATCGCCATCTACCACTTGGGCCGGGCGGATTTGTCGTTGCAAGCGATCGCCGAGCAGTTGGGCTTTTCAGAACCGTCGGCGTTTCATCGGGCGTTCAAGAAGTGGACGGGGCTCACGCCGGGGGCCTACAGAGCGCAGGAGCGTTAAAGATGTGTCGCCTGGCCGGGCCTCATCGGGGGCAAGCCCCCTCCCACACTTGAATGTATTCAGAGATCAAAATGTGGGAGGGGCTTGCCCCCGATGAGGCCTTTACAGCCCATAAGGATCAAACAGCCGGAAAATGAATCCTGAACGCCGCCCCACCCAAAGGTGAATCGCCCAGGGTCAGCCGCGCGCCGTAGCTTTCGATGATGTCCTTGACCACCGCCAGCCCAATCCCCTGTCCAGGGTGCTGGCGGTCCAGCCGCTCGCCGCGCTGCAAAATCCGCGCGCGCTGATCCGGCGGTACGCCGGGGCCGTCATCTTCGATGCACAACTCGATGCCTTCAAGGCTTTCTACCAGGCTGATGTGCACTTCGCTCAGGCACAGGCGGTAGGCGTTTTCCAGCAGGTTGCCGAGCAACTCGAGCAAGGCGCCCTTCTCGATTGGTATGTCGCACGCCTGCGGCAAGTCAAAAGACACCGTGACGCCCTTGTCGCGGTACACCTTGCCCAGCGTATCGCACAGGCTTTGCAGCACCGGTTCAAGGCGCACCTGATGGCGCACCAGGCCGCTTTTGCGCAAGCTGGCACGTTGGAGCTGATAGCTGATCTGCTGGCTCATGCGCTCGATCTGCGATTGCAGCACCCAGGCCTGGTCGCGGTCCTCGGGGCGCTGGGCCATGTCTTCGCTCACGCCTTGCAACACCGCAAGCGGGGTTTTCAGGCTATGGGCCAGGTCGTCCAGAGAATCGCGGTAGCGCGCCCGCTGCTCGCGTTCACTGTGCAGCAAGCGGTTGAGGGAGCCGGTAAGGCGCAGTAATTCACGGGGGTGTTGTTCGGAGAGACTTTCACGGGTGCCGCCCTCGATCTGGTCCAACTCCTGGCTCAACCGCCGCAAGGCTTGCAGGCCCCAGGTCAGGCCCAGCCACAGTAAGGTCAGTAGCACCAGCAATGCCGCGCCGAAACCCAGGTAAAGGTTCTCGCGCAGGCCCTCCAGGGTCAGCTGGTATTCACGCACCGGTTGCAGGGCCACGATACTGAACGCCGCGCTCTTGCCGCCAAGCAGCTTGACCTCCACGTCATAGACGAAGAATTCCTGGCCGTCGGCCTCGCGGATCCGCGCAAACTCATTGCCACGCCCGTCGTAACGCGGCTTGTAGTTGATGTTTTCGTCGCGGGTCGCCCGCGAGCGCCACACCAGATGGCCTTCGCGGTCGTAGATATAGCCGAGCAACCGGCTATCGGTGAGGTTGAAACGCTCATCCGGCAATTGCGCCGGCATCAGCAGACGATTGTTTTCGACCCGCGCGGCCGAGATCAACGTCGTGACATCCGACGCCAGGCGCTGCTCGATAGAGTCCTGCAACGCCAGGCTGAACGCACCTTGCATGGCGGGCAACAAGCCCAGCATAAACAGCACGGCCAGGGTGGTGGCCGCCAGCATCAAGCGCACGCGTAACGAGCGAATCAACGGCAGCGCTCATTGAACAGGTAGCCCAGGCCGCGCACGGTGTCGATCGGTTTGAACCCGGCCGGGCCTTCCAATTTGCGGCGCAGGCGGCCGACCAGCACTTCAATGACGTTTGGATCACGCTCGTCATCATCGGGGTAGAGCTGTTCCATCAAGCGGTCCTTGGCGACGACTTGCTGGTGATGGCGCATCAGGTATTCGAGGATGCGGTATTCGTAGGCGGTCAATGCCAAGGGCTGTTCGTCGAGCGACGCTTGCTTGCGGTTGAGGTCCAGCAGCAGAGGCCCGGCGACGATGGTCGACTGGGTAAACCCGCTGGAGCGACGCAGCAAGGCGTTCATGCGCGCCTCCAGCTCTTCGAACTGGAACGGCTTGACCACATAGTCGTCGGCACCGGCGGCCAGGCCTTCGACCTTGTCCTGCCAGTTACCGCGTGCGGTGAGGATCAGGATCGGGAAGGTCTTGGCCTGGGTGCGCAATTGGCGGATCAGGTCCAGGCCGCCCATGCCGGGCAGGCCCAGGTCGATGATCGCCAGGTCGTGGTTGAATTGGCCGGTCTGGTAAAGCGCCTCTTCGGCATTCGCCACAGCCTCGACCACATGGCCGCTGTCGGTCAGGCGGGTAAACAAGTGATGACGCAACAGCGCCTCATCTTCCACCACCAGCAATTTCATAAGGCTCTCCAAAGCAAATCAACTGTCCGACAGGAGGACATCATAGCGGCCCTGCAGGTCTTGCGGGCGCAGTTTAATGCCATTGAACCGGCCGCTCAGATGTTCATAGCCGACGCGGTAGGTTGGCTGCGGGGCAGCAAGCCCCAGGGCCTGGCCCCAAGGCTGGGGCTGGCTGCCTGCATCCTCGAAACTCACACGCTGGATCAGGCTACTGGTTTTCTTGGTTTTCTCCCTGCCGAACTCGGCGAAGGCACCTTCCGAGGCTTGGGCCCCGGCGGTGGCACTGAGCAGGGTCAAGGCCAACATCAGCTTTTTGATCGCAGTCATGGTGGGTTACCTCATACGCGTTTGGGCTGTTGTGACCAGCCTACGCAAACGCCCCTGAACTCCCCCTGAACAGCCGCGGGCTATCCGCGGGCGCTGCAACTCGGCAAAATACCGCCCCATGACGCCCCTACCCGCTTGCTGCACTCCACTCGATGCCCATTGGCCGCTGCCCGTTCCCTTGCCGGGCACGGTGTTTCTCAGCACCCGTTTTGACCCGGCGCTATTAACCGCTGGGGACTTCCAGCGCAGCGCCGTGCCGCCACCGCCGAGCATCCAGCGCTCGGTGGCCAAGCGCCAGGCCGAGTTTCTCGCCGGTCGAGTGTGTGCCCGCGCCGCACTGCAACAGCTCGACCACCTCAACTGCATCCCCGCGATCGGCGAAGACCGTGCGCCGGTATGGCCTTCGCATATCAGTGGCTCGATCACCCACAGCACCGGGCATGCGGCAGCGATTGTCGGGCACAAGGCCCAATGGCGCGGGCTGGGCATGGATCTGGAAAATGTGCTGACACGAGAACGGGCGGAGCGCCTGGCCGGGGAGATTCTCACCGCTGATGAATTGCAGCGCATGGCCACGGTAGACCGCGAGCAGGCGGCCCTGTTGGTGACGCTGACGTTTTCGGTCAAAGAGAGCCTGTTCAAGGCGCTGTATCCGATTGTGCAGACGCGCTTCTACTTTGAGCATGCCGAGGTGGTGCAATGGTCGCCGGCCGGGCACGTGCGCTTGCGGCTGTTGATCGACCTGTCCAGCGAGTGGTGCCACGGCAAGGAGCTGGTTGGGCAGTTTGCGGTGGCTGATGGGCAGTTGTTGAGCCTGGTGGCCGTCGGCGTCTGATCGATCGCTATTGGGAGCAAGCCCCCTCCCACACTGTGATCTGTGGCTACCTTCGACAGCGGTGTCAGGGCTTGTCCTGATCCCTCGGCCAACTCAGGCTGAAGCATGCCCCGCCCAGGTTATTGCTCTTGCCGATCAGCGCCCGCCCGCCATGCCAGTAAATAATCCGCCGCACAATCGACAAGCCCAGGCCATGCCCGCCGGACGCGCGGGTGCGGCTGTCGTCGAGACGCAGGAACGGCGTAAAAATGCGTTCCCAGGCACTTTCCGGCACACCGGGGCCGTCATCTTCCACATCGATGCGGCAACGTACCTGGCCGACCTGATAACTGATCAACACCTGGCCCTGGGCATGGCGCATGGCGTTGCTCACCAGGTTTTGCAGGGCGCGGTGCAGGTAACGCGGTTCGGCGTCGACCCAGGCATCGTCCCAATGCGCCGATGACAGGCAGATCCCACGGGCGACGGTCACTTGCGGGCGCAGTGGCGATAATTCGCCGATCACTTGGTCGAGCAACGCATCAAGATCGACCCGCTGGAAATTCAGCTCCGGCGCGCCCTGCTCAAGCCGGGCGTAGGTGAGCATTTCATCCACCAGGCCGTCGAGGTCCTGGATATCACTGTCCATGCCGTCCAGGTACTTGCGCCGCGTTTCAGGGGTGGCGGCTTCGCCAATCATCTCCAGCCCAAAACGCAGGCGCGCCACCGGTGTGCGCAGTTCATGGGACACGGCGCGCACCAGTTCTCGCTGGATCGCCAGCAATTGTTGCAAGTGCTCGGCCATGCCATTGAACGCCGCGGCCAGGCGCCCTACCGAGTCGGCGCCACGGGCCGGTACCCGCACCTCCAGATTGCCTTTGGCGATGCGTGTGGCGGCGGCTTCCAGGCCGCGCAGCCGACGCTCGAGCTGACGCACCAAGAGATAGACGATCAGGCCGATCAGGGTCAGGCCGATCAAGGCGATCAGCACCAGCCATTGCGGCGGATACGGGTTCATCTGGTACAACGGGCCGAGCTCCAGCACCCAGGGCGTGCCGACCATACCGGCAAACACGCGGATCGAGTCGCCGCCCTTGCCCAGGGCCATCACCGTATCGCCTTCCGACACACGGCGACGCTGGTCATCGTCCATGTCCGCCTGATCGAGTGTCATCAAGTGCATGTCGAAGCCAAAGCCCTTGGCCTGTTTTATATCCGCCAGCCGTTGCGGTTGCTCGGCCACCGCAAAGCGCACCAGTTCGTCGGCCAACAGGTAAATGGTCGCACGGGCCAGCTGCTCACTGATCTGCTGCACCTCCCCCGTGAGCACCCACTGCTCTTTATCACTGACCAGGCGCAGCACGCGGGCGGCATGGGGCCCGGTCTGCTGTACCAGCACGTGGCCGCGTTGCAGGCGATTGCGCTGGCTGAGGTCCAGCTGGGCGTCGGTGAGGCTGCGCAGTTCCAGCGGAATGCCCAGCAAACGCTCCCATACCGCCAACGCGCGCTGACGCTCGATGGCGCTCATGGGGCGCAGGTTGTCGCCCATCAAGGCGAAGGTGCCATGGGCCAGGCGTTCGCGGTACTGGCCGCTGCGCACCTCGTTGAGCAAGTGCAGGGCCAGCACACCGAGCAGCGCCACCAGAATCAGCGCCGCGCACATGCCGCCGTAGATGCGCAGGAAGATCGAGTTCACAGCGGCATGTCGGCGCAGGCTTCGGGGACGAACAGGTAGCCTTTGCTGCGGATGGTCTTGATCAGGCGCGGGTGAATCGGGTCGTCGCCGATTTTGGGGCGAATGCGCGAAATGCGCACATCAATGGAGCGATCCTGACCGTCATAGCCGACGCCACGCAGGGCGATAAAGATTTCTTCGCGGGACAGAATGCGCCCGGCATTCGCCACCAGTAGCCACAACAGGTCGAATTCGGCGCTGGTCAGTTCGATGCCGCTGTCATGCAGCCAGGCTTCGCGCAGGGCGTTGTCCACCACCAACGGGCCGAATTGCAGGCGGCGCTGGTTTTCCACCGCCACGGGCTCGACCGGCTCGCTGCGCCGTAGCAAGGCCTGGATGCGCGCCAGCAACAGGCGCGGGCGCACGGGTTTGCATACGTAGTCGTCGGCGCCCATGTCCAGGCCGAGCACCTGGTCCATGTCGTCGGTGCGCGCGGTAAGCATCAGGATCACGCCGTCATAGCGTTCGCGCACCTTACGGCAGATGCTCAGGCCGTCTTCACCGGGCAGCATCAGGTCGAGGATCACCAGGTCCGGTTGCTCGGCGATGATCCGCGCCGCGGCCAGGGCGCCGTCACCTTCGACCGACACGCGCAGGCCGTTGCTCTCCAGGTACTCGCGGGTCAACTCGGCCAATCGCTGGTCGTCCTCGACAATCAATATGTGCCAGGCTTCTTGCTCCATGCGTTGTCCTCATTGTTATAAAAAATGCCCCCTCCCACAGGTTGGTCTTCACCAGGCAGATACCCTGTTTGTCATGTTGGGAAGGCATAAAAGGAGGCGATTGTAGCCATGCCCCAACCCTTGCGCACAAGCCGGGAAATCCATTCGGTGATCGCATTTTTTTGTGATAGGGTTCGCGCCCTTCGAAATTCGCCGGGCTGTTTGGTCCTTGGAACATTTAGTGACAAACGGCGCAATGCAGCAGTGATGCGGCCTACACGGCAGTTCCACCTTTCATACACATTTTACTCACAGCGTTATCCACAGGTTAGTGCGTTGCTAAGGCGTCCAAAACGCATTATCTTGTAGCTCGGCGACAACACAGACCCTACATGTAGGGTTTTTGAACAAATTGCCCAACCACACAAGTGGCACGAAATTCAAGCGTTTTATTGCTGACACAGCGTGGAACCAACCGATTTTCAGTAGACCAAACCGCTCACGCGGATGGCACCTGTTTCTCCATCCCGATATGGAAAACGGTACGGGTGTTGCAGGAAGAGCCTGGCACTCGCAATCAAATATAGAACGTGGAGACAACCCCCCATGCAAACCGACACAACTCGCGAGAACCCGCAGGGCTCCGTGCCGCAGGCCGCTGATTCGAATATGGATCTGTCCGCTACCGCACCTGGCCAATTGCGTGTGATCAAGCGTAACGGCACTGTCGTTCCTTACACCGATGACAAAATCACCGTCGCCATCACCAAAGCGTTTCTCGCAGTTGAAGGCGGCACCGCTGCCGCTTCGTCGCGCATCCACGACACCGTTGCCCGCCTGACCGAACAGGTCACCGCGACCTTCAAGCGTCGCATGCCGTCGGGCGGCACCATCCACATCGAAGAAATCCAGGACCAGGTCGAACTGGCCCTGATGCGTGCCGGCGAGCAGAAAGTCGCCCGCGACTACGTGATCTACCGCGATTCGCGCGCCAAGGAACGTGCCGTGCACGCACCGGCCGCCGAAGCCGTGCAAGCCCACCCCTCGATCCGCATCACCCTGGCCGACGGCAGCTTTGCGCCGCTGGACCTGGGCCGCCTGAACACCATCATCACCGAGGCCTGCGAAGGCCTGGAAGAAGTCGACGGTGACCTGATCCAGCGCGAAACCCTGAAGAACCTATACGACGGCGTGGCCCTGACCGACGTCAACACCGCCCTGGTGATGACCGCCCGTACCCTGGTTGAACGCGAGCCGAACTACTCGTTCGTCACCGCGCGCCTGCTGATGGACACCCTGCGTGCCGAAGGCCTGGGCTTCCTGGGCGTGGCCGACAGCGCCACCCATCACGAAATGGCCGACCTGTACGCCAAGGCCCTGCCTGCCTACATCGCCAAGGGTATCGAATTCGAATTGCTCAACCCGGTCCTGGCCACCTTCGACCTGGAAAAACTCGGCAAGGCGATCAACCACGAGCGTGACCAGCAATTCACCTACCTGGGCCTGCAAACGCTTTACGACCGTTATTTCATCCACAAGGACGGTATCCGTTTCGAACTGCCGCAGGTGTTCTTCATGCGCGTGGCCATGGGCCTGGCCATCGAAGAGAAGCACAAGGAAGACCGTGCGATCGAGTTCTACAACCTGCTGTCGTCCTTCGACTACATGTCGTCGACCCCGACCCTGTTCAACGCCGGTACCCTGCGCCCACAGCTGTCGAGCTGCTACCTGACCACCGTGCCGGATGACCTGTCGGGCATCTACCACGCGATCCACGACAACGCCATGCTGTCCAAATTCGCCGGTGGCCTGGGCAACGACTGGACCCCGGTACGTGCACTGGGTTCCTACATCAAGGGCACCAACGGCAAGTCCCAGGGCGTCGTACCGTTCCTCAAAGTCGTGAACGACACCGCCGTTGCGGTCAACCAGGGCGGCAAGCGCAAAGGCGCGGTGTGTGCCTACCTGGAAACCTGGCACATGGACATCGAAGAGTTCATCGAGCTGCGCAAGAACACCGGTGATGACCGTCGTCGTACCCACGACATGAACACCGCCAACTGGATCCCCGACCTGTTCATGAAGCGTGTCTTCGATGACGGCAAGTGGACCCTGTTCTCGCCATCCGAAGTGCCGGACCTGCACGACCTGACCGGCAAAGCCTTCGAAGAGCGCTACGAGTACTACGAAGCCCTCACCGAGTACCCAGGCAAGGTCAAGCTGTTCAAGACCATCCAGGCCAAAGACCTGTGGCGCAAGATGCTGTCCATGCTGTTCGAAACCGGCCACCCATGGCTGACCTTCAAAGACCCATGCAACCTGCGCAGCCCGCAGCAGCACGTGGGCGTGGTCCACAGCTCGAACCTGTGCACCGAGATCACCTTGAACACCAACAAGGACGAGATCGCCGTTTGCAACCTGGGCTCGATCAACCTGCCGAACCACATCGTCAACGGCAAGCTGGACACCGCCAAGCTGGAACGCACCGTCAACACCGCCGTTCGCATGCTCGATAACGTGATCGACATCAACTACTACTCGGTGCCACAGGCGCAGAACTCCAACTTCAAGCACCGTCCGGTCGGCTTGGGCATCATGGGCTTCCAGGACGCGCTGTACCTGCAGCACATTCCTTACGGTTCGGACGCTGCGGTCGAGTTCGCCGACAAGTCCATGGAAGCGGTCAGCTACTACGCGATCCAGGCTTCCTGCGACCTGGCCGACGAGCGCGGTGCCTACGAGACGTTCCAGGGTTCACTGTGGTCCAAGGGCATCCTGCCGCTGGATTCGCAACAGATCCTGATCGAGCAACGTGGCCAGAAGTACATCGACGTTGACCTGAACGAATCCCTGGACTGGGCGCCGGTACGTGCCCGTGTACAAAAAGGTATTCGTAACTCCAACATCATGGCCATCGCGCCGACCGCGACCATCGCCAACATCACCGGCGTATCGCAGTCGATCGAACCGACCTATCAGAACCTGTATGTGAAATCGAACCTGTCGGGCGAATTCACCGTGATCAACCCGTACCTGGTTCGCGATCTGAAAGCCCGCGGCCTGTGGGACTCGGTCATGATCAACGACCTGAAGTACTACGACGGTTCCGTGCAGCAGATCGAGCGCATCCCGCAAGAGCTCAAAGAGCTCTACGCGACCGCTTTCGAAGTGGACACCAAGTGGATCGTTGACGCGGCCAGCCGTCGTCAGAAGTGGATCGACCAGGCCCAGTCGCTGAACCTGTACATCGCCGGCGCATCGGGCAAGAAGCTGGACGTGACCTACCGCATGGCTTGGTACCGTGGCCTGAAAACCACTTACTACCTCCGTGCCCTGGCCGCCACCAGCACCGAGAAGTCGACCATCAACACCGGTAAGTTGAACGCTGTTTCCAGCGGCAACCACGGTGACGATTCGGTACTCGCTGCTCCGGCCGGCCCGGCGCCAGTGCCAAAGGCCTGCGCGATTGACGAGCCGGATTGCGAAGCTTGCCAATAAGCTGAGTCGGTCTTGGGCGTGAACGCCCGGGATTGAAAAAACCCCTGATAAACCCTGGATGCATTGGGTTTACCGGGGGTTTTTCTTTTCCACTATATGAAAGCGTAAGCATTGCCCTGCTGAGGCCTGCCGCCTTTCTGGCCCCACAATTCAATGCGACCATCAATCACCGCCATTGAATGCCCGCCATAATCCACGACCCCTAGCTTACCGCTTGCGAGTTCAGAGCTGGATGACTGTCTGTAGAGCCCCTTCAAACCAAGCCGATCCAGCGCCTCCCAGCCCATTTCGCCATTGTTCAGGCTTTGCATCGCGTGGGCAAAACTACGCTTTGCATCATTGGGGTTGTCATCAACGCCATTACCCTCCATCTGTGCGCGCTTGGCACTCACCGCGTACATGAAGTTAGCGTCGGTCATCATGGCCGGATCATCACCTTGGAATTGCGCATAACTCGCTGCTTGCTTCAATTCAGCCTTTGACAAATGCAGATCAAACCCATCCCGCATCCTCACGTCATAACCATCGCCTGCCTGCTTTACGTCCTGAAAGACATCGGTAGGTTTCTGGCCAAACTTCATCATTGCCGACTTTATGGCTGAAACAGTGACACAGTTACCGTCCGGCCCCTGCTTGAAACCACTCCAGATATTGCCAGCTTCTCTGCCCATGCCGGGTTTTTTACCTGGGTTGCTAGGGTCAGGCTTGTAATCAAAGTGGCGCGCGCCCTCGGTAAAGGGCTTGTTGGTCATCGGCTCACTGCCGCCGAAATCGTTCGGATTAACCCTGACGCCGCCACCGCCACCACCACCGCCACCGGGTGATGGCGGAGACGGGGGCGGAGTAACGCCCTCATCCTCCTCAGGGAACAACTCTTTCAGCAATCGCTTGAGAAACTCAAGAAACTGCTGATCAGCGTCGTCGATCAGCTTCTTAAGGATCTCCTTGAATTTTTCATCACCCAGTTGCTCGCGCAGCTTGTTCAATTTATCCCGCGAGTCTTGAACCGTCTGCGTCTTGCCTGTTTGCTGCGCCTCAAACATTTCGTTGAGCAGCTTTTTGACCGCAGTTACCTCAGCAGTGGGCGTGACCGGCGTGGCATCCCCTCGCACGACACCAGGTAAAGGAACTGTCCGCCCAGCACCTGGCCCAAAAACGCCTGAACTCCACATACTCCGTTCCCCTTGATTGGTGAACCTCCTGGGCTCTGATCCGATCAGTGGCAAGACGGGTAATAGGCGTTCCTTACCGGGCAATTCAGCGCGTAACCCTAGGTGTCGCGGGCTATATTCCTACACGCAAAAAAAAGCCCCTCTTACGAGGGGCTTCTTGTAGAGCATTGATGCATCAGGTCATCTGAATGATGGTCTGCATGATGGTGCTCTGGGTGGAGATGGTCTTGGCGTTCGCCTGGTAGTTGCTCTGGGCCTTGATCAGGTCCACCAGCTCGTTGGTCAGGTTGACGTTGGAGTTCTCCAGGGAGTTGGCCACGATCGAACCCAGGGTACCGGCTTGCGGGGTGTCATAACCTGGCTGGCCCGAGGCGAAGGTCTCTCTCCAGGTGGTGCCGCCCGAAGGCTGCAAGCCTTGTTCGTTGTTGAAACTGGCCAGGGAGATCTGGCCGATGGCCTTGCTCTGCTGGTTGCTGAAGGTGGCGAACAATACGCCGCTGCCGTCGATTTTCAGGCCGGTGATCTGCCCGGTCGCGTAACCATCGGTGGTCGGCGGGTTGCGGTAGCTGGCCGAGTTGTACTGGGTGACGTTACCCAGGTTGACGGCAATATTCGGCGCTGTAGCGTTGTTTGGCGCCCAATTACCGTTGGTCACCGTACCCGGCACCCAACCCGTGAGCGTCAAGGTTGTGCCGACCACGCCTGTACCGGTGACACCCAGAAGCTTACCGGCACCGTCAAAGGTATAGGTCGCTGGCACGGGGGCGGTGGCGCCGGTGGTTGTAGGCTTAGTGCCATCCAGGTTACGGCCGTCGATCAACGTGTAGGCCTTCCACTCGTTGGGGTTCGACTTCACCATGTACTGCACCATTTCGTGGGAGTTACCCTGGGCGTCATACAAAGTGGTGCTGTTCTGGGTGGTGAAGGTGCTCGTGTCAGTAGGATCAAACAGCTTGGTAGCCTGGTCGATCACCGGCGACGACGAGTTCAGGTTACTGGTGGAATCCACCTTGGTGGACGCCTTGGGTGGCAGGTACGACAGGTTCAGTTGCAGGTCGGTCAAGCCGCCCTTGACGATGTTGCCGTCCGCGTCCGCGGCGTAGCCTTGCAAGCGCGAAGTGCCGGTATTGTTGGTGATATAGCCATCTTTGTCGGCACGGAAGGCACCGCTGCGGGTGTATTCCAGCGAACCGTCGCTGCCCTTCTGGACGAAGAAGCCACCGCCCTGGATCGCCATGTCCAGCACGCCGCCGCTGTTGTTGACGTCACCCTGGGTGAACTGCTGGGACACGGCCGCCAGGTTTACACCGTTGCCGATGCTGTTCTGGCCGGTGCCCAGTTTGGACGCGGCGTAGATGTCCGAGAATTCCGCGCGGGACGACTTGAAGCCAGTGGTCGCGACGTTGGCGATGTTGTTGCCGGTCACGTCCAGTTGTTTGTTGGCCGCATAGAGGCCGCTAAGGCCGATATTAAAAGACATGTTTCTCTCCCTCTGCCGTATTTAGCCGGCTCTATGTACCGATAGTCTGAATTTGCGACAGCTTGACGCTGCCCATGCCACCTGCAAGGTTCAGCAGCATCTCGCCGCCGGTCTTGCTCAAGGTCACGCTCGTTACCGTCGCAGGCAGCGAAGTGGCCAGGGCGACAGCCTCGCCCTTGTCGTTCTTGGTAGTGGCATTGAAGGTGTAGGTGCCCGCAGGGGCGACCTCGCCATTGTCGTTCTTGCCATCCCAGATGAAGAACGACGTACCGGCGCTCTGGGCCCCCATGTCGAGGGTGCGCACCACAGTGCCATCTTTGTCGGTGATCTTGACGGAGACGTTGCCCACCGCCGAGGTCACCGCCACGGAACCGTTCATGCTCTTGCTGGTGTCGACCATGGCCTTGTCGGTCTGGATGATGATCGACCGCCCTACCAGCGACGACGCCTGCAGCGCTTGCGAGGAGCTGAAGTTGCTGGAGATGTTATTCACCGAATCGTTCAGGGTGTTGATGCCTTCCAGGCTACTGAACTGTGCAAGCTGGGCCACGAACGCGCCGTTGTCCTGAGGCGACAGCGGGTTCTGGTTTTTCAGCTGGGTCACGAGCAGTTGCAGGAACGCGTCCTTGCCCAGCGACTGGTTGCCCGTCGCGGACTTGGCGGCATCGCCGACGCTGCTGTTGTCCGTTGCAGTCTTGACCTTGGAATTGAAAAGGTCCTGGACTGCCGTGGTGTTACTCGTATCAACGATGGCCATTATTTGGCGCCCCTTATCACTGACCCAGGGTCAGGACCTTTTGCATCATGGTTTTGGCGGTGTTCATCATTTCCGCATTGGTCTGGAACGAGCGGCTGGCAGAAATCATGTCCGCCATTTCCTCGACCACATTGACGTTCGGGTAGTACACGTAGCCTTTTTCGTTGGCCGCCGGGTGGTTAGGCTCGTAGCGGGCCTCCAGATTGCTCTGGTCTTCAACCACACCGAGTACCTGCACGCCGGAGCCTGCGGCACCTTGGTCCTGGAACAGCGAGTCGCTGCCGCCGCTCTGGCCACCCTGGAACATGGTGGCGAACACCGGGTGACGGGCGCGGTAGGTCTGGTCAATGCTCGAAGACACGGTCTCGGCGTTGGCGATGTTACTGGCGACGGTGTTCAAGCGCGTGGTCTGCGCGCTCATGCCACTGCCGGCAATATTGAAAACACTGGACAGGGACATGGCTTACTCTCCGCGCAGGGCTGACATCAGCCCTTTGAATTTGCTGTTAAGCAGGGTGAAGCTGGCTTGGAAGTTCACCGAGTTCTCGGCGTAGGCCGATTGCTCCAGCTGCGCGTCGACGGTGTTCTGGTCGATCGACGGCTGCATCGGCGTGCGATACAGCAACGACTCGTCACCACTGCTCAGGCCTTGCGCTTCAATATGACGGCTGTTGGTCATGTTCAAGGCGAAGGTGCCGTTCTTGGTCTTGTCCTGCTGGGCGGCGAGCACGGCAGAGAAGTCCAGGTCCCGAGCCTTGTAGTTCGGGGTATCGGCGTTGGCAATGTTGTTGGCCAGGACTTCAGCACGCTGGGCGCGGAAGCCCAGGGCTTTTTCGTGGATACCGAGCGCTTTATCGAAGCTGATGCTCATGGCGGAAACCTTTAGGCTGACCTGCTTTTCGTTAACAGGGTTATAGCAAGGTGCATGCCAATCTGATGGAGGCCCGTATATCAAGGGCTTGCGAGGCGGTTGCCGGCGACGATGCCAGAAAAGCGGCAAGCGATTTCCGCGTGGCGCCAGTAAAGCGGCAATGGGGAGTTGCCGCTCTCTTGAAATTTGCCGCAAAAAAATGTGGGAGGGGGCTTGCTCCCGATGACGGTGTGTCAGTGATAGCTATATCAACTGAACCATCGCCATCGGGAGCAAGCCCCCTCCCACATTGATCGAGTGAGATCGTCTTACTTGGCCTGGTAAATGATCCCAGGGCTGCACTGCACCATCTGGTAATGGTCCGGCAGGCCATTCAACGCTTCGGAAGCCCCGAGGAACAGATAGCCGCCGCGCTTGAGCGTGCCGTGAATGCGCAGCAGGATGTCTTTCTTCACCTCGGCCGAGAAGTAGATCAGCACGTTGCGGCAAAACACCATGTCGAACTTGCCCAGGCTCGCGTAGCTGTCGAGCAGGTTGAACGAGCGAAACTCCACGCGGCTCTTGATCGGCGCCTTGACCGCCCAACGCCCGGCCCCTTTGGGGTCGAAGTAACGTTGCAGGCGTTCCTGGGACAAACCACGGCCCAGGGCCAGGCTGTCGTACTCGCCGGTCTTGCAGTTGGTGAGCATGGTGCCGGACAGGTCGGTGGCAACAATCTGCGCACCTGCCTTTAACTGGCCCATGTTGGTTCGCTCGAACTCATCGATGGACATCGAAATCGAATACGGTTCCTGCCCCGAGGAGCAGGCAGCAGACCAGATGCGCAGACGCTGGCCCGGGCTGGCCTTGATAGCTTCCGGCAGCACTTTGCTCTTGAGCACTTCAAACGGATAGGTATCGCGAAACCACAGGGTCTCGTTGGTGGTCATGGCATCGACCACCATCTCCTTGAGCCCACTGCGCGGCTGCCCCTGGATGCGCTGTACCAGCTCACCCAAAGACTTGATGCCCTGCTGCTCCATCATTTTGTTGAGACGGCTGGATACCAAGTACTGCTTGTTTTCACCGAGCAATATGCCACAGGCTTTTTCCAGGAAGACCCGGAACTGTTCAAAATCCAAATTACCCGTAGACACTGATACCGCCTCTTAAATCGTAAGACCGCCAGGGAAAAGGCCCCTAGCTATGATCTGCTGCCTTGATCCGGTCGACTACCCGGGATGCCAGGTCATCAGGACGGAATTTGGCCAGGAAGTCATCGGCACCGACTTTCTTGACCATCGCCTGGTTGAATACACCCGACAACGAAGTATGCAGGATGATATGCAATTTTTGCATGCGCGGATCGTTGCGTATCTCGGCCGTGAGGGTGTAGCCGTCCATTTCCGGCATCTCGATGTCAGAGATCATCATCAAGAACTCTTCCTCCGGCTTCTTGCCTTCATCCACCAGCTTGCGCAGGTAATCCAGCGCCTGGCGACCATCGTTGAGCGCCACCACTTCGACGCCGACGGTTTGCAGGCAACGGGTCACCTGTTTACGCGCCACCGAGGAATCGTCCACCGTCAGTACGCGCAGCGAAATAGCCTTGTGCGCGGTTTCGGCGTCCACCACACCGACGGAAATCGATTCGGACGTGGGGGCGACTTCGGCGAGGATCTTCTCCACGTCGATGATTTCCACCAACTGGTTATCGACCCGCGTCACCGCCGTGAGGTAGTGATCGCGACCGGTGCCCTTGGGCGGCGGATGGATCTCCTCCCAGTTCATGTTGACGATGCGCTCCACCGAGCGCACCAGGAAACCCTGGGTCTTGGTGTTGTATTCGGTAATGATCACGAACGGGTTCTCGCGGTCCTGCAACCCAGCGGAACCGGTGGCCAGGGCCAAATCAAGAATCGGAATCGTCGCGCCACGGATGTTAGCGACGCCACAGACCACAGGACTGGACTTGGGCATGATGGTCAACTTGGGGCACTGCAGCACTTCCCGCACCTTGAACACATTGATGCCATACAGCTGCTTGCCATCCAGACGAAAAAGCAACAACTCCAGGCGATTCTGCCCTACCAGCTGTGTGCGCTGGTTTACTGAATCCATTACTCCTGCCATGCCTTGACTCCTACGCTAAAACCTTTGGGGGTGCGATGCGCACCCAACACTAAACGGCACGAGCTTTGCTATTTATTGGTTTATGGATATTAAAACGACAGTTTCCCGACGCCCTGGTGCCCGACGATTGCGCAGATTGCTCTGCGCCGCGATGGCATTGCTTGCTGTTAGCCTGGGCACCACGGCCCGTGCCGATAACGTCACATTGCCTGATCTACTTATCGGCGTCACTCAAGGCTTTCTTGAGTTCACTGTAGAAGATTATCTGGCAACCACTCAGACGCCGGGCCGTTATGAAATCCAAGTCAACCAGTTGGACCCGCGTTTACGCATGCCAATGTGCGACAAGGAATTGACAGCCACGCTGGAAAGCCCCGCCCAACCCATCGGCCGCGTGACGGTGAAGGTGCGTTGCGACGGCGCCTCGCCCTGGACAGTGTTCGTGCCGGCACAGGTCAAACTGTTCCGCGATGTGGTGGTGGTTGCCCGGCCAATGAAACGCACCGGCATCATTGGTTTCGAAGATGTGGTACTGCGCGAACGCGACATCAGCATGATCAGCCAGGGCTACCTGACCTCCCTCGACCAAGCGGTCGGACAGAAATTAACCCGACCAGTGGTAACAGACCAAGTCATCACCCTGGTGCATCTTGAACAGGCAGAGGTGATTCGCAAGGGCGATCAGGTGGTGATTTCCGCCAGCAGTGGCGGGCTGAACGTAAAAATGCCGGGGGAGGCACTGTCCAACGGTGGCATGAGTGAGCAGATACGGGTCAAGAACCTCAACTCCAACCGCGTCATCAAGGCGCGAGTGACGGCCCCCGGGCAAGTCGAGGTTGCTTTATAGAGTGCTGGCAGAGGACGCTGGGTTTTTCTACACTGTGCACGAGATATTCCGTGCGCAGATTTATTGTCATTCGCGCCTAAAGTTCGTCCGGGTATTGCCGAAAACATGGCAAGCGTCCAAATACCCAGAGGTTTTTTGATCATGGTCATCGATTTCAGCCGTTTAAATAACACCCCGACAACGTCAGGCACTACGCGTACCACCGGTACCAAGGAAAACGTAGAAGCCAAGGCCCAGCCACTGCCCGCCAAGGCAGAACAGGCCGCCGTCAGCCAAAGCGGGGAATCCGTACACCTGAGCAATGAGGCTCAACAGTTGCAGAAGGTCACTGACTCGCTGCGCGATCAACCGGTGGTCAATAAAGCCCGTGTGGCCGAATTGAAACAGGCAATCGCCGATGGCAGCTATAAAGTCGACAGCAACCGTGTAGCCAGCAAGCTGCTTAATTTCGAAGCCGAGCGCTAGGCAAAGGCCTGCGCCGGGCTTTTGGACGCTTAAAACCCAAGGCCAGCCATGCATCACGACGAAAATCTGCTTCAACTGATCATTGATGATCTAGCGCCGACGCAGCAGCTGCTCGAGCTACTCAGGGAAGAATCCCTGGCCCTCTACGGCCGCGACATGCCGCTGCTGGAAGAAATTCTGGCGCGCAAGCAATCGCTGATTGTCCTGCTGGAACAGCATGGCAAAAAACGCAGCCAGATCCTCGTCAGCCTTGGCCTGCCCGCAGACCATGACGGCCTGGCGCAGCTGGCCAGCCACTCTTCGGTCGGCGATCAATTACTGGCCCAGAGCAAAGAACTCAATCAATTGCTCGCCCAGTGCCAGGAAGCCAACCTGCTCAACGGTCAGTCGATCCAGCTTCAGCAAGCTACGACCGCCAACCAGTTGCGTATACTTCACGGCGGAGAGCCTCCAGCGCTTTACAACGCTCAAGGTTCCACCTCGCGCCTGGTCAAGCCAAGCACTCGCAGCCAAGCCTGACGCCGGTTTACAGCGCGGCTATCCAAGACGCGCCACATACTGGCAGAATGCCTGCTCTTGCGTGTAGTCGTATTTTGTCTGGAGATGGAAGAACCGTGTTCAACGCCCTTAATGCGGAAGATGCTCCGCAGCCACCCAAGGTCCTCACCACCCCTCTGGAAATCGCCAGCACCTTGCGGATGCTGCAAGAAAGCCATGACCCGCTGATCATCACCTTCCACGAACGCAGCCAGCGCTTCCAGAGCTACCTGGTCGACGTCAACCGCGACGGCGGCTCCCTGGCCCTGGATGAAATGATCCCCCGCGATGGCGAACGCCACCTCGAAAATGGCGAACCCTTCCGCATTGAAGGCTTCCACGACGGTGTGCGCATTGCGTGGGAAAGCAACGGCAGCCTGAGCATCAGCGAAAAGGACGGCCACCGCATCTACACCGGCAGCCTGCCCGCCGAAGTGGTTTACCATCAGCGCCGCAATGCGTTCCGCGCCGCCTTGAAGCTGGCGCAACTGGTCAACATCGAACTGGGTGGAGAGAAGCTCAAGGCCCCGGTCAACGGTAAGCTGCTGGATATTTCCGCGACGGGCTGCAAATTGCGCTTTGAAGGAGATATCTCCGAGCGCCTGCAGTTGGGCCAGGTGTATGACCGTTTCATCGCCGCCCTGCCCTTTGGCAGCATGACAACCTCAGTCGAACTGCGCTACCTGCACTTCGAAGAGAAGATCAACACCACCTTCGCCGGCGTGCGCTTCCACAATATGAGTGGCTTGGTGCAGCGCCAGGTCGAGCGCTTTGTTTACCAACTGCAACGCGAAGCACGGCGTTTCGACAAAGACGACGACTTTTAAACCTGAAAAGATCGCTGTAAAAAAACGGGCAGATCCTGATGGACCTGCCCGTTTTTACGTTCAGGGGCGCGCCCTGCTCAAGTCGTGAGGGTGTTCGTCAGGCCCTGCAGGCTCAGGCGGCCCTTCAAAGAGCGGCTCATCCGCCTGCGGATCGGGATCCGTCTCCGGCTCAGGTTCCGGGGCAGCGGTTTGCATTTGCTCCTGCACCACCTGCTCATCGACACGCGGATCCAGAGCAGCCACCAGCGGTGAACTGGACATACTGTCGGGCATCGCCACGTGATGCAGGGGCGCGTCTTCCACCTGATGCAAATTGGTGACGGCTTTCGGCCGGATACGCCACACCAGGATCAACGCACACAGGCTGAAAAACGCATACAGCATGTGGCTGCCGAACATCTTCATCACCACACCGGCCAGCAACGGCCCAATGCTGGCGCCTACGCCGTACGTGACCAGCAGCATCGCCGTGAGGGATACCCGACGATCACCTTCCACATGGTCGTTGGAGAACGCCACTGCCAGCGGGTACAGGCAGAACTGCACCAGCGAACACAAGAAACCCGCCACAAACAGAACTTCCAGCGGCACCTTGGTCATTATTGCCAACGGCAACGCCGCCACCGCCAGGCACAGGGCAAAACAACGAATCAGCAGCGCGCGATCATAGCGGTCCGACAACCACCCCAGCGGCCACTGCACCAGCAGGCCGGCAAAAATGCAGCTACCCATGAACAGGCCCACCTGCTCGGTGGTCAAGCCTTGTTGAGAGGCATAGAGCGGCGCCAGACCGTAGAACGAGCCCACGATCAACCCCGCCCCCAGCACGGTGCTCAACGACTGCGGCACGCGCTTGATAAAGAAGCGCGGCTCCATCGGCGCCGGGTGCAGGGCCGCCGGGTGAATCCGCCGAGTCATGGCCACCGGCACCAGGCACAGGGCAAAACACAGGGCAACCAGCATCAACAGCTCAAGGCCGAGCTGAGGGTGCATGACCAGGATCAACTGGCCGAGTACCAGGCCCAGGTAAGACGCAATCATATAGCCGCTGAACACCACGCCGCGTTGCTTGGCGTCCGCCTGCTCGTTGAGCCAGCTTTCGATGACCATGTACTGGCACATCATGCCCAGGCCCACGATCATCCGCAGCACGATCCAGGCCGGCAGCCAATCGATCAGGCCGTGGCCCAGCACGGCCGCACCGACAATACCGGCACAGGTGGCATAGGCCCGGATATGCCCGACCCGGGCAATCAGGCGGTGCCCGATCTTGCCGCCCAGCACCAGGCCAAAATAGTTGGCCGCCATCAGCGCACCCACCCACAGGCTGTCGACATGGTCGGCCGCCAGGCGCAGGGCCAGGTAAGTACTGAGCAGGCCGGAGCCGATCAGCATCATCAAGGAGGCGAAATAAAGGGCTCGAAAAGATTTCCAGATTTGGCGCATCGGCGTTCCGAGCGGCTCCTTGCAGTGAGAGACAGGGCTATCGGCATGATAGTCCGGGGTGGCCGGGTCCGGACAGGCGGCAGGCGCTGTTTCCGGGGATTAATTTGCTTACAGACTCAGACGCTGTCCGGCCGCTTGCGGGATACACGGATTGCGATAAATACACCGTGCACGTGCTGTGAACCCTGGACTGCAGCAAGGTTCGACTGAATCGTTGGAAAACGCGCACAAAAAAGCCCTGCCAGAATATTCTGTGCAGGGCTTTGAACCTGGTGTCCCAGGGCCGGTTCGAACGGCCAACCTTCCCCTTAGGAGGGGGATGCTCTATCCAATTGAGCTACTGGGACAAATGACCGACGTCGAGCCAAAGACGCGGCGACGGACGGCGTGCATGTTAACGGCCGAGGTGGGTTTTGTCATGTCGTCCGTAGGCTTTTCGAGTGTAGGCCAACCCACACCCGAGTGATTGCGGCCAGCCCCCGCAAACACGGGCACTTGCTACCATCGTGCAAAATGCACTCCCCCAAAATGCCATCATTGCAAATTGCAACCTTTCCGACATTTGAAGTAGACTCAAGCCATTGATTTTATTGGATTAATAGTTTGGCACGGCACCTGCAATACTTCTCCTACAAACCCAACAAGCCACGGCGTTAAGCGGAGAACATAACCATGAACAGTGCCCTTCTGTTAGCCCTCAACACCGTCGCCTTGGCCGCGTTGGTCACGTTCCATTTCCAATCGACTGGCAGCAATGACCCGGCGCAGATCAGCCAGGCCGTGCCGCATCATCTGCAACAGCGCCCACAGTTGGCGGTGATGACGCCGAACGCACAGTCGCCCGTCCGCCTGACCCAAGGCACCCAGGCGGCACCTGCATCTGAACACTGGGTTTTCTGAGGAGGCCACCGATGACCAAATTTGCCTGGCTGTTTCTGTGCCTGACCGCGTTCACCGGTATGCTTGGACTGGGCGCTGAGTCACAAGACGGCCAAACCACGGCGTTCATCGCCAGTGCCGTGTTTGCCAGCCTGCTGCTGCTCACCCTCATTGTGGGCCGCCGGATCAAATTCGACCCGGTCCTGCGCTGATCCCCCTCCTGCCTTACCTTATGTCGCCTCATCCTCGCTAATCGGCAAATTGCCACTAGTCTTAAACCTAAGGGCAAAAGGCCACTTTGCGATAGCATGTGCGACCTCAAACCCTGTGGTGGCCTGGACTTACGGGAAGTTCCCCTGCGCGATTGCGTATGCAAAAGTTTTCCAACCAGTCCGCAAAAATGCAAATGAGTGCTGGCATAAAGCCTCTAGGCAGTTCAATATTTGTCACAGAATTGACGCCAAGGAACTGGCAAATCTGAGGCATGATGCGGCCTCTTTGCAATTCAGGTTGAACTTTGGTCGTGAGCCTTGTCTTAACACTCATCTTGCGGCCAATTCCAAAAACCGCTCCCCTGAACTAACCGGTTAAATATATGCGCCCATTGAAACAGGCAATTTATTCCAGCCGTACGGCTGACAAGTTCGTCGTACGTCTGCCAGACGGAATGCGGGAACGCATTGCCGAGGTGGCTCGCAATCATCACCGCAGCATGAACTCCGAGATCATCGCTCGCCTGGAACAAAGCCTCATTCAGGAAGGTGCGCTGGGCGACGAGTTGAGCATGCGCATGGACAGCCCCGAGCTGTCGCTGCACGAACGCGAACTGCTGCAGCGTTTTCGTCAGCTCTCCCACCGTCAGCAAAATGCTCTCGTCTCGCTTATCGCGCACGACGTTGAGGCGGCCGCAGAAGCCAATTGATTTGCAACTGAAAGCCGAAGCCAGCCATGTGCTGGCTTTTTTTTGCCTGGGATTTGGTGGGAATCTATAGAAGCCGAGCTTCTTTAGCGAGCAAGCTTGCTTGCACTGGAGCGCGAAGCACCTGCCAGGGATACGACTGCTGCGCAGCCGAGCGGGAGCAAGCTCCCTCGCCACAAAAAGCCAGCGCCCAGAGAGGAGCCGGCATGCGATGAACGATCAGAGCAGGAAGATCGTTGCCAGGCCCAGGAAGATGAAGAAGCCACCACTGTCGGTCATGGCCGTGATCATCACGCTGGCCCCCATGGCAGGGTCACGCCCAAGGCGGGCCAGGGTCATGGGGATCAGCACCCCCATCAGCGCAGCGAGCAGCAGGTTGAGCGTCATGGCAGCGGTCATCACCACGCCAAGGGACCAACTGCCATATAGCAAGTAGGCGACCACACCGATCACTCCCCCCCACACCAGGCCGTTTATCAGGCCCACCGCCAACTCTTTGCGCAGCAGGCGCGACGAGTTGGCGGTACTCACCTGATCGAGCGCCATCGCACGCACAATCATGGTAATAGTCTGGTTGCCGGAGTTACCGCCGATCCCGGCAACGATCGGCATCAATGCCGCCAGCGCCACCAGCTTCTCGATTGAACCCTCGAACAGCCCGATCACGCGCGACGCGATAAAGGCGGTAATCAGGTTGACCGCCAGCCAGGCCCAGCGGTTATGCAACGAACGCCAGACCGAGGCAAAAATATCTTCCTCTTCACGCAAACCGGCCATGTTGAGGACTTCGGTTTCACTTTCCTCACGAATCAGGTCGACGATTTCATCGATGGTCAAACGACCGATCAACTTGCCGTTCTTGTCGACCACCGGCGCCGAGATCAAGTCATAACGTTCGAACGCCTGGGCGGCATCGTAGGCATCTTCATCCGGGTGGAAACTGACCGTGTCACTGGCCATCAGATCCGCCACTCTTTTGTCCGGATCATTGACCAGCAGGCGCTTGATCGGCAGCACACCCTTGAGAATGCCTTCGTAATCAACCACGAACAATTTGTCGGTGTGGCCAGGCAATTCCTTGAGGCGGCGCAGGTAACGCAGGACCACTTCCAGGCTGACGTCTTCGCGGATGGTGACCATCTCGAAGTCCATCAGGGCACCGACTTGATCCTCATCGTAAGACAGCGCCGAACGCACACGCTCGCGCTGCTGAGTGTCCAGCGCTTCCATGAGTTCATGGACAACATCACGAGGCAGTTCAGGGGCCAGGTCAGCCAACTCGTCGGCGTCCATCTCCTTGGCTGCCGCCAGAAGCTCGTGATCGTCCATGTCGGCGATCAGAGTTTCACGAACCGAGTCGGATACTTCGAGCAGGATATCGCCGTCGCGGTCAGCCTTGACCAACTGCCAGAGGGTCAGTCGATCATCCAGCGGCAAGGCTTCGAGAATATAGGCGACGTCGGCGGAGTGCAGGTCGTCGAGCTTGCGCTGCAACTCGACGAGGTTTTGCCGGTGAACCAGGTTTTCGACCAGGTTGTTATTCGGGCCATCCTGGCGGTGCGTCAGGTCTTCGACCACGCGCTGGCGCTGCAGCAGCTCGATGACTTGAGCCAGACGATCCTGCAGGCTTTCTTGTGTTTTCTTTACTTCTACTTCGGTCATAGGCGAGCTCCACTCCCAGCAGCGGGGCACGCCGGAAGGATCAATCAGTCAATTCATGATTGGTAAAACGGGGTACTGAGTCACTACTGGGTAAGTCCATGGAGGTATTCCACAAGCCCCGGCGGGGCTGACGGGCGCAATGATACACCGCCCGGCCACTTTAAACGTTAAAAAACTGGAAAGAACAAGCGCTTGCGAGCCAAAGTTGAGTATTGGCTGCATCTATGAACTGCGACGTTGCAGCAAGAAAGGAAAACACAGGGGAGCAGGAGAAAAAGATGAAATCCTACACAAACCCCAGACGGCAAAAAGCCCGCACTTGGCGGGCTTTTTGTTTGTATGGTGCACTCGACAGGATTCGAACCTGTGACCGCTCGGTTCGTAGCCGAGTACTCTATCCAGCTGAGCTACGAGTGCAGTTTGTGTTTTTAGACC
>Ga0207650_10000457_pt1 | contig 34586 bp, 36 predicted proteins | sample KBSS63metaG_FD_184325 | JGI IMG/M metagenome (GOLD analysis project Ga0207650, IMG submission 184325) | Switchgrass rhizosphere microbial communities from Kellogg Biological Station, Michigan, USA - KBS S6-3 metaG (SPAdes) (version 2) | ecosystem: Host-associated > Plants > Roots > Rhizosphere...
CTTCCTTCGTAGAAGACCTGGGTGCCGATTCCCTTGACACCGTTGAGCTGGTGATGGCTCTGGAAGAGGAATTCGAGACCGAAATCCCGGACGAAGAAGCTGAAAAAATCACTACTGTTCAAGCTGCTATCGACTACGTTACTAGCCACCAGGCGTAATAGTTTGTAGTCGTCGCTTGCTGTCAGGGAAAAACCGCACTGCTGTAACGGCGTGCGGTTTTTTCTTTAAGCGCTGATGAAAAGTCGGTTCTGATGCAAAGTGTCGTCATCAAGAAAAAGGAGAGTGCTGTGTCGCGTAGACGCGTCGTAGTCACCGGTATGGGTATGTTGTCGCCACTGGGCACGGATGTGCCGAGCAGTTGGCAGGGCATTCTGGCTGGCCGCAGTGGTATTGGTCTGATCGAACACACGGACCTTTCTGCCTATTCCACCCGTTTTGGCGGCTCGGTAAAGGGTTTTAATGTCGAGGAATATCTCTCGATAAAAGAGTCCCGCAAACTCGACCTGTTCATTCAATACGGCCTGGCAGCCGGTTTTCAGGCAGTGCGTAACGCCGGCCTGGAAGTCACCGACGCCAACCGTGACCGCATTGGCGTGGCCATGGGTTCGGGTATTGGCGGTTTGACCAATATCGAAGAAACCAGCCGCACCTTGCACGATTCCGGCCCCCGTCGAATTTCACCGTTCTTCGTGCCGGGTTCGATCATCAATATGATTTCCGGTTTCCTGTCCATCCACTTGGGCGCACAGGGACCTAACTACGCCATTGCCACCGCCTGCACCACCGGTACGCATTGCATCGGCATGGCGGCGCGCAACATCGCCTATGACGAAGCCGACGTGATGATCGCCGGCGGCGCCGAAATGGCGGCCTGCGGCCTGGGCATGGGCGGCTTCGGCGCGTCCCGTGCGCTGTCGACCCGCAACGATGAGCCGACCCGTGCCAGCCGTCCGTGGGACAAGGGCCGTGATGGCTTCGTATTGTCCGACGGTGCCGGTGCGCTGGTGCTGGAAGAGTTGGAACACGCCAAGGCGCGTGGCGCCACCATTTACGCCGAGCTGATCGGCTTTGGCATGAGCGGTGACGCCTACCACATGACCTCGCCACCGTCCGACGGTGCCGGTGCTGCGCGTTGCATCACCAACGCCCTGCGCGATGCGAAGGTCAACCCGGACCAGGTGCAGTACATCAATGCCCACGGCACCTCGACCCCGACGGGCGACCTGGCGGAAGCCGAAGCCATCAAGTCGGTGTTCGGCGAGCACGCGTACAAGCTGGCGGTCAGTTCCACTAAGTCCATGACCGGCCACTTGCTGGGCGCGGCGGGCGCGGTTGAAGCGATCTTCAGCGTCATGGCCATCAAGGATCAGGTCGCTCCGCCGACCATCAACCTGGATGAGCCGGACGAAGGTTGCGACCTGAACTTCGTGCCTCACGAAGCGCAGCCCATGCCGATCGACGTGACAATCTCCAACTCGTTCGGGTTTGGCGGTACCAACGGTTCCCTGGTGTTCCGCCGGTTCGCCGAGTGATGCACAGCTGGGTCGACGGTCAGCCAGCGGACAGCGTGCCTCTGAAAGATCGTGGCCTGGCGTATGGCGATGGGCTGTTCGAGACCCTCGCCGTCAAGGCCGGGCAGCCTGTGCTGCTCGACCGCCACCTGCAACGCCTCGAAGAGGGGTGCAGGCGCCTCGCTTTGGTTGCGGATCAGGTGCTGATCCGCAGCGAAGTGCTGGCCTTTGCTGCCGCCCTCGGCGATGGCGTTCTCAAATTGATCCTCACCCGTGGCGACAGCCTGCGCGGTTATGGCATTACCCCTGGCGCCCCGGCGCGCCGTATCTTGCAGGGCAGTCCGCCCGCTACCTATCCCAATGCCCATGCAGCCGACGGCATCCGCCTGTTTGCCTGTGCTACCCGCTTGGCTGAGCAGCCGTTGCTCGCCGGCCTCAAACACCTCAATCGCCTGGAACAGGTGATCGCCCGCGCCGAGTGGCAGGATGCCGAGCATGCCGAAGGCTTGATGCTGGATGTGTCTGGACGCGTCATCGAGGGCGTATTCAGCAACCTGTTCCTGGTGCGCAACGGCTTGTTACTAACCGCCGATCTGAATCGTTGTGGGGTTGCCGGCGTGATGCGCGCCGAGATTCTGGCCCAGGCGCAAACCCTGGGCGTCCCGGTGGCCGTGGTCGACATCAGCCTTGAGCAGTTACAGCAGGCCGATGAAGTCTTTGTGTGCAACAGCGTTTATGGCATTTGGCCGGTGCGTGGGTGCGCTGCGATGAGCTGGCCGGTTGGGCCGCTCACCCGTAAACTGCAGGGCATTGTTCGCGCACTATTGGGTATTTGAGTTGATACGAAAACTGGTTGTACTGCTGCTGATCGCCTTGTTCTCGGCGGCTTTGCTGTTGGGCTATTCGGCCTGGAAGTTCGATTCTGCCTTGAAGCAGCCCTTGAACCTGACCCAGGAGCAATTGCTCGATGTACCGGCGGGGGCGACCCCTACCGGCACCTTCAATCGCCTGGAAGCCGACGGCGTGCTTGAAGGCGCTTTCTGGTTGCGCCTGTACTGGCGCTTCAACCTCGACGGCCAGCCATTGCACAGCGGCGAATACCGCATGACACCCGGTATGACGGCGCAGGGCTTGATCGGCCTGTGGCAGCGCGGTGAAGTGGTGCAATACAGCCTGACACTGGTGGAAGGCTGGAACTTCCGCCAGGTGCGCTCGGCCCTGGCCAAGCATGAAAAGATCGTGCAAACCCTCTCGGGCCTGACTGACAGCGAAGTGATGGACAAGCTCGGTCACCCCGGCGTATTTCCCGAAGGGCGGTTCTTCCCGGATACCTATCGTTTTGTGCGGGGCATGACCGACGTCGAATTCCTGAAAAAAGCCTATAACCGCCTGGACGATGTCCTCGCCCAGGAGTGGAGCAAGCGCGCCGCCGATGCGCCCTACACCGACCCTTATCAAGCGCTGATCATGGCCTCGCTGGTGGAGAAAGAGACCGGCGTGCCTGAAGAGCGTGGGCAGATCGCCGGGGTGTTTGTGCGTCGCCTGAAGATCGGCATGTTGCTGCAGACCGATCCGACGGTCATCTACGGCCTGGGCGAGCGCTACAACGGCAAGCTGACCCGCGCTCACCTCAAGGAAGCCAACCCCTACAACACCTACATGGTCGCCGGCCTGCCGCCGACGCCCATCGCCATGGTCGGTCGCGAGGCGATCCATGCCGCGCTGAACCCGGTGCCGGGCAGCAGCTTGTATTTTGTCGCAAGGGGTGACGGCAGCCATATTTTCTCCGATGACCTGGATGCGCATAATGCCGCCGTGCGTGAGTTCCAGCTCAAGCGCCGCGCCGATTACCGCTCCAGCCCGGCGCCGGTGGTGAAACCTGCGGAAGATGCAGCACCATCGGCCGATGCGCCCGCCGAACCGCCGGCTGCTCCTGTGCCGGACACCGCCGCACCGCAAAGCCCGCAATGACTCTGACTAAGGACTGCCTGTGACTGGCTTGTTTATTACCCTGGAAGGCCCCGAAGGCGCCGGCAAAAGCACCAACCGCGATTACCTGGCCGAGCGTTTGCGCAGCGAAGGCATCGAGGTGGTGTTGACCCGCGAACCGGGTGGTACGCCACTGGCGGAGCGCATCCGCGAAGTGCTGCTGGCGCCGGGTGAAGAACAGATGAACCCGGACACCGAGCTGCTGCTGGTGTTTGCCGCGCGCGCCCAGCACCTGGGCGAAGTGATTCGTCCGGCCCTGGACCGTGGTGCCGTGGTGATTTGCGATCGCTTTACCGATTCCACTTACGCCTACCAAGGCGGTGGCCGCGGCTTGTCCCTGGCGCGCATCGCCACCCTGGAAACCTTCGTCCAAGGCGATTTGCGCCCTGACCTGACGCTGGTGTTCGACCTGCCGGTGGAAGTCGGCCTGGCCCGTGCCAGTGCCCGTGGCCGTCTGGACCGTTTCGAGCTGGAAGGCCAGGCTTTCTTCGACGCAGTCCGTACCGCGTTCCTCACACGCGCCGCCGCCGAGCCTGAGCGTTATTACCTGCTGGACGCTGCCCAGCCGTTGGCCCACGTGCAGCAAGCCATCGATGCGTTGTTGCCGACCCTGCTGGAGCGCGCCCGTGGCTGAAGCCTACCCGTGGCAGGATAGCCTGTGGCAACAACTGGCCGGCCGCGCCCAGCACGCGCACGCCTACCTGTTGCATGGGCCGGTGGGAATCGGCAAGCGTGACCTGGCCGAGCGGCTCATGGCCAGCTTGCTGTGCCAGCGTCCGGTCAACCTGGAAGCCTGCGGTGAGTGCAAGTCGTGCCTGTTGCTCAAGGCCGGCAGCCACCCGGATAACTACGTGCTGGAACCCGAGGAAGCCGACAAAGCGATCAAGGTCGACCAGGTGCGTGACCTCGTCAGCTTCGTGGTGCAAACCGCGCAGATGGGCGGGCGCAAGGTGGTGCTGATCGAGCCGGTGGAGGCGATGAACATCAACGCCGCCAACGCGTTGCTCAAAAGCCTGGAGGAGCCGTCCGGCGATACCGTGTTGTTGCTGGTGAGTCACCAGTCCAGCCGTCTGTTGCCAACTATCCGCAGCCGGTGCGTGCAGCAGGCGTGTCCGCTGCCGAGCGAGGCCATGAGCCTTGAGTGGCTCGGGAAGGCGTTGCCGGACTGCACCGAGGACGAGCGCGTCGAGTTGCTGACGCTGGCCGCCGGCTCGCCGTTGGCGGCGGTGAAGCTGCAAGCCCAGGGCGTGCGTGAGCAGCGCGCGCTGGTGGTGGATGGCGTGAAGAAACTGATCAAGCAGGAAATGTCCGCCACCCAATTGGCAGAAACTGCCTGGAAGGACATTCCCTTGCTGTTGCTGTTCGACTGGTTTTGCGACTGGTCGAGCCTGATCCTGCGTTACCAGCTGACCCAGGATGAAAACGGCCTGGGTCTGCCGGACATGCGCAAGGTGGTGCAGTACCTGGCGCAGAAAAGCGCCCAGGACAAAGTCCTGACTATCCAGGACTGGATCCTCGCGCAGCGCCAGAAAGTGCTCGGCAAGGCCAACCTGAACCGCGTGCTGCTGCTTGAAGCGCTGCTGGTGCAGTGGGTCGGTTTGCTCGGCCGCCGTTAATTTCCGTGGCCGGCGGGTGTATCGTCGGCCAGACACTTTTCGTGACTGAAGTTGTAGATACCTATGCTCGTAGATTCCCATTGCCACCTTGACCGCCTCGACCTGGCCCAGCACGGCGGTTCCCTTGATGCCGCGCTCGAAGCCGCACGCCAGCGCGGGGTAGGGCACTTCCTGTGCATCGGCGTCAGCGCCGAAAACGCCGCCGACGTTAAAGCCCTCGCCGAGCGTTATGCCGATGTGGATTGCTCGGTGGGTATCCATCCGCTGGACCTCAAGCCCGGCGAAGCCCCGGCCCTCGACTGGTTGCTGGGCGAACTGAACCACCCGCGCGTGGTGGCCATCGGCGAAACCGGCCTGGATTACCACTACGAACCCGAAGCCGCCGAGTTGCAGCAGGCGTCCTTCCGCCTGCACCTGCAAGCCGCCCAGCAGACCGGCAAACCGGTGATCGTCCACACCCGTGGCGCCCGTGCCGACACCCTGACCTTGCTGCGCGAAGCCGCGCTGCCGCAGGCCGGTGTGTTGCATTGTTTTACCGAAGACTGGGACATGGCCAAGGCAGCCCTGGACCTGGGGTTCTACATTTCGCTGTCGGGCATTGTCACCTTCCGCAACGCCGACGCCCTGCGCGACGTCGCACGCCAAGTGCCGGCCGACCGTCTGCTGGTGGAGACCGATTCGCCGTACCTGGCGCCGATCCCCCATCGCGGCAAGCCGAACTTGCCGGAGTATGTGCGCGATGTGGCGGAGTACCTGGCGATGCTGCGCGGTGAGTCCTACGAGCGCTTTGCCGAACAGACCACCGAGAACTTCAAGCGTCTGTTCCCGCTGGCTCACGTCGCCGGCTGACGCACAACCTTCAAAAGCCGACAAGCCCGCTCACTACAGCATTGTGTAGATAACTAAATCGCAGGCAAAAAAAACCCGGGTTCTGGGGGGGCGAATCCGGGCTAAGACCATTAGGAGTAAAACAAGGGCACGCGGTCCGTTGGTACCCAGGTCGGCGCTTCACTTGGGGGAGATGTCACGCCGACAGTTGAAGTATTGATCAGTATCCGATTCAGTCCAGTCGCGACTGGTCGTTTTTTAAACAGATTTGGAATACGCGCGCTTCGCTTGAGTTCTCATCAGGCCGGTGCACGGGTGCGGTTTTTGCGTGTTATTTCTGACTGATATCAATGAAAACGTTGGCGTGCTGAAAGTAAAGTGCATTCCGGGTTCACATAGACATTGCCCAACGACCGTTCAGTCGGGATAATCCCTCGCATCGGGTAAATCGTATCGTCACGTATCCGTGGCCTTGCGTAACCCTCCCTCTATCGACCTCTGCAGACCTCTTACTCATGCACAAAGAACCCCGTAAGGTCCGTGAGTTTCGCCGCCGTGAGCAGGAAATTCTCGACACCGCACTCAAGCTGTTCCTCGAACAAGGTGAAGACAGCGTCACCGTCGAGATGATTGCGGATGCCGTGGGTATCGGCAAAGGCACGATCTACAAGCACTTCAAGTCCAAGGCCGAGATCTACCTGCGGCTGATGCTCGACTACGAGCGCGACTTGAACGAACTGCTGCATTCGGCCGACGTCGACAAGGACAAGGAAGCCCTGTCCCGCGCCTACTTCGAGTTCCGCATGCGCGACCCGCAGCGCTACCGCCTGTTCGACCGCCTGGAAGAGAAGGTGGTCAAGGGCCACCAAGTGCCGGAAATGGTCGAGGAACTGCACAAGATCCGCGCCTCGAACTTCGAACGCCTGACGCTGCTGATCAAAGGCCGCATCAGCGAAGGCAAGCTGGAAGACGTGCCGCCGTATTTCCACTACTGCGCCGCGTGGGCGTTGGTGCACGGCGCCGTGGCGCTGTACCACTCGCCGTTCTGGAGCAATGTGCTGGAAGACCAGGAAGGTTTCTTCCAGTTCCTGATGGACATCGGCGTGCGCATGGGCAACAAGCGCAAACACAGTTCCGAGCAGCCACCGCTGGAATCGCCGTCCACGTAATGATTTGCTGCCACGCGTAGTACCCCAGGAATATACTCAGGCATGGACTCTTGCTAAAAGCTGATTTATCAGTCAGCTTTTAGTGCGCCCGAATCATCCTCTGCCGGAGTGATCCATGATCGTTGATCGTCAAGGCAGGCGTTTTCGCAATTTGCGGATCAGCCTGACCTCAGCCTGTAATTACGCGTGCACCTACTGCGTGCCTAATGGCAAGCGGCTGGTGGCTGCCCAGGACGAACTCTCGGCCGAGGCCATGGCCCGTGGCGTGGAATACCTTATTGAAGCGGCCGGCATCGACCGCCTGCGCATCACCGGCGGTGAGCCGTTGGTCAGCCCCAAGCTGGAAGCCTTCATGGGCGCAGTCGGGCAGATGGGCCTCAGTGACATCAGCTTGACCACCAACGGCCAACTGCTGGCGCGCAAGCTGCCATTGCTGGTGGAGGCCGGGATCAAGCGCATCAACGTCTCCCTCGACACCCTGGACCCCGACGCCTTCCGCAGCATCGCCCGTGGCGGCGACCTGGCCACCGTACTTGATGGCATGGACCAGGCCCGTGCCGCCGGGATCAAGATCAAGGTCAACATGGTGCCGTTACGCGGCCAGAACCTCGACCAAGTCATGCCGCTGCTCGACTACTGCCTGGAGCGTGGCTACGAGCTGCGTTTTATCGAGCTGATGCGCATGGGCCACCTGGCCAAGGATTCCAACGCGTTCCTGCAGCAATTTGTCAGCCTGCAGCAACTGTTGAGCCTGATCGGCGAGCAGTATGAATACCTGCAAGCCAACGCTCCCGTGGACGCCACCGCGGTGCGCTACGAAGTGCCGGGCAAGGGTTTCTTTGGTGTGATCGCTAACGAAAGCGTGCCGTTCTGCCGTACCTGTTCACGGTTGCGGTTGTCGTCCACCGGTTGGCTGCACGGGTGCCTGTCGTCCAGCAACCGTCACTATGTCGGCGACCTGCTGGACAAGCCGCGCCATCAAGCACTGCCGGCGCTGCAAGGTCTGTTGATGAAGGCTTTGGGTGACAAGCAGGAAGTAGCGTTCTCGGGCGGCGCCACGATCATGAAAATTATCGGCGGCTGACCCACCCCCAAGACAACACACTACCCAGTGTGGGAGGAGGCCCCTCCCACATTTGTCATATGTTGCTACCAAATGGCGCAAAACCTGCATCTCACGCCCATTCGCCGGTTTTCCGTCACCGGCTTCTGGAGGATTAGGATGCGTAGTCTGGTTTTGTTGCTGGTGTCGTTGACGCTGAGTGGTTGCATGACCGTCAGCGATATGGCCGAAGGCACCCGTTATCAGATGAGTGACGCCGGCTTGCTGGACCACAGCGATACCCGTCGCACCGCCTCGATTCGCGTGCAGCCGGACTCCTTTATCTTTATTGCCCAGGGCGCCTTCGTACCACCGGGCAGCGCCTATCCGCGCCCGAACGTGGTGGCCGAGGAAGCCTTCAACGGTTTTGTCGAATATTTCCCCATGGTGCGCCGTGCCCGCCAGCCGGAAGGCTTGGAACAGGCGATGGCCGAAGCCCGTGCGGCGGGCGCTCACTACCTGCTGTACTGCCGCTTCGCCAAGGCCGATGACCGCATCGGTAACGCGGATGAGTGGGCCGATCAGGAAGCCCTCGACCGCGTTGGCCTGGACAGCGGTGTCATCCAGATCATGTTGATCGAGACCAGCACCCAGTATTTGATTGATACTGCACGTATTCGCAGTCGTGGCGGTTTACTGACGTTCCACGATAACAAGCCAGAAGATTTGATTGCCCGTCCGCTGGCGCAGTACGCCCGAGGCCTGCTGGGGATGAGCAATCAATAAGCACCAGGAGAGCACCATGACCGATTCCGCCAAGGCCAACGACTTGTTGGCCCAACTGCCCAAAGGCAAAGGACCGGCGCCGGTGCACCTGTGGAACCCGGACTTCTGCGGCAATATCGACATGCGTATCGCCCGTGATGGCACCTGGTTCTACCAGGGCACGCCGATCGGGCGTAAGCCGATGGTCAAGTTGTTCTCCAACATCATTCGCCGCGATGGCGATGATTACTTTCTGGTCACTCCCGTAGAAAAAGTCGGCATCGCCGTCGATGATGCGCCGTTTGTCGCCGTTACTCTGGAGGTAGAAGGGCAGGGCGAAGGTCAGTTGCTGCGTTTCACCACCAACGTGGACGATCAGATCGAGGCTGGCCTGGAACACCCGCTGCGGGTCGTGATTGACCCCGTTACCCAGGAGCCTGCCCCTTACCTACGGGTGCGCACCAACCTTGAAGCCTTGGTGCATCGCAATGCGTTCTACCAGTTGGTGGAGCTGGCGGTGAGCCGTCCGATCAACGGTCAGAACTGGCTCGGCGTCTGGAGCGGCGGGGCGTTCTTCCCCATCGGCCTGGAGCCCTGAAGTCGGTTTTTTCTTTTTCCTGAAATAATTTGCTTGCTGCCAACGGGCGCTTTCGGTTATCAATTTGTACATGATTAGACATGTTCGATTTGATAAGAAAAAACGCGTCGTCGACGAGCTCATCCGCCGTATCGAGGGTGGGGTGATGGCCGACGGTGTCCTGCTGCCGGGCGAGCACCAATTGGCCGAAGAGTTCGCGGTCAGTCGCGGTACCCTGCGCGAAGCCCTCGCCGAGCTCAAGCGGCGCAATTACATCGCGACCCAAAGCGGCGTCGGCTCCATCGTCACCTTTGACGGCATGGTGCTCGACCAACGCAGCGGCTGGGCCCAGGCCCTGGCCGACACCGGCGCGCGGGTGAACACCGACATCCTGCGCCTGGAAGCGGTGACCCGCCCGGAACTGTTCAGCCGTTTCGGCAGCGACCAATTCATTGCGCTCGACCGCCGGCGACGGACCACTGATGGTACGGCCGTGTCCCTGGAGCGCTCGCTGATGCCGGCTTCCGGTGGCTTGGAAAGCCTGCCTCGGGTTGGCCTGATCGACGATTCCCTGACCATCACCCTGGCCGCCTACGGCTACGTTGGCGCCGAAGGTGACCAGTGGATCGGCGCCGAACCGCTCAGCGACGAAGACGCCGAGTTGCTTGGCCGCCCCGCAGGCACGGTGTTCCTCAAGGCCTCGCGTACGACTTACGACCGTCGCGAGCGTTTCATGGAATACGTCGAAAGCTTGCTCGACCCGCTGCACTTTCGCCTGCACCTTCAGTTTGGACACTCGAAATGATCCCGCACAATCGCGCCCTCGGCGCTTTCTACGGCTTGGCGTTGGGCGATGCCCTGGGCATGCCGACCCAGTCCCTGAGCCGCGAACAAGTCCGAGCGCGTTTTGGTGCCATCACCGGCCTGGAAGATGCCGATGCCGACCAGCCTATCGCGCCCAACATGCCGGCGGGCTCCATCACCGATGACACCGAGCAGGCGATCCTGGTCGGCGAATTGCTGGTGGAAGGCCAAGGCAAAATCGAACCCACCGTGCTCGCCCAGCGCCTGATCGACTGGGAAGCGGTGATGCGCGCCAAGGGCTCCCAGGACTTGCTCGGCCCCTCCACCAAACGTGCGATCGACATGATCCTCGCCGGGCACACACCGGAAGAATCCGGGCGCTACGGCACTACCAACGGCGCAGCGATGCGTATCACCCCGGTAGGCATTGCCGCCGATGTCAGCGACCCGGTGCAGTTTATCCAGGCGGTGATCCAGGCGTGCCAAGTCACCCACAACACCACATTGGGCATCTCCAGCGCTGCGGCGGTGGCGGCGGTGGTCTCGGCCGGTATCAACGGCGTGGACCTGGGCGAAGCGCTGAACATCGGCACGCACGTCGCGCAGCAGGCGGAAGGCCACGGTCATTGGATCGCCGGTGGGCGGATTTCCACCCGCATCAGTTGGGCGCGGACCTTGAGCGTCGGCAGCGGCGATAAAGCCCTGTTCGCCGACCTGCTGTACGAACTGATTGGCACCTCCGTGGCTTCCCAGGAGTCGGTGGTGGTGTCGTTTGCCCTGGCCCAGCAAGTGGCGGTGGGCGAGATGAATGCGTTCGAAGCACTGTGCCTGGCGGCCAGTCTTGGCGGTGACACCGATACCATCGCCGCGATTCTTGGCGCCATGCTCGGTGCGTGCCTGGGCATGCAGTGCTGGCCTGAGGCGATGATCGAACAGGTCAAGCAAGTCAATGGCCTGGATGTGCAGCCGTTGGTTCAAGCGTTGCTCAAATTGCGATAAGCGCCGCAGGCAAACATGTGGGAGCGAGCAAGCCCGCTCCCACATTCGATAGCGTCGAGTCATGGAGACCGAATAGACATTTCGCTTTGATTCTCTGCCACAACCACAACAATACAGGCACCAGGAGCACCCCATCATGAGCAGCACCTCTTCCGGCCAAAGCGCCGGGCAATTGGAAACGCGCGGCATCGAACCGGTCCCTGAGGCCGAGTGCAACGGTCATCCGTTGCAATTGTTCTGGGTGTGGTTCGCGGCCAACATCAGCATCCTCGGCTTGCCGCTTGGCGCAACCCTGGTCGCGTTTCGTGGCCTGGCCATCTGGCAGGCCGTCATCGTCGCGATCCTTGGCGCCGCCGGTTCTTTTGCGGTGGTGGGCATCATCTCCATCGCCGGCCGTCGCGGCCGTGCCCCGAGCCTGACGCTGTCCCGCGCCATCTTCGGTGTGCGTGGCAATATCGGCCCGACGTTGGTGTCGCTGATGTCACGGCTGGGCTGGGAAACGGTCAACACCACCACCGCCGCCTTTGTGCTGCTGTCGTTGTGTTCGATCCTGTTCGGTTCACCGGTAGAGGCGAAAAGCGCGCCGGTCCTCACGCTGATCTTCATCGCCATCTTTGTGTTGCTGACCCTGTCCGTTTCCGGCCTGGGCCACGCGACCTTGCTGGTGATCCAGAAGTGGGCCACCTACGTGTTCGGCGCCTTGAACATCCTGGTCGGCGGTTTCCTCTGCGCCACCATCGATTGGAGCGCAGTGTTCAACGCTACCCCGGCACCGCTCAGTGCGATGATCATCGGCGTCGGCACCATGGCCGCCGGTACCGGTATTGGCTGGGCCAACGCCGGTGCCGACATGTCGCGTTACCAGCACCGCAGCGTCAAGGCGGTGCGTCTGGTGGCGTCGGCCGCGTTTGGTGCGGGCATTCCGCTGGTGTTGCTGATCACCCTCGGCGGCTTGCTGTCGGTGGGCAACAATGACTTGGCCTCGGCCACCGACCCGATCATCGCGATCCGCGACATGCTGCCGACCTGGATGGCGGTGCCGTACCTGATCACCGCGTTCGGCGGGCTGCTGCTGTCCAACAACCTGTCGGTGTACTCGGCCGGCCTCACCACGCTGACCCTCGGCTTGAAGGTCAAGCGCGTGCATGCGGTGATCGTCGACATCGTGGCGATCTTCGCCGGCTCGATCTACTTCATGCTGATCGCCGACAGCTTCTACGGCCCCTTCATCACCTTCATCTCGCTGCTGGCGGTGCCGATTACCGCGTGGGTCGGTATCTTCGTGGTCGACCTGATCCACCGTCACTACTACAGCCCCAAGGACCTGCTGGACGTCAGCCCCAGCAGCGCCTATTGGTATCGCGGCGGCGTGGAGTGGCGTGCGTTCGGCGCCTGGGCCGTGGCGATCGTGTTGGGTTTCAGCTTCACCACCATCGGCACCACCGCCGAAAACATCTGGTTCGCCGGGCCGTTGTCGGACTCCTGGCTGGGCCACAACGGCCTGGGCTGGATCGTCACCTTCCTGGTGGCCGGCGGGATTTATGCGGTACTGGGCGGTGCGTCTGACCGTCGCCCGGCTTTAGTCGAGAGCGCTAATGTCTAGATTGCTGCACACCGGCCAGGTCATCGTCGACCTGGTCATGGCCCTCGATACCTTGCCCGCCACCGGCGGCGACGTGCTCGCGCAATCGGCCAGTTTCGAAGCCGGCGGTGGCTTTAACGTAATGGCCGCCGCGCGGCGTAATGGGTTGCCGGTGGTCTACCTGGGGCGACATGGCAACGGGCGCTTCGGCGACCTGGCGCGAGCGGCGATGCAGGCCGAGGGCGTGGAGATGGCCCAGGCGCCCAGCACGGATAAAGACACCGGCTTGTGTGTGTCGCTGACCGAGGCCACCACTGAGCGCACGTTCATTTCCCATATCGGCGCCGAAGGTGATTTGAGCGCCGAGGACTTGGCGGGCGTGCTGCCGCAATCGGACGATTATGTGTACGTCAGCGGCTACAGCTTATTGCTGGAAGGCAAGGCACAGGCATTGCTCGATTGGCTCTTGGCGCTACCGCGTGACATCACTGTGGTGTTCGACCCGGGGCCGTTGGTCAAGGCACCGGATTCGGCGCTGATGGTGGCGTTGTTGCCGCGTATTGATATCTGGACGAGCAACGGTCCGGAAGCGCTGGCGTTTACCGGTGCGCGTACGGTTGCGCAGGCGCTGGTCGATCTCAATCGTCACCTGCCCGCAAACGCTTTGCTGGTGGTGCGTGATGGGCCGAACGGTTGCTGGGTTAGCCGCGAGGGCCAGGCGGAACATGTACCGGGCTTTAAGGTGAGGGCGGTAGACAGCAACGGCGCAGGGGATGCCCATGCCGGTGTGTTTATCGCAGGGTTGGCCAATGGCCTGGCACCCGCTCAAGCGGCACAGCGGGCGAATGCGGCGGCGGCACTGGCCGTGACGCGTTGGGGCCCGGCCACGTCCCCTGGCACCGCCGAAGTCGACGCTCTACTCGAGCAGTAAATACAGTCGAGAAATGTGGGAGGGGGCAAACCCCCTCCCACATTTAGCTCATTAGAAAGGCTACTGGCTGGTTTCAGACTCCAGCTTGCGCGCCTCATCCACACCCGACGCGGTCAGCTTGATCGGCAAATTCAACGCGTATTCACCGGCGTCGTCGGTGGTCACATGCCCATCCTTGATCAACCCGCGGTCTTGCAGAAATGCCAAGGCACTGGCGACCACTTTCTCTCCGCGGTAGTTATCCAGCACCTCCTTGCCCAACCCATGGGGATGAGCGTGCAGCAGGCGGGTGAGGACTTCTTTTTCAAGGTCTTTGTCGACGTTCATGCGTACCTCTTCACTGGGAAATGATCGGGTGTTCGTCTTGCGTGCGATGAATCAAGGTGCAGGTTGTTTTGGCGCACCTGGGACGTTGGAATCATCGCCCTTGTTGATGTTCGGCTGATTGATCGCAGGGCCCATCTTGCCGTTGCCGACGGCGGCAGGCGCCTGGCGCTGGGTGTCATTGCCCTGGGTGCGAGGATCGGCGCCCGGTTGGATAATCGCGCCACCGTTGGTGTCGAGGCCCGTGCCCATGGATTTCTGCGATTCGGTGGTGGCATCAGGCGTTGGATCGGTCGTTCCGGTGGTCGAGCTGGCGGCAAAGGCGCTCAGCGACGCAGCAGACAACAGACCGGTGAGGGCGAGGGCAGCAAACTTGGAATTTTTCATGAGGGTGTCTCCATATGATTAATGTCCTTACCTACTATTGGTCAGCCCTGGTTTCGTGTTCGTGCCTTGATGGCGACGAACGGTCTTGTGTCTCCTGTAAGATTTTGTGTGTCGGTGACCACGAAATTGCGCTGCAACTCGTCATGAAAGCGCCTTAGTATGTGTGCTTTGAAATTGCCAAGGCTCGCCCATGACCATCCAGATTCGCCCCGCCGTGCCCAGCGATGCTGCGCAGATCCTGACGTTCATCACTGAGCTGGCCGAGTACGAGAAGGCCCGGCACGAAGTGATCGCGAGTGTGGTGGACATTGAGCGCAGCCTGTTCAGCGAGGGCGCCACCGCCCATGGCCTGATCTGCTCGCGCGATGACGTGCCGATTGGTTTTGCGGTGTTCTTTTTCAGCTATTCCACGTGGCTGGGCAGTAATTGCCTGTACTTGGAAGACCTCTACATCAACCCGGAACAGCGCGGCGGCGGGGCGGGCAAGAAGCTGTTGCGCCACCTGGCGAAGATCGCCTTCGATAACGGCTGCGGCCGCTTTGAGTGGAGCGTGCTGGACTGGAACGAGCCGGCGATTGCCTTCTACAAATCCATCGGCGCCCAGCCGCAGGAGGAGTGGGTGCGCTATCGCATGGAGGGTGATGCGCTGCGCGACTTTGCACTGGGCTAACCCCCTTTCTTCAAACACTGAAGATCAACCGTGGGAAGGGCTTTGCCCCCTCCCACATTTTTTTTGCTTTTGCTCATAATATGGGATGCAAATTTATATATTGAGATATTTCAAATGATGGGTTTATAGTCGGCTGCATCAGCACTCACTACCAAAAATAAAACAGGTGAAGCGATGCAGGCACAACCGTTGTCACTTCCCGCCGTGCCCGAGCCAACCTACGGCGAGCGCCTCAAAGGCAAAGTGGTGATCATCACCGGCGCCGCCCAAGGCATTGGCGAGGCCATCGTTGCGTGCTTTCAGGCCCAACAGGCGCAGTTGGTCATCGCGGATATCCAAGGCGACAAAGTCGCACAGGTCGCCGCCCACTGGCGCGAACGCGGTGCCGATATCTACGCGCAAGCCGTCGATATCACCTCCAAAGAGCAATGGCAGTCGCTGGTGAACCTCGCCATCGAGCGCTTCGGCCGCGTGGACGTGCTGGTCAACTGCGCCGGCGTCAACGTGTTCCGCGACCCGCTGGAAATGACTGACGAGGACTGGCGCCGCTGCTTCGCCATCGACCTCGACGGCGCCTGGTACGGTTGCCGCACGGTGCTGCCGCACATGATCAAGCAGGGCATCGGCAACATCATCAATATTGCCTCCACCCATTCCAGTCACATCATTCCCGGCTGCTTTCCCTATCCCGTCGCCAAGCACGGCCTGCTCGGCCTCACGCGTGCCCTCGGCATTGAATACGCGCCCAAGGGCATCCGCGTGAATGCCATCGCGCCGGGCTACATCGAAACCCAGCTCAACGTCGATTACTGGAACGCTTTCCCCGACCCCCAGGCCGAGCGCCAGCGCGCGTTCGACCTGCACCCGCCCAAGCGCATCGGCCAGCCGATTGAAGTGGCGATGACTGCGCTGTTCCTGGCGACCGACGAGGCGCCCTTTATCAATGCCACCTGCCTGATGATCGATGGCGGGCGGTCGGTGATGTACCACGACTAAATCGTTTTCCAATAACAAGAATGAGGTGGTTCATGTTCAAGAAGACCCTAGGCGCCCTGGCGCTTGCGATGGCGTTCAGCGGCGTTGCGTTCGCCGAAGAAGTGAAGATCGGTTTCCTGGTCAAACAGGCCGAAGAACCTTGGTTCCAGACGGAGTGGGCCTTCGCCGAAAAAGCCGGCAAGGAACATGGTTTTACCGTGATCAAGATCGCCGTGCCGGATGGTGAGAAGACCCTCTCGGCCATCGACAGCCTGGCCGCCAATGGCGCGAAAGGCTTTGTGATCTGCCCGCCTGACGTGTCCCTCGGCCCGGCCATCGTTGCCAAAGCCAAGGTCAATGGCCTCAAGGTAATGGCGGTGGATGACCGCTTTGTCGATGCCAAAGGCAACTTCATGGAAGACGTGCCCTACCTGGGCATGGCCGCGTTCGAAGTGGGCCAGAAGCAGGGCGCGGCCATGGCCGCCGAAGCGAAAAAACGTGGCTGGGACTGGAAAGACACCTACGCCGTGATCAACACCTATAACGAACTCGACACCGGCAAAAAACGCACCGACGGTTCGATCAAATCCCTTGAAGAGGCGGGGATTCCCAAGGACCACATCTTGACCGCCGCCCTCAAGACCCTGGATGTTCCCGGCAGCATGGACGCCACCAACTCGGCCCTGGTCAAGCTGCCCAGCGGCGCGAAAAACCTGATCATCGGCGGCATGAATGACAACACCGTGCTTGGCGGCGTGCGTGCCACTGAAAGCGCCGGCTTCAAAGCGGCCAACGTGATCGGTATCGGCATCAATGGCACCGACGCCATCGGCGAATTGAAGAAAGCCGACAGCGGTTTCTTCGGCTCGATGCTGCCTAGTCCGCATATCGAGGGCTACAACACGGCGCTGGCGATGTACGAGTGGGTCACCACCGGTAAAGAGCCCGCCAAGTACACCGCGATGGACGAAGTGACTCTGATTACCCGCGCCAACTTCCAGGAAGAACTGACCAAAATCGGGCTGTGGAAATGACCGGCGCGGCCTTGCGCTTCAATGGCATCGGCAAGGAATTTCCCGGTGTGAAAGCGCTGGCGCAGATCAGCTTTGAAGCGCGGCCGCGTGAGGTGCACGCGTTGATGGGCGAAAACGGCGCAGGCAAGTCGACCCTGCTGAAAATCCTTGGCGGCGCCTACATCCCCAGCAGTGGCACGCTGCAGATCGGCGAGCAGACCATGGCCTTCAAAAACGCCGCCGACAGCATTGCCAGCGGCGTGGCGGTGATTCACCAGGAACTGCACCTGGTGCCGGAAATGACCGTGGCCGAGAACCTGTTCCTCGGGCATTTACCGTCGCGTTTCGGTGTGGTCAATCGCAGCCTGTTGCGTAAGCAGGCGCTGGCCTGCCTCAAGGGGTTGGCGGATGAAATTGATCCGGAGGAAAAGCTCGGCCGCCTGTCCCTGGGCCAGCGTCAACTGGTGGAAATCGCCAAGGCGCTGTCCCGTGGTGCCCATGTGATCGCGTTCGACGAACCCACCAGCAGCCTCTCGGCGCGCGAGATCGACCGCCTGATGGCAATCATCACGCGCCTGCGCGACGAGGGCAAAGTGGTGCTCTACGTGTCGCACCGTATGGAAGAAGTGTTCCGCATCTGCAACGCCGTCACGGTGTTCAAAGACGGCCGCTACGTGCGCACGTTCGACGACATGAGCGCGCTGACCCATGACCAGTTGGTGACGTGCATGGTCGGTCGCGATATCCAGGACATCTACGACTACCGGCCGCGTGAGCGGGGCGAAGTGGCGCTCAAGGTCGACGGTTTGCTTGGCCCAGGGCTGCGTGAGCCGGTCAGCCTGCAGGTGCACAAAGGCGAGATTCTTGGCCTGTTCGGCTTGGTCGGGGCGGGGCGCACGGAGCTGTTTCGGCTGCTGAGTGGTTTGACCCGCAGCACCGCAGGAAGCCTTGAGCTTTGTGGGCAAAAACTGCCGCTGCATTCACCTCGCGATGCCATTGCCGCCGGCGTGCTGCTGTGCCCGGAAGACCGCAAGAAGGAGGGCATCATTCCGCTGTCCAGCGTGGCCGAGAACATCAATATCAGTGCGCGCGGTGCCCATTCCACGTTCGGCTGGCTGCTGCGTGACGGCTGGGAAAAGCGCAACGCTGACCAGCAAATCCAGGCGATGAAAGTCAAAACGCCGAATGCCGAACAGAAAATCATGTACCTGTCCGGCGGCAACCAGCAGAAGGCCATTCTTGGCCGCTGGCTGTCGATGCCGATGAAAGTGCTGCTGTTGGACGAGCCGACCCGTGGCATCGATATCGGCGCCAAATCGGAGATCTACCAGATCATCCATAACCTGGCGGCCAGTGGTATTGCGGTGATCGTAGTGTCCAGCGACCTGATGGAAGTGATGGGCATCTCCGACCGTATCGTGGTGATGAGCGAAGGTGCCCTCACGGGTGAATTGACCCGCGATCAAGCGGATGAGGCTCGGCTGTTGCAACTGGCTCTCCCGCGTTCGCGGGCTTGAAGAATTCGAGGTGAATGATGTCTGAGGTAAAAACTGCAAAGGGCTTCTGGCCGGGGTTCAATCAGCGCAAGTTTCTCGATGATTGGGTGATGCTGCTCGCCGCGCTGGGTATCTTTTTGCTCAGTGCGTTGTTTATCGACAACTTCCTTTCACCGCTTAACATGCGTGGCTTGGGCCTGGCGATTTCAACGGTGGGCATTGCCGCCTGCACCATGCTGTTCTGCCTGGCATCGGGGCACTTCGATCTGTCGGTGGGCTCGGTGATTGCCTGCGCCGGCGTGGTGGCGGGCATTGTGATTCGCGACACCGACAGCGTGGCTCTCGGTGTGTCGGCGGCACTGGCCATGGGGCTGGTGGTGGGGCTGATCAATGGCATCGTCATCGCCAAGCTGCGCATCAATGCGTTGATCGCCACGTTGGCGACCATGCAGATCGTGCGCGGCCTGGCCTATATCTTCTCCAACGGCAAGGCCGTCGGCGTGATGGACGAAGGTTTCTTCGTGTTCGGCAACGGCCAGCTGCTGGGTGTGCCCGTGCCGATCATCATCACCGTGCTGTGCTTTGTGTTCTTCGGCTGGCTGCTGAATTACACCACCTATGGGCGCAACACCATGGCGATTGGCGGCAACCAGGAAGCCGCACTGCTGGCCGGGGTGAACGTCGATCGCACCAAGATCATCATCTTCGCCGTACACGGTTTGGTTGGCGCTTTGGCTGGGGTCATCCTCGCGTCGCGCATGACCTCCGGCCAGCCGATGATCGGCCAGGGCTTTGAGCTGACAGTGATCTCCGCCTGCGTGCTGGGCGGGGTATCGCTGAGCGGCGGCATCGGCATGATCCGGCATGTGATTGCCGGGGTGTTGATCCTGGCGATCATTGAGAACGCGATGAACCTGAAGAACATCGATACCTTTTACCAGTATGTGATCAGGGGTTCGATCTTGTTGCTGGCGGTGATCATCGACCGTATGAAGCAACGCTGATCCCGAGCCCTATGAAGATTCAAATGTGGGAGGGGGCTTGCCCCCGATAGCGGTGGGTCAGTGGATACATGTTTTTCTGATGTGCCGCCATCGGGGGCAAGCCCCCTCCCACATTTGGATCGCCACTGTATTGAGGGGCGGTATTTGCCATAATGCCCCCGCTTTCACACTAATAGGCCCGATATGCAGGAAAACGCCCACACCCCCGTCAAAGAAGCCGCCCCCACCGGCACCCAGACCCTGCTGCGAGGCCTGGGCGTGGTGCAGGCGGTGGCGGCCGGTGCGCGGGATCTGAAAGAGATCGCCCGGCGTATCGGCACCACCCGCAGCACCACGCACCGACTGGCCAGTTGCCTGGTGGAGGAACGTTACCTGCGCGTGGTGCCGCAAGTCGGTTACCTGCTGGGGCCAAAGTTGATCGAGCTGGGTTTTCAGGCGCGCGAGGAGCTGCCATTGGTGACCTTGGCCATCCCGTACCTGGATGAGCTGTCGGCACTGACCGGCGACACCATCCACCTGGCCATCCGCGAATACGACGACGTGCTGTACCTGCACAAGAACCCCGGTCGCAACGGCCCGGAAATGCGCTCACGGGTGGGCCATCGCATGCCGTTGGCGCGTACGGGCGTGGGCAAGGCGATGCTGCTGGATGACGCTGTCGAGGAGTGGCAGCGTTTGTATGAGACCAGCCTGCCGGCGGGTGGGAAAAACCTGCAATGGCCGCAACACCCGGAGCAATCCTGGGCACAGTTCGAGCAGCGCATGCGTGAATACGTGGTGGGCGGTTATGCGTTCGATCTGGAAGACAACGAACCGTCGATTCGCTGCGTGGCGGCACCGGTGCGCGATGCCAGCCGGCGAATCGTCGCCGGCATCAGCATCGCCAGTACCGTGCCCTACATGCCGCTGGAGAAGATGGCCGAGCTGATCCCTGTGATCAAACAGGTGGCAGCGCGGCTGTCAGCGGAGTTGGGCGCTAAAGGCTGATCAGACCTTCAAGGTCGCCATGTCGATGACAAAGCGGTACTTCACATCGCCGGCGATCATGCGGCTGTAGGCTTCGTTGATGTTGCGGATGTCGAGCATTTCGATGTCGCAGCTGATGCCGTGCTCGGCGCAGAAATCCAAGACTTCCTGGGTTTCGGCAATGCCACCGATCAAGGAACCGGCCAGGACTTTGCGGCCCATGATCAGCTTGGCGGCGTTGACCGGTGGGTCGACCGGTTCGATCAGGCCGACCAGGATGTGCACGCCGTCAAAGCGCAGCACGTCGAGGTAGGGGTTCAGGTCGTGCTGCACCGGGATGGTGTCCAGCAGGAAGTCAAAGTGCCCGGCGGCCGCTTTCATCTGCTCGGCGTCGGTGGACACGATCACGTGATCGGCACCCTGGCGACGGCCTTCTTCAGCCTTGCTCGCGGAGCGGGTGAACAAGGTCACTTCTGCGCCAATCGCCTTGGCCAGCTTGATGCCCATATGGCCCAGGCCGCCCATGCCCAATACGCCGACCTTGTCGCCGGCCTTGATGCCGTAGTGCTTGATCGGCGAGTACATGGTGACACCGGCGCACAGGATCGGCGCGGCGCTGGCCAGGTCGAGCTTGGCTGGGATCTTCACCACGAAGTGTTCGCTGACCACGATGCTGTCGGAGTAACCGCCCATGGTGTTGCTGCCGTCTACGCGGTCCGGGGTGGCGTAGGTCATGGTCGGGCCTTCGAGGCAATATTGCTCCAGGTCCGCTTTGCACGCGTCGCAGTGACGGCACGAATCAACCATGCAGCCCACGCCCACCAGGTCGCCGACTTTATGCGCGGTGACATTGGCGCCGACGGCGGTGACCTTGCCGACGATCTCGTGGCCCGGCATCAGTGGGTACACGGCGATGCCCCATTCGTTGCGCGCCTGGTGGATGTCGGAGTGGCACACGCCGCAGTACAGGATCTCGATGGCCACGTCATCCACGCGCGGGCTGCGGCGCTGGAAGGACATGGGGGCGAGGGGAGTGGTGGCCGACTGAGCGGCATAACCGATGGCGGTGTACATGGTGGAACCTCGCAAAAGCGTTGGAAAGTGAGGCGGGCCATTTTCCGCGCCGGTCCCGGATGCGGCCATGGTGATTGCTCCGAGTCTCATGCCTATTCGTCCGGGAGTGCCCTGTGTTTGGGTTTTTGTGTCGCCGGACCTGCGATGATGCTCTCATCCCTTTTCAGCGAAGTTTTTTGCCATGTTGTTGACCCGCCATCTTGATGCCAACGCCCCGCTGGTTGCCCTGATTGAGGGGCTGACGCCCCGTGACGGTTTCTCGCCGACACACTTGCCCGGTGTGCAGGTATTGCGTGCCAGTTGCGACGTGGCACGCGGGCCGCAGATCTATGAGCCGAGCCTGATGTTTGTCGCCCAAGGCAGCAAAGTTGCCTACCTGGGGCCGCGTACGCTGGAGTATGGCGCCGGGCACTACCTGATCCAGGCGATGCCGGTGCCCTTCGAGTGCGAGACGTTTGCCATGGCGCCGGATGCGCCGCTGCTGGGCGTGACGGTGGGCATTGATCGCGTGGTGCTGGGCGAGTTGGTGATGGCCATGGGCATTCAGGCCGGGCCGCCGCCGACGGCGCAGACGCTGGAGTCGATGAGCTCGGTGGTGCTCGATGATGCGATGCGCGGGTGTGTCGAGCGGTTGTTGCAGTGCCTGCACGATCCGCTGGAAAGCCGGATCATGGGCCCGGCACGGGTACGGGAATTACTCTTCACCGCATTGCGTGGGCCACAGGCGGATGTATTGCGGGCGTTGGTGGAGCAGCAGGGGCAGTTTTCGCGGATTGCGACGGCGTTGAATCACCTGCATGCCCATTATGCCGAGCCGCTGAATATCGAGACGCTGGCGGGGTATGCACACATGAGTGCATCGACTTTTCATGAGCACTTCAAGCGCTGCACGCTGTTGTCGCCGGTGCAATATCTGAAGCGTCTGCGGTTGCTCAAAGCCCAGCAGTTGCTGTTGGTGGAAGGCATGGGGGTGGCGCAGGCGGCGCATAACGTGGGGTATCAGAGTACGTCGCAATTCAGTCGCGAGTACAAGCGCTACTTCGAGCGCAACCCTGGCGAAGAGCGCGCTGCATAGTCATTCCAGGCAAAACACATATCCAAATGTGGGAGTGGGCTTGCTCCCGATGGCTGTGTATCCGTCAGCAAATCTGTAGCTGACCCACCGCTATCGGGAGCAAGCCCCCTCCCACATTTGACCGTGTTTGCACTCATAAAAAAGGCTCCCGATTTGGGAGCCTTAATGTGCAAGCCAGCTTACATATTCGGGTAAGTCGGCCCACCTGCACCTTCCGGCGTGACCCAGGTGATGTTCTGCGAAGGGTCCTTGATGTCACAGGTCTTGCAGTGCACGCAGTTCTGGGCGTTGATCTGGAAGCGCTTCTCGCCATCTTCTTTCGTGATCACTTCATACACGCCGGCCGGGCAATAGCGCTGCGCCGGTTCATCGTAGAGCGGCAGGTTGGTGCCGATCGGGATGCTCGCGTCTTTGAGCTTCAAGTGGCACGGTTGCTCTTCTTCGTGGTTGGTACCGGAGATGAACACCGAGCTCAGCTTGTCGAAGCTCAGCTTGCCGTCGGGTTTGGGGTAGTCGATCTTCTTGCTGTCTTTGGCCAGCTTGAGGCAGGCGTAGTCCGGCTTGGTGTCGTGCAGGGTGAACGGCATCTTGCCGCCCAGGATGTTCTGGTCGAACCAGTTGAAGCCGGCGCCGATGATCGGGCCGAACTTGTGCATCGCCGGGCCGAAGTTGCGGCTGGCGAACAGTTCTTCGTAGAGCCAGCTGGACTTGAAGCTGTCGACGTAAGCGGTCAGTTCATCACCGCCTTCGGACTCGGCAAACAGGCGGTCGGCCACGGCGTCGGCGGCGAGCATGCCGGACTTCATCGCGGTGTGGCTGCCTTTGATCTTGGCGAAGTTCAGCGTGCCCAGATCGCAACCGATCAGCGCGCCACCCTTGAAGACCATCTTCGGCAGCGAGTTCAGGCCGCCTTTGCAGATGGCACGGGCGCCGTAGCTGATGCGCTTGCCGCCTTCCAGGTACTGGGCCAACACCGGGTGGTGCTTGAGGCGCTGGAACTCATCGAAAGGCGAGAGGAAGGTGTTGCTGTAGGACAGGTCGACGATCAGGCCGACGACCACCTGGTTGTTTTCTAGGTGATACAGGAACGAGCCGCCGGTGTTCTCGGCGCTCATGATGTCCAGCGGCCAACCGGCGGTGTGCACCACCAGGCCTGGCTGGTGCTTGGCCGGGTCGATTTCCCAGATTTCCTTCAAGCCGATGCCGTAATGCTGGGCGTCGGCGTCGCTGTCCAGGTTGAAGCGCTGGATCAGTTGCTTGCCGATGTGGCCACGGCAACCTTCGGCGAACAGCGTGTACTTGCCACGCAGTTCCATGCCTGGGGTGTAGACGCCTTCTTTGGGGTTGCCTTCACGGTCAACGCCGAGGTCACCGGTGATGATCCCACGGACCACGCCGTTTTCATCGAACAGCGCTTCCTGGGCGGCGAAGCCTGGGTAGACTTCCACGCCGAGGTTCTCGGCCTGCTGGGCGAGCCAGCGGCACAGGTTGCCCAGGGAGATAATGTAGTTGCCTTCGTTGTGCATGGTCTTGGGCACAAAGAAGTCGGGAACCTTGGTGGAGGCTTCGGGGCTGCGCAGTACATAGATGTCATCGCGCACCACGGGGGTGTTGAGTGGGGCGCCGAGTGCTTTCCAGTCCGGGAACAGTTCGTTTAGGGCGCGTGGTTCGAACACGGCACCGGACAGGATGTGTGCGCCGACTTCGGAGCCTTTCTCGACCACGCAGACGCTGATTTCCTTACCGGCTTCGGCGGCCTTCTGCTTCAGTCGGCAGGCGGCAGACAGGCCCGCCGGGCCAGCGCCGACGATGACCACGTCGAATTCCATGTATTCGCGTTCCACAGGCTATCTCCTACTCAAGGCTCAACAGGCTTTTTTTCTAATGGGTGGAGGTTCGGTGTCGTGTCCGTCATCACTGCGCCAAATGGCAGGGGATGACCCACCTTTCTCTCTAGGTGGCGCATTATATCTACACCACTGCCAGCGTCCAATACAAACGTTTGTTTGAATTGCCCGCAGGCTAGGTAAATCAAAGAGGCGCGGCTTATGACTGGCTATTTTGCCGTATTGACCAGAATAGGCGTTCCGGTCAATATACGGTCGGTTTTGCGCTTACCGTAGGCAGACAGCAGGTTTCAAGAGCACGTCCAAAAGCACGACAGGTGACGCGCGCCCAAACGATGGCGCGCAGTTTACACGCTGCGATAAAGAATGACCTCTCAGTCACCACTGACGAACGGTCATCATTTCCCGTGAGCAAGGTCATCCGCCGACGTTTTTGGAGGTGCCCTTGTGTGCCGATGAGCATCAACCGCCAGGTTCGCCTAGGCGACTTTCTTTTCACCGGAGAGTAACGAGGAATCCATGAAGGTTCTTGTAGCTGTCAAACGCGTTGTCGATTACAACGTGAAAGTTCGCGTCAAGGCGGACAATTCCGGCGTCGACCTCGCTAACGTCAAGATGTCGATGAACCCTTTCTGCGAAATCGCCGTGGAAGAAGCCGTACGCCTGAAAGAGAAAGGCGTGGCGACTGAAATCGTCGTGGTTTCCATCGGCCCGACCACTGCTCAAGAGCAGCTGCGTACCGCCCTGGCGCTGGGCGCCGACCGCGCTGTCCTGGTCGAGTCCGCTGAAGAGCTGACCTCCCTGGCCGTGGCCAAGCTGCTCAAAGCGGTTGTCGACAAGGAACAGCCTCAACTGGTGATCCTCGGCAAACAAGCCATCGACAGCGACAACAACCAGACGGGCCAGATGCTGGCTGCACTGACCGGTTACGGCCAGGGCACCTTTGCTTCGAAAGTCGAAGTGAACGGCGACAGCGTAGCGGTGACCCGTGAAATCGACGGCGGCGCGCAGACGGTTTCGCTGAAACTGCCGGCCATCGTCACCACCGACCTGCGTTTGAACGAGCCGCGTTATGCGTCCCTGCCAAACATCATGAAAGCCAAGAAGAAGCCTCTTGAAGTGCTGACTCCGGATGCTTTGGGCGTTTCCACCGCCTCCACCAACAAGACCGTCAAGGTTGAAGCACCGGCTGCACGCAGCGCGGGCATCAAGGTCAAGTCGGTGGCTGAACTGGTCGAGAAACTGAAAAACGAAGCGAAGGTAATCTAACCATGACTATCTTGGTAATCGCAGAACACGACAACAAGGTTGTGGCCCCGGCCACCCTGAACACTGTCGCCGCCGCCGCCAAAATCGGTGGTGATATCCACGTCCTGGTCGCCGGCCAAAACGTTGGCGCCGTGGCTGAAGCCGCTGCAAAAGTCGCTGGCGTGAGCAAAGTACTGGTCGCCGACAACGCGGCCTATGCTCATCAACTGCCGGAAAACGTCGCCCCGCTGGTTGCAGAGCTGGGCGCCGGCTACAGCCACATCCTGGCTGCCGCCACCTCCAACGGCAAAAACATCCTGCCACGCGTTGCCGCGCAGCTGGACGTTGACCAGATCTCCGAGATCATCTCGGTCGAAAGCGCCGACACCTTCAAGCGCCCGATCTACGCCGGTAACGCCATCGCTACCGTTCAATCGAACGCTTCGGTCAAAGTCATCACCGTCCGCGCCACCGGTTTCGACCCTGTGGCTGCTGAAGGCGGTTCGGCTGCCGTTGAAGCTGTTGCGGCTGCCCACGACGCGGGTACATCCAGCTTTGTTGGCGAAGAGCTGGCCAAGTCGGATCGTCCTGAGCTGACCGCTGCCAAGATCGTCGTTTCCGGCGGCCGTGGCATGCAGAACGGTGACAACTTCAAGCACCTGTATGCCCTGGCCGACAAGCTGGGCGCTGCGGTCGGCGCTTCCCGCGCGGCCGTCGACGCAGGTTTTGTACCGAACGACATGCAGGTCGGCCAGACCGGCAAGATCGTCGCGCCACAGCTGTACATCGCCGTCGGTATCTCCGGCGCGATCCAGCACTTGGCCGGTATGAAAGACTCCAAAGTGATCGTTGCGATCAACAAGGACGAAGAAGCACCGATCTTCCAGGTGGCTGATTACGGCCTGGTGGCGGACTTGTTCGAAGCCGTACCCGAGTTGGAGAAGCTGGTCTAATCCAGTCGCTTCACTTATAAAGAGCCCGGTCCTTGTGACCGGGCTTTTTTTTGACTTGCTGGAGACACTCGCCATGGAACTGCGCCCCTGGACCGTACTGCTGGGCCTCACACTGCTGCCGAGCCTGACGCTGGCCGCCGGCAAATGCGACCGCCTGGTGATCACCGGCAGCCCGGACGCACCGCCTTTGCTCTGGCGCGACCCGCAAGACCCCACGCACCTGATCGGCGCCACCGCTGATGTGTTGCAACAAGTGGCCAAGGACCTCGGGTTGAAAATCGACCTGCTCTACGGCGGCAAACGCTCCCTGGCCCTGGATGAAGTGCGCAGCGGGCGCATGGATATCCTGGCCGATGCGCCGCTGAACCTGGGCGAACTGGAAACCCTCGACTACATTCACCCGGCGCTGGTGCAGCTCGACTACCTGGTCTGGACGCGCAAGGATTCGGCGCTGGCGTACACCACGGCGGCCGACCTGCACGGGCACAAAGGTGCAGTGTCGGAGCGTGCACGCTTGAGCGCCGACTTCGAGACCTTCGCCGGCCAGCAACTGAGCCTGCAGCGCTTGCCTTCACTGACGCCGGCGTTCCAGAAGCTGCTGCTGGGGGAAGTGGACTATGTGCTGGCGAGTCGTTATTCCGGCATGGCCATGGCGCAGAGCCTGGGCATGAGCAATGACCTGATCGCCCGCGACGTGCCCATCGATCAGCCGGGCCTGTACCTGGCGATTTCCCACAACTCGGCCTGCAATGATCCGTGGTTACGCGGACAGCTCGCTAAAAAGATGACAGAATTGCCCGCGTCCGGTGTGGCGGAAACCGCGCTGCAGCGCAATCTGGAGCGCTGGAAAGCACAATTGCAGCAACCCGTCGGCACCCCAACAAAGTAGGGATTTTCAGTGACTCTTCGACCTCTTTTCGCGGCCCTCGCCGTTGTCGCTCTGGCGGGATGTGCAGCCGATCCTGCGCCGAATGAACAAATACGCCTCACCCAGCAAGCCTTGGAACAAGCCGGCGCCGTGGGTGCCAGTGCCGATGAATCACCCGAACTGAAACTGGCCGAAGACAAATTCGCCCAGGCCAAGGCCGACATGGCTGATCAATCCTACAAGGACGCACGCATGCAGGCCGAACAGGCCGAGCTGGACGCGCGCCTGGCCGAAGCCCAAGTGCTGACCCGCAAGAGCCAGGAACAACTGAACGTGCTTAACACCCGCATCACCCGTCTGCGCAAGCAATTGCAACTGGGGGAGGCCCAATGAGCCCGATGATCCGTGGTTTGGGCTGTGCCGTGCTGTTGGGCAGTGCAGTGCTGGGCGGTTGCGCCAGCCACCCCAATGGCGAGCAGGCCTTGCAGCAGGCGGGCAGTGACTTCCAGAAGGTCAAGGAAGACGCCAATGTGTTACGCATCGCGCCCAAGGATGTGATCCGTGCCGGCGAGTCCCTGGCCCGCGCCGATCGCTTGTCCAGCTACTGGGGCAGCGGCGCCGACGTGGTGCATTACGCCTACCTGAGCCAGCGCTACAGTGCCATTGCCCGCGAGCACACCGAACAGGCGCTCAACGAAGAGCGCGGTGCCAAACTCGAGCTGGAACGCCAGCGCCTGCAACTGGCGCTGCGTGAAAGCAAGCTGATCAGCGTGCAGCAGCAAGGTAAGTGGCTTGAAGAACAGATCGCCAGCCTGGCCACCACCCAGACCGATCGCGGCCTGGTGATGACCCTGGGTGACGTGCTGTTCGACACCGGTGAGGCGGAGCTGAAAAACTCGGCCAACCGCACTGTGCTGAAAATCGTACAGTTCCTGCAACTGAACCCCAAGCGTGTGGTGCGCATCGAGGGGTATGCCGACAACACCGGCGGTGAGCGGGAAAACCTCAAACTGTCCCGCGACCGCGCACAGTCGGTGGCCGATGTACTGGTAGACCTGGGGATCGACGAAAAACGCATCCAGGTCGAGGGTTATGGCGACCAGTACCCGGTCGAAGCGAATGCCTCCGAGCGGGGCAGGGCGCAGAACCGGCGGGTGGAAATTGTGTTCTCCGACGCCAAGGGCCAGTTGGGCGCCGCCCGCTAGAAGCCTGGCGCAGATCAAAAATGTGGGAGGGGGCAAACCCCCTCCCACATTTTTTATGTGCACCTGAAATCCCAGTCACCCGCCCTACAGTTTTTACTATCACTCCCGCCCGCGCTCGACTATTGTGGCAACTGTCCCCGTACACTTCTAAACTGTGCCGGTATGTTTCACACAAAAATAAAATACCCGTGAAATCGAGTGCTGCGTCATGACCAATCTGTTGCTTTACCAACGTATCGCCCAGCAACTGGCTGAGGATATCCGGCGCGGTGTCTATCAACCGGGGGAGCGCGTGCCTTCGGTGCGCAAGATGAGCTCCCAGCTCAACGTGAGCCACGCCACGGTGTTGCAGGCCTACGCCAACCTGGAAGACCAGGGGCTGATCCGGGCACGTCCGCAGTCCGGTTATTACGTGCATCAGACACCCGCGCTCACGGCCCCCACGCCGGACATCGCGCGGGTCGAGCGGCCGGGGTTGGTCACCCGCAGCAGCATCATTCAGCAAGTGTTGGGCGAATCCCGCCGCGAAGGGGTGTTCCCGCTGGGCGCCGCGGTGCCGAGCGTGGATTACCTGCCGGTACGGGCATTGCACCAGCAGTTGGCCAAGGTCACGCGCTTTCAGAGCCCTCGGGCCTTCAGCTATATGTTCAGCCCCGGTTTCGAACCGCTGCGCCGTCAGGTGGCGATCCGCATGCGCGATGCGGGTGTGGTGGTGGATCCTTCCGAAGTGGTGATCACCCACGGTTGCGTCGATGCCTTACAGATGTCACTGCGGGTGTTGACGCGGCCGGGCGACCTGATTGCCGCTGAGTCGCCGACGTATTACGGCCTGCTGCAGCTGGCCGATCTGCTGGGCCTCAAAGTCATCGAGATTCCCAGCGACCCTTCCACCGGCATGAGCCTGGAAGCCCTGCAACTGGCGGCGAACCAATGGTCGATCAAGGCGCTGGTATTGACCACGCGCCTGAGCAACCCGCTCGGCGGCACCATGCCCGAAGAACGGCAAAAACAGTTACTGCGCCTGGCCTCGGATTTCGATATCCAGATTGTCGAGGACGATATCTACGGCGAACTGATGTTCGAGCTCGGCCGCACCAAGGCCCTGAAAGCTTATGACCGCCTGGACCGGGTGATCTATTGCTCGAGTTTTTCCAAGACATTGTCCCCCGGCGTGCGCATCGGCTGGATGATCGCTGGCAAGTACCAGCAGGAAATCCAGCGCCTGCAGATGTTCAGCACCCACTCCGCGTGCAGTGTCACGCAGATGGGCGTTGCCGCTTACCTTGAGAATGGCGGCTACGACCGGCACCTGCGCTACATCCGGCAGGAATACCGCAAGAACCTCAGCGCGTTCCAGCTGGCGGTGCAGCAGTATTTCCCCGAAGGCACGCAGATGACTCGCCCGACCGGCGGTTTTATCCTGTGGGTCAGTTTGCCCGGACGGGTCAATACCCAGGAACTGCACGTGCGTGCCCTGCAACAGGGCATCAGCATTGCGCCAGGGTTGATTTTCAGCAACACAGAACAGTTCAACCACTGCATTCGCCTTAACTGCGGTACGCCGTGGAACCGCGAGGCAGAGCGGGCGCTGATGACCCTGGGGATGCTGGCCAGCCAGTTATGCCAGGAAACTGCAGCCGGCCTCTGAGGCGCAAAAAAGGGACAACTCCGACAGTGGGCTGATCACCACGCTTGTCATGCCGTGCACAACAAGCGAGCATATGGCCCTCTGCCGTTAATGCTGTAGGCAATATGACTCAGATTTTTCGCGCTGTTCTGGTAATTGGCCTGTTAAGCCTGTGCAACGTCAGCACAGCGCTGGCGGCGGCCCCTGTGAGCGAAACCAAGCCTGCTGCCAGCTCTGAACAGAAGACCCCTGCGAAAAAACCGGCGCCGGCCAAAAAAGCGCCCGCGGCGAAGAAGAACGCGGCCACTGTCAAAAAACGTGCTGCGAGCAAATCCAAGGCCTCCCGTGAAGTGTCCCAGACGCAATTGCCCCCTGCGCAGTTGGACCTGTCACTGCCTTCGGACATGGTCAGACACTTGCAGCCCATCGGCACCATGCCCAAGCCCAAGAGCGTGCCCCTGCTGCCGCCGATGTTCGGCGAGAAGCCCACCGACAACAGTGCATTCCAGATCAACGGCCGCCTGCTCAGCAATGAGATGAGGCTGCAATTGCGCAACGAAGAGCGGCGCGATGTGGAAGGTGCAGCGCTGGATTTCGAATTCAAGCAGTAAACTTTTCCCACAGACGTGACGTGTCCCTCCGACCATCTGTCGCAGACTGGTCAGTCACTTTTGTTTTCTGCGAAAAACCCCTGTTAGACCATTTTAAAACGGCTGTTTTAGGGCGTACTCTAGCCCGGCCATCCACATTGAGTCGTCGAGGATCTGCTGGTCATGAATTGCCGTGAAGGCTGTGGCGCTTGCTGCATCGCCCCCTCCATCAGTTCGCCATTACCGGGCATGCCACAAGGCAAACCGGCCGGCGAACGCTGCCTGCACCTGTCGGTCGAACAGCTATGCCTGCTGTTCGGGCAACCGGAGCGACCGGCGGTGTGCAGCGATTTCAAGGCGGATATCGAGGTCTGCGGCACCGACCAGGCCGATGCGATTCGCTTGATCGGCTGGTGGGAGCAGATGACGGCGGCTTGATGGGCTTTACTATCGGAACTTTTTTCGGAACTTCGACAATAAGGAATACAACAATGGGTTCGCTGAAACGAATGGCTGTGCTGTGCGGTTTTACGGTGTTGTTTGCTGCCACTGCCCAGGCTGAGGATTGGCAAGTCGCCAAGGATGAGGACGGTATCAAGGTGTCCCTGAGCGAAGTGGCCGGCTCCAAGTACAAGGCGTATCGCGGTGTGACTACGATCAAGGCGCCTTTGGCAAAAATCGTCGCCTTGCAGGAAGACGTGGCCGGTGCCTGTAAATGGATTCACGAGTGCAAGTCCCAGAAGCTGGTCGATAAGAAAGGTGACGAGAGCTGGACCTACACCCAATTCAAAGCCCCGTTCCCTGTGACCGATCGCGATTCCTACCTGCATATCACCACGACCAAGGCCGCCGACGGCACGCTGACGCGTAAACTCGAAGGTGTCCCGACCTACAAGCCTGAAGAAAAAGGCTACGTCCGCGTGGCTCAGGTCGAGGGTTTCTGGAAACTGGTGCCAAAGGGCGACAACCAGACCGAAGTCACTTACCAGGTGCACACCGAACCTGGTGGCAGCGTGCCTTCGTGGTTGGCCAACAAGTTTGTGGTGGACGCGCCGTTCAACACCTTGAAAGCCTTGAAAGAACACGCCGAAAAATAAGCGCAGTTGATCGGGTGTCTCCGACCTTGGGTGGAACGTTTGCCAAGCCCCCAAGGTCCAGATAGAGGTAAGCCCACACACGGGTTTTATCGAGGAGGCACCGATGCAAAAGTGGCAGATTACCTTTGTTGATGATCACGGCGTGCAGTCCGTTGAACAGTTCACCTGTGACCAGAAGCCCAGCCTCGAAGATGCGGCACACATGATTCGCAACAAACTGGTGCCCGTCGCCGCCGAACTGGACCTCAACGACCTGGAGGGCCGCAAGCCCGAGCCTACGGTCAAGATCCTCAAAGACCAGAACAGTATCCAGATCCTCGACATCTCTCCTGCCGCCTGAATATTCCCTGTCCACCCTTAAAGCGCCTCTGGTGGAGGTGATAGCTTCGCGCTACTCTGCAAATGAGATCAGCGAATGAATCGCTAAGGTCTGGTCTTGTCAGCTACATGCTTGTTTTCCAGCGGTGATGTTATTGCCGTAGTCCCCACGCCAGTACGGCGTGGGCTTCGGGAAGCACGGAAAGTCTATCCATCAATTTGAGGAGCACTTTTCATGAGCACAGCCTATCAAGAAGACATCAGCACCAACGTTCTGCGCCGCATGAAAGAGGGCGGCTTCGACTTTTCGCGTTTTCACCCCATCGAGTTCTACGCCATTTTCCCGGATGAGGAACGGGCGCGCAGGGCTGCGGGTGAGTTTCGCGGGGAATCCCTGAATGCCCAGGTCAGTGCGCGCGACGATGGCGCCTGGTACCTGGAACTGAGCAAAATCATGTTCGCTACCTACGACGGCATAGGAGACTTCGAGCAAGACTTTGAGGCGGTGGTCGAGCCGCTGGGTGGGATCATCGAGGGATGGGGCGTGAAGCAGGAGGTGCGTGGGTTACCCATGTAGCAGTTAGCAGTATGAGAACCACAGCGTATCGGCTGACCTTTGGGTCGGCCGATTTTGTTTGTGCTGTAGGAAAACTACTCGGAACTTGTAGCCCACTTTTCTGCACCAAAAAAAAGCCACCCAAAGAGGGTGGCCTAAAGGGAAGAGCGGTGGGCTGAACCTGTAGGACGCATCCTGTTCAGCAGATGGTTGTGATTATCCGCAGGCTTGGCCGGGCAGTGAAATCAACTCTGGCTATGCTGTTGATAGTCAAAGCCCGCATTGCGATGAAGCGTGGGGCTGTGCACCGGGCATTCTGCGCACCAGGACGGTGCGGTCAGATTTTTATGTTTATTTAACTCACTGATTTTTAAGTGTTTATGCCGCTGGCACGGGCCTTGCGATGGTTCTCGCGTCCGGGTGACAAGGAGTTCGGCATGATCCGCACTTATTACGATGAGATGTACGATGGGGCAGGGCAGGTCCGGCCTCATTACCGCGAGTTCGCCCGCTGGTTGGCCGACACGCCTGCTGAACTGCTGGCGCAACGCCGGCGCGAAGCCGATTTGCTGTTCCACCGCGCCGGGATCACCTTCACGCTCTACGGGGACGAGCAGGGCACCGAGCGCCTGATCCCCTTTGACACCATCCCACGCAGCATCCCCGCCAGCGAATGGCGGATTGTCGAGCGCGGCTGCATCCAGCGGGTCAAGGCGCTTAATATGTTTCTCGCCGACCTGTATCACGAACAACGCATCATCAAGGCCGGGATCATCCCCGCCGAACAGGTCCTGGCCAACGAGCAATACCAACTGGCCATGCAAGGCCTGGACCTGCACCGCGACCTGTATTCCCACATCTCCGGGGTCGACCTCGTCCGCGATGGCGACGGCACGTACTACGTGCTGGAAGACAACCTGCGTACACCGAGCGGCGTCAGCTACATGCTCGAAGACCGCAAGATGATGATGCGCCTGTTCCCCGAACTGTTCGCCGCCCAACGCATCGCGCCCATCGATCACTACCCCAACCTGTTGCTGGATACCCTGAAAAGCTCCAGCCCCCTGGACAACCCCAGCGTGGTGGTATTGACCCCGGGTCGCTTCAACAGCGCGTTCTTTGAACATGCCTTTCTGGCCCGTGAAATGGGCGTGGAACTGGTGGAAGGCGCCGACCTGTTCGTGCGCGATGACCGCGTCTTCATGCGTACCACCGATGGCCCCAAGGCCGTGGACGTGATCTACCGTCGCCTTGATGACGCCTTTCTCGACCCCTTGGCCTTCAACCCGGACTCCATGCTCGGCGTGCCCGGCCTGCTCGCGGCCTACCGCTCCGGCAATGTGGTGCTGGCCAATGCCATCGGCACCGGGGTGGCGGATGACAAGTCGGTGTACCCCTTCGTCACCGAGATGATCCGTTTTTACCTGGATGAAGAACCGATCCTGAAGAATGTTCCGACCTTCCAGTGCCGTAAGCCCGA
>Ga0207650_10000458_pt1 | contig 34355 bp, 30 predicted proteins | sample KBSS63metaG_FD_184325 | JGI IMG/M metagenome (GOLD analysis project Ga0207650, IMG submission 184325) | Switchgrass rhizosphere microbial communities from Kellogg Biological Station, Michigan, USA - KBS S6-3 metaG (SPAdes) (version 2) | ecosystem: Host-associated > Plants > Roots > Rhizosphere...
AAGTCCACATTGAAGGAATAGCGACGCTTCGGATTTCCTCGCAATGGTCCCGACACTGTCGCAGTCGCTCGTCGCTTTTCAGAGTCCCAGCGCAACATCGACGTAAAGTTGATCGCCGCTCCATGAAAATTGAAATATTCTGGGTAGACAGTCTCATAAAATACGCCCCGAAATGTAGAGAGCAGCGCTTGCCACGTGTTCGATCCCCAGCCGTCTCGCTCCTGCGCTATTAGAGCCAAGTCAAACTTTCCATCGTCACGGGCGGATAACTGAAAATGATGAGTGTGGAAGATTCCTAAACCGTCGACGCGCACGTTGCTGGTCCTAAGATTCCCCAAACGCAACTCGCTGGCAGGGGAAAACGTCATCGCTCGATCCAACAGAGCAGGCTTTACGCTCATTTTCCTGTCGACCGTCAGATCTACGATTTGCGGTTTATCGACGCGATTCCAATATTTCACTGCCGCGTCGGTATTTCCTTCGAGAAAGTACACGGTACCCAGAAAGTCGTTGAGATAAGAATCCCTTGGATCAATGCGCAGGGCTCGCCTGGCGTATTCCGCAGACTCAGAGTAGTTCTTCTGCTTAAATGCGAGCCCGGCAAGTTCGGTTGGAAATCGAATATCGTCCGGCCGCGCCCTATAGCCCTCTCGCAGGCTCGCCCGGGCTTCGTCGAGACGGCCCATCTGAGCGAGCGCCACCCCGAAGTAGTAATTCAGTTCGGCGCCACGCGAGGAAATTCCTTCAGTCGTGGCGATAACTTCCTGCCACTTCTCCTCGGAAAAAAGCTGCTGGATTCGCGAGGGTTCACTACCGCTCGCTGGGGATTTTTGTCCGAAACATGTGAGGGAAATAACAAGAGTTACTGCGAAGACGATGGACGAGACGAAGCCGGGCCGTTTTCGAGCGGTACTGCCAGTAGCGTCCAGTTGCCAGTACCCTTCCATTCTCTTTCGAAATCGGATTGCGTTTGCTTCAGTAACTTTCGCTGTGCGGGATCGTTCTTCAACACGAGACGTGCATCTGGGTCCAATCCCACCACTACAACATAGTGCAGCGTTGCGTCCCCCGTCGAAGGCTTCAGGGCAACGATCAGTGGCCGACCCTTTTCCAAATGATCCTTGATGTCGTCTATCCGTCCGCGAAATGCAAATGTGCGATATCCATGCTGCTTCAGGTAGTGCTCCATCTCGGACGCATAAATGCCATGAGCCTGGTCGGAGTAGATAGATCGTTGAATCTCGGTTGAGTCCGGTACATCTGGTGGCTCCCGCTGCTGCCGCTGCCAGTATTGCATCACCATCGCAATACTGGCAGCACCACAAGCGTTCTTGTCCTGCTTCACAAACGGAACGTCGAGCCATACGCCCGAGGCTCCTGAGGCAAACACCATCAGGTTCAGCAAGAGCATGGCTATGACGTTCTTGACTTTGAAGGAATACACGCAAGCGACCTAGCGGACCGCCACGATAATCAGTACGAGCGCCGCAATGGCTAGCAAGATGATCAGCAGATCACGATCACTCAGTGAACCAGCGGCAAAATCAGCCTGTGCTTTTTGTGCGCGCGAGGCGAGTTGCGCAAGCTCTTGATCGCTCAGATTCGAAACGCCTTGCTGCACTTGTTCGGGTTGCATGTGCGCAGATCGCATGGCCTTTTCTGCCGCGGCCGAAGAAAGAAAGTTTTTGACAGTTTCGATGTTGCGCTGTCGCGCCTGGGTGGCGGCAACGGTCGCTTTTTGAAGTTCGCCAGGGCTAACCAGATGTGCTTGAGCCATTAAACTCTGTGGAACACCGAAAACAGTAATCAGAATGCAGGCCGTCGTTACACGGATGCAATGCCGCAACAAAGAACCCATCTCTTCTTCTCTCCTCAACACAAATTGGCCAGAGTTGAACCGAGTATACAACCCTAAGATTCCACCGCTCTCACGCAAACATCAGAGGTTATTTCAGAATTGGGTACGTTGGTAACCCCTCGATTCGGCACAGAACTCATAAGTAAAGTGAGCAATACGACTCAGAATCTCGTGTCGCGCTCAGTCAAGATTAGTGGGTCGGCTTCCCTCTGAGGTCGACAAGGTGAATGGATGGAATCCGACTTCAATCGTTTCACCGATCGCTTCCGCGGACTGCTCACAGCCGTTCGCCGCAAATTCACGAGCGTTGGTGACTATCTCACACCACAAAGTCGCGGTTTTGCGTCGCAAAGAATGTGCCCGTTTTGCGGTCTGATCACTCCCCGTTCGAAACAATTGTGTTTGGAATGCGGCCGATCGCTCAAGGATCTTCGCCAGCCAAGAAGCGTTACACAAGAATGATAGTCACGTTGTCTCTGGGAGAAGCGTGGAGGACGGGAACCGATCGACTGTCTCGGTCAAGACAGCAACTCCGTGATTGATTCGGGATCGTGTGCCGCGAGACTGAGCTCTTCTTGCACCATCCCTCGATACGCAGGGAAACTACGCCTGTGCGGCAACCTTCGTGGCACCGCGTCTATCGGCGCGCAGTTCCTCAGCACTGAATGCCTGGCCGCAAGTGCTACACCTCCACTTCGCGTTTGGCTTGATCACGGGACCATCGCCGGTGTTCGACCGGCTATTCTCGCTGGGACGGAACGCCATTACCAATTCACCCCCACAGCCTAAGCATCGTCGCTTTTCCATAGTTCCTTGATACTACAAGGACATGGGCCGGACTGTTCACAAAAGGAGACTCTGATGAAAGGACCTCTGCCGGACCACAGATGAGAAGCGCCGGATAAAACAAAAATCTGTTCAAAACCGCACACTTTCTCCTAAAGATGACGCGTTATCTTCACAGAAGCGAGTTCCAACCCAAGAACTCCAACCAGGCGAGAACCTACGTGACGTTATTCTGGACTCCACTCCGCGTGCTCCTCCTTTTCTGTGTGGTTTTCGCACTGGGGGCGACCGCCCAGCCCTCGGATGTACCCGCCACTCCATCGCTGACTACTGACGAATTGGTCTCTCGTCTGATCCAGAGAAACCTGGAACGGGCGAAAGCCCTGGCCGCGTACCAAGGGCTCCGCACCTATCGCCTTGAGTACCGTGGATTCCCAGGTTCCAGAAGCGCTGAAATGGTTGTGGATGTTAAGTTCCACTCTCCGGGAAGCAAGGAATTCCGCGTCCGTTCGGAAACTGGGTCCCGGTTAGTAATTGATCGGGTGTTTCAACGATTGCTGCAGAGCGAGAGAGAGGCGCTGACTGAGGAAAACCAAGCGCGCGTTGCTCTGAACAGAGACAACTATGTATTTTCGCTCGCCGGCAGTGAAAGCTTGCCGACGGGGCCTTCGTATATCCTTTCGGTAGAGCCGCGCACCAACAACAAACTGCTTTACCGGGGGCGAATCTGGGTTGATGCGCAGGATTTCGCCGTTGTGCGCATTGAGGCCGTCCCAGCGAAGAATCCTTCCTTTTGGACGAAGGAAACAAAGATCGAACAGGTTTACGCCAAAATCGGTGAATTCTGGCTTCCGCAGTCCAACAAAAGTACGAGCGCAATTCGGCTGGGTGGGCATGCTTATCTCACCATTGAATATCACGACTATCAGGTAACGGCCACACCAGGCGTAGGCGTTATAAAAACGATCGCCGGGCCGCGTTAGGTCTCTGAGGGGAAGTAAAGATTCCTTCGACGGTTAGTCATGGAGCACGACATTCAGCAGCGAACTATGGACTTGCAGGCCGCCATCGTTGCCGCCTCGGTACTTGATAAATCCTAGCTTGCGAAACCGGTTCATAAAAAAACTTACTCGCGAGCGCGTCGTACCCACCATTTCCGCCAAAGTTTCCTGGCTGATTTTGGGAACCACGGTCTCGGGCACACCTTCTTTGCCGAAGTGAGCGAGCATCAGCAGAACTCGTGCCAGCCTCTTTTCACTGGAATTGAACAACTGATCGACTAGGTCTTCCTCGTACCGGATATTGCGCGCCAGCAGATAGGCGACGAACATGTCCGAAAACGCATGCTCCCGATGGAGCGCGTCCATCATTGCTGCCTTTTCGATGCGTAGAAGCTGGCAGTCGGTCAGGGCCACCGCGGAACCCATCCGGCATGATTGGCCCGCTAAAGAACCCTCTCCGAAAAAACTCTTCTCACCCAGGATCCCAATCGTGGCTTCCTTGCCGATCTTCGATACCACGCTCAGACGAACTTTGCCCTTCTGAATGTAAAAAACAGCGTCTGCTCGATCTCCTTGGCTGAAGATGACCCGCTTTTTGCTGACTGCCAAGGCTTTCCTTCCATCGCCGATCGTTGCGAGAAAGTTGGCCGGGTTGAACCCTCTTGTTTTGTTGGTAGCGGACACCAAACCCATAAATCAGAATTGTAATCTCAAAGTTTCAATTCACAGAACAGAGCGGCCCAATTGTCGCTTCGACCAACGGAACGCCTGGGCGAACTGCGGCGAATCCGGTCATCCAACCAATGTCAGAACCCTGCTCCGCTACGAACTGACACGCTAGTGTGAGGTACTTTCAATCGTCGTTTTACAATGCGAGTGGCTAACTCGGGATTTGTGATTGACTTTTTATCCAGAGCAAGTTATCGTCGGCTCCTTCTTGGGCTCCGTAGTTAGGCCTTCTCGTCGCTAGCGGCTCAGCATCACGCGCAGAGCCAATCGAGGACAGTCGTGGGCGCAGTAGATTGCCGTGACGTTGCTTCTCCGATCGCTAATCCCGGACATAAGTTACACCTTCTGTTGGATTTCCACACAGATGTTCGCCGTGTCTCGGAAGTGGTTGTTACTCTCCCCATCTTGAGTGACCGCACTCAATACAAACGCATGAAGTTCGCGACAAAGGGACGCTTGAGCTATCCCCATGAGACACGACTTACGATTACAAAACGAAGGACACGCCGCGGCGACTATCCCTGATGAAATTGCAGCGATTCTGCGCTGCCCCGCGTGCAAAGAGGAACTCCAGCAAGGCAGCAAGCAGGAATATCACTGTTGCCATTGTTCGGGGTCGTTTCCTGTGATCGATCGCGTAATGCGGTTTGTAGATACGACCAACTACGCAGCGAATTTCGGCTTTGAATGGCAACTCTATAGCCGGACTCAACTTGACACTCAATCGAACTCGAAGTCAGAAGCTGCGTTTCGCCAAAGAACTGGCTTCACCCCCCAGGACCTAAATGGAAAGTTAGTGCTCGACGTTGGTTGTGGTATGGGACGATTCGCGGAAGTCGCCACCAGATGGGGGGCGCACGTGGTGGGAATCGATCTAAGCGCGGCCGCAAATGTCGCCAGCCGTAATCTTATTGATCGTTCGTTCGTAGCATTTCAAGCTGACGTCTTTGCACTTCCGTTCGCCCCTGAGTCTTTTGACTTCATTTACAGTATCGGAGTTTTGCATCACACACCCGACTGCGAAAAGGCGGTGAAGGAGCTACCGCAATACTTGAAACCAGGCGGCGGCATGGCAGTGTGGCTGTATAGTGGCTACAACAAATGGCATCGCTTTAGCGACGTTTATCGCAAAGTCACCAACCACATGCCGCCGCGGCTGTTGCACAGCACGCTTAGGGTGTGCGTGCCATGTCTATATTGGTCGGACCGCGGTTTACGCCGAATTCCTCTCGTCGGGCCGCCGGCGGCGGGCATTCTTCATCACGTCTTTCCGGTCAGCCGCAGTGCGAATCCAGAAATTCGGGTGCTGGACACTTTCGATTGGTACTCGCCGAAATATCAGTCAAAGCACACTTATGAGCAGGTGTTTCGATGGTTCGAAAGTTGTGGCATGGAAGATTTACATGTCGGCGAGACGCCTATTGCCGTTCGAGGACGCAAGCCAATGCATCGTCAGGCGATCCAATTTCCAACCCGTGTCAGCGCTTAGGCCGTCTCCGCCGTCCACAGCCAAATCCCTCAAACGACCAAATCGTGCGGTGCAGTATGAACATCTAGACCCCGCATAGTCCGCTATCTCATTGGAAAATGGGCGCAGTTTACGGCTTAACGCACTTATTTTCACTCGTTACTCACTAGTGCCACGAACAGGTCATAAAACCGCGATGTGTGGGCTAGAATACCTAAATTCGAGTTCGCGCCGGATGGGCCGCCAGCGCAGTGCTCGGATCAGACAACGGGTACCTTATGGCCCCTCAACGCCCTCCCGCCTTCCCTTGCGAGCCTGAAGCGTCCCGCAACTCAACGACGCATGGACAGGGCGGCGGATCCGAACTCGATTCTAAGTTGCAACCCAATTTGCGCCCGGGCCCACCAGCGCAAGATTTCCTGAGTTTTGTTAGCAAGATTGTTGAACGCGCTAGAGTAAGCACTGGAGCCAGCGGATCCGCCATTGCGTTCCGAGGAGAACACGGCACAGTTTGCCAAGTAAGGTCTGGGGAGGGGGCGCCCGAACTCGGGGCTCCGGTTGATACCACTTCTGGACTCACTAAACAATGTTTGGATTCCGGAACATCTCTTCTTTGCAATGATATCGCCAACGACTCCCGCGTCGATCCTGAGATCGTCCACGCAGTTGGGATCCGCTCAGTCGCGGTAGTGCCGATTTACAAAGAAGGAGAAATTTCAGGAATCTTAGAAGTGTTTTCCCGCACAGCCGGGAAGTTCACAGGCGAACATCTCAAGATCCTTGAACAGTTGGCAAGCTCGGTCGGTTCTGCGTCTAGGACCCCGCGCGAAAAGCCGGTCTCAGATCCGAATCGCAATGTTCACGCTGATATTACTTTGTTGCTCGAGTCGGAACCTGCGTATCGAGTGTTTTTCCGTAATCTCATCGACTTGGCCGCGTCGCCACGCTCGACAACTTCGTCCAAATCAAACAATGCCTGGACGGACGTACTTGTCGATTCTCGTCTGCCCTGGAAAGGGTTCGTCGAATCGGTCGTCTTGCACCTTGCGATTGCTGGCATGTTGTTTGGATTGTCGCGGATCTGGCCGCACGAATTGATCGTTTCGCCCCGACCTATACGCGCTGAAGACGTCACATACTATCCGCCTCAATCATTTCCGGCGCGACAGAGTTATCGTCCTCCAGCGCTCGCCAAACAAAAGTCGTTGTCGGCGGGTCATGAAATCGCAAAAGCACTTCGTGATGCCCGCATGCCTGCCGCCGCGAGTCCCGATCACACAGATAGCCGACTGAGACTCCCGGCGCTAGCGGCACCAGTTCCGCCAGCACTCGCGATCGCAGGCAGCGGCCTTCAACGACCAAACCTGGGAGTCTCGACATCGATTTTGCCCTCACCACCAGTCGTAGGCGCCGGCGGGACGCGGCGTTCCCAATTACCCGGCCTTCCCGCCGTTGCGCCCGCTCCGACCGTGAACGGTAGCCCAGGATCGCGCAAACTGAACTCGCTCGCGGCAGCAGTGGTCCCGCCCTCCCCCGACTTGGCATCGTCGACGATGGGTGGACGAAACCGTTCCGGTGATGTCGGACCAGGCTCTTCAACGACTGCTGTTGTCTCGATCGTGCCACCTCCGCCATCGATTAATGATCATCCAGCGCTCGGGTACGGAGCACGCGGAGGCTCGTCCAGGAGAGAAGTGCAGGTCGTTGCGCCGCCTCCCGCACTTCAAGGCAGAGGGAATCTCAGCACAAGCAGCGCGGCGCTTTCATCGGAAGGCGGCGGTTCGCAAATTGTGCCTCCACCCCCATCGCTCGATGGCTCAGCTGGTGCTCGAACTGGCAGCGCCGCTGGGGCGGGACGAACGAACTCGATCGCAGGCGGGGCACAGGTTGTCCCACCACCACCGGCACTTCAGGCTGCGGCGAATGGTGGAGGCCGACAATTCGCCAACCCGGGATATGCAGGGTCTCAAGTTGTGGCACCGCCACCATCGCTTCCCGGCGCGGTTGGGGGAACTTCCATGGGATCTGCACGTGAGCACTCGGTACCCTCCGGAGTTTCGCAGGTAGTGCCTCCGCCACCCTCCGTCGGAAACAATGAGAAATTCGGCCAGCAAGGACGCGGAACCTCGGTTGCTTCCGCTTCGGGAGACGCTGCCTTGCCACCAACCTCCACAACGACGTCTCCCATGGGCGACTTGAATGCGTCAGGGGATCGATCTATTCCTGCGATTCCTCTTGCAGGCGCCGACCGTACGCCTCCGACGATTCAAGATGTCCAACTGCGAGTAATTACTGCGGCATGGGCGCCCCCGCGGTCTTCGTATTTTTCCAACTACGAGGTTTTCATCGCAGAGAAGTGGGTGAGCAAACAGGAGTCGCAACTAATAAAACTCGTTTACGTTTTCCTTCCCTACCAGCGACGCATGACCGATTACGGATTGGACACCTCAAAGGTTCGTAAGCTACGTGTCACGAGAGATCCAACCTGCGATGAGAGCCTCATGCAGCTCGAATGGCCAGAAGGTGAAAAAAAAACCGCTCAGCCGGGCGATGCGCCGACCCCAAACCTTGGGGATCGAAACAACCTGCTGCCTTGCTACCGCACCACCGCCGACGATTATCGAAAAGCCTTCTCTCGAAACTAGTGGTGAGTGCCTCGTGACGACGAATCACTATTTTTCCCGTATTTGGTGTTAAACTTTTGGAATTGTGCCGCAATTCGTAATCGAACGCGAAATCCCTGGCGCAGGAGCGCTGTCGGAACCACAAATCCGCCAAATGGCTCTGCAGTCGTTGCAGACACTGAAGGATATGGGTCCGCAGATCCAGTGGCTGCATAGTTACGTCACCGAGGACAAAGTCTATTGCGTGTACCTCGCGCCCGACGAAGACTGCATCCGGGAACACGCGCGGCGCGTCGGAATTCCGGCTGACCGCGTCGCCGCCGTTCGGCGACTCATTGATCCTGCAAACGTGAAATAGTCGTCGCAGGCCTGTCTAGCGAAAAATCAATCGCTTGCTCCATGTTCATCGCAGAACCCATTGCCCACGCCACTTTTCCGTCCCCGCCAAGTGATTCCCATGCAGGTAAGAGCGCGTTATCAAGCTTAAGCTGTTCTTCTTGACGGAGCGGAGCGCTGATGAGCTTGCGTAAGTGCGCCGCGGCCGCAGCCAGCGTGAGCGCGCGAGCCGCCTGGCCCCGAGCCAGAGCCAGGCACGCTGCCCCTTCCAGTGCGCGCGACGTGCCGCGCCGTTGTCCAAGTTTTGAAAAAATTTCGAGGGCCTCGCGAAATGCCGCCTGCGCGCGCAAATGATCTCCCCGCTCACAATCGATGTAGCCTAAATCCGTCAGCGAACGGGCAGAGCCCCAGGGATCCCCGGTTTCCCGAAACGCTGCAAGCGCCCGTTCGTACAACTCTCGCGCGCCAGGCATGTCTCCTTGTTCTCGCGCTATGTCGCCCTGCTGGTTGATTGACCATGCGGCGCCGCCGCGATCGCCGAGATCCTCAAAAATCTCAGTTGCTTCACGTAGCGCCCAACGAGCACGCGGATAGTCTCCACGCACCTTCACTACATTGGCGAGATTGTGAAGGCAGCGCGCAGTCGCCAACCGATCCGACAGCACACGCCAGCACGCGAGGCTTCGTTCAAAATTAATCTCTGCGGAGTCGTAGTCACCCCGATCTCGTGCTGTGATCGCAATCGCATTCAAAGAAGCCGCGATTCCTGATCGATCTCCAATCTCGCCATAGAGCGAAAGGCTGCGCTCAAGGAAATCCGTCGCGGCTGGATAGTCACCCTGGGCTGTCGTCAAGGCACCGAGGAACAGCGAAACCCGAGCTCTTTCTTTGGAGCGCTCACGCCCCGCCATGTTTAATACATGCTCCAGGCGCGCGCGACCTTCTGTCAGATGTTCGCGCATGTCCCAGAAACGAAACAGCGCAACGCAAAGACGAAGACTCCAATCCACTTCTTTCGTCTCAAACAGCCAGTCGAGAGCGTAGCGGAGATTGTCGATCTCAATATCGCATTGAGTCAGCCACCTTCCGCGGTCTAAGGGGGTTAGCTCGGGATTTCCCTCCTCAGCTAAGACCAGAAAATAAGCGGCGTGCGTGCGCCGGGTGGCGGACTGCTCGCGACTATCTGCGAGACATTCGAACGCATACTCACGAATCGTCTCCAACATTGCGAAGCGTGGCTCCGCACCCGCTCGATCCATGCGCTGAACCAAATTTTGCGCCACGAGCGACGACAAGCCTTCGAACAGATCGATACCGAGATCGAAACTTGTGTTGCATACGGCTTCTGCGGCCTCCAATGTGCAGCCGCCGACAAATACAGAGAGCCGCCGAAAAAGTCTGCGCTCAGGCTCGCTTAGTAAGTCGTGACTCCAATCGATCGTGTTACGAAGGGTGTGCTGACGCTCTGGGAGATCCAGCGCACCACCCGTTAACAACTGCAGGCGACTTTGCAACCGATCAAGAATTGCGTTGGGTGAAAGTACTTTGGTTCGTGCTGCTGCGAGCTCGATCGCCAACGGCAATCCATCTAAGCGCGAGCAAATTCCGTGAATTGCCGGCGCAATCTCGGGAGTCATCGCAAAGCCGGGCCAGACCGCACCTGCCCGCTGAACAAAGAGCTCGACGGCCGATTCTTGCGCAAGGCGCGTCACCGGAAATTCTTGTTCCCCATAGATCCGAAGGCATGCCCGGCTGGTGACCAATACTTTGAGTGAGGGACAGGATTCGAGAATGTCGGCAACCACCTTCGCCGCTGGCAGAACCTGTTCGAAATTATCCAAAACGAGCAGGAACGGCCCCGAGTTTTGAAACTTCTCCTGGATCAACTCCGAAACGGAACGGTTAGTGGTTGGCTGAAGTTCGAACGCCTTGGCAAGCGCGGCTGTTACCAAGCCGGGATCCGTTATTGAGGACAATCCCACAAATTGAATGCCGCCAACAAATGTTTCCTCCACAGCAGCAGCAACAGCCACGGCCAGCCGTGTTTTTCCTGACCCGCCCGGACCGGTCATCGTCAGGAGGCGAAGGTTCTGACGTAACAGCAACTCGGTGGCCTCAGCGATCTGATGCTCTCTTCCCACAAACGAAGTACGCGGAACTGGCAGGTCTTGGCGTCTGCGTTGGATTTTCAAGGCAGCTTTGATCTGATCCTGCGGCGAGTCGAAATAGTCAGGTGCCGCAGCAGGCTCAGCGCTGGGCGGGCAACGAACGACATTCGCGCTAAAAACGTATCCGCGGCGCGGAACGGTCTTCAGCAGGCGTTGGGCGCGATCGTCCAATGCACGACGAAGCTCCACGGTGCATTGCACCAGGGAGTCGTCGGTGACGAAGGCGTCGGCCCATACCGCTTGGATCAATTCTTGTTTGCCAATTAACCGCCCTGGGTGTTCCACCAGGTATTTCAGGGTTTCGTACACCTTGGGCCGCAGTTTGATTTCCTGGCCTGCCTTGAGAACACAGCCCCGCCCGATATCGAGCGTGAACTCGCCAAATTGATAATTCAAGGGACTGGTCTCCAACCGACGCTCTCGTTTCCGCTAAGTCACGCTGTTGCGTGTGATTTTGGTGTTTCTTTGGCTTTGTTTCGTTACTTCCAGCCACGATGATTGCTACTTTGCCCTAGCTAGGGAAGCTCAGCTCTTCAATTCGCGTGTTCCTCGAGGTCGCTACGACACGCTGTATAGAGCGGATTTTAACAAAATGTCGTTGCCGAAAACTCCGCGAGCGATTCCAGCATTGGAACATCAGCACAGTCCGCAAAAGGAGAAGATTCAATGAATGCAACGCCAAATAGCGCTCCTGACTTAAAAATCAGACGATTCGCAAAGCAAACTCCGTTTGCCCTTTTCGCCCTCTTTGTCATGAGTGTTTATCCGCTGCGCGCTCTGGCGCAGGAAGATCACTCGCACCAAATCACCTCACAGCAAGGCGAGCTGAGTCCGGACAAGAAGGTCAAGGCCAGCGCCTTGGTCAAGGTTGTTCGGGAAAACACCGAGCGATTCAAAGACGTCGCGGACGCTGAGAGAGCCCACTATTCTCTTCTATTCGGCTGCGTAAGCGGCCCTGACGCAGGGGCAATGGGTCTCCACTACGTAAACATGGATCTGCTTGATGAAGTAAACAAGACCGGTGTGTTCGACCCGACGCGCCCGCAGATCGTGATCTACGAACCGACCCCGAACGGACGACCGCGACTGCTTGGCGCTGACTTCCTCGTTTTCGCTGACGCGTGGACTGCCAAGCACCCCGAGGGCCCGCCAGAACTCATGGGGCAGCTCTTTCACCTGTTCGAATCCCCTAACCGCTTCGGACTACCGGCGTTCTATACGCTGCACGTCTGGGCATGGAAGCAGAATCCCAAAGGCTCGTTTGTGAACTGGCACCCCGACGTTTCCTGCGAGCCATTTGCCGGGCAAGCCCGCTAACCTCAGCCGGCATTTGTACGTGGGACGGCTTCTTCGATCTCCAGCAGGATCGGAGAAGCCGTGTTGCACAAAGGCAAATCAACGAACATCAACTGACTAAGGAGCGGTCACCATGGCTACAACGCAGGTTCCAGCAATTGACATGAACAAACTGAACGCCTTCATCGGGCAATTCGTGACCGACCTCGGCGCTGCAGTTCATAGCGGGATGGTCGTCATCGGGGAAAAGTTGGGGCTCTACAAAGCTTTGGCTGGCGGCTCGATGAGTTCAGCCGAGCTCGCGGCCAGGACGCAGACCGATGAACGTTATTTGCGCGAGTGGTTATCTTCACAAGCCGCAGGCGGCTACATCACCTACGATGAACACACAAATAAGTTCAGCCTGAGCGAGGAGCAAGCCTTCGCGCTAGCGAACGAAGATAGCCCTGCATATTTGCCAGGAGCCTTCGAACTTGCATTGGGGTCACTCGCCGCTGTTCCTCGGATCGCCGAATCCTTTCGCAGTGGAGCTGGAATGGGATGGGGCGAACATGTCGACGGCGTTTTCCATGGTTGTGAGAAATTCTTTCGTCCAGGCTATGCCGCGAACTTGGTCAGCTCTTGGATTCCGTCACTCGATGGCGTCCAAAAAAAGCTCGAGGCAGGCGCACGAGTGGCGGACGTTGGTTGCGGGAAAGGGGCCTCGACTCTGTTGATGGCGAAAGCATTCCCCAAATCGCACTTTTTCGGATTCGATTACCATGCCGAATCTATCGAAGCCGCGCGAGAATCCGTGAAGCGCGCCGGACTAAGCGACCGCGTAACTTTCGAAGTGGCGAAAGCAAAAGAGTTTCCCGGGAATGGCTACGACTTCGTTGCAGTCTTCGACTGCCTGCACGACATGGGCGACCCAGTCGGAGCAGCCACGCACGTCCGGAAATCATTGGCCAAAGATGGCACGTGGATGATCGTTGAGCCCTTCGCCAACGATCAACTAAAGGACAATCTGAATCCTGTTGGGCGCGTTTACTATTCGTTTTCGACGTTGCTTTGCACTCCGTGCTCGCGGTCGCAGGAAGTTGGCCTCTGTTTGGGCGCACAAGCCGGCGAGGCGCGGATTCGCGACGTGATCACGACGGCGGGATTCAAGCAGTTCCGGCGTGCTACGGAAACGCCTTTCAACATCGTGTACGAGGCGCGACTATAAGCTCTGGCCGGTCGTCAGCGTGACGGATCTCGAAGATGAGATCGAGCCGTCGCGCTGGTACGACTACCAATGCTGCGGGATCCTCGTCCGCGTCCCAACTGCGTGATCGATAGCCAGAATTTTTGGGACTCACGTAGCAGTAGAATGTCCCAACAGTCGTCCATAGGAGGAGTTCCATGAACCCAACGCAGAGTGCGGTTGATCCGAAGCAGCACGGAAGCAAGAATGGCGATCCGCCTACTGCGCGAAATGCCAATGGGTCTGTTCCGCAGCACTTGGACTTTGTCCTGAATGACGAAATGCTCGCACGTTTTGCATCCCGCGCCGCGTCCTATGATCGAGAAAATCGCTTCTTTACAGAAGACTTTGAAGAGCTTCGTGCGGCGAAATTCCTTCTGTTGTCTTTGCCGGTGGAATTCGGCGGGCAAGGCAAGCTCTTAGCTGATGTCTGCCGCGAGCTGCGTCGATTGGCCTACTACGCGCCCGCAACCGCGTTAGCGGTAAACATGCACCTATATTGGCTTGGCGTCGCCGCGGATCTTTGGCGCAGCGGAGACACTTCCTTGGAATGGATACTCCGAGAGGCTGCCGCCGGTGAGATCTTCGCCGCTGGACACGCGGAGAGCGGCAATGACTTGCCAGTTCTCCTTTCAACGGCAAAAGCGGAGCGTGTTGAAGGCGGATACAGAATCACCGGTGCCAAACAGTTTGGTAGCCTGACGCCGGTTTGGACGCGCTTCGGCATACACGCGATGGACACCAGCAACCCTGCCGAACCAAAGATCATTCACGCATTTATGGCGCGTGACTCTTCCGGGTACGCGATTAAAAATACGTGGGACGTTTTAGGTATGCGCGCCACCCGTAGTGACAACACTGTCCTCGAAAATGTTTTCATCCCGGATCGGTATGTCGCGCGCACGGTTCCTGCCGGCGGCGCAGGAATCGATAGCTTCATCCTTAGCATCTTCGCCTGGGCTCTGATGGGCTTTGGAAACATCTACTACGGCCTAGCCAAACGCGCACTCGACGAGAGTATCGCGGCTGCAAAAAGCAAGAACTCGCTGGCGGTATCGCGCTCGATGGCGTACCACCCCGAAGTTCAACATACTATCGCTGAAATGGTGATTGAGCTCGAATCGATTGCTCCCCACTTGGAATCCGTCGCTGAGGATTGGTCGAACGGGGTTGATCATGGCGGCCAATGGCCCTCGAAAATCTTTTCAGCGAAATATCGGGCTGTAGAAGGCTCATGGCGCGTTGTCGATCTTGGCCTCGAAGTAATCGGCGGCCACGGAATCTTTCGCTCCGCCGGCTACGAGCGCCTGTTTCGCGACGCCCGCCTCGGCCGCATTCATCCCGCAAATTCGTTCCTGACGCATGAAGTAGTCGCCAAAACAGCGCTGGGAATCAGCTTGGACGAACAGCCGCGTTGGGGTTGATTAGGAACTTCAAGTGAGGATCGCCTTTGAAGCTTCGGCTCAAATGTGTTTATCCATGTCCCGCCTGTATAAGTTTTGCGTTTCATCGCCGGAACAGGTGTCTGAACCTTTCCTGGGTGTTGACGTAAGAGTCGCCTGCAATCTCTCGCCTACCACCCCATTTGCTGCATCCGTTCTAGGATGAGTTCGCTGTAATGGTTCATGCGCTCCGGCCGTCGCTTCAAGGGTGCCGGCAGAATCGCGGCCAGCCGAGCCGCCTCTTGTCGGCCGATATTTCGCGCTGCAGTCCCGTTGTGGTAACGAGACGCCGATTCCGCACCATAGATTCCCGGGCCCCATTCGACCACGTTCAGGTAAATCTCCAGAATGCGCCGCTTGCCGAGGACGAATTCGGCCACCGGTACAAGTGTGACCTCCGCACCCTTGCGAAGCAGCGATCGGCCCGTTCCGAAAAACAGGTTTTTTACAAGTTGCTGGGTGATGGTGGAAGCCCCGCGAGAGCGACCTCCTTCCAAATCGTCATCGGCAGCGATTTGGATCTCATGCCAATCGAATCCGTTGTGCTGGTAAAAGCGCGCGTCTTCAGCTGCGACCACAGCATGCTGGAGCTCGGGCGAGATTTGGCTGAGGGGAACGAATCTGTAACGTTCATGATACGGCGTGTTGTGAACCCACGCCTGCAAGCGGCGCTGGATGTGCACCGCGGTTGTCGGCGGGTCAATCCAACGGGCAGCGACAAGAGTCAGAGTAGCGAGCGACCAAACAAACACCACGCCAATGGCAAGCCACCGAATAAATATTCGGAGAAAGTTTTCACGAAGCGAGGTCTTGTTGCGGGTGTGAAGTTCTTCAGTCACAGCTCAGAAATAATAGCTTGGGATGAGCCCCCGATGATCTTGTGCCGAACGCGAAAGTGCTACGGTTCTAGTCGAGTAAAGGGTACTTGAACTGTTTTCGGATTGCCGACAATCCGGTCACAGACGATCCGGGTTATAAAAGACTAGATCGTTAGCGGGAGCGAAACTCGCTTCGACAACAGTGACTGTTCCAAGCGGTGTCCTTACTGGAGGAAACGTAAGGTGGCACATAAGCACAGATCTCGAAAGGCTGAAATTGGAGCGACTAGGAAAACGGAATTGCTACGATTTAACGGCGCATTAGAGCGCGATCCCGCCATCGATGGGTGGATGAAAGGCCATGCAGGTGAATTGGGTGACATGGCACAAGATTGGTTTGATGTGATGCGGAACTGCGGAGACGAAGTCCGGGAACTTTTGCATGACGGTTGTCCGGTAGCGTGTTTGGGAGATGCACCCTTCGGTTACGTCAATGTATTCAGTTCTCACGTAAACGTGGGTTTTTTTCAGGGCGCAGCGTTGAGTGATCCCGCCCACCTGTTGCAAGGAACCGGGAAGTTTATGCGCCATGTAAAACTGAGACCGGGAGCGACCACAAACGCCGCGGCGCTAAGCAGGCTCATCGATGCGGCTTACTCGGATATAAAAGCGCGCGTCGAAAACGGCTAGTTCATGGAAATGGTTTGGTCGATTCCGCGACTGGCTTGCGTTAAGCCTTCGAATACGCTTTGATTACCTCATGACTACTGCCCGCTGCTGCTATCTGCTTTGGTTCCTCCTCTTTTCGCTGGTCACCATGACCGCAGCCAATGATTATCCGAAGGGCAGCTACCTTCTCTTCGTCGGCACCTACACTGACAAGCAGAGCAAAGGTATTTACGCTTACCGCTTCGATGCAGCATCGTCTGAATTGACGTCGCTGGGTCTCGCGGCGGAAACCGTCAACCCCTCCTTCCTTGCGATCGATCCGAGCCGCCGCTTCCTCTACGCGGTCAATGAAGTCCAAAAATATAAAGATGCCAAAAGCGGAGTGGTAAGCGCTTTCGCCATCGATCATCAGAAGGGAGACCGGCAAACCGGCAGAGTGCAACTCTTGAACGAAGTCGCCTCTCGCGGAGCCGACCCGTGTTACATCGCGTTCGATAAAACCGGGAAGTTCGTGCTGGTCGCCAACTATACCGGAGGAAGCGTAGCTGTTTTCCCGGTTCAGCCCGACGGCCACATCGGCGAATCCTCAGCTTTCGTTCAGCATGTAGGGTCGAGCATCAACCGCGAGCATCAGGAAGGCCCGCACGCGCACTGGATTGAGACCACACCCGACAATCGGTTCGCAATAGTAGCTGATCTGGGCCTTGATGAGCTGCTGATCTATCGCTTCGACGCAAAAAGTGGATCGCTCACCCCGAACGACCCGCCCTACGCGAAGCTCGATCCAGGAGCCGGTCCACGTCACCTCGCCTTTGACCCAAACGGCAACTTCGCGTACGTAGTAAATGAATTACAGTCCACGATCACCACATTTGCGTACGATTCCAGCCATGGCGCGCTGGAAAAACTAGCGACTGTTTCAACCCTTCCCAAGAACTTCTCGGGGAGCAACGACACCGCCGAGATCAAGGTGCATCCGAGCGGCAAATTTCTATTCGCTTCCAATCGCGGACACAACTCGATTGTCCTCTTCTCCATCAACAGCAGAACCGGCGCTCTAACTTTAGTAGACCACTATCCCACCGAGGGCAAGACCCCGCGTAATTTCGAAATCGACCCCAGCGGCAAGTTTTTGTTCATAGCCAATCAAGATACGGATAACGTTGCCGTGTTTCAGATCGACTCCAACAACGGCCGATTAACCTTCACAAAGAAGACAATCGCAGTTCCTTCACCCGTGTGCCTGAAGTTCATGGCCATCGAATAAAAGAGCTCGCTTCAAGGTTTCACACTGGAGCCCCTGCTGTTCTCGACGCGATGGAATGCACATGTCTAGGGAGCGGGGACCTCAAATTCAAGTAGACCGGATTATCGTTCTTACTGCAGAGGTATCGGGGGAGATCACTACACTTAAATCGTTTCGCGAAGTCTCGAGTCAGCCGGTTTCTGATCATCGCACTACGACAGTCGCAAATCACGGGAGCAGCGAATTGCATATCGCTGTGGGCCAATAACAAGGCGCACCAAAACAGATAACCGCATTCTAGTGCGCGAGCAGCCTATCATCTCTAGAGCAACTCAGTTGGGGGTACGCGGGTGGCAGCGAAACACGTAGTGCTTTACTTCGACAAGCAGGAGGATGCTCTGCTTTTCACCTTGGCTGCCAGTTCGGTTATGTCAGCAGAAGGGCCGCTCCACAGCAGCGACGCAATCGTCAAGGTTGCGGAGGAGATTAGCAAAGCCAGTCGAATCACGGCCGAGGATGTTCTGAACACATGAAGGATGGCACAATGATGATTCGAAAAGCTGCGCTGCAAGTGGGCGCACCCGCGCTACTTGTTTTCATGGCATGGAATGCCTATTTAGCCGTCAACCATTTAAAACAGATACAGAACATCGCGGCCCTCACACTGGAAAGCTCCAAGATTCGAGCGGACATCTCCAGTATTCTGAAAGACCTGACCGATATGGAAACAGGTCAGCGCGGATACTTGCTAACTGCGGACCCGTCGTACTTGCAACCCTACAACGACGCGAAGAGCAGGATCCGAGCCGATTTTGACAGGCTTAGTGCAGGCTTAGTTAATCGAACGGAGCGCGAACGGTCTCTGATGTCGCAGCTCGAGTCTTTGGCTGGCTCAAAGCAAGCTGAGATGGAGCGCTCTATTGACTTGCGCCAGAAAGGGTATCGCCGCCGTGCATTCAGGCTGGTGGATTCAAACGAAGGCATGGAGTACATGGATCGAGCTCGCGAACTTCTGTCGTCGCTATCCATGGCGGAGACCGACAGCTTCGCGAGATTGGACAGCGAGAGGAGTGCTAGCTTAAGCAAGGCATTGACAGAAACCATTGTTGCCAACTCCTGTTTGTTTTTATTTACAGCATGTCTATTCGGACTCATCCGTTACCATGGGCAGGCACTTGAACAGGAAGCTACCCAGACCAGACAAGAGCTAGCGATGCGGGACTTGCAGCTCGAGAAACTAACCTCTGCACTATCCACCCAAGCCCGGTCCAAGACCTCCGCAATCGAGGTGAACTCCCGCCTTCTGCTCCAGAACTACGGGGGATTTCTACCACGGCAGGGCCACAAATATGCCGAACAGATAAGAGAAGCATCGGCACAAATGGAGCGGCTCCGACAGGATCTTGTTGGCAACCCAGACTCCGACAATGATGAGAAGGCAGCGTACGACTCCGTCGCATGAATTTCGCGCGCGAGCACTTCTTGCTCCTTTCCGTCTGCATCCGTCTAGCTGACGCTTTGCGCAGCTATCGCCGGTCCAGCAAAAGGGGGTGGGACACCAAACCCACCTGACGGTCGAGTTCGAAAAACATCAACTTTTGGAAGTGCGGCCATAATGAAGAGCCGTGAGGGCAACTCAGTGCCCGGGAGTTGACAATGAAGATATTACGGTTCGTTGCAGTCCTACTGTTTCTCTGCGGGATGACGTTTGCTTCGACCGCATCGTTCACACAACCACGTTTAGCAATTTTTCTGAGCAAAACCAGCTATCACCACGCGTGGGAAACGAGTCAACTAGCTGGACACGGATGGGTTGGAATCGCGACGCTAGCGGGTATTCCTTACGACACACTCTTTGTCGAGGAAATGCCCGGCGACCAGGAACTATCGAAGTACTCCACCCTTGTGTTTGCCCAGACGACACTGGTAGATGACGCGACGTATTCACAGATCGTCCTTCGGTTGCGCGCTTATCTTGCGAGGAACCACAGCGTAATGCTCGACGGGCCGCTCGCTACTAAAGATGAGAACGAGAAAGAGCGCGATCACCACGCTCTCGATGATCTGCTCGGACTGGAATACAAAGGTCTGCTGGGTGGCACCGAATACCGTATTCGAGTTACTTCGAACGATCACTATGTGACACGTGAATTGGAGGTGTCCCAGTTCGTAACGCCGGTGCTCGCGTCGGCCACCAATGTATTGCAGCCGAGATCCGGTGGATCGGTACTGCTAGTCTCTACTGATGGCGAGCACAGTTTCCCTTACCTTTCCTGTGCAACACTCGAAAGTAGCCGCGTTGTTCTCGTGAGCGATTTTGGAACCTCGGCAGGTGCAGGAACTTTTTTTCGCAATGACCCGCCTCAAGTCGCCTATGCAAACGAACTCTGGAATGCACTGATCCGCGCGGTCCAATGGGCTACCTATGGCGATGTGGACGTCCCATTTCCTGCTCCACAGCTCTCCAATGCCAATCTGACTGCGGTCGTGCGCTTTGACGGAGACAACAGCGGCGACCTCAACTACCAGCTCAAGACCCTCAATTTTCTTACGGGCGTAGCGCAGGATACCGGAGTAGTGCCGCTCTACACTTGGGTATCCAGCTTTGTGAAGAAGGCAGGTTGGGACAAACTTGCGCCGCTCGGCAAAGGCCTTGAGAACCTTGGGGGCGAGATCGGAACTCATAGCAAGTTCCACGAAATCGATCGCAAGATGACTCCTGATCGTTGGCGGGAGGAGCTCGACGGATCAATCGCGGAAATCGAGGAAAATATGCGGGCGCAGGGTGTCCCCATCCGCAAGATTCAGTCCATGATCAATCCGGGCGACACGATCCCGATGGAGGACTACCGTGAAGTAGCCGCGCGCTTCTCGTTCTATATGACCCATGGCTTGGAGCAGAGCGTGCCACTGGCGTTCGGCAACATGACATGGTTTACCGGCGCGAACAAGGACTTCGTCGTGCTCGAGAATTCTCCCCATCCCGACTACCAGTGGTTCTACGACCCCACGTGGAGTTACACGACAGCTCAGATAACCGCCAACGAAGAAGCCATTTTCGACCACATGTTTCACAATGTTGGGCGTGGGGTGATCTTCAACGAGATGTGGCACGACTACTCGATTTCGTCCGCGCCCGTCCATGAAGGCAAGGACAAGCGCATAACCAATCAGAACAACTTCCCGTTCTACGAGGCAATGAAGACGAAGTTTGGCACGCTTCCGATCTATTGTCCGGAACCGCAGGAACTCGCGCAAAAACTACGCGCGATGGCGCAATGGAACTACTCGTGGAAGGCATCCGACAACTCCATCGAGATGACACTCGACCTCTCAAGTCTGCGCCTGAACGATACTGCGGAATCTCTCGGCGGAATGGGCATCCGTGTTGAGAACACCCGACAATTCATTCATTCCGTTCTCATCGATGGCCGCGTGCATCCTGCCTTTGATGACCACCTGCTGATCTTGCCGAATCTCACTCCGGGAAAGAAGCACTCCATCACGATCAAACTGGGTGCTCAACCAACAACTGCACCTCACTTGACTTACTTATCGAAGCAAATGACCGAGGCAGCGCCGACGCCCACAGGCCTAGCCTTCTATGTGAAAGCGAAATCGAAGGCCCGATTCTCCATAGCAGTCGCCCAGCCGGCGATCGTACTGAATGCCGACTGGCAGGAGTGGGACGATAGCAATGGTCACATCAAAGGGTTCGTGCGCTCGGACCGTCGGATTGAATTAGTGCAGGTACAGACCTCCGGATTTCATCTGACACGCGCAAGCGCGCCGATCCTCGCCGTGAAAGAAAATCCGGAAACTACAGCATTGCGGCTTGCGGCTCCAAGCCCGGAACCGGCCCTAATTGGTTTGCGATCTGATCAACAGCTACGTCGGGCAACTCTGGCCGGTCAGGATTTGAAAATAACAAATATCGGTCGAACGTATGAGGTGGAACTCCCACCTTACACAAAGGAATCAGACCTAATTCTTTATTTCCTGGCAACCAACCACTGAACGCGGCCGGGCACAATAACCGTCGTGCAGGAGTTCTGATTTAGCTGGCCCGTGCTGTCCCACGATTTACTACAGCAGGTTGTTTTCAGTAACTCCCAGGCTGCTAAGCCTTCAGGTCATCCACCTTGAACAGCACTAGATAAACTAATATGGCGGAGGGAGAGGGATTCGAACCCCCGGTACCCTTTCAGGTACAGCGGTTTTCAAGTTCACAGGCTGAATTTGACTTGTTATGAAAATTTTCTACTTTACTTGATCCGTCAACGACTTACAAAATGTCCGACTTGAGCAGTGATGACTGGATTTGACGTGTTCCGAACATAGAACTACTACAGTTTTACTACAGTCACTCACCACCGATGAACGCCCCCAAAGACCCTTGCTGACAACATACACCAAGCGCTCATGCTCGGTATTTATAAGTCATCAAGTTTCATCGCTCTCAGGGTCAACCACCTACTTGGGGTTTAGGGTTAGCGCCCCTTATTCGCCCTTTCTCTCCGATCAAGAGCTCATGGTCCGATGTGAGCGATGTTGCTCAGACGCCATCGGCTGGGCGTGTCATTCTAAACTCTACTAACTAGGAACAGAGACGGGCCGTGGGCTCGTAACTTTAGGTCGGCCACGACGTAACTCCGAATCTCTAGACGTTCAAGATAGTTTAGCTGGCTCCTCGTCACCATCAGAAGTGTGAGCCACGCACCAAGAGAGGTCCGCTCCCATGCCTTTGCTTCAATTGCTAGAAGTACTCATCGTTGTCGGTGTTCTCCTGTGGTTGGTGAACCGCTTTATCCCCATGCAGGGATCGATCAAGTCGATCTTGAACGGCGTTGTGGTGATCGCCGTTGTTCTGTGGATCATGAATGTTTTTGGACTCTTCCATTCCCTCTCAAGAATTCGAGTAGGGACATAGATCACAGTACTGCTATCAGGCCCGACCAGCGGGCGGCACATAAACGTACTGCACTTGAAACGGCAATTCCGCTGGACGGCAACGGAATCGCAGGGTCGAACTGCCTGTATCGGGCGATGCCATTGGCAACCCGGTGAACACAACGACCGGAAGTTTACGTTGAGCAACTGTACATATCCGCGCTAACGGAGGTCGATTTATGAACGCAATTAACATCACCAGCATAGCCATCCTGGGTGTGCTGCTTGGAATCGCCGGCCCAGCCTATGGACAGAGCGAACAAGGCGAAAAGCAAGACCATCCGGGCCAACAGCAAAACAAACCCGATCAGCACCATGCCCAGCAGCAACGGCAGGCCAACCCACAACAGCACCAGCCGCAGCATCCTGAGCAGCGACAAAATCAAGACAAGCATCCGCAGCAGGCTCAGCAACAACAGCCCGCACAGAACGCGCAGCCGCAACACGCTCAGCAGCAGAACAATCGACCTCCTCAGCGCACTCAGCAACAGCAACGTGTTGAGCAGGCCGCATGGCAACAGCACCGTGCGAAAAGCTGGCAGTCTGACCATCGCACCTGGCAGCAACGCGGCGGCTACAACGGATACCGGATTCCCAACGACCGCTACCTCGGACACTTTGGGCCGAACCATGGATTTCGCATCTATGGACGCCCTTTTCTAGTTGTCGGCGGATATCCGCGCTTCCAGTACAGCGGGTACTGGTTCAGCATGGTTGACCCATGGCCGGAATACTGGGCGAACGACTGGTACGACACAGACGACGTCTATGTCACTTACATCGATAACGGCTATTACCTGTTTAATCGTCGACATCCGCAGACGGGAATCGCAATCAACATCTCGCTATAGATGCGATGAACAGACCTGGCTAACTAGTATGAGAAGGAGTTGAACATGCTTGGAACCATATTGATCGTGATTCTTGTCTTGGCACTCTTCGGTGCGCTACCAAGATGGTCACATAGCCAGAATTGGGGCTATGCTCCGTCCGGCGGATTAGGAGTGGTGCTTCTCATCGTCGTGGTTCTGCTAGCTCTTGGACGCTTTTGAGCCATGAGTCCTTCACTTACTTACCGGAGCGCCAGTCCGCGGGGATGGCGCTCGCTTTCCTTCCGCGCGATGGCACTCCTTCTCACTTTTATCCTGTGCAGCGCAGGCCTGTCAGCGTATTCCGTACTGACCCACGAGGAAATCGTTGACCTGCTCTGGGCTGACGAGATTAAGCCCCTTCTCCTCAAGCGATATCCAGACCTTTCCGATGACCAGATTCGCGAGGCACACGCTTATGCTTACGGAGGCGCCGTCATCCAGGATCTCGGCTACTACCCGTTTGGCAGCACTGAATTCAGCAATCTCGTGCATTACGTCCGCAGCGGAGACTTCGTTCTCGAGTTGCTGCGCGAAAGCCAGGATGTGAACGAGTTCGCATTCGCGTTGGGCGCACTGTCGCACTATGCGTCGGATATCGCCGGCCACCCTGCAGTCAACCAGTCTGTTGCCATTCAATATCCAAAGCTACGCGCGAGGTTCGGCAACTCAGTTCGCTTTGCCCAGAACAAGACGGCCCATCTGAAAACAGAGTTCGGATTCGACACCGTGCAAGTTGCGAAGAACCGTTACGCGTCCGAGCAGTACCATGATTTTATCGGATTCCAGGTGTCGAAATCTCTTCTCGAGCGAGTCTTTCCTGTTGTTTATGGTGTCGAGTTGAAAGAGATTCTCACTCACGAGGACATGGCTGTGGGTTCGTACCGCTTTGCCGTGAGCGAGTTGATTCCACGAATGACCCAGGTCGCGCTGCAGACTCATAAGAAAGAACTGATGCGCGAGACTCCTAATTTCTCCAAGCAAAAGTTCTTGTATCGACTCTCGCGGTCCGGATATGAGAGAGACTGGGGCAAGGATTACGCAAAGCCCGGTATCGGCACGCGAATCCTATCTACCCTTTTGCGGTACATGCCGAAAATCGGCCCTTTTAAAGGACTGGCGTTTAATCACCCCACTCCGCAAACCGAAGATCTCTATATCAAAAGCATCAACACAACTGTCGATCAGTACCGCGCCTTTCTTGAACAAGTGCGCAGGCACGCCCTCGTACTGCCCAACTGCGACTTTGACAGCGGCCAACCGACCCGTCCCGGGGAATACGCCCTGACAGACGATGCGTACGCCAGATTGCTGGCCAGACTGTCGGATGGGAAGTTCATTCGCGCATCGCCCGAACTGCGGGTCAATATCCTCGACTTTTATTCCAACCCTTCTGCCCCGAACGACACTAAAAAAGACGAGGCTCATTGGCAAGGAGTGCTGACGGCGCTGGACCAATTGAAGGCTTTGGCTCCCGCTCCAACACTCGCTGGCAGCCCGGCACAATGACCCTTGGGATGCTTCAAGCGTAATGCTGATATTCCCAAACTCGAACAGCCTGTTCCGGCACGCACTCACGCTCGTCCTGGTCGCGTGTGTTGCCGCCCCGGCGCGCGATCACAGTCCACCGGTTCCGGCCTCCCAACTTATAAATGAGGTCGTCGCGAACGAGTTGGCGGATCGTGCCCAACAGCGAAAGTGGATGTACGTGATCGTGAAGCGAGAGGGCGGCCAAACCCTCACAGAGAATCAGGTAGACACCAAAGATGGTCCTCTCTATCGTCTGGTCGCTATCGACGGCACACCCCTCAACGCCGACCAGCGTCAACAGGACGACGCTCGTGTTGACCGTTACTTGCATGACCCGAATCAGCAATTGAAGTCCAAGCGCGCGCACGACGAGGACGAGCAGAAGCTCGAAAAGTTAATGCGTGTGATGCCGGACGCCTTTCTTTACGACTACGACGGCGTCGCGGGAAGTCTTGTCCGGGTCAAATTCCGTCCTAACTCAAACTACAACCCTTCAACCTACGAAGCGCGCGTGGCGCACAGCCTGGCGGGGACGATCCTGATCGATTCGCAGCAGAAACGTTTGGCGAAGTTATCGGGACAACTCATCGATCAGGTGGATTTCGGCTACGGGCTCCTCGGCCATATTGATCACGGCGGCACGATCGAAATCGGACGCGTGCCAGTCAGCGCAACACAATGGAAGACCGCCCTGATCAATATTCAATTGTCAGGGCGTCTCGTATTCTTCAAGGCAGTCAGCAAGCAGCAATACGAGACTCGCTCGGATTTTCGTGCAGTACCCGCTAGCCTCAGTCTCCCCGAGGCGAGCCTTCTTCTTTCCCGTTAAACATCCCAAAAGTGCTCAACTTTGCTCAGTCGCGCTGCCATCACAACTCGTAGTCTTGACCTATGAGGCAAGTCACGCCTTGTGGAGGATAAAGAATGAAACTCAAGATCGCAGTGGGAACGATCGCATTATTTCTGTTCGCCGGAATGTCCGGACTCGCGACCGCTCAGGATGCAGCGAAAGATACGCACGACAAAACGCGGACTCTAACCGGCTGTCTTCAAAAAGGCGACGGTGCCAACGAGTACAGCTTAACTGCCAAGGACGGCGGCACGTGGGAAATCAAGAGCGACAACCTTAAACTCGGCGAGCACGTCGGCCACACGGTGACGATTATCGGCGTCGTAGCCAATGCGACAGCTCACGGCGTGAAGGAAGATGCAAAGCAGGAAATGAAAGAGCACGGCATGGACAAAGCCAGCACCGAGCACGGTCACATGGCCGTTACGGAGTTGACTATGGTTAGCGACTCCTGTCAGAAGTAGCGGGATAAGCATTTACCTCGACCATCAAACCCTTGAATCAAATCCTAATGGTGCCTCGTTCAAGCCTTACTTGGGCGAGGTGTTTGATTTGGCGGGGCAGTGAAACGCGCGCTATTGCTGTCATGCGCATCCGTCCGCGAATTGCGCTCAACTAGCAGGGGGCAATAGAAATCAACAATCCTTTCGGGAGCGGGACCTGCATAACCATCCGCGCAGGAGGATCGTTCGGGAAGAATTCGGCGAAAAGGCGGTTGAGTTCAGCAAAGTTAGAGATATCGAGACTTCAAATTCAGATTTGCCCGTGGAGCGCAAAGTCCTACTAACAATTGCGGGGGAATGTGAGTTTCCGATCTACGTATTGGTAACTGACAGCATGATCGAAAGCCGGGACAAGAAGATGGTTGCGGCGACGCCAGAGTCGCGCGCCAACAAAGCGGCAGAGAAAAAGAAGAGAAAGGAGCCGGTAACAGCCTGAAGCGAGTGTTGTCGATGCTTTCGAAGGAAGCAAACGGGCGAATTTGAAAAGAAATTCATGATTGCTGACGGAGCCATTCAATTGACCCAGGTAAACTCCTACCAACCCGTTGAGGAGCGTCCTGAGGGAGCCCAGCCGTTGCAACGCTCGTTCCTGAATGCGCATTTCGATCCCGGTGGCATTGGCATGACTGGCAGACGAGACTAGTACGAGTGTGGTAGAGCAGTTTGGAAACCGTCGGATGTCGCGTTTGAAAACCACGCTGTCTAGAAAGAAGAATGGCGATGTGAACCAGGATTCAACAGCCTGACAAAATCGAGAGCGAATGACCTACCAAGGAGTGCCGAGTAATGGTCGTTAACGTTTGAGCCAGTCCCAGCGATTCGAGGGCTAAATACTATCAACACAAAAAAAACTCTGTACTCCTAGGTTGATGTTGAAGTGAAGAGTGAAGATGAATAGAGAAGAGTTGAAGAAACAGTGAAGAATTGATGTGTGACTCGCGCATTTCGCCATTTGCCAACATCGACATTCGGCGATTTGCGCACCAAAGAATCTCTAGAATGAGCTCCGGTTGAGAACTCGATGGTGAAAGAGGGCGATGTTAAGAGAAATCAATCCAGAAACAGACATCAAGCCAGAAACGAGCGAATCAAGTTTTTCAGTTTTGATAGTTTTAATGGCCTGGATCCCTCCCTCACCACTAACCGATTTACACTCATGTTTTTAGTTAACCATTTATCCTTGTATGACTTACAGACAATACTCGTTGCATTTCGGTTTTAAAGGAGACTTTTCCTGTCAACGGACCAACCTACCATGCACTTCATTGCGGAGCTGCCTAAGGGAGCCTAGCGGTTGCAAAGACCGTTCTAGGGATTCGTAAGACCTACACTGAAACCGTGTTATGCGCCCGAACTTCCAGGCGTGCATGACCACACCGACCCATAGGTCACCCCATTCTCGTACACTGGCATTTCGGCGTAGAACACTAATCATCGCGGTAAAACGGTTCGATCCGGTCGACGACAGCGAGGTTGATGGTTTGCTTTGCAGGGTTGTTGGGGCTTGTTCGCCGAAGGCTGCTCCGGAAAACAGGTCGCTATGAACTTGCCATCACCGAGGGTGAGAAGGGAGTAAAGCTGTCGGGCGGCAGTCCAATCATGCGCGCAGCGCTTGCCCACACTCTCGGCGCTGCAGGTAGAACAAAAGAGGCATTAGAAATGCTCGATGATCTGACAAAGCTAGCGAGTCAGAAATATGTTTCGCCCTATTTCCTTGCCGGAATCTATGTCGGCTTGGGAGAGAGCGGCCACGCGATTGAGTACTTTGGAGAAGTGCTATGAAGAACACTCTCGCTGGCTTATTTATCTTCATCTAGATCCGAGCATGGATGGCTTGCGGGACAACCCAAATTTCCAAGCCCTGTTGCGGCGCGTGGGCCTGCCCTCGCGGACGACCGCGAGCTCCATCAGTTCCGGCGTATCGTCATAGTCCTCGCAGCAGGTTGTTCCACTCGTTTGATTCGTCGCTGTGATAAACAGGCGATTTCCACCAACTACTCGGAGTTGCGCACTCCGATTTGGGTCAGTTGGTCTAATGGCGATTTTGCAAGAGTTACTTGAAGACCTCAGTGGAAATGGCGATTTTTCACAAACCGACGCCCGGAAGCAGGAGAAGCGTTGATCGGGAACGCAACGATTAGGCGCTCGACAAAAAACCCTGCCTACACCTCGAAGCGGCGTCCCTTTTGCTCCCTTTCGTAGTAGAATCCGCGGCCGGAAGGGATTATGTGGCCTTGGGAGGCATGGCACAGGTTCTCTGGCGCACTCTCAGTATTGATAGGCCACAGCTCTTCCCAATCAAACGAACAACCAACCTCAGCAAGGCTGCAACAACCTGCCCATGCTTCTTTTCTGTGCGTCTTTGCAGCGCCGCAGAACATCGTGGGTTGGCCGATGTAAAACAACCATTTCCTTCCAAATAGATAGGAGAGCAGCAATGCGTCCTCGATTGCTCGTGATTCTCGTTTTCGTACTGCTGAACCGTGCACTGGTTGCGCAGTCAACAGCCCAAGAACCATCGGAATCTGTACCGTCTGTCCAGAGCCTGCTTGAGCGGATCCAACGTTTGGAGAAACGGATCAACGAGCTTGAGGACCATGAACGCCAGAATGCACAAGCTCAACCAGACATTTCAGCGTCACAGGTTACGTCCGAAAAAACGCCAGCGGAGGCTGGTTCAATGACGATGTCGTCAAGTTCTGAAGACATGCACAGCAACCCCGCGGTTCGGGAGGCGGAGGTGCATTACCCGTCCTTGCAAATCAGGGGGTTTGCGGACGTAGACTTCTCGGCAACCGACGCAAATGAGACTAACAGCGGCTTCAATCTCGGGCAACTCGTGCTCCATCTGGCTTCCCCGCTTTCAAGTAAGGTCAGCTACTTCGGGGAAATCAGCTTCACGGCGCAACCGGATACCTATGGGGTTAGCGTAGAACGATCCATCAAGATTCGACACTACAACGATTACTTCAAAATGTCGTTTGGCAAGTACCACACGCCGATTGGTTACTGGAATACCGCCTTTCACCATGGGGCTTGGCTGCAGACGACGATCACGCGGCCGGAATCAGTCAAGTTTGGCGGGACATTGATCCCTGTCCATTTTGTTGGCCTGCAGACAGAGGGCAATATTCCGTCAGGTGACTTCGGGTTGAGTTACAGTGTCGGTGTGGGGAACGGTCGATGGTCGATTCTCAATAAGGCAGGGGACGACGGGGATGCAAATAGCAACCGAGCGTGGGTTGTCAGGGTAAACGCACAGCCTTCCAAATTGTACGGACTTCAGCTCGGAGGCTCGGTCTATCGGGATTTACTAACGCCAACTGGAGGGGCAATTCGGAGGGAGTGGATCGAAAATGCTTATGTGACATGGACCAAGCGGCGTCCGGAAGTCCTCGCAGAATTCACCAATGTTCGTCACGGAGACATACAGACCGATCAAGTCTGGAACAGCCAGGCGTACTATGTTCAAATGGCCTATCGGCTTCCATGGCAGGAGAATAAATGGAAACCTTATTTTCGCTTCGAGCATATACACAGGCCGAAGAGTGAACCTGATTGGGATGTTGACGACTTCGTACAATCGACGTTAGGGATACGATATGACATTACGACATATGCCGCCTTCAAAGGAGAATATCGAAATACCAGGCGGGGGGTGGGCGAACCCAGCGTCAACGGGGCATTTTTCCAGACTGCGTTTACCTTTTGACAACCATGATCCGCTACCGAAATTTTGCGCCTAGCGTGGTGGTTTTAGGATGTCTTTGTCTTTTACCGCCGATGCTGGCAGCGCAGAATCACGACGTAGACGTTGCCGTCGTGGTTCACCCTGAGACGCAGGTGACCAACCTCAGCTTGGCAGAAGTCCGCAGAGTTTTTCTTGGCGACAGGCAATACTGGAGTACCAACACTCCTGTGGTCCTTCTGATCCGTGCACCCGTTGCCCGGGAGCGCAATGTGGTCCTAAAGATCATCTACCAGATGTCTGAGTCCCAGTTCAAGCAATACTGGATCGCCAAGATTTTTCGCGCCGAATCGGCAACTGCTCCCAAGGTAGTCTACTCCAATGATATGGCGAATGAACTTGTGACAGCGATTCCGGGTGCGATCGCGTTCATCGACTCTAGCGATGTCCGCCCAGGGACAAAGGTGCTTCGCGTAGAAGGCCGTTTGCCGGGAGAAGCGGGCTACCCCCTGCGCTGATCGTCGAGCCTATCTTACTGGGGCAGGACTAAGCGCTGCAGCAACTTTTGGAATCGTGAATCTGAGCGAAGCCCGTCGAAAGCCGGTTCAACCTTGACATAGGTGAGCTTGCTATCACGCTCATTGTAGGCTCGTTCCAGCCAGCCTATTGCTTGGTTGTTATCGCCCAGCCGTGCATAGATTTGGGCGATGTTGTACGGCGAAACGTAGCCCCGTTTGGAGACTTCTTTCAAGCCTCCCAACCAACTTTGCAGAACCCCCAAATAGCCGAATTTATTGTAATCGTCACCAATGGCCACGGCGAGATCGGGATTTCCTGCAAGAGTAAGCACCTTTTGGCGTTCGGCAACTGCCTCCTTATACATGCGCTTTTGGGCAAAGGCTGCCTCGATCGCATGTTGTGCGGGAACGAATTTCGCATCCATATCCAGGGTCTTTTGAAGTTGCTGGATGGCAGCGTCATATTGCCGCGAAAAGTAAAGTTGTTGTCCGGCGCTTGTGTTGATCCGAAGTGAAAGGGGATCGAGGTCCTGTGCTTTCTTTAGCTCCAGTCTGGCTTCGTCAAACCGGCCGAGCTTGGTGAGAAAATCGCCGTACCACTGTCGGGAGGTGGCGGAGTTGGGATTAAGCTCAATGGCACGTTTGAATTCCTTTTCAGCTCCAGGCCAATCCCAATCGTAGTTCTCCCGTACGAGGGCAAGCGAGATGTGAGCTTCTGGCAAGGTATCATCGATCTTGACGGCTTGCATGGCAGCCGATTTAGCGTTTTGCCACACTTCTCCAGGTGCGACATACCCAGAATCGCCCATGAAGTTGTAGCTGTCGGCAAGACCGGCATATGCTTGAGCGTAATTCGGATCTTGCTGGACTGCCCGGCTGAAATAGTCGATTGCCTTTCTAAAACCTTCTTCTGTCCACTTATTCCAATAAAAAAGACCTTGAAGATAAGACTGGTAAGCCTCAGAATTCTCCGTGTCGCGTTTGGTCAACTGGCTGGCCGCCTGGTCGACAAGCTTAGGGCGGAGATTTTCATAGATCTCCTTTGCAATGTCCCCCTGCACGGCGACAAGATCCGAGACCTTCCTGCTGTATTGTTCGCCCCATAGTTCTGATCCGTCGGCGACACGGACGAGATCAGTTTGGATGGTCAGAGTTTCTCCGCGCTGAGCGATTCTTCCCGTTAAGACGGCGTCAACATTAAGTTCTTTTCCCACGGTCTGGGCATTTATCTCCCGGCCTTTGTAGTTGAAGACAGTACTGCGTGCCATTACGCGCAGTTCCGGGACGCGAGAAAGACTGTTGATAACTCCATCGGTAATGCCATCGGCTAGGTATTCAATGTTGCGGTCTGCACCCACGTTTACGAATGGCAGTACCGCCATGGAGCGGATGCGTCCGGGAGCCACACCACCCAAGAGGCGCTCGCGCCAACTGCGCGGAGCAAAAGCAAAAAGCAGGACCATTACGGCGCACGCGGACGCGGCGGCAATGAGCGTTCGAGGCCGCCAATGCAGCCGAGAGTGAGCTGGCTGGAAAGTACCGACACCTGCAGACTCAGTATCGCGCTTGACGCGCTTGAGATCGGCTCGAAGTTCGGCTGCGGACTGGTAACGTAATCTGCGGTCTTTCTCGAGCAATTTTGCGGTGATCCAGCCAAAATCCTGGAGAAGATCGGGATTTAGCCGCACGGCGGGTGCAGGCGTCCGATTGAGAATTGCTTCAAAGACAACAGCCGTAGTTCCGCCGCTGAAGGCGAGGCGACCCGTCGCCATTTCGTACAACAGAGCGCCAACCGAAAAGAGGTCGCTACGTTGGTCAAGTTCTTCACCACGGGCCTGTTCCGGAGACATGTAAGACACGGTGCCAACAGCGACCCCTGTTGTCGTTAAGTGTGCGGAGTCACCTATGGTCGGAAGTGACGAAATCCCAACGCCTTCGGCGACACGTCGGGGGCTGGGGATCAGTTTGGCCAGCCCGAAGTCCAGCACCTTCGCTGGGCCGCGGCGGGTGAGCAGGATGTTGGCTGGCTTGAGATCTCGATGGATGATTCCGGACTCGTGCGCCGCATCAAGTGCCTCAGCGATCTGGATAGCAATCTCCAATATCTGAGCACTATCCATCGGTTTACCGGTGATCAAGTGCTTAAGTGTTTGCCCTTCCAAAAACTCCATTACTATGAAGGGATGACCGTCAACCTCGTCAATTTCGTGGATGGTGCAGATGTTGGGATGATTAAGAGCAGAAGCCGCCCTAGCCTCCCGCCGGAACCGTTCCAAAGCCTGAGGGTCGCGGACCATCTCCGGAGGTAGGAATTTGATGGCTACGTTCCGACCGAGCTTGAGGTCTTGGGCTCGGTAGACCACTCCCATGCCGCCTCCCCCCAATCGCTCCTCGATACGGTAGTGAGAAATGGTCTTGCCAACCATAAGCAACCCGCGCCATGGCTCGCCATGCTAGCGTGCCGATATCACCTAGTCAACCTGGCTAGCGTGCGTCATTCGTGATGATCAAGCTTGGGGTCTATCTCTCCGAATACCTCTTCAGGGCAGTCGGAGTCGCGCTGTGAAGGGTCGATGGCCTCCGTTGGGACCGGCTGGGTGTTGTTAAGAGGCGATTTCACCAACAACCGGGAAACAGGCCCTCCCGCCCGACAAAGTAGTTTGTGAAATGGCGATTTTTCACCGACTACGTCCTGCTCTAGCGGCGAAGGCGGCTTGGACGGAATCCGGTGACCGTGGTCAGGATTCGTGCCTAGAAATAAACGTATCGTTTGAGCGTGTATGTTCGATCAATCTCCCGAGTCCAGTAGCTCCCTTCCACTCCCCTCGGTATCGGGAGTTGAATTTGGTTTGCGCTGACGGGCCTAATTTTCCCCTCATACGCATCGTCGAACAAATCAACTACGCGGAACAGATACAGGCCGGGCAACACCGGCCTCCGTTGCACGACAGTCATTACGCGTGACCCAATCGCGCCTCCGCAATCTCCAAAATAAGGTGGACGGAGTATCCATTGCGTTCGATCCTGCCCAGTTCTTGCGTGCAACCCTTGTTAAGGGGGTGCAAGTCACATGCGGCTGAAAGCATGATCGTGATCACCGTAAGCAGAGACAAAGGCAAGAGGGGGCTCATGAGGACAAACCCGTGGGTCAGTGAGCGATGGGTGCTGCGTGATGCCGAGGCCTGTAGTGCCGACTCTGTATCCATGATGGCGGGTCGCCTACTGTACAGCTTCAAAGATCGTCTGGGGGAATACTATGGCGGCGAGGGCTTCCCATTCGCCTTGGAACGCTCCGCAAAGTTGGCGAGGATTGTCTTCTACAGAACCTCCAGGCCGCAACTGAACAAGATTGCGACGGCATGCCTTTTTCACCGTCCTGTTATCGTCGGTCGAGGCCTGACCGACTTGGACGCCGCTACTGTGGCCGCTTATTCCGTCAAGGCCCAACATGCTTCACAGCCGCTTTGAAGTCGTCAACTGGCGTTAACAGGCGATTTCACCAACAACTGGGAAAACGGGAGTCCGGCAAAGTAGTTGGTAAATGGCGATCTTTCACTAAACCTCAAACTCAGTGTCCTTCCACTTCAACGCTCTGAGAATAGGAGCACGCGGGGTGCGTGCTCCCATGCGTAGGACGGCCATCATTTCCCGGGCGCATAGCTAAGATCCGCGCGATACGCAGCTGCTTCGGTGAATTGGTGGGCTGTGCAGTCGCGAACGGTCTTCTGGATCTGATCAGCCGTTTCCTTCCCATAGGTTACATTGAGCACGTCTGCCAGAG
>Ga0207650_10000459_pt1 | contig 34329 bp, 25 predicted proteins | sample KBSS63metaG_FD_184325 | JGI IMG/M metagenome (GOLD analysis project Ga0207650, IMG submission 184325) | Switchgrass rhizosphere microbial communities from Kellogg Biological Station, Michigan, USA - KBS S6-3 metaG (SPAdes) (version 2) | ecosystem: Host-associated > Plants > Roots > Rhizosphere...
AATCGCACTGCTTTTAATCGGCGCAACTGGGCTGTTGGCTGCCAGCTTTCTCATGCTTCTACTTGTTGCGCTTCTACGGTAGATTTAAATCTACTCTGGGCGTCCATTTTTGTTATCGTCTCTCAAGTTTTGCGGCAGCAGATCTACGCCAATGGCAGCGTTTGATCGACCGATTACGCTTAAAGGGTATGGCATCGCCATTGCGCTTTGTCCCAGTGGAAAATTCCAAAGCGAGGAGAAAAAGGGCTATGCAATTGGAAAAAGCCACAAAAGTGTTAAAGCGCGTTTGGAAAGTTCTTGTTTGGATCGATTTGGTGGTTGTCGCAGCGCTGCTTCTCTTCTTTTCGCAATTTTTTTCCTATGACGTTTTCGTATCAAATTTCCATCGCCAGGCTATCGCCGCAAACTCCGTTCAGCCGCGATAGTTCCCGCGCCTGACGCCTTCGCTCGTCCGTAATAATCCGCTTCTGCCTTGGCCTTGGCAGCTTGATGTCTGCTCTCGGCACCGCGAGCGCTCATTGTCCTGCGAAGTTGAGAAGTTCGGTCAATCGTTGCCTTCCGGTTGCGGGGAAAAGGGAAAATGAACTCGGAGCATAGCGGGCTAGCGTGATACGTCATTGGCCTCCGGTCTCCTGCGTCACGCACGCCTGCGCCAGTCGACGGGTTAAATCCATTACCGGCTGCTTGTCCAGGTCGAGCGCCTCAATGCGCCGAAGGGAACGTGCGTCGACGGCATCGTACTCCTCGTGAATTCACGATAGCTTTCGTCGCCGTCTGTTGACGACCGTTCGGCGCGGACTGGCGTCGGCGACCAGGAATGTTTGCAGGTGCACAATCGCCACAAGTCAAAAGCCGCCACCCTGATCTCGACCTTGTTTGGATGTTGGATGACCTCGGCTTGCATGAGCTTTACGGCGGCGCGCCAGCGGTTTCAGATCGACGTTTTCGAATCTCTCTGATTTCGGCCGTACATGGAAGCGATGATTCGGTTTTGGGTGTTGAGAGATTTAAATTCACCTACGCTGTTGGAAATTGCCAGTAGCTTTTTCCTTCATCGCAAGCGAGTGGGCGGCAGATCCCGTTCAAATTGCCAACACTCTTTGATAAAAAACCGGCATGACGGTGAATTTCAAAAACATCAGTCTGACCGCCCGGCTGACTGCTTATATGAGGCAATACTCTGATATTCCCTTCGCCAAAGATGTGGCGAATCGTCTGCGGGCGGAGGAGGCTTTCGAAAAATTGCTTCGGGATAACGAGCTAAGTCCAAAAGATCTCCTATGGTATGCGCCCCTTCTTGAAGTCCGATATAAGAGCGTTGCAGAAACGATTCGTAAGTTGCGAGCGACCCAGGTGCTTGAGTTGGCCAGCGGTTTCTCCCTGCGCGGCCTCGCGGTGACTCAAGATCCAAGGTCACCCATGTCGAGTCTGATCTCGAAGAATTGACGGAAGAAAAGGCATCGCTCGTTGCCGATCTGCGACGCCAGTACCGGCTGGCTGACCACGGAAATCTTCACTTGGTGACGGTGGATGCGCTGGATCGTAGCCAGCTTCGGTCCGCCGCCAAGGGTTTTCGGCGTGATCAACCGATCGCGGTGGTCAATGAAGGATTATTGCTATACTTGTCCGCGACCGAAATGGCGACGGTGGCTCGGGACATTCGAGACTTACTCATCGAATTTGACGGCGTGTGGATCACGCCTGATTTTTCACTGAAACAACGTGAAGGATGTATCCGAGCAGCAGCGGCGCTTTCGTCGTGTGGTCGCGGCCGCGACCGAACGAACCATGTACAAAAATGCGTTTGACAACAACGAACAATTGCTCGCGTTCTTTGATGGCTTGGGATTACAGCCGCGGGTCCTCAATCAAGTTGATGCAGCGCCAAACGTCGTCTCTCTGGATGTCCTTAAATTGTCGCATCAGATATTGGATACGGCTAAATCGAAACTCAGACTGTGGGATCTGAGCGTGCACGATGCCTCATCGGCTGGAATTCAATCGCCCCTATTATGAAAGCATCAATGGGGCACGGAGTGCTATTTATCGGCTCTGGCTGCCGCCATGAGATTCTCCAGCTTGAGATCCGTGGAGGAGGAAATGTCTGCCTTCAACACGCGCTGCATTAGCAGCAGCGCTGAGCGAGTTCGCTCGTCGGATTCGGAAGCGACGCAATCGGAAGGAATATAGATCTGAAAATCACGCATATAAGCGTCGTTCGCGCTGAACAGCACACAAATATCGGCAGCCATTCCGGTGAGGATAACAGTCGACGCGCCGAGATACTCAAGAAGGAGTTCTAGGTTGGTTTGAAAAAATGCCGAGTGCTTGGGCTTAAGAACAAAGTAGTCGTCATCTTCAGGCTTGAGTTGAATCACGATTTCCCGGCCGCGCGCATTTTCTCGCGAACAATGTTCAACTAATTTCGGAAAATCGGAGCGCCAGCGGCCAAAATTGTCGTTCGCATAGATCACCGGAATGCCCTGCTCCTTGGCCCGGCGTTTAAAAGCCGCCAATACCGCTGCCATTTTTATCGCAGATGGCAAAAGCGCTTCCGCGCCCTCGAACTCCAAGTCATTGATCACGTCGATCAGCAGAAGCACGGCAGCGCTGCTGTCAGGCGCATGGTGAAGCCGGTCAGGATTTCTCCTCCTCTGGTTCATGACTAAAACCGATCTCGTTCAGGTGCTCAACGATAACTCCACCGATTAACTTATGATCTAACAACTATGGAAAATCCCGGCTGTCTTATCTAGTGCCGCAACTTCTTAAGCATCCGATGCAGCCATTTTGCTTTCTCGTGTGTTCTGCTATGATTTAGGATCAATCGCTCAAATTGGTTTCGGATGAAGGTTTTTCGCTTAGCGCGCTGGCAGAGATTATCCAGCTCGATACTGCTGCTGCCCGTGTTTTGCGGCTGCGGTTCGACGGCGGCACCGCTTTCAATCGAAATGCATAATCCGGAGACGAATCAGACGCTAAGCTGCGCTGCCCGGGGTCAATTGACGCAAGCGGATCCTACTGTCCTGGCCGCGGCGGTAGAAAGCTGCGCGAAAGAACTGGAGTCACGCGGCTTTGTCCGAGCCAAGTGATTAGCTAGCCTAATCTTGACATTCTTTATCTCGGCGCTTAACTTTTACATCTGCGAGGAGGATTCGATGGCCAAAAACTTTCAAGCAATCATGGCCGAGGCCCGCAAAGAAGTGCCGGAAGTATCCGCCCAAGAGGTAAACGAATTGCTCAAGAACAACGGCAAATCCCCGATTTTGCTCGATGTTCGCGAGAGCGACGAATGGCGTCAAGGACACCTCGAAGGAGCTTTGCCGCTGCCGCGCGGATTTCTCGAAATCAAAGTGGAATCGGTGGTGCCTGATAAAAACGCGCCGATTGTTGCGTATTGCGCCGGTGGAGTGCGGTCATTGTTGGCGGCGAAAGCTATGAAAGAGATGGGTTATCAAAACGTCTCTTCCATGGCAGGCGGCTATGGAGCGTGGAAGAATGGCGGCTTCAAATGGGTTCAAGATTTTCAATATACGCCGGAACAGTTGATCCGCTATAGTCGCCATTTTCTTTTGCCCGAGGTCGGTGAAGATGGGCAGGCGAAGCTGCTGCAGGCGAAGGTGTTGATGGTGGGAGCTGGTGGGCTAGGCTCACCAGCAGCTTATTATTTGGCAGCTGCCGGCGTCGGGACGTTGGGCATCATCGATAACGATGTCGTCGACATTTCCAATTTGCAGCGGCAGATTCTGCACGCCAACGATCGCGTCGGCATGCCGAAAGTGGAATCAGCCAAAAAAACTCTCGAGGCGCTGAACCCGGACGTCAAGGTAGTTCCCTATCAGGCCAAGCTGACCTCCGGGAACATTATGGAGATCATCAAAGATTATGATTTCGTCGTCGACGGCTGCGACAACTTTCCGACGCGCTACCTTGTCAACGACGCCTGTGTGTTGATGAAAAAGCCCAACGTGCATGGCAGCATCTTTCAATTCGAAGGCCAGGCGACGGTATTCTATCCCGGCGAAGGCCCCTGCTATCGCTGCCTGTACCCGGAACCGCCTCCCGCGGAGCTTGCCCCGAGTTGCGCCGAAGCGGGAGTTCTGGGCGTATTGCCGGGGCTGATCGGCGTGATCGAGGCGCTCGAAGCCATCAAGCTGATTCTGGGCAAAGGGGACACCCTCATCGGTCGGTTGCTCTGCTTCAATACGCTTACGATGGAGATCAATACGCTAAAACTGCGTCGCGATCCCAATTGTCCGATGTGCGGCGATCATCCGACGATTCATCAGCTGATCGACTACGAAGAGTTTTGTAGCTTGCGCCACTAGAATTGGAAGCGTTTTGTTGCAAAGGGCGGCTCATGGCCGCCCTTTCTGTTTTAGCCGCCCTCTGCGCACTGGACGATGAGGAGAAGAATGCTTTGCTGGTCCGAGGAGCCCGACTTCCCTCTTTAATGATAGAACTTCGATTGACGTGAGCGGGCGGATCTCACCTTGCGGCAAAGCGCCTAGAGAAATTGGGCCGACACGAACTCTAATCAATTTTTCAACAAAATAGCCTAGAGCTTCAAATATTCTCCGGACTTCGCGCTTTCGCCCCTCATGTACTTCAATTTCCATCCAGGCGTTTTTCTTGAGCCTCTCTATGATTCTTGCGCGCGCCGGCGCAGCCATCCCATCTTCGAGACGAATTCCTCTCTTTATTTCAGCGAGATCGTCCTGGGTGGGACATGCGCTCAGTTTCGCGTGATAGAGCTTCTTGACGCCAAAACGCGGATGAGCCACGCGCAGCGCCAGATCGCCATCGTTGGTCAAAAGCAAGAGCCCGGTCGTATTATAGTCGAGCCGTCCCACGGGAAAGACGCGCCGCTTCTCGCCGAGCACGGCCAAGTAAGGCGTCAAATCGGGGCGGTTTTCCGGATCATTTAGCGTGGTAATGACGCTAGGCGGCTTGTGAAAGGCATAGTAGAGCTTAGCTGAGGCGGGCTTGATCCGTTTTCCGTCGACTTTAATGCTGTCAGAGCTGGGCTCCGCTTGTGAGCCGAGCTTTCGGACTACGGTGCCATTGACCGAAACGCGTCCTTCGACAATCCAACGCTCAGCCTCGCGGCGGGAAGCCAAACCCGCTCGAGCGATGATTTTTTGCAAACGTTCCATAGCAGAGCGCCATCAGCCCTCCTCGGCTTGCTCAATGGCAATGGTCGTACCGGGAATTTCCGGCAGTGACATCTCTTCCATCTCTTTGAGCGGCGGTAGCCCGGACAGGTCCTTGAGATTGAACAGTTGCAGAAACTCCGGTGTGGTGGCGTACAGAAAAGGCCGGCCAGGAACATCTTTGCGTCCAACCGCCCGAATCAAACTGCGCTCGAGCAACGTGGTGATCACGCCATCGACATCGACGCCCCGGATCGCTTCGATCTCGGCTTTAGTGATCGGCTGGCGATAGGCGATAATCGCGAGGGTTTCCAGGGTCGCTTTGCCCATCCGAGCGGGCCGCCCGCCAAGAAATTTCTTCACCCAGTCAGCGTTGTTTTTAGGCGTGCGTAACTGGTATCCACCCGCCACTTCTACCAAGCGGACGCCGCGATTTTTTGTTTCTAGCTCACTTTGGAGTTCGGCTAGAACTTCCTGGATCAGTTTACGGTCAATTCCGTCAACGCTTTCAGCGAGTCGCTGCGCTGACTGCGGCCCGTCGGCAACAAACAACAAGCTTTCGAGGATTGATTTGATTTCTTCACGCTCCATTTTGTTCCTCGTCCAGGGCGACTTGTTCCGCGGCTTCGTCCATTCCCGCTGCGGCTTCAATAAGAATCGGACCGCCCAGTTCTTCTTGCACGATCCGGATCGCCCGCACCTTGACCAGTTCCAACATGGCGAGAAACGTCACCACGATCTCCATTCGGCTTCTGACACCCTCGAAAAGGCTTTCGAAGACGAGGCTGCCGCGCTCGTGCAGCTTGTCGAGAAGTAATGTCATTTTCTCTCGAACAGTAATCTTCTCGAGGGTGACTTCATGGAAAGCATCTTTGGGTAAACGTTCGATCACCCGTTTTAAGGCACCGAGCAGCTCAAAAATTGAGATCTCACGAAACCCGCGCGGGCTGACTTCTTCCGTGGAACCGCCGCCGCGGATAAACACGTCGCGTGTCAGGATCTCGCGCTGCTCGAGCACGCTGGCGGCCTCCTTGTAGCGTTGATATTCCAGAAGCCGCCGGACCAGCTCGTCGCGCGGGTCAATCCCCTCGTCTTCATCGGGCTCATCGGCACCCGCGGGCAGCAGCATACGCGATTTGATGTGAATCAAGGTCGCCGCCATGACGAGAAACTCACCCGCAACATCAAGATTCAGGCTTTGCATCAGCTCGAGAGTGGCTAGATACTGTTCGGTGATCGCGGCAATCGGAATGTCGGTAATGATGACCTCATTCTTTTTGATGAGATGCAGCAAAAGGTCGAGCGGACCTTCAAAAATTTCCAGCTGGACGTGAGTGCTCACAACCCCAAAGTTCCTCTCACTTCCGTCATTGTCGCAGCCGCCGCTTGTGCCGCGACATCGTTTCCCGACGTCAGAATCGCTGCCACCTCATCAGGCTTGTCTTGATAATGTGCTCGCTTTTCGCGAAACGGCGCGAGATCCTCAATAACATGCTTGATCATAACCTTCTTACATTCCAAGCAGCCGATCCCCGCTGTGCGGCAGCCCACCGAGACTTGTGCGATTTCCTCGGGCGTACAATATACTTTATGCAGCTGAAACGCCGGGCACTTCTCCGGCTCGCCCGGATCGCTCCGTCGTACCCGCGCTGGATCAGTTGTCATTCGGCTGAGCTTCTGATCGATCTCCTGCGGCGTATCGGAAAGAAATACCGCGTTGCCGTAGCTTTTGCTCATTTTGCGACCGTCGAGACCCGGCACCTTCTGAGCTTCGGTCAGCAGCACTTCCGGCTCCGGAAAAATTGGCTGATAAAGCTGGTTGAATCGCCGTACGATTTCGCGGGTGAGCTCGACGTGTGGTGCCTGGTCTACCCCAACCGGAACTTTGTTCGCTTTATAGATCGTAATATCGGCCGCTTGTAAAACCGGATAGCCGAGAAAACCGTAGGTCGATAGATCCTTGCCGGTCAGCTCCTTGATTTGCTCTTTATAGGTAGGGTTGCGCTCGAGCCACGGCACTGGCGTGATCATCGAGTAAATCAAGTGAAGCTCGGCATGCTCTTTGACTTGTGATTGGCGGAAGATCACCGCCTTGGCGGGATCGAGTCCGATACTCAACCAGTCGATGACCATCTCTAATGTGTTTTGCTGAATCCCCTGCGGTGTTGCATAATCGGTCGTCAGAGCGTGCCAGTCGGCGACAAAAAAATAGCATTGATATTCTTTCTGAAGGCGCAACCAGTTCTGCAACGCGCCGTGGAAGTGTCCCAGATGCAATCGCCCGGTGGGCCGCATCCCGCTCACGATGATTTGCATAAACGTCCGATCTAGCGTGTTCCGAGATAGATCCGGAGCAAGAACTCCGTCGGCGGATCAATTATTCGGTCCAAGGTGTGGGTCATCAGTAGAACGATCAGTATGATAAAGCCGTAGGGTTCAAGTCTGGCCAAGCTCATCGACAAAGTCCGGGGCAACAGGCCGACCATCACTCGGCCGCCATCGAGCGGCGGCAGTGGCAGCATATTGAAAACCGCGAGAACGATGTTAATCAAAATTCCGCTCTGTGCCATCAACACTAGTGCTGCCGTATAGTCGGACAGTCTTGAAGCGCCGGACTGTTCGCCATGATCGCCAACCCCTGGCGCCAGAAACCTCCATGCAATTGCGCAGAAAAACGCCAGCAGTAAATTCATCGCTGGACCGGCCGCCGCCACCCAAATCATGTCCCGTTTAGGGTTACGCAGATTGGAAAAATTCACGGGCACCGGCTTGGCGTAGCCGAAGACAAACGGCGCATTGGAAACGATCAATATCAACGGCACTAGAATGGTGCCAAACAGATCCACATGGGCGAAAGGATTCAGCGTTAAACGGCCGAGCCTGGCGGCCGTTGAATCACCAAGCTGATACGCGACCCATCCATGAGCAACTTCGTGAAAGACGACTGCGATGAGAACCGGCAGCGCCCAAATCGCGATCTGGCGGATTGACTCTTCCAATAGTGTCCCGCGGGAAAGTCTCCTTGAGTATCAATACGGCAAGGTCAATCAAAACACAAGACAAAACTAGAAAATGGAATATTGGATTGATGGAGCCTTCCTCAATCTTATCATCCCATCACTCCATCACTCCGGCGGTTTTTCCCGCGCCCTCCTTCTCTTGGATGATGCTCACGGTGTACTTTTTTCAGTCGCGCGGCGTCCACATGGGTATAAATTTGTGTGGTCGAGATATCCGCATGACCGAGCATCGCCTGGACGGATCGCAGGTCCGCGCCGCCTTCGAGTAGGTGAGTTGCGAAAGAATGGCGCAGGGTATGCGGTGTCACCCGTTTCTCGATTCCCGCTGCGAGAGCGTAAGCTCGAATGAGTTTCCAAAAGCCTTGCCTCGTGAGCGGTTTTGCCGAGCGGGTGACGAAGAGATATGCCGTTGATCTTCCTTTTAACAGGGCGCGCCGTCCGTTCTTTAAATAATCCGAGAGCCTCTCACGGGCCCATCTGCCAAAGGGCACGGCCCTGGTTTTGCCGCCCTTACCTTTCACGACGAGATAGTCGCCCTGGAAATTGACTTGGGTTGTCTGGAGCGTCACCAGTTCGGAAACGCGCAGCCCGCTCGCATAAAGAATCTCGAGCATCGCCCGATCACGGGCGCCGAGCGGCTTTGCGGCATCCGGTTGCGCCAGTAGCTTTCGTACGTCCTCGGCAGAAAGAATCTGCGGCAGCTTGCGGGGCGGGTGCGGCAAGGAAAGGTTCGGCAACAAAGCAGTTTTGATTCGCCCTTCGGCTTGAAGGAAAGCCAGCAACTGTCTGACCGTGACGCCATGGCGGGCGACGGTTCGCGAACTGAGTCCGGTAGCGCGCAACGAGCCGATAAAAGAGCGGATCTGCATCGCATCGACTTCCCGCCAGGACGACACGCCGCGTGCTTGAAGATAATTGGCCAGCTTGGCCAAATCGCGGCCGTAGGCCTGGACCGTATTCCACGCTAAGCCTTTCTCGACGACGACCATCGAAAGAAAAGCGTCAATGGAGGGGCTGAGCGTGTCCTTCGCTTGGCTCATTAGGGCGCATCAGATTCTGCTGCAGAAATGCTCGAATGGTTTCGACCTGCTCGGGCGCGGTGATTTTGCCGCCGCTCTCGTCGGTGACGTAAAACACATCGGCAACTTGATCGACGTTGGTGGAAATCTTCGCCACATGAATGGACAGTCCAAGCTGGTGCAGGCCGTAGGTGATCGTGAAAAGAACGCCGATACGGTCTTCAGTAAACACTTCGACAATCGTGAAATCGTCGGAAGCGTTGTTGTCAATATTCACAACCGTTGAAACTTTGGGTGCTCGCTTGACCAACAATAGCGACGGTTTGGAAGAGCGCACCAGGCTTGCGACATCGATCTTTCCATCGAGCACGCCGTTGAGCACGAGTCGAAATTTCATCCACTTTTGTTCGGCCATCACAAGTTCCGGCCGGCCATGGTGTGAAATCCGGAAGACATCGAGAATGCGTCCATCGTCCGAGGTGAAAATGCGCGCGTTGAGAATATCAAAATTGAGCGCCGCGAGAACGCCGGTGATCGACGCGAACAATCCGGGTCGATCCACATAACAGATCACCAGCGAGCTGCAGTCGCGTTCCGGAAAATGCTCGATCGCGACCTCCGCCTGCTCGCCGTCGAATCGTTGCATGAGCCCGAAATGCTCGGCGATATCGTCTTCCGGCGTAGATAGAAAATAACGATCCGGCATGATCTCGAGGAATCTGTCGATTTCCTCCTCGCGATAATCTTTCGAGAGCTGGCGCTTGACCCGGGTTTGCACGCGCCGAATCACCGCGCGAACATCTTGCTGCTGAAATTCCCCCTTTTCCGCTTCTTCCAGGACATTGAGGGCTTTGACGTAGAGCTCACCGAGCAATGATGCTTTCCAGGGATTCCATACTTCGGGTCCGACTGCTTTAACATCAGCGAAGGTCAGCAAGTGGAGCATTTTCAGATTGGTGACCGTTCCCATGGTGCGGGCGAAATCAAGAATGGTTTTTTCGTCCTCCAAATCGCGGCGAAACGCGATGTGGGTCATCAGCAGGTGATGGCGGACGAGAAATTCAACTAGCGCACCGTCGTCGGCATTTAAACGCATGCGTCGCGCTATCGAATGGACCATATGCGCGCCGATTTCGGAATGGCCGCCGCCAAATCCCTTACCGATATCATGAAACATCAGACCGAGATATAGAATCTCAATTTTTTCCACTTCGCGCGCGAGCTGCGTCAGTAGCGGCGAGCTTTCGGCGTATTCGCCGGCCTTCAGTCGTTCGATTTCCTTGATCAAGCGCAAGGAATGCTGATCGACGGTGTAGATATGATAAGCATCGTGCAGCACCATGCACAGCAGCCTGCCGAATTCAGGAATGAACGCGCCTAAAACTCCAGCCCGATGCATCTCAAGAAGCGTTTCGTAAACCGAGTCCTTCCATTTGAGGATACTGAAAAACGGCAGATTGGCCGCCGCCGAGCGGCGAAATTCGTCATCGATCAGATCGAGATTCTGGCGCAGCAGCTCGCGGGTTTCTTGCGTCAGCGCGCAATGATACTTCTGTGCATCGTCAAAAATGCGGATCAAGTTCTCGGGATGTTCTTTGATGATGTCCGGTTGGGTTACAGTGATATGATTTTTCGACAAGCGAATACCTTGGCGAAGCGTTCGCCCGAACACGTAGGTCGCGCCGAAGCCGAGTTTATCGTGGTCGGTAACCCGATGGATGATCAGGGATGACAGCCGATTGATATGCGTCGCGTGGAGATAGTAACAGCGCATGAATACTTCGACCCCGCGCAGAGTTCCCTCACCTTCAAATCCCAGCGCCGCACTGACTTTTTCCTGATGTTCGAACGTCAATTGATCCTGGTGCTTGCCGGTGGAAAAATGCAATTCATTGCGCACCCGAAGCAAAAAATCCTGAGACTCTTTCAATTGCGCGATGTCGCGCGGCTGGATGATGTCTGCACGCGCCAGCCCGTCGAGATCTTTTATTTTCAAGTTGGCGCGCGCGATCCAACGGGCCGTTTGAATGTCGCGCAAGCCGCCTTCGCCCTCCTTGACGTCGGGCTCGAGCAAATAAACCGAGCCGCCGAATTGTTCATGCCGAGCCCGGTTCTCTGCGAGCTTCTCGCGGATAAATCGTCTGACACCTTTTTTTACCAGCCGCTCCTCGATTTTCTTTTCGAAGTCTTGAGAAAGCGCGTAATCACCGCATAAAAATCGGGTGCCGAGAAGCGACGTTCGCACTTTCATGTCGATCTCCGCAAGGCGCATGGATTCGGCGATGCTTCGCGTTGCGTGTCCGACTTCGAGCCCTGCATCCCAGAGCGTATAAAGCAGCTTTTCCGTCGTCGCCTCGATAAACGGCGAGACCTTCCAGGAGTAGAGAAATAATAAGTCAATATCCGAGACCGGATTCAGCTCGCCGCGACCGTAACCGCCCTGGGCCAAAAGCGCGAAGCGCGGATTGGGTGTCGGAAACCGCCGGGCGCACTCGGAGCTTATGATCGTGAAAAGGTGCCGGATCAGATGGTCCATGACGGTGGACCACGCTGAGACCACGTCAAGTCCGCCGGCACCGGCCCGATGGCGCTCGAACAGTTCGCGTCGACCCGCCTCGATATAGCGACGCGCCAACCGTTTTAAATCGGTCTCAGTCTGCACTGCCTCGAGCAATGCCAGTGAAATTGCTACGGCGTCCATGGTTCCAGCTTAGAGCGTTTTGGCCATCAGATTCGATTGTGCGTATTTTTGAATGCCCTCGAAGAGCGCATTGACCATCGCCTCCTGGTAGCTTGCATCAACCATAACGCGGCTTTCGGTTTGATTGGTGATAAAAAACATTTCCACAAGAATGCTGGGCATGCGCGCCCCGACGAGCACGTGAAACAGGGCCTTCTTCACGCCGAGATCCTTCACTTCTCCCATGAATTTGCTCATCCCGCTCACAAGCGACGTCTGTAGCCGGTGGGCAAGCGTAATCGAATCCTCGAGCTTCATATTTTGCATCATATCGCTCAGGATGAATTGCAAATCGGAGATGTTTTTTCGCGATGTGGCGTTTTCTCTTGCCGCAAGCCGGATCGCCGCTTCGTCAGTGGTGTTGTCCAGGTAATAGGTTTCTATTCCTCTGGCATCGATATTCGGGCTGGCATTGACATGCAGTGAAATGAACAGATCGGCGTCTTCCCGATTTGCCAGGGCTGTGCGATCTTCCAGCGCGACGAAGCGATCATCCTTTCGAGTGAGCACCACGTCCGTGCCCATTTCAGTCTTGAGCTTCACCGCGAGTTTCTTTGCGATGCTGAGCACAATGTCTTTTTCCGCAATCCCGCCGGGCCCTGAGGCCCCCGGATCTTTTCCGCCGTGTCCCGGATCCAATACGACTTTACGCAGCCCATTGGAAATAGGCGCTGATGCACCTAGCTTGTTTGTCGGCTGCGGCCTGCGCGCAGCGGCTTCTTTGTTGGCGCGCGACCGACTGTTGTCCGAGCGTTCGGCGGTTCTCTCGCCGGCGACATCGATGATCAACCTGTACGGATCGGCCACCATGAAGGCATTATGGGCTGTACCGCTTTGCAGATCGAGGACCACACGAACGACCTCTGCGCTGTACTGGCCGATGCGAACCTGCCGTACGAGCTTTTCGTCGACCTCGGTGGGCCGTTTGGAGACAAGCGCGAGTCGCGCACCGAAGATATCGACATAGATCCGTGGCGAAGCCCCTTTGCCTAAATTGTCTACCAATCGACGCACTTCAAATCTGGTTTCCTGAGACAACTCGACCGTGATCCGTGCGTAGCCCTCGGATGAAGTGGAACGCACGCCGGTCACGAGAACTTTACTTCTAGGTGCTGGAGAGGTTGACCTTGGCGCTTCTGCTGCCGCAGCCGTTCGTTCCGTATGGTCCAAACCCGACAGTAAAAGCAGCAAGACCACGGCGATCAACGGCATGAGGAGGTCGGCAAACGGAACTCGTCTTGCGTTTTGCTTCACTGAGATTTCTTTGCCTCTTCGGTCAGCTGATGCAATGTATTGAGCGCTTCAATGGGCGTCATGCTCGACGTATCGAGCGCGCTCAAACGCTTGCGCAGCCGGTCCTCATCGGAACCGAACAGCGCCATTTGCGCTGGCGCATCATTCGGTCCGGCGGTTTCGAGCTTTGCCTGACTTCCTTCCAGTCGAGTCAGTATTTCTTTGGCGCGCTCGATTACGGCAGTCGGCAGCCCCGCCAGACGGGCGACGTGAATACCGTAGCTGTGACTCGCCGCGCCCTCCATGAGACTGCGCAGAAAAATAATATCGCCGCGCCATTCCTTGACCGCAAAATTGTAATTCCGGATGCGCTCCTTCGTCTGGACCAGATCCGTAAGCTCGTGGTAGTGGGTGGCAAAAAGTGTGCGCGGACGGCACTCGATGTCGTGTAACGCCTCGGCCACCGCCCATGCGATGGAAATGCCGTCAAACGTGCTGGTGCCGCGTCCGACTTCATCGAGCAGAATCAGACTGCGCTCGGTGGCGTGGTGGAGAATGTTGGCCGTCTCTTTCATTTCCACCATGAAAGTCGATTCTCCCTTGGCGAGTGAGTCCGAAGCGCCGATTCGAGTAAACACGCGATCGACGACGCCGATACGCGCCTCCGCGCAGGGCACAAAGCAGCCCATTTGCGCGAGAATCACGATCAGTGCGATCTGGCGCATGTAGGTCGACTTGCCCGCCATATTCGGACCGGTGAGAAGCATCATCTGAGATTCGTCGGGATCGATAAAGCAGTCATTGGGCACGAAAGCACCGCGACCGACGACTGCTTCGACAACCGGATGGCGCCCCTCACGGATCGACAAGCCGAGCCCGCTATCGATCTCGGGCCGGACAAAATGTCGCGTTTCAGCGACCTCCGAAAGCGATAATAAAGCGTCCAAGATGGCAAGAGCGTCGCTCACGCTTTTCAAGCTTGGATAGAAAGCGGCAATTCGCTCGCGCACTCGGTCGAGCAGCGCGCTTTCGAGTTTTTCAATCAGGCTTTCCGAGTTGAGCACCTTGGCTTCGTATTCTTTGAGCTCCGGCGTGATAAACCGCTCGCCATTCGTCAGCGTCTGCTTGCGTAAATAGTCCTGCGGCACGGATTTGAGGTGTGAATTGGTAACCTCAATGTAGTAACCGAAGACGCGATTGTAGCGGACTTTCAGCGATCCGATTCCGCTTCTTTGACGCTCGCTCGCTTCAAAGCGGCGAATCCATTCTTTGGCATGGAAGCGCATGTCGCGAATTTCATCCAGTTCAGGATCGAAACCCGCGCGCATAAAACCGCCCTGTTTTAAGGAAAAGGGCGGATCATCGACAATCGCGCGTTCGATCAGGGCCGCCACATCCGGAATCTCTGGAAGGTCTTCGTGCAGCCGGATCAGCAGCTGCGCACAAAAGCCTTCGAGCTGCCGGCGTATTTCGTTCACTGCCGAAAGCGTGTCTTTGATCGCGATCAAATCCTTAGGCAGAGCGCTGCCCGACACGACCCGCCCGGCGAGTCGCTCTAAATCCTGAACCTTTCCCAATCCCGTCTTGAGCTCCTGGCGTATCGAAAAATTGTCCACGAGCTCTTGAACCGCGCTATGACGGGCGATGATTTCCTTGGGCTCTAACAACGGATACAAGAGCCAGCGGCGTAATCGGCGTGCCCCCATGGCGGTCCGAGTACAATCGATCAGCGCCAAAAGCGAGCCGTTCCGATCCCCGTGGAGAGTGGAAATCAGTTCCAAGTTTAAGCGGGTCGCTTCATCCAAAACGAGAGAGTTGGAAACTTTGTAGAGCTCCAGCTCGCCGACGAGCTTGAGCGACTCTGCGGCATTGGCGTCGAGATAGGCCAAAATAGCGGATGCTGCTCGAAGGCCATTACGATACTCCTCGGCTTGTCCCAGAGCACGGGCTGACAGACGGCTGCTGGCAGAATCGGCAAATAACTGTTCGGCGACGGCGGTGAAGTGAATCAATGGATATTCTTTGTAGAGCCGCTCCCGAAGCCGCGTTTCGGAACTGGCCAACAGTAGCTCGCTCGGCTGAATGCGCCCGAGTTCGTCGCAAAGCGCAGGCTCGTCGATAATTTCCGTGCAACGAAATTCGCCGGTGGTAATATCTGCCCAAGCCAGACCGAAACCGTGCGGGCCGGCGCAAATGCCGGCGAGAAAATTATTCGTGGCAGCCTCGAGAGCTTCGGCGGCGGTTACCGTCCCCGGCGTAATAACGCGCACGACTTCTCTTTTGACCACCCCTTTTGCCAGCGCCGGATCTTCCATCTGCTCGCAAATCGCCACTTTATGGCCGGCGTCGAGCAGTTTTTGAATATAGGGGTCGGCAGCATGATAAGGCACGCCGCATAACGGCACGGAGCCGTCTTCGCTCTTGCTGCGCGAAGTCAAAGCAATATCGAGAATTTTTGAGGCCGTATGTGCGTCTTCGAAAAACATTTCGTAGAAATCACCGAGACGAAAGAACAGAATGGCGTCGCGGTAATTCTCTTTGATCTGGAGATACTGACGCATCATTGGCGTGATTTTAGCCGGTTCCATTTTTTCTCAAGCTGAGGTGAGGTGGCCATCGGTCCCGCGGGTTTTTTTGAGCGCCTTGCGTGCAAGTGTCGGCGCCATGCGGCGCGCTTGCGTATCGAGTTCGCGCACCAAGTTGCCGATGCCCAGCGACAGCACAAACTGCCGTTCCATCGCTTCGAGAATCTGACGGCGGTCATCGGTGATCACAAACAATTCCTCTCCGTCCGTCAAATATTTGAGCGAGGCGGCCGCGTGCATTGTGCGGGAAGATTCTTCTCTTAGCGGTTTCAGGCAGCGGCGAATTTTTTGCAGATTGAAGCCGTGCCGGGTCAGATCCTTGACGACTTTGAGGCAGATGAGATCATGAAAAGAATAGAGGCGTTTCGTGCCGCGGCCTTCGGCTAGCTTTGCCGATGGCCGGATGAAGTCCTGCTCGTCCCAATATTGCAGCTGGCGCAGACTGACGCCGACAATCCGGCTCGCTGTTTTACTGTCGTAAGTGTCCACGAAATCTCCAGGATGGAAACAAGACTGTTTTCATGAAGGTAGACTTGTATCCCGGCATTGTCAAACATGAATGGCGGTATCAGCCGCGCTGTTTGAGAATATCCTCTAATTTTTTCCGATCTTCATCGAGGATTTTTTCTCTTGGCGCTTTCGCGGGCGCGGAGTCACTCGGGTTGGCTTTGACGACGGGTCGAGTTCGCTCGGTGCGCTTTTCCGCAGTACCGGTGAGATCGTACCAGTAAAACCAAATCAGAAAAGCGATGAACCAAGTGATCAGCGGCACGCACGTGTAGATCAGAAGAATCTTGAGCCAGCTCCGCTGAGCGCGATTTCGGAGGGGCGATCTCTGCCGTCGGGGTGAGCGCGGTTTAGTAATTGGGCTTGTGCTCGAAATAGTGGCTCGCGTTAATCACGCGAACGGTTTTTGTTTTCGATCGCATCACCACCGACTGCGTTGTCGCGCCGCCGGGGAAAAAATGCACACCGTGCAAATAATCTCCGTCGGTGACGCCGGTGGCAGCAAACATCACGTCGCCTGCGGCCAACTGATCGATGTTGAATTTTCTTTTAATATCCGTCACGCCCATTTTCTTGGCGCGCTCGATCTCTTCGCTGTTGCGCGGCGCCAATCGGCCCTGAAATTCGCCGCCCACACAACGCAACGCCGCCGCAGCGAGTACCCCCTCGGGGGCGCCGCCGATGCCCAGCAAAAGATCGATGCCGGTCTCCGGCTTGGTCGTTGCTATCGCAGCGGAAACGTCGCCGTCGCCGATCAAGCGAATGCGCGCCCCTGCCGTTCTGACTTCCTGGATAATCGTCTCGTGCCGTGGCCGGGATAAGATAATCACCGTGAGGTCTTCAACGTTACACCGCTTTGCCTCGGCGAGAGCATGAAGATTTTCTGTCGGGCTTTTGTCCAAATCGATCACGCCTCTGCCGATCGGTCCCGCAGCGATTTTCGCCATGTAGGTGTCCGGACAGTGCAGCAAGTTGCCGCCGTCGGCCATGGCAATCACCGCGAGCGCGTTCGGCGCTCCGGTCGCACAGATCGTGGTCCCTTCGAGCGGATCGAGAGCAATGTCGACTTTCGGGCCGCCGGAACCGACCTTTTCACCGATGTAAAGCATCGGTGCCTCGTCGCGCTCACCTTCGCCAATGACGACTGTGCCGTCGATCGCGAGCGCGTCGAAGGCTTTACGCATCGCGTCGACCGCAGCTTGATCGGCCGCCTTTTCGTCGCCGCGGCCGGTCCAGCGCGCACAATTCAATGCCGCCGCTTCGGTAACGCGGACAGCTTCGAGGGCTAAATTTCTGTCCATGTAGCTCTCCCTTCGATCAACGCTTCCATCAGCCGATAGGCCTTTTTGGCAACGATCCCGGTCTTCAGCGCGTCTTTCTCGTTGTAGCCCAAATCGCCGTTGTCTTGGGGCCTTTCAGCGGAATACAAAACGAACGGCACTGGCTCGGCCACATGGGTTTTGAGCGCAATGGCCGTGGGGTGATCCGGCATGAGCAAGATTCGGTAATCCTTGCGTTGCGACATTCCCCTCAATACAGTGCCGACGACTTTCCCATCGAAGTCTTCCAGCGCCTGAATCTTCTTCTCGACATCGCCCATGTGACCGGCTTCATCGGTCGCTTCGACATGTATGAAAACCAAATCGTTCTTGTCCAATGAGCGCACGCCGTATTCACCCTTGCCGACGTAATTGGTGTCGAGAAATCCGGTGATCCCGGGTACATCGATGCGTTCGAGCCCGGCATAAACTCCGAGTCCGTGGATGATATCGACCGCGGAAATGACGCCGCCCCTTATGCCAAAACGCTTCGTGAGCGGTGGCAGCTGCGGCGCTCTGCCCTGACCCCAGAGCCAGATCGATGTCGCCTGTCGTTTCCCTTCGGCCCGCCGTTGTTGGTTTATCGGATGATCCGCCAAAATCGGTTGCGACCTGCGCATCAATTCCACCAAACGATCGGAACCGTCGCCGCATGGCATATACGGCGTCGTTTTCTGATCAGTGATATCGTGCGGCGGGGTGGTAATCATCTTTTCTTTGCCGCCGCGCCAGACCATCAAGTGACGGTAACTCACGCCGGGAAAAAATTCGCTGCCATCGCCTGCCAATTGGCGCGCGAGATCGCGAATGAGGGTAGCGGCTTCTTGCGTCGAGATGTGGCCGCTGGTGAAGTCTTCCATATAAGTTTCAGCGCCCGCGCCGCCCAGCGTCACGAGATTACAGCGAAACGCGATATCATCGGCCCCGAGCGAAACGCCCATACTCGCGGCTTCCAGAGGTGAGCGACCGGTATGATAAACCGCCGGATCGTAACCCATAATGCTCATGTTGCCGACGTCGCTGCCGGGTGGAAATCCCTCCGGAATGACATGCGCGATGCCATAAATGCCGCGGCGCGCCAGCCAATCCATATTGGGTGTGCGCGCCGCTTCGAGCGGCGTCTTCCCGCCGAGCACGTCGAGCGGGTAATCCGCCATGCCATCGCCTTGTAAAATGATGTATTTCACCGAAGTTCCGCTCCGCTCGATATTCCAAGTTCAAGCTGCAAATTTCAACGTTGAACCGGAAAATTTGAACGCGCGCGCCGACTATGATCCCCAGATCGGAAACCAGACGGGGTCTATTACGATATAATCTCGATTGCGAATGGAATCCAGAGCCTTGCGCATCTGGCGCAGAGTCGTGCGTTCCAAGGTCATGACAAACGGCAAGACTTCCTGCGGTTTTCGCTTGAGAAGAGAGCCGGCGACCAACCCGTGAAGCTCATCCTCGACATGTCGTAACTGCCAGATCTCCGAGATATTGACGCCGATCCGGCCGAAGGTTCGACCGATATCGCCGACGATGCCGGCCCGATCTTTGACGACAAACCGCACGTAAAAAGGCATGGCGATTTGCTCCTCGGGCTGAAGCTTCAGCGCGCCCGCTCGAACCAGACTCGGTACGCCGCCAAAGCGACGCTCACCACGCGCCAACTCACAAACATCGCCGAGCACCGCAACCGCAGTCGGACCGCCTCCGGCGCCCGGACCGACGAGCACATAATCGCTATCACGCTCGCCCCGCGCAGCGCCGCTACTCTTACCCGCGAAGCAGACCGCGTTCGTTGCGCCATCAACAGCGGCAAGAAAATTGTCCTTGGGTATGAGCGCCGGGGCGACGTAGACTTGGACGGTCCGTCCATTTCGTTTCGCTACGGCGAGCTGTTTTATCGTGCTGCCGCCGATGCGTCGGGCATAGCGAAAATCCACCGCTTGAATGTCCTCGATGCCTTTACGCCAGATCTTTCCCGGCTGAAGCTCCAAGCCGAACGCAACCAGGCTCAGTAGGAGCAATTTCGCTTCGGCATCGCTGCCGTTGACATCCGACGCCGGATTCGTCTCAGCATAACCTTTCTTTTGCGCTTCTTTGAGCGCGTCGGCGTAGGGTTTTCCGGCTCGTTCCATCTGCGAAAGGATGTAATTACAAGTGCCGTTGACGATGCCGAAAACTGCTTCCGGTTCCTCCGCAGCGAAGCTCTCGGTCAGCGAGCGGATGACCGGAATGCCGCCGCCGACACAGGCCTCGAAGCGCAGCTCTCTGCCCGCTTTCTTTGCCGCGGCCCAAATTTCTTTGCCGTAGCGTGCGAGCACCGCCTTGTCCGAAGTGACGACGGACTTCTCGTTGGTAAAGGCGCGCAGAATGTAATCACGAAATTGCGCGAGCTGACCGGTGGATTGAAATCCCAGCGCCTCGACGACGATGTCGATTGCGGGATCATCGAGCACCTCTTCAGCGCGCTGGGTAAAGAGCGTTCGATGCTTGCTGAACCATTTTTTATTCTTGGGATTGCGCGTGTAAATTTTACGGATCTCGAGCTCGATGTCATTTCCGATCTGTCCTTTCAGGTCGAGAAAGAGCAGATCCTGAATCGCTTCCCCAACTACGCCGGAGCCGAGCAGTCCCACGCCGACTCTCCGCCGTCTGTTGTCTGAGCCCATGGCCGTCTTTGAAATGCTGACTGATCGCGAGGTTAATCGAGCAGTTTTCCGAGCGCGCGCTTGATCTTGCGCACGGCTTGCTTCGTGCGATGTTCGTTTTCGATCAGCGCAAACCGGACATGCTCGTCGCCGTATTGGCCGAAACCAATGCCCGGCGAAACCGCCACCTGCGCTTCCTGAAGCAAATATTTGGAAAATTCGACAGAGCCCATTTTTTTCGCCGGCGCGGGGATTTCCGCCCAGACGAACATCGTGCCTTTGGGTTTGGGAATGTACCAACCGGCGCGGTCGAGGCCGTCGATGAGCGAATCGCGACGCTTCTGATAGAGCGAGCGGATTTCCTCGACACAATCCTGGGGACCGTTGAGGGCCTGAATCGCGGCGATTTGAATGGGCTGAAAGATGCCGTAATCGAGATAGCTCTTGATGCGCGCCAGCGCATGAATCACCTCGCGATTGCCCACGCAAAAACCAACGCGCCAACCCGGCATGTTGTAACTCTTCGACAATGAAAAAAACTCCACGCCGACACCTTTTGCGTCCCGCGCCTGGAGAAAGCTCGGCGCTTCATACCCATCGAAAGTCAAATCGGCGTAAGCCAGATCGTGAACCACGATGAAATTGTGTTCCTGGGCGGTCTGGACCACGCGCTCGAAAAATTCGCGCTCCACGACCTGGGTCGTGGGGTTATGCGGAAAACTGATGATCAGCATTTTCGGCTTGGGCCAACTTTGCCGGATCGCTTCTTCGAGATGGCCGAAAAATTCCTCGCTCGTGGTCAGCGGAACGCAGCGCAGATCACCGCCGGCGAGCACTACCGCGTATTGATGAATCGGATAGGTCGGGCTCGGACAAAGAACCACGTCGCCGGGATCGATAGTTGCCCAGGCGAGATGCGAGATCCCTTCCTTGGCGCCGATGGTGACGATCGCTTCGGCATCCGGGTCGAGATCGACTGCATAGCGGCGCTTATACCAGTCGCAAATCGCCACACGGAGCTTGTAGATGCCGCGGGACACTGAGTAACGGTGATTCTGCGGCTTGCTCGCGGCTTCGACGAGCTTGGCGACGACGTGCGGCGGCGTTGCCGCATCGGGGTTGCCCATGCCGAAGTCGACGATGTCTTCGCCCCTGTGCCGGGCGGCCATTTTCATGCCATCGATGATGCTGAAAACATAGGGCGGCAGCCGTTTGATCCGCTGAAATTCCACAGATTTAACCGAATCCTTTCAAGAAAACAGGAAATTTTAGCCTTAATTTATAAGCCATCGTGGGATGGCGTGCAACTAAACGATTTTGACACCGTTCGTTTCACATACTGTAGGGGCCGACCTGCGTGTCGGCCCGGGCAATCACACAGGATCGGCCCCCTACGAGATGGTGGTATTGCCGCGAGAAATTACTATGCATCTTATCCGACTGAGCCCAATTCCAAAGCCGCGCCCCATCGATGGCGTAGTATCTGTCTCATGCCTGCCGAGGCTTTGCTCTTGAGTTCGGGATCTTTTTCCAGCCAGCCCAGTGCTTCACGACGCGCTTCGGTGAGCAGGCGCGCATCGCGGGTAAGGTTGGCAAAGTGGAAATCCGCCAGTCCGGATTGGCGCGCGCCAAGGAGCTCTCCCGGACCGCGCAGCCGCAAGTCCGCATCCGCGATTTTGAACCCGTCATGCTCTCTCTCCATCACGCTCAGCCGTTCGGCGGCCAGGGCGCTCCCGGTTCCTCGATTGACGAGCAGACAAAAGCTCTGCGCTGCGCCGCGCCCGACTCGGCCGCGCAACTGGTGCAATTGCGATAGCCCGAAGCGTTCCGCGTGCTCGACCACCATGACCGTAGCATTGGGAATATCGATCCCGACTTCGATCACCGTGGTAGCGACCAATAAGCTGAGAGCGCCATCGCGAAACGACCGCATGATGCGATCGCGCTCTGCGCTTTTTAAACGGCCATGTACGAGCCCGATGCCGAATTGCCTAAACATCGTTTGCTGCATCTTTTGCGCCATCTGGGTGGCATCACGCACTTGCGCCAGTTGCTCGGAGGGCTCGACCAGCGGCAACACGACAAAAGCTTGCCGACCCTGGCGGAGTTGATCAAGAACTAGCGAGTAAACTTCTTTGCGGTCGCACTCGGCAAAAACCTGAGTTTGAACTGGCCTTCTTCCCGGCGGCAGCTCGTCGATGAACGAGACCTCCATGTCGCCGTACAGCACCATTGCGAGACTGCGCGGAATCGGCGTTGCGCTCATAAGCAGCATATGCGGCTGCCGATTTGAAGCTGATGGAACTCCCGTTTTCTCGACGAGGCGCTGGAGCGAGAGCCGCTGCATCACGCCAAACCGGTGCTGCTCGTCGATAACTCCGAGTCCCATATGCGGCGCCCGGACTTCCTGTTGAATTACGGCATGGGTGCCGACGACGAAAGCGACATCGGAGCGCGCGATCGCTTCGAGCAACGCTTTTTTTTCCCTGAACGGAGTCGCGGCCGTTAGCAATGCGGACGGGATTCGCAACTGGTCGGCAAAATCTTTGAGGTTGCGATAATGCTGCTCGGCAAGGATTTCGGTCGGCGCCATCCAGATCGCCTGATAGCCGTGCTCTATGGCGCGCAAAGACGCGAACCAGGCGACAATGGTCTTTCCCGATCCGACGTCGCCCTGCAACAGCCGCTGCATCGGTTGGGGCTGCGCCATATCGGCTTCGATCTCGGTCAGCGCGCGGCGCTGTGCGCCGGTAAGCTCGAAGCGCAACCGGTCGCGCATGCGCTGACTGAGCCTAGCCCTGTCAGCGCTGAAGCGGATGCTCGCGCTTTGGCTCCGCGAGCGTTTACTCTCACCCAATCCCAACTGCAAATAAAAAAGTTCCTCGAACACCACCGTGCGGTGGGCCCGAGAACTAAAGCTGTTGAAAGTATCGACATCGATCTCGCGCGGCGGCGCGTGCAACTCAGTGATTGCCGCAGCGAGCGTCATCAACTCATGGCGCTCTGTCATAGACTGGGGCAGCGAATCGATCAGATAAACACCGTATTCGCTCAATGCCTGGGCGATCCAGCGCCGCAGCAGCGATAACGGCACCCCGGTCGGATGAACGTAAATCGGCACGATGCGTCCGACCTCCGCGTCTTGCTCGGACTCGATGAAGTCGAAATTCGGGTGAACTATTCGCAATCGTCCCGGTATTCCAGGTTCCACCTTGCCGTGCGCCGAAATCGTCCGGCCGTTGGTGAGATTGTCGGCAAGATAACCGGGTGCGCGGTACCAGACCAGATCGATGCTCGCCGAATCGTCCCGGAGTGTGGCCAGCAACATTTGGCTTCGGCGCCTCGGGATGTAGCGTTTTTGTAAGGCGCTCAGTCGGCCGACAAAGGTCGCTTCGACGCCGGCTCTCGCGCTGGAAATTTTTTCGATTTGGCGCCGGTCCTGGTAACGAAACGGCAGATGACGCAGCAGATCCCAAACGGTTTGGATGCCAAAGGACTCGAGCTGCATCGCCCGTTTTGGCCCTATGCCCTTGACGTTGCGGATCGATGTACCGAGCGCGCGTAGTGAGGCGGCGACACGGGGCGGCGCCTTGGCCGCATACAATTGAGCGCCTGGAACGCTGCCGGCGACCTTCATTCGTTGTTTAGTCTAGGCTTGCGGCGGCATAGTCTTGCAGAGCTTTGACATCGAACTCCCGCTCTTTCAAATATTCGATTCCTTCTGCGGCAGCTTCGGCGCCGGCGATGGTCGTGAAGTAGGGCACCTGATAATCGAGCGCGCAGCGGCGAATGAGAAAGGAGTCCGCCTGCGAGTGTGCGTCGGTGGGCGTATTGATGACCATTGCGACTTTGCCTTCCTTGATCTGCTCGGCGATATGCGGGCTTCCTTCCTGCACCTTCCTGACGATCTCCGCAGGAATTCCGCGCGCTGCGAAATAGCGCGCGGTCCCGGAAGTGGCGACGATACCGAAACCGGCGCGATAGAGTTTTTCCGCCGCTGGCGCAACCCCCGGCTTGTCCTCGTCACGCACGCTGATGAAAACCCGTCCGCTAAGGGGAAGGCGCATACCGGCACCGATCTGCGCTTTGGCGAAGGCCAGACCGAAAGAAGTGTCGATACCCATCACCTCCCCCGTCGATTTCATCTCGGGACCGAGGAGCGTATCGACACCGGGGAATTTATTGAAGGGAAAAACTGCTTCTTTGACGGCGATATGCGCAGGCTGAATTTCCCGCACGAAGCCTACGTCCGCGAGTTTTTGCCCAACCATGATGCGTGCGGCGATCTTCGCAAGCGGCACACCAATCGCTTTGCTCACGAAAGGCACCGTCCGGGACGCTCGGGGGTTCACCTCGAGAACGTAGACTCTCGTCCCCTGCACCGCGAATTGCACGTTCATCAGACCGCGGACGTTGAGCGCGTTTGCCAAAGCCACCGTATGGCGGCGAATCTCATCTTGAACGTCGCGGCTGATGGATTTCGGCGGCAAACTGCATGCGCTATCGCCGGAATGCACACCAGCGCGCTCGATGTGCTCCATAATGCCGCCGATGACGACCTGCTCGCCGTCGCCGAGGGCGTCCACATCGATTTCAATCGCATCGTCGAGAAACTTGTCGATCAGGACCGGATGCTCCGGGGATGCGGAAACCGCATAGGTCATGTAATCCTTTAAGTTTTCATCGTCGTAGACGATCTGCATGGCGCGTCCGCCAAGCACATAAGAAGGCCGGACGAGCACAGGATAACCGAGTCCTTCGGCGATTTTGAAAGCCTCTGCATAGGAGCGCGCAATGCCGTTGTCGGGCTGCTGAATGTCGAGCTGTTTTAACAATCGCGCGAAGCGCTCGCGATCTTCAGCGAGATCGATGCTGTCAGGAGACGTCCCGATAATCGGCACGCCCGCCCGCTCCAAGGGTAAGGCCAACTTCAGCGGCGTTTGACCGCCGAATTGAACGATGACACCGTCCGGCTTTTCCCGATCGACGATGTTCATCACCTCTTCCATTGTGAGCGGCTCGAAAAACAGCTTGTCGGAAGTGTCGTAGTCGGTGCTGACAGTCTCCGGATTGCAATTAACCATGATGGTCTCGAAGCCCGCCTCTTTCAGGGCGAACGCGGCGTGCACGCAGCAATAGTCGAACTCGATTCCCTGGCCGATTCGATTGGGGCCGCCGCCGAGGATCATGATTTTCTTACGGTTGCTCGATTTCGCCTCGTCTTCCCTTTCGTAAGTCGAATACAGGTAAGGTGTAAACGCGCGGAATTCTGCGCCGCAGGTATCGACGGCATTGAACACCGCCTCGACGCCACTGGCTTTCCGTGCCGCGCGAACTTCGGCTTCGGTGGCGCCGATCAACTTTGCGATGCGCGCATCGGCGAAGCCCATCTGCTTCCACTGGCGCAAAACTGTCGCGTCACTAGCGCCGAGCGATGCCGCGCCGGCAATTTCTTCCTCGCACGCGATGAGCTGGCGAATCTTTTCCAAAAACCAGGGATCGATCGCCGAGAGCTGATAAATTTCCTCCGTGCTCATGTCGAGCCTGTAGGCGTCGCCCAAGTACCAAAGCCGCTGCGCGTTGGGTTCGCGAAGCTTGGTGCGAACGATTTCCCTGGATTCCGAGCGCTGCGCCGGCGAAAGATCGACTTTCGGCTCGAAGCCAAACGAGCCGATTTCGAGCGAACGCATGGCTTTTTGCAAAGCTTCCTTGAAAGTTCTGCCGATCGCCATCGCTTCGCCGACGGATTTCATTTGCGGCGTCAGCAAATCCTTGGCCTGGGGAAATTTTTCGAAGGTGAAGCGCGGAATTTTTACCACCACGTAGTCAATCGTGGGCTCGAAACACGCCGGCGTTTCGCGCGTAATGTCGTTACGGATTTCGTCCAGGGTGTAGCCGATGGCTAATTTTGCCGCGATCTTCGCGATGGGAAAGCCGGTGGCCTTGCTCGCCAGCGCCGAGCTACGCGACACGCGCGGATTCATTTCGATGACCACCATGCGTCCGTCGGTTGGGCTGACCGCGAACTGAATGTTCGATCCGCCGGTATCGACGCCGATCTCACGGATAACGCGGAGCGCGGCGTCGCGCATGATCTGGTATTCTTTATCGGTCAAAGTCTGAGCGGGGGCGACCGTGATCGAATCGCCGGTATGAACACCCATGGGATCGAAATTTTCAATCGAGCAGATGATCACCACATTATCTTTGTGGTCGCGCATCACTTCGAGCTCGAATTCCTTCCAGCCCAGCACCGACTCTTCGATCAAGACTTCATGCACTGGCGAGATGCTCAACCCCGCTTGAACCACTTCTTTGAATTCGTCCGGACCGTAGGCAAAGTTTCCGCCGCTGCCCCCCAGAGTTCGTGAGGCGCGAATGATCACCGGAAAGTTGAGGCGTTTTTGAATCCGTAGGGCGTCGCGCATGTCGCGCGCGTAGCCGCTGCGCGGCAGATCAAGACCGATCCGCCGCATCGCGCGTTTGAACAAATCACGGTCTTCGGCTTTTTTGATCGAGCCGATCTTCGCGCCGATCATTTCGACGCCGTGGCGCTCGAGGATTCCCTTGTCGGCGAGGTCGATGGCGAGATTCAGCGCGGTTTGCCCGCCCAGAGTCGGAAGAATCGCATCGGGTTTTTCTTTGGCAATGATTTTTTCGACAATGTCTGTGGTGATCGGCTCGATATAAGTCCGGTCGGCGAATCCGGGGTCGGTCATGATCGTCGCCGGATTGGAGTTAACCAGTATGACCCGATAACCCTCTTCCTTCAGCGCCTTCAGCGCCTGCGTGCCCGAATAATCGAATTCGCAGGCTTGGCCAATCACGATCGGACCAGCACCGATGAGCAGAATAGATTTGAGATCGGTCCGTTTGGGCATACGCCTACTTGTCCCGATGTTTTTTCATCAGATCGGTAAAGCGTTTGAACAGGTAATCCGCATCGTGCGGCCCCGGTGAGGACTCCGGATGGTACTGCACGGAAAAGATCGGCAGCTCACGATGGGCCAACCCCTCGACCGTGTTGTCGTTCAAGTTTAAATGCGTCACTTCGACAGCGCCCTTGAGCGAATCTGCGTCCACCGCGAAGCCATGATTCTGCGCGGTGATTTCCACTTTGCGCGTTGTGAGATCCATGACCGGTTGATTGCCGCCATGATGGCCGAATTTAAGCTTGTAAGTTTTGCCGCCGAGGGCGAGCCCCATGATTTGATGGCCGAGGCAAATGCCGAAGACCGGTTTTTTGCCGATTAATTTTTTTACATTTTCCTTGGCGTAGGGTACCGCGTCGGGATCACCGGGGCCGTTGGAAAGAAAGATTCCGTCCGGGTTGAGCGCGAGCACATCTTCCGCCGGCGTCGCGGCAGGAACCACTCTGACGCGGCAGCCAGCTTCAACCAAATTGCGCAGGATGTTGTACTTGATGCCGAAATCGTACGCGACCACGGAAAAAACCGCATGAGAGCGATCCTCGGCTTTGCGCGCTCGCGCCAGCGCTGAGGACTGGCGCCGTTTGTATCCTGCGTTGAGCTGCCACCTGCCTTCATCCCAATCATACGGTTTAGCGCAGGAGACCTCCCGGACAAGATCGACTCCCACCAGTCCAGGTGAGTCTTTTGCTTTGGCGATGAGTTGATCGGCATCGTCGTTCACGGTCGAAATAATCGCTTGCTGCGCGCCCTCATCGCGCAAATGGCGCACCAGGGCGCGGGTATCGATCCCCTCGATACCGACGATCCGGTTCGCTTTCATATATTCGTGCAGGGCCTGGGATGATCGCCAATTGCTCGGCTGAGGCGTGTAGTTCTTCACCACGAAACCGCGCACAAACGGCCGGCGCGACTCCACATCTTCCGAATTGACTCCGACATTGCCGATTTCCGGATAGGTCATCGCGACGATCTGACCTTCGTACGACGGATCAGTAAGAATCTCCTGATATCCGGTCATACTGGTATTGAAAACCACTTCGCCGACCGCTTCGCCTTCCGAACCGAAACCGGTGCCCTCGAAGGTTCGTGCGTCGGCCAATGCCAAAATCGCTTTCATATTTATCGCGAGGCGACTGCCCCCTCGCCGGCCGGCAATGACGCCGCTGTTCCGACAGCGTGATCGATGGAATACAACACAACCTGATCACGATTTTCGTGATCCAGTCCACGAAGTCTGACCCGCACCCGCTCGTTTTCCGCAGTAGGAATATTCTTGCCGACGTAGTTGGGCCGCACGGGGACTTCGCGATGCCCGCGATCGATTAAGACCGCCAAACGCACCGATTTCGGCCGGGCCGAGCGAAAGATGATGCTGAGCGCGCTTTTGACGGTTCTGCCCGTATAGAGCACATCATCGACAAGAATTACCTCGCGGTCTTTCAGATTGAGCGGACCGGCGTCGGGGTCCGCGAGGGACGCCCTACGCAACTCTTCGCCCGCGCCGAAAAGCTCGATTTCGCCCAACTCGGGGCGCCGCCCGCGCTGCTTTTCGAGCTGTTGCGCGACGCGCTGCGCCAATTGCGCGCCCACGCTGCGCACCCCCAAAATCAACAAACGATCCGGATCCTGGCAATCGCGAAGAATCTGTCCGGCGATATCGACGAGGGCCTGGTTAATTTCTGATTCGTTCAGCAAAATCCGTTGCGGGCCGCTTTTGATCGGCTCATAGCCGAGCTCTTCGGCTTCCTTGATGGTGTCGAAAATCGCCAATTCGCCCGCCTTCAACCATTCACGCAGCGTTGTAACGAGACTCGGATCGAAAGATGAATATCGTTTCGACTTGGCATTGCCGAGATACTGCACCTTGTGCCGATGATCGCAGTAAAGACAAGCAACAACCCAGGCGCCGCCTTCGTCGGGTGAAAGAATCTGGAATCTCCGCCGTGTCGATACGGGTTCATTCAAGGTCACACAGGTAGGGTTGCGGCACTGTGGGCCGATCGCCTCGGGACTCTCGTAAATAACCGATTGACGTTTCCGTGCGCTCGCAGGCTTTTCGCGGCGTTCGAATAGGAACTTGAGCAACGCCATCCGCACCGGCACGCCGTAGGCGGCTTGTTTGAAATAGATGCCGCGGCGATCCTTGTCTACTTCAGGAGACAACTCATCGACCCGCGGCAAAGGATGCATCACCACGGTGTCTTGAAAACGTTGTTCACGTAAAAAATCCGCGCCAATACTTGGATAGCTGCCGCTGGCGCCATCTTTCATGCGCTCTTTCTGCTTGCGCGTCATGTAAAACGCGTCGTATCGGAGCCCGGTCGCCATGCTGCTCAGCCGCGCCTGAATCACTTCATCGACTTGAGTAAAGAGCGCGAGTTGATGCGGCTGCTTCGGCGTCAGATAGAGCGCGTCGGTTTCGGTGACAACGGTGCTTAGATCATTGGCGGCCACCGGCGCCAAACCATAACCGTATTCCCGTTCGAGTCTCTCGATCACGTACTGCGGCAAGGCCATCCCATTCGCCGCCAGGGTAACAACATTGGCGCTGAAACGGGCCAAAGCAAACACGAGAGAATGAATCGTGCGGCCATTTTTCAGATCGCCGCATAGCACCACCGTGAGCCCTTTGAGCGCGCCTTTTTCTTTGCGCAAAGTATAAAGATCGCACAGAGTCTGTGTGGGGTGTTCATGGCCGCCGTCGCCCGCATTGATCACCGGCACGTCGGCATGCTCCGCCATCGCCTGCACCGCGCCATCCCAATGATGCCGCACCACCAGGACGTCGGCATAGCTGGAAACCACTTTCGCAGTGTCGGCGATGGTTTCTCCCTTGGCCGTAGAGGAGGATTTCATATCGGAACAGCTGATCACCGACCCGCCCAGCCGCTGCATGGCCGACTCGAACGAGAGCCGCGTGCGCGTGCTCGGCTCATAGAAAAGCGTCGCCATAATCTGTCCGGTTGCTGGCGTTTCTTTGCGCAACTCCTGCGCACCATCGGCGAGAGCGAAGATCTCCTCGATCTCGTCGTTGGTCAAATCGGCGATCGAAATGAGATGCCGCATGGATGTGCCCTAGGTTCTCCAGCTTGCCAATGTGACCTGATCGAGCCCGTCCGATTCTTCAAGCAATACATTAACTCTTTGATTGTCCGTCGCCGTGACATTTTTGCCGATGATGTCCGCGCGAATCGGCAGTTCACGAGCGCCCCGGTCGATGAGGGCCGCTACCAGAATACGCTTCGGCTGGCCGAGGCGTTCGACGGCTTCCATCGCGGCGCGAATCGTCCGGCCGCGAAAAATCACGTCGTCGATCAAGACCACGGTTTTGTCGTCAACGGCGACGGGCGCTTCCAGTGCGCCAAGCGGCGAACCGTTGTCCGGCCGAGTCCGGTCATCTCGATAAGGAGTCACGTCCATAATGCCGACCGGTGGCATGATCTGACAAATTTCACTTACCTTGCGACCCAGGCGGCGCGCCAAATGGACGCCCCGCGAGCGAATGCCGATCAAAACCAGATCGCTTGGCGCGACACACTTCTCGACGATCTCGTGGGCCATGCGCGTAATGGCCTTGCCCATTTCGGTCCGCTCGAGCAAAACTTTTCTTTCTTCAGCCATAAAAAAAACCCCCCCGAGTTATCGAGAGGGCTTTTGGCGTGGAAACTAAGCTTGGAATGATTTCGATCATGCTACCCTTTCTCGATCTCACAGGATCGAATTAAAAGGCTGTCCGTTTTTGATATCGCGCGAACGCAGGAAAGTCAAGAAAAAGATCTCTCGTCAAAGCATACGAGGCGACGGTTCACCGATCCTGTTGTCATCCCGGAGCGCCGAACCATCAAATTTTCAATTCGACGATCGCTGCATGGAGTTTATATTTCTGAACAGTGAGGCGGGCCACGACCACAGGCAGCTTGAAGCGCCTCGGCCCTGCGCTGCCGGGATTAAGAAATATCACGCCGTCCAGGTTTGTAATGCTTGGCTTATGCGAGTGACCGCTGATGACCGCTCGAAAGCCCGCAGTGGCAGGGTCGACTTCCAGCTCGTTGACGTTGTGAATGACGTAAACACCGAAACCGTTCACTCGGAGTCTTAGAATATCGGGCAGCTTTTTTGCCCAAACTTCGCGGTCATTATTGCCGCGGATCGCGATCACCGGAGCGACGCCTGCTAGCGACGTGAGGACCTCGGGTTTGCCGATGTCGCCGGCGTGGAGGATCAGCTCCGATCCTTTCAGCGCCTGGATGGCCTCGGGACGAACCAGCCCGTGGGTGTCGGAGATCACGCCGACGCGGCCGGTTTTCAGCGTCAGGCGTTTTTCGTGTACCGATAACATCTCGATCGATTTAGCTTGATTCGTTTGCTTGCGCAATTCTATAGTGGCTGTGATGGACGGAGGCTCTATGTTTCCACATTTACAAAAATTCAATTTGCAGAAATGGATCGATGAAAACCGCGCCGACTGGGGTCAGCGCCGCGTGATCTGGCGCGATTCGGACTTCATCGCCTTCGTGACCCGCGGCCCCAATCGCCGCAAGGATTACCACATCAATCCGGGCGACGAGATTTTTTATCAGCTCGAAGGCGAGCTCAAGCTCCATTACCTTAAAGATAATAAGCAGAACATCGCGCTGCTCCAGCCCGGCGATATTTTTCTCCTGCCCAAGAATACTCCGCACTCGCCGCGGCGCGGCGACGGCTCATGGACTTATGTGGTGGAACGGCAGCGTGGCAAGGACGAAGTCGACAGTTTTATCTGGCCCTGTGAAAACTGCGGCCATCAGCTTTACGAGACCGAAGTTCGCTTCGATGATCCTGGTGATGCGGTAGCCAAAGCGACAGCCGCTCTCAAAAGCGATCCAAGTCTGGCGAAATGCACGGAGTGCGGCACAGTCCTTGAGCTTTAGTAGTTTCGAGAAGTACGCGTAGCCTGGGTAGAGCGGAAGCGATACCCATTTTGGTTGTGCGGTCAGTGTCAGCGCTGCCCTGTGACGTCGCCGCCGCGAAAATAATTTCGTGGGAACCAGCCGAAATCGTCTGGACTCCCACTCACGACGATTCTCTGTCCGGCTCGCTGATTAAAGCAATCGTTGAGCTAATCGCAAGCTAAGCTTTAAGTTGGTTTTTGGCCTGCAGCGCGCGCCACACCTTCGGTGGAGTGAGCGGCAGTTCCTGAATGCGCACACCGACGGCACGGGATATGGCGTTGGCGACCGCCGATGCGACCGGCAGAAGACCGCCTTCGCCGATTCCCTTGGAGCCGAATGGACCCGGACCATTGCGGTTCTCGATCAGAATGGTTTCGAATTTTTCGGGCACATCGCCAAACCTTGGAACGCTATAGTCAACCAGATTTCCATTGAGCAATTGTCCGTCTTCATAGATCATCTCTTCGATGAGCGTATGACCGATGCCGAACAAAACCGCGCCCTCGTCTTGCCCGATACATTGCTCGGGATTGATCGCCTTGCCGGCATCACAGGCGGAAACGTAGTTCAGCAGATGCACCACACCTGTATCCGGGTCGACTTCGACCTCGACACCACCCCAACCGACCTCCCAAAAGGTCGTTGTGGATCCTAGCACCGCCTTGGGATTGCGTTTATCTTTGTAAAGACCTTTACCGATAATCTCTCCGGCCTTGCTGCCGAAATAGTCAACGATCACTTTACTGTAGGAAATCGGTGGGCCTTCGCCATAAACCACTTGACCCTTGTGGAGCTTTAAATGTTCGACTTTTTGCTGCAGCAGCTTCGATGCGCACTGCAGCAACTGCTTGCGGGCATCCTGCGCGGCGCGCTGGACTGCCGTTCCCATGACGACCATTGAGCTGCTCGCGCTAGTCGAAATATCGTAGGGGGTAACATCGGTGTCGAGCTGCGCCACGCCAATTTGATCCATCGGCAGCGAAAGCTCTTCAGCGACCACCTGGCTGAGCGCGGTGCGCGGGCCTTGCCCGATCTCGACTGTACCGGTGAGCAGCATCACACTCCCGTCCGACGACATCTTGACGGTCGCGCCGGCGACTTTGTAAGTGCCGCCGGCATCTTTGATACAGCAGCTGATGCCCTTTCCCCGATTGCGCTCGGTTGGTTGCTCTTGCCATTTGATCGCATCGGCGACCTTGAGCAGACCTTCCTTCATATCGCAATCCACGGGTGTATCGCCCGCCGTGTAAAGATCACCCTTGTGGAGCAAGTTCTTGAGCCGAAACTCCAATGGATCGACACCGAGTCGTTCGGCCATCATGTCCATCTGCGATTCATATGCCCAAGTCACTTGCAGCGCTCCGAAACCGCGGAAGGCGCCCGCCGGCACCGTATTGGTATAGACACCGTACGCCTCGACATTGGCGTAGGGTATGTTGTAGGGCCCGAGCGAGCGGTACGCAGCCTTTTGCGTCACTCGCGGGCCCGCGTCTGCATAAGCGCCGGTATCCATATAGACCTGGCAATCGCGCGCAATCAACTTACCGTCTTTGCTTACGCCGGTTTTAATCGTGACCCGCGCCGGGTGGCGAGTTACCGTTTTGAAACTTTCATTGATCGAGAGCTGGAGTTTAACCGGCCTGCGCGTGATCCAACTGAGCGCCGCGGCGATCGGCTCCGCCTTGACGTAAAGTTTGCCGCCATACCCGCCTCCGACATACGGAACAATGACGCGAATCCGGCTGAGCGGCAGGCGAAAAATTCCCGACAAGTGGTCGCGTAATGTGAACGGGTCCTGGCACGAGGCCCACACGGTCAGCTTCTCGCCGTCGTAATAGGCGATGTTGTTGTGCGCCTCCAACGAGTAGTGTTGGACTTTTTGAAAGCGGAACGTATCTTCAAAAACATGCTCAGCTTCGGCAAATCCTTTCGCGATGTCCTTGCGGCCAAAACTCAGATAGTAGCAAATATTCGTTCCGTTGAAGCGCTCGGGCGCGCCGTAAACCGAACCGCGAAGCTCCGCACGTGCCACCCCGGCTTCATGCACCAGTGGCGCCTCCGGCGCTATCGCTTCTTCGATGTTCGTGACCTTTGCCAACTCATTGTATTCGACCTCGATGAGCTCCAAAGCTTCTTCCGCGATCGCCGGATCATCGGCCAAAACGGCGGCCACCGGATCGCCGACATAGCGCACTTTGTCCACCGCCACGATGGACTGGTCCTTATAGGTGGCTCCGTACTTATAATTGAA
>Ga0207650_10000460_pt1 | contig 34271 bp, 26 predicted proteins | sample KBSS63metaG_FD_184325 | JGI IMG/M metagenome (GOLD analysis project Ga0207650, IMG submission 184325) | Switchgrass rhizosphere microbial communities from Kellogg Biological Station, Michigan, USA - KBS S6-3 metaG (SPAdes) (version 2) | ecosystem: Host-associated > Plants > Roots > Rhizosphere...
GCGCCGCGCTCGACGCATCGATCGGCAGTTATGACGCCGTCCATCTCCACTCGGTATTTTTGTGGCCGACCTACGCCGCCGCCCGCGCCGCGGCAAAGCACGGCGTTCCGTACGTCGTTTCGCCGCGCGGAATGCTGGTTCCGGAGCTGGTGGCGCGCAAAAGCCGCTTCGCGAAGAAGCTGTGGATTCGCGCCGTGGAACGGCGGACGTTCGCCAACGCGGCCTCGGTGCACTTCACGGCGCAGGTGGAGTGGGACGACGCGCGGCGTCTCGGCATTCCGTTGCCCGATCCGATCATCGTTCCGAACGGCATCGAACTTCCGTCCGCTGATTCGATGCCTCGCCTTCCCGACACGCTGCTCTTTCTCGGCCGCATCAACTGGAAGAAGGGCCTGGAGTTTCTGCTCGATGCGATCAAAGACGTCGCCGACGTGAAGGTCGTCATCGCCGGCAACGACGAGGAAGAGCTCACGCCGAAACTTCGCGCGCAGGCGGAGCGAAACGGCGTCGCCGATCGCGTCGATTTCCGCGGACCTGTCAGCGGCGCGGCCAAGGATGAGTTGTTGCGAACGTCGATGGCGCTGGTCCTGCCGTCGCTCTCCGAAAACTTCGGCAACGTCGTGCTGGAAGCGATGGCCGTGGCGATGCCGGTGATCGTCACGCCGGAAGTGGGGCTGGCGGCCGACGTCGAATCGGCCGGCGCGGGCATCGTGACGAGCAACGCGCCCGACGCACTGGCCGCGGCCATTCGGCGAATGCTCGGTGACAGCGATGCGCGTACCTCGATGGGAAGGCGCGGGCGCGAGTTGGTGCAGTCGCGATTCACGTGGGATGTCGTCGCGGCCCAAATGGAACAGCACTACATGCGCCTCGGGCCCTGACGACTGCGGAGGCGCTGTTACTATGAGGCACCGATGCTCGACCGCATCACACCGGTGATCCTCACGCGCGATGAGGAGGCGAACATCGGCCGTACGCTGGGGCAGTTGGCCTGGGCGCGCGAAGTCGTGGTTGTGGATAGCCTCAGCAGCGACAACACCACGGCCATCGCTCGCCGCTTCGCAAACGTCCGCGTCATTCCTCGCCCCTTCGATTCTCACGATCGGCAATGGACCTTCGGGGTGCAGCAGGCGACGACGCCGTGGGTGCTCACACTCGACGCGGACTATTTCGTATCCGAAGCATTCACCGCAGAGCTTGCGTCGCTGCAGCCGCCGCCGGACCTGGCCGGATACGAAGCCGCGTTCATCTATGCGATTCATGGACGCCGGCTTCATTCCGCACTCTATCCGCCGCGCGCCGTCCTGCTGCGGCGCGGCGCGTTCGAGTTCTGGCAGGACGGCCACACGCAGCGGGTCCGTGTCGCCGGCCGCGTCGAACGGCTGCGCACTCCGCTCATTCATGATGACCGCAAGGACCTGCGCCGCTTCATCGAACGCCAACGGAAGTACATGCGTCAGGAGGCGACGAAGCTCCGCGCGGCGCCCTGGCGGGCGCTCCCGATGAGGGGCCGCATTCGCAAGCTGCGCGTGATCGCGCCGTTCGCGACGCTGTTCTATACGCTCATCGTAAAGCGCGCACTGCTCGATGGCCGCGCCGGATGGCGCTACGCGTTCGAACGGTTCCTGGCCGAATGCATGCTTTCCGCGGCGCTGTTTCGCAACGCGTGACGCAAACTCAGATTCCCGGCTGCTCCGCGATCTCCGGAGATTGTCGTTTGTATTTAAACAGCAGAAAGAAACTCTCGAAGTATTCGCGCGAAAGTGATGCGACAAGAATCGCGAAGCCGCCGGCGATTACAAAACGCAACGCCAAACCAGGAGCAGTTCCGCGGAAAAACGTCTCCCGTGACAGAAATTTCTTCTTCACTACATGGTCGAACGCATCGAAGGCTAAAACATGAATGAGATACAAGCCATAACTGATCCGTCCGAGATAACGGAGCCACGCCGGACTAACGATCTTGCTCCGCGGCCCCGATCCCGCCACAAGGACAAAAAGAATTAGCGACGCGAACAGAAAGTGCCACGGAGCCAACTGGAATGTAGCCCCCGCCAAAGTAGCGCGATGCAGGATCCCGAACGGCTCACCCACGACGAGAAGTGCCGCTCCCGCCGCGCCGAGCACTGCACCGGCAGCAACGGTCCGCCGCCGAGTCGTTTTTTTGTCACGGGCAAAGAGTGCGATGAGGGCGCCCATTGCAAGAGCGTCCATCACAAACCAGGTATATGAAGAGAGTCCTTCCGTTGCTCCCCAGCTCCATGCGAAATAGCGCACTAGCGGCGTCATAAGGACGATCGCCCCGGCCAGAAGCGTCAGAGAGCGCTCGGAAAGATACTGCACGGCAAACGGCCAGAGCAGGTAAAACTGTTCTTCGACCGCAAGTGACCAGAGCGGCGGATATTGCATCGGGATGCCCAGAAGCGCCGTGACATTGGACAGAAACAGGAGACTCACTATCAGAAAGGGAACCTGCGCAATTCGAAATACTGCGAGAAGAACGAGTAACGCAATATAGGCCGGAAGAATCCTGAGCGCGCGATTCACATAAAACTGCCTGTAATACTGAGGCTGCCGGCGCGTATCGAGCAGAATTCCCGTGATGAGGAAACCAGAGAGGACGAAAAACAGTTGTACGCCGAGCCAGTTGCCCTGAAAAGAAAAAATGATAAGACGTTCTGCCCCGCGCATATTGTCCGTTGCGGCATTCCAAAAGAAACCGTGATACGTAACGACCATCAACACCGCGAGCCCTCGCACGGCGTCGAGACCAGGCATGACGCTTCGCAGGAGCGGTCGTGGCGCCGCGACGGGAACCGGTTGCGCCCTCTCTACCTCGGTTCTGGCCGCGCGCATGACAACTCTTACTGCCGCTGAATCATCACGTCGCCCATCACCAGCAGGTCCATCTTCGTGCGCAGGAAACAATCGAGCGCCTGGGCTGGCGTGTTCACCACCGGTTCGTTCTCGTTGAACGAGGTGTTGAGCACGAGCGGGACGCCGGTAGCGTCGCGGAACGCTTCGATGAGGTGGTAGTAACGCGCGTTCTGCTGTTCGTCGACCGATTGCAATCGCCCCGATCCGTTCACGTGCGTCACCGCCGGAATCTGCGCGCGCTTCTCTTCGCGGATTTGGTAGACCTGCAGCATGAAGGGAACGTCGTAGTCGGTCTCGAACCATTCGCCGACCGCGTCGCGCAGCACGGAAGGCGCGAAAGGACGGAACGACTCGCGGCGCTTGATCTTCTGATTGAGGATGTTCTTCATGTCGGCGCGGCGCGGATCGCAGACGATGGAGCGATTTCCGAGCGCGCGCGGACCCCACTCCATCCGTCCCTGAAACCAGCCGACGACGTCGCCGTTGGCGATGCGCGCGGCGGTGCGGCGGCAAAGTTCGCGTTCGTCGGTCACGCGCTCGATCGTGCATTGCGCGGCGCCGAGGTCGGCTTGTCGCGCGGCGATCGATTCGTCGATGGCCACGTCGTCGTACTCCGGACCCCAGTACGCGTGGGTCATCACGAACGACTTCGTATTGCCGAGGATCTCGTTCCAAACCCAATAGGCCGCGCCGATCGCGCCGCCGGCGTCGCCCGCGGCGGCCTGAATGTAGAGGTCCTTGTACGGCGAGCGGTCGAAGACGAGACCGTTCGCGACGCTGTTGTACGCGCAGCCGCCGGCGAGGCAGAAGCGCGGATTTTTCGTCTTCTCGTACAGCGCGTTCGCCAGCGCGAAGAAGGCTTCTTCGAACATGGCCTGCATCGACGCCGCTAGATCTTTGTGCTTCTGTTCGATCGGCTCGTCAGGCGCGCGCACGGCGCCGAGGCGATCGCGGAGGTGGTTGGAAAATACGGGACCGATGACCGGCATCCCGCCCTGCCAGACCATGTCCAGCCCCGCGGAGTGATGCGTGAAGTAGTCGAGATTCAGACGGAACGTGCCGTCGCCCTGCACGCGCACGATGTCGCGCATCGCCTCCAGTTGCGTCGGCTTGCCGTACGGCGCGAGACCCATGACCTTGTACTCGTCGCCGTAATGGGGGAAGCCGAGAAACTGCGTCATGGCGGTGTAGAAGATGCCGAGGGAGTGGGGAAAGCCGACTTCGCCGAGAACTTCAATCTTGTTCTTCGAGGCGACGCCCCACATCGAGCTGACGAAGTCGCCGAAGCCGTCCACGGAGAGGACCGCTGCGTCATCGAACGGCGCGACAAAGTACGCCGAGGAGAGATGCGCGCGGTGATGCTCGACGTGATGCAAACGCGGTTTCAGCGACTCCAGTCCGAATGCCTGCTTCAGCTCGTCCTCGATGCCGGCAACCTGCATTCGATTGGCGAGCCGCTTGCGGATTGCGCCGAGCGAGGGGCGCTTGGCCAGGATGAACTTCGCGCGCTGAAACAACCGCGCGTTCGGATCGCGATTGACGGCGATGTGATCGACGTCGTCGAGATCGACGCGCGCTTCGTCGAGGCAGTAGCGGATAGCCACCGACGGAAATCCCGCCCAATGCTTGATGCGGCGGAAGCGCTCTTCCTCCGCCGCGGCGACGAGCTTGCCGTCGACGAGAATGCAGGCGGCCGCGTCGGCGTGATGCGCATTGATGCCGAGGATGATCATTGTGGAACAGACACTCTTGTCTGTGCTTCGCCGATAATGCCTGCACCGCAATGACGCGACGCGTGCTCTTCGTCAATCGCTACTTTCATCCCGATCATTCTGCAACAAGTCAGATGCTCTCCGACCTGGCGTTTCATCTGGCAGCGCGCGGTTGGGAAATCGAGGTGGTGACGAGCCGGCAGCGTTACGAGGATGCCTCCGCGAAGCTGCCGTCGCGCGAAACGGTGAACGGCGTGAAGGTGCGTCGGGTCTGGTCGACAACGTTCGGACGCGGATTTCTGCCGGGCCGCGCGCTCGACTACGCGACGTTTTACGTCAGCGCATTTTTTGCGCTGCTGCGGCGCGGCGGACGCCGCGCGACGATCGTCGCGCTCACCGATCCGCCTCTGATTTCAGTCGTGGCGGCGCTGGCGGCGAAACTGCGCGGCGCGATGCTGATCAACTGGACGCAGGATCTCTTCCCCGACGTCGCCCAAGCCCTCGGCATGCGCGGTGTGCGGTGGTTGCGCGGCATCCGCGACTGGTCGCTGCGCCGCGCCAAGGTGAACGTCGCGCTCGCCGATCTGATGGCGGATCGCCTCCCGAACGCGGTGGTGATCCACAACTGGGCCGATGCAGCGCTGCATCCGGTCGACCTCCCTCACGCCCCGTTCGTCATCGGCTACTCCGGCAACCTCGGGCGCGCACACGACGGCGCGACGATGCTGGCCGCGATGGAAACGTTGCGCAATGACGACGCGATCGAGTTCGCGATCACCGGCGGCGGCGCGCAAGCGGCGGAGCTGCGCGCGAAGCAGTTGCCGAACGTTCGCTTCAACGGCTACGCACCGCGCGAGCTTTTGAGCGAAAGCCTTTCGGCCGCCGACGCGCATCTGGTCACGCTTCGTCCGGAGCTCGAAGGCCTGATCGTGCCCAGCAAGTTTTACGGGGTGCTGGCCGTGGCGCGGCCGGTGCTGTTCGTCGGCGCGGCCGACGGCGCGCTGGCGCGTATCATCCGGGAAAATGATTGCGGCTTCGTCATCGCGCAGGGAGACGGCGACGATCTCGTGCGGCGCATCCGCGAGCTCGCGAGCGATCGCGAACGCGCGCGAGCCATGGGTCAGCGCGGACGGCGACTGTACGAGGAGCGCTTCGCGCCGCACATCGCGCTTGCGGAATGGGAGCGCATCCTGACGTGAACGGACGCCGCGCACGGCTGTTTCTCATCGTCGTCGCGGTGACGATGGCCGGCTCGGCGTTGCTCTTCTCTCTGCGTCCGCCCGAAATCGGATCGCCGCCTCTTCCCACGGGCGTGGCGGCGCTCGCTTCACGCGTGGCAAAGCATCCGACCGATTGGGAAGCGGCGACGCTGCTGACCGAGGTCTCGCTCGACTCGCCGTCGGAGAAGCGCGTAGAGCTGTGGCGAACTGCGTACGACCACGCGTCGCGATTGGCGCCGGACAAGCCCGGGCCGGCCGGCTCGTTCGCACGCGCCGCGTTTTTTCACTGGCAGGAGCTCTCGCCGAAAGACAGGCAGGATGTGCTGAACGCGTACGCGCCTCTGCTCGCGGATGAATCGCGGTTCGCGCGGATGGCGCAGCCGCTTTTCGAGTTGACCGGCGATCTGTCGATGCTGGAACGCGCGCGGCCGCGCACCGAGTACGCGACCGGAATCCTCATCTCGCTGGCGCTGCGCAACGGATTGTTCGACGACTACCGGAAGCTGCGTGTGGATCTGCAGCGCGTGCGCCTCGACGATTTCGCGCGGCGCGCGCGCAGCAGTTCGCCGGCGGACTTGATTGCAGGTTTCCCCGATCCGCCGTACCGTGCCGATTCCGAGCCGCTGATCGTCGCACTTCTCGACGAGCTCCATCGCCGTCCGCTCGACGAAGTACCGGGCAAGCCGGCGGTCGTCGATGCGATCGTCGATTACGCGTCGCGGCACAACTTGGAGCCGCTCGACGGGCTTGAGCTGATCGCGCACCGGCAGGGATCAGCTTCCGACGCCACGCGAATCCGCCTGGCGCGCAAACTCGGCGAGAACAACGTTGCGGCGCAGATCGAGCTCGGCTCCGCCGATCCGCGCCGCGTGCCGGTCGTCGAATCGAACTGGCAGGGACTGTGTGGAAACGACGTTTGCTACCACGCGTGGCGGAACGTCGACGCCAGCCATGCGGTCTCCCTGAACATCGCCACGGCCGAAACGGACAACGTGCCCGCGTATGCCGAGGTGTATGTCGACGACGTGCTGCGCGGCGAGGGAGAAGTCGGCGCGAAGCACGACTTCATCGTCCCCGTCGGAAATCCGGGCTCGCATCGCGTGGAAGTCGTGCTGGCCAATCCGGCGACGCGCAACGGCGGCGTGCGGCGGCTGCACATCAAAGGAATCACGACTCTCTAGCGACGACCGCCGCTCCGGCGATTGCAGCGAGCGTGATCGGATTGGCAGGGATGAAAAAGTTGAAGTCGACGAGCGCGTGAATCATGGCGATGGCGATGCTGGTCAGCACGGCCGCTTTGAATGCGCGGCGGCGCCAGCTCATCGGCTCGCCCGCCGCACCGAATGCATTGCGCGCCAACACGGCGAAGCCGCCGAGCAGCGCGACGAACGAAACGGCGAAACCGGCCGCGCCGGTCGTGGCCAGGATTTCGGCGTAGTCGTTGTGAGCGTGATTGGCGAGCGTGTCGCCCGTGGTCGCGCGCGTGCTCAGGACGACGTCGGGATACGTTCCGGCTCCGCTGCCGAAAAGCGGGAACATCTCCCAGATCTTGAAGCCTGCCACCATCGAATCGCGGCGTGTCACGACCTGCGACGTCTCGCTAGTCTCGAAGCGCGTCACGGTTCCGGGACGGCGGAGGACGAGGAGCGTGGCGACGATCGCGGCGGAGAGTCCGACGGCGATCAGGATCGCGCGCAGTACCGCGTTCTTTTTGTCGCTGGCCATCGCACCGGCGACGGCGAAGCCGCCGATGAGCGCCAGCAACGCGCCGCGCGACTCCGACATCAGCACCGCCGCCGCGCAGCCGAGTGCCGCGAGGAGACCGAAGGCGAACGGCAGGAAGCGGCTCTCGACGAGCTTCACGAGTCGCCGTCCGAACGTCGCGCCAACCGGGGCGGCGGTGTGCCAGGCGTAGGCCGAAATGTAGAGCGCCATCGGCAGGACAATGGCCGCGTAGTGCGCGAAGTGATTGGGATTGACGAAGGTGCCGCTCGGGCGTCCGAAGATCAGCGTGTTCTTCCACCCCCAGATCGCGTAGCGGCCGAGGATTGCCTCGCGGACGGCGTAAACCGCCTCGAAGACACCGGCGCAAGCGAGAACCGCGGCCAACGCGATGCGCCGCATCGTGTCGCGCGTCAGAAGCATCGAAGAGAGGAACGTCGCGAGGTACGCGAGCGCGCGGTAGAAGTGCAGAGCCGTGTGTTGCGGGTCGATCGTGATCGGATGACTCGTTCCCGTCGCGACGCCGGCGAGCGCAGCGGCGTGCGTCGCGCGTGCCCAGATCGCCGCCGAGTGCGGCGAAATCAGCGCCAGGAGACCCGCCGGCATCGGCAGCAGTTGCAGTGCGATCACGAGCACGAACAGAACGCCGCCGGTCGTCCAGATGCGGCCGGAACGCGTCATCACCAGCGGCTCCTTGCGGGCGGCGCGAAGCAGCGCGGCGGCACAGCAGATCAGAAGCGGTGGCAGGATGAGCGCCGGTTGCGATGCGTCGCTGGCCGATCCGAACGGCATCGGGACCCAGACGAGAAACGCCAGCAGCCCTGCAAACAGGGCGAGCTCAACCGCACTACGCATCCGGCCATTGTAGAGGCCGCGCTGAGGCCGTGCTAACATCAGGCCGGTCCTAATCTTACGTGACGGCTATGGGAGGGTACGTGCGGCAAGGAAAGCGGCTTCTCATCGTCGCCCTGGCGTTGTGCGCCTGCGCGCGCGGCCTCTGGGCGCAGAACGGTCTTCGCGACCGTGAACGCCAGTTCTCCGCAAGCCAGGAGATCGCCAGCGATCTGCGCAAAGCGCATTTCCATCACGGACCGTTCTACCTTCTCAGCACCTTCCAGCTCTCCGACATCGGCTACGACTCCAGCTTCTACGTTCCGACCGCCGACCGGCAGTCGGGTTTCCGCTTCGGCGTGCAGGCTCCGACGCGCCTCTACATCGTCCCATCGAAGAAGGCCATCTACTCGATCGACGTGCGGCCGGAGTGGAGCTTCTTCAACCGCGGCGGCAAGCGCGACATCTTCGGCTATCGCGCTCGCGCCGATGCGCAATACCTGCTCAATCATCTCTACCTCGACGTCTACGGCCAGAGTGCCGATCAGCTCCGCGCTGACGTCGCCGAGATCGCGCACCTTCTTTCGGAACGCGCCACGAACTACGGCGTGACCGGGGAGCTGAAGTACTCCAGCCGTACCAGCGCCACGTTCAATGCCTCCGCCCTGAAGACTTCGTATCCGCTCGACAAGCTTCAGCCCGATCTGTTCCCGGTCCAGTTCCTGGATCGGAAAAGTCATAACTATCGCCTCGCCATCAACCACAAGACCTTCCCCCTCACGGCGCTGTTTCTGACGGGCGAGTTCAGCGATTACACCTTCACGAACGCGCCGTCCAAAGACAGCCGGCGCTCGTTTATGGGAGCCGGATTCGTCCATGACAGCGGGCGCACGGTGACGCGTCTGGAAGCGGGCGCGGGCAAACTCGATTTCGACGATCCCACCCAGCACAACTTCCAGGGCGCCCTCGGCAACATCACGTCCAACAAGAAATTCGGGCGCTCGACGACGGGATCGATCGCCGCATCGCGCGATCTCGACTTCTCCATCTTCACGAACAACAACTACTACATCGCCGACCGGCTCAGCAGCATCCTTTCCTGGGACGCGACGCGGCGCCTGACGCTGAATGCGCAGTACGCCATCGGCCGCGACCTTTACGACGTCCCCGTTCTCGGTCCGCACGGCTTCCTGAAACGCCGCGACGTCTTCAGTTTCCCTTCGATCGGTTTCACGTACGGTCTGGCTCGCCTTCGCGGCGGTCTCGACGTTGGCTACGTCAACCGCACTTCGAACTTCGACATCAATGAAGACAAAGGAATACGCGTCCTGTTCCGTTTGTCGTTGACGCCGTAACGTCAGCCAAATAACTAACCGAAACCCCTAACGAGGGGGCCGTTTTGATGAAAGATTCACATCAGCGGGACGGTGAGATGACAACCCACCCTTACGATGAGCGCCGGTCCAATTAGCGACGAGGGTTGTTTTTCTCGCCGCTGCTCCGGAGACGGGGCGGCGGCGCTTAGCATTGGAAGGATTCAAATGAAACGTCTCTCCTATCTCACATTGACCGCCGTGATGCTGACCGCTGCGATGCTGGCGCTGCCGGCCGTTGCGCAGGTTCAGCCAGGGACACTCCTCAGTGAAAACGCTCCGAGCGCGAGCGATGCGCCGATCGGTCCGCGCGACTACATCGAGATCAAAGTCTTTCAGGATCCCACCCTCAATACGAAGATCACCGTCAGCGACGACGGCCGCATCACCATGCCGCTCCTCGGCAAAGTCGAGGTTTCCGGCCTGACGCCGGCCGATCTCGAGGCCCGCATCAAGTCGCTGCTCGAAGCGAAGTACATCAACAAGGCCGACGTCACGGTCAGCGTGATTGAAGCAGGCAGCAAGCCGATCTCCGTAATCGGCGCCGTGACGCATCCGGGACGCATCGGTGTCACCGGCAACATCTCGCTGATCCAGGCCATCACGCAGGCGGGCGGACTGGCCAACGGTTACGGGCGGTCGCTCTACGTCCTGCGCACGGCTGCCAACGGGCTGACCGAACAGATTGCCATCGACATCGACGACCTGATGGTCAACGGCAATCCCGATTTGAACCTCCCGCTGCGCCCGAATGACGTCATCAACGTTCCCATAGACAGCCAGATCAACATCTACGTTCTCGGCGAAGTGATGCATCCGGGCAGCGTGCAGTTCCGGCGCTCGCAGACCCCGACGCTGCTGCAGGCGTTGGCCGCCGCTGGCGGACCGACCGATCGCGCCTCGAAACAGGTCATCCTGAAGCGCGTCGTCAACGGTGCGGAGAAGACGTTCAAATACGACTTCAAGAAGATCATCGACGGACGCCAGAACGACGTGGTGCTGCTCGACGGCGACCGCATCGTCTTCAGGGAAAGCTTCTTCTGATCGCAAGCCGAGGGAGCGCCTGGCGGCTGCTGCCTCATTCGTTGGAAGCCGTTGCAACCGTTACCGGTTACCATCACGCATGGACCTGAACACGCAGGAAGTCCATCTCTCCCATTACTGGAACATCATCTACAAGCGATGGAAAGTCGCGCTGTCGATCGTGGTGGTGGTGATGTTGGGGACGTACCTGGCCAGCGAGTTCGCCAAGCCGCTTTACAAATCGAAGATTCAGATCCAGATCGAGCGGGAGAATCCGAACCAGCTCACCGTCGATGATCTCTTCGGCATCGCGGCCTCGGACCAGGAGTTCCTGCAGACGCAGTACGTGCTTCTGAAGAGCCGCGGTCTCGGCGAGAAAGTCATCGACGACCAGAAGCTGCTAAGCGATCCCGAGTTTTATCCGGCCGGAATCAACGGCAAGACGCCGGCGCAGATCGCGCAGATCCGTTCGCAGATGGCCAGCGCGGTCGTCGGTCCGCTCGACGTCGTTCCGGTGCACGCCACCTCGCTCGTCGACGTCAGCTACGTCTCCACCTCGCCACGCCTGGCGCAGAAGATCGCGGAAGGTGTGGGCGATTCGTACATCCGGCTCAACAATGAGAAAAAGTTCGAGTCGGTGAGAGAAGCCAGCGAATTTCTCGATCGGCAGATTGCGCAGATTCGTTCCGACATCGAGGCCACGCGGCGCGAACTGCAGAAGTACGGCGAAAGCAAAGGGATCATCTCCACCGCCGACGCGAGCAGCATTCCGCAACAGCGTCTGGCGAAGTTGAATGCGGACCTGCAGAACGCAACCAATGCACGCATCGAAAAGCAGAACGCGTACGACGCCCTGGTTCGCTCGAATCCCGAGTCGGTCACCAGCTCGGACTCGCTCGTCGCCCAGCTCACGGAAGAAGAGTCGCGAAGAACACGCGACTACCAGCAGAAGCTGACCACGTTCAAGCCAGACTATCCGGAGATGGTGACGATCAAAAACGGCATCGACAAGACGCACCAGGCGCGCGCCGCCGCGGTCGCCGCGGCGTTCGAGCGCGCCAAGGACGCCGCGCGCCGCGACCTCGTCGCCGCGCAGCAGAACGAAAACCAGATGCTGTCCGCGCTCGGTATGCAAAAGCGCGAGACGATGGACATCAACACCAGCGCGGCGCGCTTCACCGACCTGACGAACTCGCTGGCGTCGAAACAGACGCTGCTCGAACAACTGGAGAAGCGGCAGAACGAGACCGAGGTTACGGCGCGGCTGCGCGGATCGACGTCGTCGACCAACATCCACATCACCGAACACGCCGATCTTCCGACGGGCCGTTTCAACGTGACGATGAGGAAGAACCTGCAGAGCGCGTTTCCGCTCGGAGTGGTGCTCGGGCTCGCGGCGATCTTCTTCCTCGAGTACATGGATCGTTCGATCAAGACGCCCGAGGAGCTCGAGCGCGTCACGAAGTTCGCGTCGCTCGGCGTCATTCCGTCGGCGAACTCCGCGGGCCGCGGCGGATACGGCTACGGTTATGGATACGGACGCGGAACAGCGCGCCTTCGTCCGGTGACGGAAGCGGGCGACACGCAGGCGGGTATCGATCTGCTGCCGCACAGCGATTCGCGGTCGGCCATCGCCGAGGCGTATCGCGCGTTCCGGACGTCGCTGCTGCTGGCCTCGGCCAGCTCGCCGAAAGTGATCGTGATCTCGTCCACCTTCGCGCGCGAGGGCAAGACCACGACGTCCGTCAACCTCGCCACCGTCCTCGCGCAGATGGGCAAGCCGGTCCTGCTCATCGACGCCGACTTGCGCCGTCCGCGTCTGCAGAAGGTCTTCCGCGGAAAGATGAACCTCGGCCTGGTCAATTACCTCGCCGCGAACATCCCGATCGACGATGTCATCCAGGAGACGCAGGTTCCGAATCTCTCGCTGATCCTTTCCGGACCGACGCCGCCCAATCCGTCCGAGCTTCTCGGCTCCGACCGGATGAAGCACCTGATCCACGAACTGCGTGCGAAGTTCGCGTTCATCATCTTCGACTCGCCGCCGGTGATGGCCGTGACTGACTCGATCGTCCTCGCAGCGAATGCGGACGGCGTCGTGCTGTGCGTTCACGGCGGCCAGACGCCGCGCGACATCGTGCAACGCGCCGCCGAACGCCTTCGCCAAAGCAACATCCCGGTCCTCGGCGCGCTGCTCAACAACCTCGATCTGCAGCAGTACGGCTACTCGTTCAAGAAGAGCTACTACGACTACTACGACGAGGAAGGCAGCGCGTCGAAGGAACCGCCGCAGAAGCGAGTCGGCTAACATCGGCGAGGGACTCCTCGCATGATCGACATCCATCATCATTGCCTGCCGGGCGTGGACGACGGGCCGCCAACGATGGCGGAGTCGGTCGATCTCTGCCGCATGGCCGCCGACGAAGGCATCGAAACGATCGTGGCCACGCCGCACGTTCTTCGCGGCCGCTGGAAGAACACGTCGCGCGCGCAGTTGGCGAAGATCCTCGACGATCTTCGCGCCGCGGTCGGCGACCGGCCGCGCATCGTCCTCGGCTCCGAATACTTTTTCGGACACGACATGGACGAGATGCTGCGCACGGACTCGATCCTGCCGCTGGCCGGAGGACGGTACATTCTCGTGGAGTTCTCGAGCCACACCGTGCCGCCGCTCGTCCGCGATCCGCTGTACCGCGTGCAACTCGACGGGTGGGTGCCGGTTATCGCCCATCCGGAACGCAACATCGTCTTTCAGTCGAAGCCGGAGTTCCTGGCGTCACTGATCCGAATCGGCGTGAAGACGCAGGTCACGACCGGCAGCGTGACGGGCGAGTTCGGACCGGAAGCGCAGGCCGCGGCGATCGACTGGCTGCAGCGCGGATGGGTTCACGTGATGGCCACGGACGCGCATAACGTGACCAAACGGCGGCCGCGCTTTCGGGCCGCGAGGCAGCGAGTGGCGGAACTGGTGGGCGAAGAAATCGCGCAATCGCTCTTCGTGGACAATCCAAAATCAATCGTAGAAAGCCGCGGACTCGTGTACGATCCGGACTTGCCGGAATCGCTCAGTACCGAATCCGGCGGTCTGTTCGGTCGATTACGAAAGCTTTTTACAAAGTGAACGCACTGCTGCGCCCGCTTGTGGCGCTCCTCTCGCTACTGACTGCCGTCCCGGCTCTCGCGCAGAATTTTTACGAGGCGCGATTCCAAAGCGGCATCGTCGACTTCAACCGCGGAGCGTACGCGCGGGCGGTGGACGAACTGCGCGTGGCGGCGTTCGGACGAGTCGATGATATCCCATCGTACATCACTGCGGAAGTGTACCTTGCGGTCACGAATGACCGCCTGGAGCACGCCGAGGATGCGCGCACGGCGGCGCTGAAAGTTCTGCAGGCAGAAAAGATCACGCCCTCGTACGCGGCGCTGAAACTTCCTCCGGACGTTCGCGCCTCGTTCGAACAGCTCCTTCCCGCGGTCCTCACGCGCGATCAGCTCGCAAGCGTGCCCGCTTTCGCCCGTCTGGCCCCGCAAGCGCCGGCGGTGCAATCGGGCGCGCCGCGGGCGAGCCGGCACACATCCGTCGTTCCGACGCCGACGAAACAACCGAACGTGGCCGTCACCGCGCCGAAAGAAGACGACAAGGTCGACACGCAGCCGCCGCAACCGCCGCAGCCCGCACTCGACTACGGCCGGCTTGCGCTCGAACGTGTCGCCGCCGGCGACGAAGCGGGCGCGCGTCGTTACGCTTCACTGGCCTTCGCCGCCGACGACACGAACCCGAACGCACACGCCGCACTCGCCCAGATCGGCCGCGCGCACAGCACGTGGAGCGAGGTGGCCGAGCACTACGCCATCGTCCGCACACGACGCCATCTGACGGACGACGAGACGGCCGCCTATATCATCGCGCTCATCCGAATCGGACGCATCGCCGACGCTACGGGCGTGCAGCGGACGGCGTCGAACGCGGTTCTCGCGCGGCCGGATGTTCGCGAGGCGCTGCAAAGCATCGAGCCCAAACCGGCACCGCAGCCGGTTGCACCGCAGCCGCAGCCAGTCGTCCCCCAGCCGCAGCCGGTCACCCCTGCGCCCGTTCCGCGAACGCAGCCGCAACCGCCGGCACCGGTTCCGACGCCCGTCATGCCGGCGCCCGTTCCCGTTCCGCAGGAGGTCGCGCCGAACACTGCACCGGTCGCCGACCAGATCGCGGCAGCGGAGCGCATGGTCGCGGCGGGAAACATCGTCGGAGCCCGCACGGAGCTTCGCCGCATTGCGTTGCTTCCCAATCTGCAGCGCGCCGATCGTCAGTCGCTGGCGCGCGCGCTCAGCCAGACCGCGCTCTACGCGGAGTCGTCCGCGCAGTACCGCAAAACGTATCCGCTCAAGGCCGGCGAAGAGTCGCACATGTTCTACGAGGCGGTGAATCGTTACGAGCTCGGCGATTACAGCCTGGCCAAGCAGCTCATCACGCGCGCGCTTCCGGCGCTGCCGCAGACGCCGGCCATCCTCGCCTATCGCGACCGAATCATGGCCCAGCAGTGAAATTTTGCCGTATCATCTCGTTTTGTCCGAGGTGACCATGAAAACCCGCATCCTCCTCACTCTCGCGTTTGCGATGTGCGCCGTCAGCGCGTTTGGCGTTCAGCCGGGCGCGATCGATCACAATCCGCCGGGCTGCATGCTCGAGGGCGAGATGCCGATCATGCAGGTCGAAACCGCCGACCAAGGCCTTCTCCGCGCCTACTTCCGCCGCCAGGGCGCTACCGACTGGTGTTTCGTCGACGGCAAGAACCTCGGCAAGGTCTCGCAGGTCACGCTGCCGAAATTCGATCCGAACGAGGCCATCGAGTACTACTTCATCGTTCTCGACGGAAAACGCATCGTGGCCAAGAGCCCGAAGATCTACAACGCGAAAAATGAACACCACTGCGACGCGCCCTACGCGCGCCACGCCATCATGCTGACGCTGGAGTGCCTCCCGCCGGGAACGAATCCGATTTCGATGTCCGCCGGCTACGCAGCCAAGACCATCATCGGCGGCCCGCCAGTTTCGCCTGAGAAGCCGGAGCAGACGGCGCTGAACACGTCGTCGCGGAACTAAAACCCAAGAATCGCAAATTAAAGGGCCGCCGGTTTTCGGCGGCCCTTTTTGCGTTCAGTGCGCTTTCGCTTTCTTCACTTCCTCGGTCAGCGCCGGGACGATCGTGAAGAGATCGCCGACTACGCCGAGGTCCGCGACGCGGAAGATCGGCGCCTCGGGGTCCTTGTTAATGGCGACGATGTGCTTCGACGACGACATCCCCGCGAGATGCTGAATCGCTCCGGAGACGCCCGCGGCGATGTAGAGATTCGGGCTGACCACACGTCCGGTCTGGCCGACCTGATGCTGGTGATCGATCCATCCCGCATCGACGGTCGCACGCGACGCGCCGACCGCGCCGCCGAGGGCATGCGCGAGATCGCGGATCAATGAAAAGTTCGCCGCTTCCTTCAAACCGCGGCCGCCGGAGGCGATGATGTCCGCCTCGACGATCGACAGCTCATCAGCCTCGGAGACTTTCGTTTCGACGACTTTCGTCTTCGAATCGGACGGCGCGGTGACCTCGACGATCTCCGCCGCGCCGCCGCCTGACTCTTCGGCCGGAAAGGCGTTGATGCGCGTGGTGGCGATGGCCGGCGTGCTGCTGATTTCGACCGTGGCGAATGCTTTGCCGGAGTAGACAGGACGCCGCGCGCGCAGCTTGCCGTCCTTCCATTCGAGGCGATCGACGTCCGAGGCCACGCCGGCGTTCAGGCGCGCAGCGAGACGCGGCGCGAGATCGCGTCCGTTCGACGTCCCGCCGAGGAGAACGATCGTCGCGGACGACGCGGTAATCGCAGCCTGCATCGCGGCGGTGTAGGTTTCGGTGTTGTAGCCGCCGGCGTTGGCGACGTACAGCTTCTTCGCGCCGTAGCGACCTGCGTCATCGGCAGCGGCGCGATCGGTAGCAAACGCGGCGAGATCGCCGCCCGCTGCTTCGGCGAGCTTGCGTCCGATCGACAGCGCTTCCCGCGACGCTTTCTTCAACTTCCCGTCGAGAACTTCACAGAACACGAGAACGGTCACAGCGCCTTCGCCTCCTCTTTCATGTAGCGGACGATTTCCTTCGCCGCCGCCGCGGGATCGGCGCCGTCGATCTTGCGGCCGCCGCTCTTTTCGGGCGGCAGTTCCAGCGAGACGACGGTGACGCGCTGATTAACGATATCGGAATCGGCGAGGCCGAGGTCGGAGATCGACTTCGAATCGATGGCGATCTTCTTCGCGGCCATGATTCCTTTGAGCGAGGCATAGCGCGGCTCGTTCAATCCCTTCTGCGCCGTGATCACCGCCGGCGTGGCCGCCTCGATGATCTCCTCGGCGCCTTCGATCTCGCGGTGCGCCGTGACTTTGCCGTCGGCAGCTTCGAGATGCGTGACGACGTTGACCTGCGGATAGCCGAGGAGCTCCGCCACCATCGGACCGACGAGCGAATTGTCGGTGCCGACGCCCTGCTTGCCGAAGAAGACGAGATCGTGCGGAACCGTCTTGATCGCAGCCGCGAGAACTTTGGCGATGCCGAGCGAATCGGCGTCGGCCGACTCCCCTTTCACGTGCAGCGCCTTCGTCGCGCCGCGCGCGAGCGATTCGCGCAACGCCTGCTGCGCGCGGTCGGGTCCGAACGCGAGAACGGTGACGTCGCCGCCCTGTTTTTCCTTCAGTCGGATCGCTTCTTCGAGCGCGTATTCGTCGTAGGGAGAGACGATGTATTTGATGCCGGTTTCGTCGATGTGGCGGCCGTCGCCGCCGATTTTGATTCGCGTCTCAGTGTCGGGCACCTGCGCGATACACACCACGGAATTCAAGGTTGGCCTCCGGTAAAGCGCCCGGATTCTAGGGAAAAGGCACAAGGTTCGCAAACAAGGCTTCGCATTCCGCAACGGTCACACGAAACGGTAGACGAGAGCCGGCAGGAGGACGCGATGCCATTCATGAACAGGCAGCACGAGGTAGATGCGAATCAGGCGGGCGCTCGCCGCATGTTCCGGTCGCCGATGACCGACTTCAAACGCCAGACTCGCGGCAACGGAAACGGCAACGGCCGCCCCAATTCGAAAGCAGCGCCGCCCGAGGTTACGAACGCCGAGAATTTCTATTACATCAAGCAGATGAATTCGAAAACGCCGATGGTCATCGTGATGAACGACGGCGAAGAGATCCGCGGCTGCATCGAGTGGTACGACCGCGCCTGCCTGAAAGTGAATCGCGACGACGCCCCGAACCTCCTGATCCAGAAGCACTGGATCAAGTATCTGTTCAAAGAGGAAGAGCTGGAGGAGTAACTCCAGGCGCTGCAACTTGCCAAAGCACAGACAAGAGTGTCTGTGCCACACCGGCGCCGCCGGTAGGGTTTGTAAATCAATGGCGAAGCCATGTGGCACAGACACTCTTGTCTGTGCTGGTGAGGCTCGGGACGGCTGAGAAAATCAACAAGCCAGCGGCCCCACTACAATCGCCGTCGTGAAACCGCTGGCTATCACACTCGGCGATCCGGCCGGCATCGGTGCGGAGATCGTTTTCAAGGCGTTGCGCGATTTGAATATCGCCGCGCGCGTCTTCGGCAGCCGCGCGCTCGCGGCGCCGCCGGACAACATTGATTTCGTCGACGTCGGCGGTGAAGGTCCGATCCGCTACGGCGTCATCGACGCCGCGTACGGCCGCGTCGCGCTCGACTCGATCGACGCCGCATTGCGCGCGATTCAAGCCGGCGACTGTTCCGCGCTCGTCACCGCGCCGATTCACAAGCAGGCCATCGCGCTTGCGGGATCGCCGTTTCCGGGACACACGGAACTGCTCGCCGATCGCGCGGGATTGAAACGCTACGGGCACGACTACGCGATGTACTTCGACTCGCCGAAGTTAAAGTCCGCGCTTCTGTCGGTTCACCTGCCGTTGCGCGAGGCGATCGCGAGCATCAATGCTGACGACATCGCCGCCCTCGCGCAACTCACCAGCCGCGAATACGCGCGGCTGTACGGCAGCGCGCCGCGCATCGCGGTCGCCGGAGTCAATCCGCACGCCGGCGAAGGGGGAAAGTTCGGCGACGAAGAGCGCGTCGTCGAACGCGGCGTGGCGCTGGCGCGCGAAGCTGGATTGACCATCAGCGGTCCGCATCCCGCCGACACGATCTTCCTCGCGGCATCTCGCGGACAATACGACGTCGTGCTGGCCATGTATCACGATCAGGCGCTGATCCCGATCAAGACGATGGCGTTCGAGCAGTCGGTCAACGTCACCATCGGGCTGCCGTATCTGCGCGTGTCCGTCGATCACGGCACGGCCTTCGACATCGCCGGCCGCGGAATCGCCGACGCCGCGCCGATGCGCTACGCGATCGAGTGGGCGGCAGCGCACGCAGGGAGCTTCGCGCGATGAATCGCTGGGGCGCGCGCATCGTGGGGCTGCTGATTCTCGTCATCTTCATCGTGCTGATGCTGCATCTGCAGAGCCGCCTTCAGGAGATGCAGCAGCAGCGCAGTAACTCCTCGACGTCAGGCTCGCAGTGAAGAAGCACTGGCTCGCGGTCACTGTGTTGTTTCTCGTCGCCGCTGCGTGGGGGGCGACCTTTACGATCGTGAAGAGCGTGCTCGCGCGCATCCCGCCGGAACCGTTCATCGTGCTGCGATTCACGCTCGCCGGCGTCGTGCTTCTCACGATCGCGTGGACATCGCGCCAGTTGCCGCGATCCGCGCTTCGTCCGGGACTGATCCTCGGCGCGCTCGTCTTCAGCGGCTACTGGCTGCAGACGCGCGGATTGATGTCGATCTCGCCGTCGCGATCGGCGTTTCTGACCGGCTTGTACGTGGTCATGGTTCCGTTCTGCGACCGGCTGCTGTTCGGGCGGCGCGTCGTCGCGCGCGCGTGGCTCGGCTGCGTTCTCGCGGCCGCGGGAACGACCTTGCTGATCGGCGGCATCGACGCGCGCGCCGGCTTCGGCGACGTCCTCACCATCATCTGCGCTGTCTGCTTCGCGCTGCACATGGTGCTCTCCGCGAAGTACAGCACCGGCACCTCGGTGCTCGGCCTCGCTGCGGTGCAGGTGATCGTGGTCGGCGTGCTCGCGATTCCGCCGTCGTTGTTCGTGCCGCGCCCGCATCTCACGCCATTCGTCATCGCGGTGATTCTCTTCACCGCCATCGTGACGACGGCGCTGGCGTTCGTGGCGCTGATGTGGGGACAGTCGCGCGTGACGGCGACCGAGGCCGCGGTAATCCTGGCGTTCGAACCGATGGCGGCATCGATCACCTCCATCGTCTTCCAGCACGAGCCGATCACGCCCGACTTCGTCGCCGGCGCGTTGTTGATCCTCGCAGCGATGGTGATCTCACAATTGCCGGCGTCGCTGCGCCGACCGGCGATGCAACCTTAGACGCCCATTTCTTCCGCCAATGCGACGAGCTCGTCGCGCAGTTCGCCGCGCGTGCGCATGAGGCGTGCGAACGCGCTGCGGCGCGCGATGCGCCACGTCAGTGCGCGCGTGCGGCCGATCACGTCGTCGAGCTGTTCGAAGAATCGCAGCGCGACGTAGCCGAGGAATGGGAGGACGAGCGCGGTGATGAGGCCGTACGCGAGTCCGAATCTCCATCCCACGATTACGGCCGCGATGATGTACGTCAGCGGATAGAACGTCAGTCCTCCGATCGCTTTGGTCGTCGCCACCAGTTCCTGGCCGCTGCTGAATCGCGTGGCGATGAAGCCGATCAACCGATAGATCGGATAGTGAACGGCGGCGCCGATGATCGCCGGCGGCAGCGCGATCAGTAGCATGGCAATCGTTCGGATCGAGCCGCGCACGCTTGGCCGCGGCAGCGTTTCCGGCTGCAGGTTCGCGTCGCCGAGTTCGGCCTCGAACCGTTCGAAGCGCGACTGCAACTGGTCCAGCCGCTGCGGATCGCGCTCGCGCAGGCGCGTGTAGCCGTCGATGAATCGCCTGCGCATTTCCAACTGCTGCGGCAGGCCGGCGCGGCCGAGCGACATGATCCGTTCCGCGCGACCGATGAGGTCGAGCGCTTCCTGCGAGTCGGCCTGCAGCGTCAGCGCCGCTAATGAAGATTCGACGCGGTCCGTCAGCGCTTCTACCGCATCGCGCGGCGGCTCGCCGTTTTCATCGACGGCAACCGGCACAACCGCGATGCCGTCGCCGAAGTACAGCATGGCGTCGCTGCGGAAGCTGTGCTTGGCCGTGTAGAAAACCGCGGTCGGCACGATGACGATGTCGGGACACTCCGCGGCGCTGCATCCGAGCGCGATTCGCGCCGCGCCGGTTTTCAACTCCTTCAGCCGCGGCTCGCTATGCGTCGTCCCCTCCGGAAAAATCGCAATCGCGCCGCCGCGCACGAGCAGCGCCCGCGCCGCGGCGAACGTTTCGCGATTCTGCGACGTCGAGTAGTTGTCCTGCGTGCGGTAGACCGGAATCGAATCGATCCCGCGCGCGAACCAGCCGATCAGCGGCATCTTGAACAGCGGCGCCTTCGCCAGGAACGACACCGGCCGCGGCACGAAGCAAAGGAGGAAGAGAGGATCGATCAACCCGTTCGGATGATTCGCCGCGAAGATCACCGGCCCGTCCGGCACCTTCTCCCATCCGACGATCTTGATGCGGCGAAAAAACGTCCGCGCGATCAGGCGAAGGATGGGGGTGATGAAGCGGCGCATGGTCACATTCTCCTGCGTCACATCATGAAAGCGTAGTGCGGGCGTCTCGCCTGCATCCGTTGGGCGTCTCGCCCGACGGGAGGTCGTGAATCAATCGCAGGCCGTGAATTGAATCCAAGAAACCACCGTCGGGCGGGACGCCCGCCGGTTGCAGGCGAGACGCCCGCACTACGCTTCGCGCCCCTGCCACGCCGCGTACATCCAGATGCAGCCGGCGATCACGATCGCGAGCGGGACGAGCATGAAGGCGCGTTCGAGCGAATAGTGATCGGAGACTGCGCCGATCAGCGGGGGCGACGGAATGTCGCCGACCACATGCATCACCAGCACCGACAATCCGACGGCCGTGGCGCGCTCGCCCGGCTTGACGGCGTTGATGATCGCGGAATTGACCGGTCCGGTGCACATGAAGATGAGCACCTCCGCGATCGCAATCGCCGGCAGATAAATGCTGCGATGCGGATTCGAAACGGCGATGTACGCCGCCGGCGCGGCGATCAACGTGGCGATGCCCGACACCCAGAGATACGACTGTTTCGATCGCCGCAGAAAAAAATCGCCGAGCCAGCCGCCGGCGAACGTGCCGACGAATCCAGTTACGAGCGCGATTCCTCCGAACGTTACGGTCGCTTCGCTGCGCGGCATGCCGCGGACGCGCTCGAGGAATGCCGGCATCCAGAAGCCGAGGCCGCCCAGCGCGAAGGTGTAGGCGCCGTAGCCGAGCGCGGTCAGGATGAACGGACGATTGCGGAACAAGTCGCGATACGACTCCGTCCAATGCGCCGGCGCATGATCTTCGCCGGCATCATGCAGTCCGCGCGGTGGATCTTTGACGAGCAACACCAGCAATGACAGCAGCAGGCCGGGAGCGCCCGCGATCCAGAACGCGGCGCGCCAGCCGAAGTGCTGATCGACGAGACCGCCGAGGATATAACCGGCCGCGGAACCGATCGGGATGGCGCAGAAGAACACCGCCAGCACGCGGCCGCGCCGTTCGATTGGGAACGAATCGGCCAGCAACGCCGGCGCGATCGTCCCGTACGCCGCCTCGCCGACGCCGACGCCCGACCGCGCGACGAACAGCGACCAGAATCCGCGCGCGAATCCCGCCAGCGAGGTGGCCACGCTCCACACCGCTACACCAAGCGCGATGAGCGGCGGACGTCTGCGGCGGTCGCCGAATGCGCCGAACAGCGGAGAGGCCATCGTGTAGATGACGATGAATCCTGTGCCGACGAGGCCGAGTTGCGTATCGGAAAGACGCAGCTCCGATTTCTTGATCGACTCGACGACCGAGGCCACCACCCAGCGGTCGAGGTAATTGAAAAGGTTGATCAGCGTCAGGATGGCCAGCGCGTAGCGGGCAGCGCGTTGCGCCGCGGGTGTGTCGATCGCTGCGGACATTTTCCGAAGTGTAGCGCGCGAAACTCGCGGCGCGCCGGAACGTAATCAACGAGCACGGTTATGATGCAGCTAATTCTTCCGTCATGAAAAAAGTTCTCCCCTATCTGGCGTGCGTTCTCGGCATCGTGCTGCTCGTCGTGCTCCTGCCGCGCTTCAACGCCGCGCAACCGCAGGGCATCCGTCTGACGCGCAGCGACGCCGTTCCGATCGCCGACGCCGCAGCGCGCCAGCTCGGCATCCCGGTCGATCGTTCGTGGACCGTGCTGTCGTGGACGAATTCGTCGCTGCTGGACAAAGAGCTGGAACCGAAACCGGAGCTTCGCCGCCGCGCCGCCGACGATCCGGTGATCGGTCCGCGCCTCGGCGGATACAAGCGCGTCTACTACCGGCGCGGCCTCGAAAAGACGACGCCGTACGGCTACGTCGTCGTTGATCAACGAACCGGAGCAGTGCTCATGGCACGGCGGGTTGCGCGCAACGAGGAGACAGGAGCCAGGCTCACGGAAGCGCAACTGCGCCCGACGGTCGACGCCTTCGTTCACTCGCGCGCTTTCCCCGGCGCGCCATCCCCGCAGTTCGAAGACGCGCGGCCGAACGTCCTGCGTTCGCGTACCGACTGGATCTTCCGCTACCGCGTCAAAACGAACTTCGCGATCGGCAACGTCGTGCCGTATCTCTATGTCTTCTACGTCGGCGACCGCTTCTCCGGCTGGGCGCTGATCGAGGAGTACGCCGACGGCAGCCAGTTCAGGAGCGACGATACCGGCAGCGGCGTGGCCAGCCTGTTCATGCGCCTTGCGATGAACTACGCGCTGCTGTTGATCCTGTTGGTCATCTTCCTGCGCAAATACCATGCGGGCGAAGTCGGGATCGGCACTGGCTCGATTCTTTTCGCGATCACGATCCTGCTCTGCCTCATCGTCGACGTGATCATGGGTCCCTCGGCCACCGAAGGGAGCTCGCTGGGCAGCATCGACGCGCAGGCGACCGCCGCGGCGGAGATGGGGTTCAAGTTTCTCCTGTACGACATTCCGCTGGCGGTAGTGGTCTTCTTCGCCTGGTCTGTGGGCGAGAGTTACACGCGCGAGCGATGGGGCGAATGGCTCGCGTCATTCGATGCGATCCTTCGCCGCGATCCGCTCAACGCCACGGTCGGACGTTCCGTCTTCAACGGCGTCCTCTTCGCACCGGCCGTCGCAGCGGCGGCGTTCCTGACCGGCCTGATCCCGCTGACCATGGGCATGGCGCATCCGTCGATGGGTATCGGCACCGACGTCGCGGTGCAACTCGGCGGACCGTTCCTTCTTCTCCTTTTTGCGGCGATCGACGCAGTGATCTTCCCGGTTACGTCGCTGTTTTTCATGTCGTGGACGAATCGATTCCGGCTGGTCTGGATCGGAATGATCGCGGCCATCGCCGTCGGCGTCGTCAGTTCCGTTTGTGTAGTACCGATCGACCCGCTCGTGACCCGGATGCTCTTCGGTTTCGGTGGAATCGGCGCGATCGTGCTGATGCTCCGCAAGTACGACCTGCTCTCCACCGCCACCGCACTTTTCGGCGCCACGCTGATCTCGATGACCTTGCCACTCATGAGCGTCGCGCAGGGACACATGCTGCGGCAGTTGATTCTCGTCCTGGCGCTGCCGCTGGCCGCGCTGCTCGTCTTCGGCATTGGCGCGATGATGACGAAGCGCGAGGTCGTCTACACATATGAGGACCTCGCGCCGCACGTGAAGCGGATCGTCGAGCGCGAGCGCGTCAAGGCGGAGATCGACGCCGCGAATCGCATTCAAGCCGCGCTGCTGCCGGTCGATGCGCCCGAAGTGTCCGGCGCCGAGTTCGCGTCGCACTACCGCGCCGCGACGGAGATCGGCGGTGACTACTTCGACTTTCTGCCGATGCCGTCGGGCGAGATGGGCATCGCATTCGGCGACGTCTCCGGCCACGGCCTGACCAGCGGCATCGTCATGGCCATGGCCAAATCCGCACTGCTCGTGCAGGTCGGCTACGACCCGTCGCCGAAAGCGGTGATGAACGTGCTCAACGACATCGTGATGAAAACGGCGCCGAAGCGGATCCTGATGACGTTTTTCTTCGGCCTGCTCGATCCCGAAACGCAAACGCTCCGCTTCTCCTCGGCCGGCCATCTCGATCCATACGTCTACCGCGCCGCGACGAAGCGTCTCGAGGCTCTCTCCTCGTGGGGCTTCCCCCTCGGCGTGCGCCGCCGCGAGGCGTTCACGGAACACAGCGTCGATTTCGAATCGGGCGATCGCCTCATTCTTTATAGCGACGGCTTGATCGAAGCGATCGACGACGACGGCGATCCGTACGGCTTCGAGCGCTTCGAGAAAACCATCCTCTCCTGCGGCCACATGCACGCCGAGGACATCAAGAAGACGCTGCTCAACTCGATCCGCAAGTTCACGCGCAATCGTCCCCCCGAGGATGACCAGACGCTGGTGGTGGTGAGTTTCGAGGAGCAGGCGACCGCGCGCGCGGCGATGTGATCTTCGCAGCCGTCCCGAGCATCACCAGCACAGACAAGAGTGTCTGTGCCACACCGGCGCCGCCGATAAGGCTTGCTTGTAAATCAATGGCGCAGCCATGTGGCACAGACACTCTTGTCTGTGCTCTCGCACGATGCGCAGGCTGTCATTGTTAACCCGAGGGTAGGGATAGCGGGCTCTGCGTCACTCCTCTGACGGAGGGAGAAACTATGGCTACTCAGTTGTACGGACTCACGATCTCGGCGAGCGGCACGACGTCGACCGCCTTCTACAGCGTCAACCTCGGAACCAGCGGCGAATTCTTTCAGGGTGGTGCGACGATTTATCCGACTGCCACCGCGGCGACGTTCGTTACGCTCTACGGCGTCGAGCTCCAGATCAACGCCCCCGCCTCCTCGTACGTCGGCGGCAGCGCAACGCTGACGACGACCGGCAACGTCATTGCGGGACGGATCGCCGTCAGTCCGCCGGTGAACGTCGATACTGTCGTCACGCTTTACGGACTGACCGAGATCGGGTCGACCACGGTAAAAGCGGGCGACTCGCAAGGCACCTTCTCATTCGACGTGAGCGGTCAGGCAGGCATTCCCGACGCGACGTCGCAAGCGTTCGTCGAACGCATGACACCGAAGCAGCCGTAACCGCGCAAACGAAGCACGTAGTGGAGTGCGCCACACTCCACTACAATCCGCGCCCCTATGGCCACCAACACCGAACCAAACAAGATCATCTACTCGATGGTCGGAGTGTCGAAGTTTCACGGCAAGAAGCAGGTCCTCAAGGACATCTACCTCTCCTATTTCTACGGCGCGAAGATCGGCGTCATCGGTCTGAACGGATCGGGCAAGTCGTCGCTGCTGCGCATCCTGGCCGGCACCGACCGCGACTTCATCGGTGAGACCGTGCTCTCGCCCGGTCACACCGTCGGCTTTCTCGAACAGGAGCCGCAGCTCGATCCGAACAAAACCGTTCGCGAGATCGTCGAGCAGGGCGTGCAGCCGGTGATCGATCTCCTCAAAGAATTCGACGAGATCAACAACGCCTTCGCCGATCCCGACGCCGACATGGACAAGCTCATGGAACGCCAGGGCAAGGTTCAGGACAAGCTCGACGCCGCCGGCGCATGGGACCTCGACTCCAAGCTGGAGATGGCCATGGACGCGTTGCGTTGTCCGCCTGGTGACACGCTTTGCGGCATCCTCTCCGGCGGCGAAAAACGCCGCGTCGCGCTCTGCAGGCTGCTGCTGCAATCGCCCGACATCCTTCTGCTCGACGAGCCGACCAACCATCTCGATGCCGAGTCGGTCGAATGGCTCGAAAAGCATCTGCAGCAATATCCCGGCACCGTCATCGCCGTCACGCACGACCGCTACTTCCTCGACAACGTAGCCGGCTGGATACTGGAGCTCGACCGCGGCGCCGGCATTCCGTTCAAAGGCAACTACTCGTCGTGGCTCGAACAGAAGCAAGCGCGTTTGCAACAGGAGGAGAAGTCGGAATCGCAGCGGCAGAAAACGCTGGAGCGCGAGCTGGAGTGGATCCGCATGTCGCCGAAAGGGCGCCACGCCAAAGGCAAAGCGCGCATCACCTCGTACGAGAATCTGCTCAATCAACAAACGCAGGAGAAGGTGCAGGATCTCGAGATCTACATCCCGCCCGGTCCGCGACTCGGCAGCATCGTCGTCGAAGCGGATGACGTGCGCAAAGCGTTCGGCGACACGCTGCTCATCGACGGCATGGAGTTCAAGCTTCCGCCCGGAGGCATCGTCGGCGTGATCGGTCCGAACGGCGCCGGCAAGACCACGCTCTTCCGCATGATCCTCGGCCAGGAGCCGCCGGACGCCGGAACGATTCGCGTCGGCGAGACGGTGAAACTCGGCTACATCGATCAGAACCGCACGCTCGATCCCGAGAAAACGATCTTCGAAGAAATCACCGGCGGCACGGAGCTCGTCCTCCTCGGGCCGCGCGAAATGAACTCACGCGCGTATGTGGCGCGCTTCAACTTCTCCGGTTCCGATCAGCAGAAGAAGGTGGGCATCCTCTCCGGCGGCGAGCGCAATCGCGTTCATCTGGCCAAGATGCTGAAGGAAGGGTCGAACGTCCTGCTGCTCGACGAGCCGACCAACGATCTCGACGTCAACACCATGCGCGCGCTGGAAGAAGCGCTGGAAAACTTCGCCGGCTGCGCCATCGTCATCTCGCACGACCGCTGGTTCCTCGACCGCGTGGCCACGCACATCCTCGCCTTCGAAGGCGACAGCCGCGTCGTCTACTTCGACGGCAACTACAGCGAGTACGAGGAAGACAAGCGCAAGCGGCTCGGTGCCGAGGCCGATCAGCCGCATCGGATCCGCTACCGGCAGATGACGCGATAACTGGTTCCGCAAGACCACGCTTGCAACCGCGAAGCTCGGCGCGTACGATGCGCGCGCTCCCGGTTAAAAGTGAATGGCGGCCGTCCACCGCCACAGAAGCAGAGGTTCAAAGGTCCGTTGTCGATACCGAAGAGAGTCCGCGCGGCAACTGCCTCGCCGGACCGGACGCCGCACGATGCGGCGAACCGGTGCGGCTGTTCAAAGCATTGAATCGCGCTGCTTGTCAAATTGGCGGTGATTGAACCTAAACTACGGCTGTTCAATGACTTGAGGTCCAAGGGTCTGTTTGCATAAATCGGTTCAGCCCATGCAGTACGCAGCTCAGTCCACAGAGGTCTGTCTACACGTAAACGTTTAACGAGGGGAATCAAGGAGGAACGATGAAGCTACAACGATTTACGATCTGTTTCTTCCTGCTGCTCCTGGTTGCAGCCGGCGCATTCGCGCAGGGCACGACCGGGGCGCTGACCGGCACGGTCACGCAAGCAGGAGCCAACCTTCCGGGAGTCACGGTGACTGTCTCGTCGCCGGCGCTTCAGGGTACGCGCACTTCGGTGACGAATGAGAACGGGGACTACAACTTCTCCGCTCTTCCGCCGGGTGCCTACAAAATCACGTTCTCGTTGTCGGGTCTGACCGACGTGACGAAGAACGCGCAGGTCAATCTGCTCGAGACCAAGCGTCTCGATGCCGACATGAAGATGTCGGCCGTTGCCGAGGCCATCACGGTCACCGCCAATCAGGCCACCGTCATGGAGACGCCGCAGGTTGAGACGAACTACAAGCAGGAGACGGTCAACCGCCTGCCGATGGCGCGCAATCCCACTGCGCAGGCCAACCTCGCACCGGGCGTCACCGCGGGCGTGAGTGGTCCGACGATCTCCGGCGCCATGTCGTACGACAACCTCTATCTCGTGAACGGCGCGGTCGTGAACGAGAACCTCCGCGGCCAGACGCACGCGCTTTACATCGAGGACGCCATCCAGGAGACCACCGTGCTCACCGGCGGCGTTTCGGCCGAGTTCGGCCGTTTCACCGGCGGCGTCATCTCGTCGATCACCAAGTCGGGCGGCAATGAGTTCAGCGGCACCGTGCGCGACTCGCTCGACAACCCGAAGTGGACGGAAAAGAGCGTCTCCACGCAGCTTGAACCGATCGACCACATCAACAACACGTACGAAGAAACTCTCGGTGGCCGCATCGTCCGCGACCGTCTGTGGTTCTTCGTGGCCGGCCGTCAGTCGAAAGTTACGGCCAACCGGTCGCTTTCCACGATCGGCTCGACGCCGCTGCCGGATCCAAAGCTTGCCGCGTACGTCGTCACCACGAGCAATCCGCGTCAGGAGTACAAGCTCACGGCGAACCTGACCCAGAAGCACTCCATCGTCGGCTCGTACCTCAACAACGACCTCAAGGCCGACAAGAACTGCCAGGGCACCTGTATCGACCTGCGCACGCTGAACACTGCCGGCGTCGAGAACCCGAACAACTTCAAGACGCTGCACTACAACGGCGTCATCACGAACAACTTCCTCGTGGAAGGCGACTGGGCGAAGAAGTACTTCGCATTCGTCGGCTTCGGCGGACAGGATCCTCCGTTCCCGACCACGGCCGCGGCCCTCGCCGTCGGAACGACGCTGCGTGACGCCTTCAACGGCGGCACCGGCAATTCCCCGCTCTTCTGCGGAAGCTGCGGTCCCGAGCTTCGCAACAACAAAGAGTGGGAAGTCAAAGGCCGTTACTTCCTCGGCACGAAGTCGCTCGGCACGCACAACATGGTCGTCGGCTATGACGATTGGGCGGAGCAGCGGCTCTCCAACAACTATCAGTCCACCACCAACTTCCGCTATGACGTGCGCGGCGCCCCACCGGTGCAGCAGCCCGACGGCACGATCAAGATTCAGTTGACCTCGAATACCGACCGTTTCAATTACTTCCCGGTCGCATTCGCATCGCTCGGATCGAACCTGAAGACGACGTCCGTCTTCGCCAATGACAAATGGGATCTGAATCAGCACATCAGCCTCAACCTCGGCGCTCGCTACGACAAGAATGACGCCGTCGACAGCGCCGGCCACGGCGTGTCGAAGGACAGCCTGGTCAGCCCGCGCGTCGGCCTGATCTACGACGTCTTCGGCAACGGCCGTCTGCGTCTCGACACGCACTACGGAATCTACAGCGGCCGCCTGGCCGAGACCGTCGCCGGTCAGGGTTCCGCGGCAGGTAATCCGGCCCAGTACGTCTTCGTTTACGGCGGACCGAGCACCGGTCTGCTCGATTCGCGCGTGGCGCTGGAACAGGCTTTCACCTGGTTCCTCGCGAACGGCGGCATCAACCGCACCGCTCTGGCCTCGGCCATTCCGGGACTCAACGCCAAACTCGACCCGAATGGAATCAAGTCGCCCAACATGCGCGAGTTCACGCTCGGCGCGGGCACGCAGATCGGCAAGGGTTATCTCCGCGCCGACTACATCAACCGCGACTGGCGCGATTTCTACGCGAACTTCACCAGCGTCGCGCTCGGCACCGTCATCGGCAACCCGAACACCGGTGCGCTCGCCGATCTCAACATCATCGGCAACTCCGACGTTCCGGTCCGTAAGTACTGGGGCATGCAGTTCCAGGGTCAGTACCAGCTCCCGGCCGGCTTCGGCGTAGGCGGCAACTACACCTACTCCAAGCTGACCGGCAACGTCGAGGGCGAGACCAGCGGCAGCGGCCCGGTCACCTTCGGCGCGAAGAACGTGGCGTATACCGAGTTCCAGAACTTCGCGCACAACGCGCCGATCGGTTACCTGGCCGCCGATCAACGCCACAAGGTTCGCGCGTGGGGCACGTACGACATCGGTACCCGCATCGGGCATTTCAACCTCGGCCTGATCGAGCGCTATGACTCGGGCAGCCCGTACTCAGCCGCCGCGTCGATCTCGATCACGGCTGCGATGATGTGCTCGAACGGCGCCGGGTCGAACGTCAGCTCGACTGACCCGACGAAGATCTGCACCGACGCAACGCATCTGACTCCCGGCAGCCCGATTTACCCGAACGGTGCGCCTCGCGACATCACGCATCAGTACGCACCGAACGGCGCCGCTGCCCCTGCTACCCCGCTCGGTCCGACGACCGTCACCTACTTCTTCAGCAACCGCGGCGCGTTCCACACCGATTCGATCCTCGCGACCGACATCGCGCTGAACTACGAGCTCCCGATTCACAACTTTGCCTTCTTCGCGAAAGCGGAAGTCCGCAATGCGCTGAATCACAGAGCAGTGCTCGGCGTCGGAACGACGGTCCGCACCAACCAGACTGCAGGCTCGGGTCTGCTGCCGTTCAATCCGTTCACGCAGTCGCCGATCGAGTGCCCGAGGGGACAAAGCGCCGCCCAATGCACCGCGCTCGGCGCGAACTACCAGTTCAGCACCGGCTTCGGTGTCGAAGGCGGTACTCCGACGACGTTCTCGCAGGCCGGCAGCTACCAGCTCCCGCGCACCTACCTGTACGCCATCGGTGCCCGTTTCTAGTAACCCGCATCATCGTTTGTAGTGAAAGCCCCGGCTTCGGTCGGGGCTTTTTTTTTGCCCGTTAATGGGGCAGGCCGAAGATGTAATAGATGACGCAGAGCGCCGCCAGCACGAGCGATCCGCCGCCGATTTCGCGCGGCCGTCCGGCCAGCAGCTTCATGATCGGATAGAGCACTAGCCCCGCCGTCAGTCCGTTGGCGATGTTGTACGTGAACACCATCATCACGATCGTGGCGAAGGCGGGAACGAGCTCGGTAAGGTCGTCGAAGTCGATGCGCCGGATCGATTCGAGCATCAGCGCACCGACGGCGATCAGCGCCGGGCCATACGCAAACTTGAGCGCCTGAAGCGGCTCGACCAGCGGGATGCAGAAGAGCGACAGCACGAAGAGAAGGCCGGTCGTGATCGCCGCCGCACCCGTTCGCGCGCCGTCGCGGATGCCGACCGCCGACTCGATGTACGCGCCGCTCGTCGACGTCCCGAGCAGACCGCTGAGACAGCAGGAGATCGCATCGACTGTCATCGGCTTCTCGATCTCCGGAAAGTTGCCGTGCGCGTCGAGCATGCCGCCGGCGGCGCCGACGCCGACGAGCGTTCCGAGCGTGTCGAGAAAACTCATCAGAAAGAGCGTCAGCAGGATCGGCAGGAACGAAAGTTTCAAAACGCCGGCGACGTCGAGATGCAGCGCGATCGGCGCGAGGCTGTAGTCGCCAACGAACGGCATCGCGAAAATCGCGCGCGGCGCATGTCCGTAGCCGAGGAGGATGCCGATGATTGCGGTGACAGCGATGCCGATCAGGATCGAGCCGCGCACCCGCAGACGCATCAGCGCCATCATCACTACGAACCCGCAGATCGCCAGCAGCACCTGCGGGTTGTGCAGATTGCCGATCTTCACCGGCACGCCCGTCCCGCTTTCCACGATCCCGGTTTCGGTCAATCCGATGAAGGCGAGAAAGAGTCCGATGCCGGCGGCGAAACTGAACTTCAGACTTTGCGAGATCGACTTCGCCAGCCATCCGCGCAGCCCGATCACGGTGATGATCAGAAAGAGGATGCCGCTGACGAAGACCGAGCCGAGGCGTTGCTGCCAGGTGATGCCGAGCGCCGCCAGGCCGTAGGCGATGAACGCGTTCTCGCCCATGTACGGCGCGACGGCGATAGGCCGCTTCGCGTAAATGCCCATCAGGATGGACCCGATCGCCGCGACGACGATCGTCGCCACGGTGCTCGCACCGATCGGAAGTCCCGCCGCCTTCAGGATGGCCGGGTTGACGACGATGATGTAAGCCATGGCGACAAACGTGGACGTTCCGCCGAGGATGTCGTTTCGCATGCGGCAGACTTTATCCTGCGCGTAGACGCAGGATCTCCGGTCATGCCGGCAGGATTGATCCAATCAACGACCTCGCGGCCTCACCGGAGATCCTGCGTCTTCGCGCAGGATGGAGCGAAATCTACTCCGCCAGAATCCACGCCAGCGCCGCGATCGCGGCGGTGTCCTGCGCCAGCTCCTTCGGATCGACTTTGTCGAGCGTGTCGGCGTTGGTGTGGTGGTAATCGAAGTAGTGGAGCGGCTCGGGGACGAGACCGAAGCTGGGGACGCCGGTTTGGGTCAGCGGATCGATATCCGCGCCCGCTTCTTCCGCGACTTCGAAGCGATTCGCGGAAACGGCGGCAAGCGGTTTCGTGCGCGTCTCGAGCGCGGTCAGAGCGTCACCTTTAATTGTCGAAGTGAATCCCGTCGGCGCGGCGCCGCCGGCGTCCGTCTCGATCGCCGCGACGTGCTTTTCCTTGCCGTGATCCTTCGCGTACTGAAGACCGCCGCGCAGTCCGTTCTCTTCGTTCATGAAAAGAACCGCCCGGATCGTGCGGCGCGGCGTCAGCTTCATTTCTTTCAGAAGACGCATCGTCTCCATGACCATGGCCACGCCCGAGCCGTCGTCGATCGCGCCGGTGGCGAGGTCCCACGAATCGAGATGCGCGCCGATGAGGACGATCTCTTCCGGCTTTTCGCTGCCGCGAATTTCGGCGATCACGTTTGCCGACATCACATCCGGCAGCGTCCGCGGCGTGAGGATCATGTGCATGCGCACGCGTTTGCCGCGTGCGAGCAGTCGATGCACGAGCATCGCATCCTCGGCCGTCATCGCGCCTGCCGGGATCTTCGGTTGCTTCGGATCGTAGCGAAGTGCGCCGGTGTGCGGCGTACGCAGCGACGCCGATCCGACCGAGCGGATCACCACCGCCTTCGCGCCGTACTCCGCTGCCCGGCTCGCGCCGGCACCGCGAAAAGCGACGGCGATGCGATAGGCCTCGAACGCGCGGTGCGTGCGCACGAGATCCATGTCCATCGGATTGTTGTAGAAGACGATCTTGCCGCGCAGTTTGGCCGCGCCGAGCGTTTTCAGCTCATCGAACGAATCGACTTCGATGACGTCCGCCGTGATGCCTGCCGCAGGCGTGGCCACGCTGCCGCCGATCGCCGTGAGCACGATGTTGTGATCCGCGGGCGACAGCAGCCGCGCCTCTTCGCGCCCGCGCACCCAATGCGGCACCATCACCGGTTCGTTGGTCACCGGGATGCCCCATTCGCGAAACTGCTGCGTCGTCCAGGCAACGGCTTTCGCCGCGCCCTTCGATCCCGTCAGCCGCGCGCCGATGTCGTCGGTGATGTGGCTCAGCGTCTCGTACGCACGCGACGTTTGCAGCTCGCGCGCGATGATCGAATCCGCCGTCGATTGCGCGGATGCCGAAACGGCCAACAGCAGCGGCAGAAGTCGAACGAAGGTTTTCATCGACCGCGAAGTTTAACGCCCTGGGAGCGCGGGCGTCTCGCCCGCGTTCCCAGCCGGCTACAACTCCTCGGTATCGATCTGCGCCCGCTGCAGTGCGCCGGAGTAGTCGACGTAGATCGACTTCCATTCGCTGAAGACGTCGATGCCCGCCACGCCGGCTTCGCGATGAC
>Ga0207650_10000464_pt1 | contig 34144 bp, 32 predicted proteins | sample KBSS63metaG_FD_184325 | JGI IMG/M metagenome (GOLD analysis project Ga0207650, IMG submission 184325) | Switchgrass rhizosphere microbial communities from Kellogg Biological Station, Michigan, USA - KBS S6-3 metaG (SPAdes) (version 2) | ecosystem: Host-associated > Plants > Roots > Rhizosphere...
CCGGATGCGGGCGGGCGATCCGGTGCGTGATCACCGGCATCGTTGCCTTCTGCTCGTCGCTCAGCACCGAGGCGGCGGTGCGGCTGGTCTCGTCGACGTCGTGGCGGTTGCCGTAGTGATGGATCGCCATGAGCGGCTCGATGCGCCGCTTCATTGCCTCGGGCAGGTCGTCGTAGGCCGCCTGCTGGTCGGCGAACAGCGTGGCGCCGCCGACCCGCGGCACGACGCGCGAGTACAGCGTCGTCGCGCGTGCCGGCACGGGCAGGTAGGAGTAGTCGGTGTGGAAGTACGAGCCGGCGTCCTGGAGGCCGGTCGGCTTGCCGTCCTTCTTCACATTCGACAGGATCAGGATGTTCGGGTATTCGGGATGGTGGAACTGGTCGATGACGTGCGGCTGGGGCGGGCCGATCCGGCGCGCGAAGGCGAGGAATTGCGCCGCGCCGATGTCCTGGCCGCGCAGGGCGAGCACGTGGTGCTCGTAGAACGCCAGCTCGAGCTCGGCGAAGTCGGCGTCCGACAGGGGCTGGGCGAGATCGACCCCGTCGGCCTCGACGCCGAAGCCGGGGAGCTTCTCGAAGCGGATCATTTCAGGAATTCGGGCGAGATGAGCCGGGGCAGGAACAGGATGATCTCGGGGAAGAAGATCGTCAATGCCAAGACGCCGAGCATCGGCATCAGCATGATCATGACATCCTTCATCACGTACATCAGCCGCACCTTGGCGATCGCGCACGAGATCATCAGGCACAGGCCGTAAGGCGGCGTCACCAGCCCGAAGGCGAGCGAAATGATGCCGATCATGGCGAAGTGCACGGGATCCATGTGCACCGCCTTGGCGAGCGGCTCGAGGATGGTGCCGACGATGATGATCGCCGGGATCGCGTCGAGGAAGCAGCCGACGACGAGGAAGCAAAAGGCGATGAAGAACCCGGTGGCGGTAATCCCCATGCCCCAGCTCCCAACGCCGGCGAGCAGCGCCTTCGGGATCTGGTAGTAGGCAAGCAGCCAGCCGAACGCGCTCGCCGTGCCGACGCAGAACAGCGCGACGCCGGCCAGCTTGCCGGTGTCGATCAGCGCCTCGTACAGGCCGGTGCCCTTGAGCTCGCGGTAGACGAAGATTGACAGCACGGCGGCGTAGATCACCGCGATCGCCGCCGACTCGGTGGCCGTGAACCAGCCGAAGATCTTGCCGCCGATGATGATCACCGGCGTCATCAGCGCCGGGATCGAGACGAGCAGCGCGGCGCCCACCTCGCGCAGCGTCGAGCGTGGGTACTTCGGGTAGTTGCGCAGCTTGGCGTAGACATGCACGGTCGCCATCTGCACCAGGCCGAGCAGCAGGCCGGGGATGATGCCGGCGAGGAACAGCGCGCCGATCGAGACCGACAGCGTGCCGCCCCAGACGATCATCAGGATCGACGGCGGGATGATGACCGCGAGCACCGCCGAGACGGCCGTGATCGCGACCGAGAACGACAGGTCGTAGCCTTCCTTGACCTGTGCCTCGATGAAGATCTTGCCCTGGCTCGCCGCGTCGGCGGTCGACGAGCCCGAGATGCCGGCGAAGAAGATCGAGAGCACGACGTTGACCTGGGCCAGGCCGCCGGGCAGGTGGCCGACGAGGTCGCGCGACAGCCGCACGAGCCGGTCGGTGATGCCGCCGACGTTCATCAGGTTGGCGGTCAGCAGGAAGAACGGCACCGCGAGCAGGATGAACGAGTTGTACGACTTGAAGGTCTCGTTGAAGAGGATCATCGGCGACAGGCGCGGCTCGTAGAGCATCACCGGCAGGCACGCCAGGCCGAGCGCGAACGCGATCGGCACGCGCACCGCCATCAGGAAGAAGAAGGCGCCGAACAGGATCAGCGCCGCCATCGAGGGCGTGAGCGCGCCGCCGCCGCTCATGAGACCGCCTTGTCGGTGGCGGCGATGAGGCGCAGGTTGGCGAGGAAGCGCTCGCCGAGGAACACGACCCACGTGAATCCGGCGAGCGGCCAGGATATGAAGATCCACGTCATCGGCAGCTCGGCAAGCTCGGAGGTCTGGTCCCAGCCGAACTGGACGAAGCGGATGCCGTACCAGATGAAGACGAGTGCCATCACCAGCACGAACACGTCGGCGACGACGCGCAGCAGCGCATTGGCGCGCGGCGGCAGCTCAGGCCAGAGATCGACGTCGAAGTGGGCGCCATCGCGGATGCCGACCATCGCGCCGATCATGATCATCCAGATGAAGAGGAAGCGCGCCATCTCCTCGGTCCAGATCCAGCTCGGGACCCAGGGCGTGTGTCGCGACAGGATCTGGAGCGCGACCGGAACGACCAGGATGGCCACCGTCACGACCAGCAGCGCGTTGAGCAACCGGTAGTAGCCGTCGATGAGCTTGCGCATGGTCTCCCCCAGCGTCGCCCCGGCGCCATGGACCGCTCGCCGGGCAAAAAAATTCCGGCGGAGGATGCGCCTCCGCCGGAATCGTGTCGACTCTTACATGCCGTTGATCTTGGCGTAGATCGCCTCGGCGCCGATCTCCTTGGCGTACTCGGACATCACCGGGTCGACGGCCTTCTTCATGGCGTCCCGATCGGTGAACGGGATGCGCTTCAGCCGCCCCGCCTTTTCCATCGCGTCGAGCTTGGCGGTGTCCTCGCTCGATTCGATCTGGCGGCCGTAGGTGCCTGCCTCCTTGCCGGCCTTGAGAATCGCGGCCTGCAGGTCGGGCGGCAGCTTCTTGTAGGTCTTGCCCGAGAAGGCGATCGGCCGGATCGTGATCGCGTGCTGTGTCATCAGCAGGTTCGGGCCGACTTCGTAGAACTTCATCGTCTCGACGCCCGCGGCCTCGTTCTCGCCGGCGTTGATGACGCCGTTCTGGATCGCGTTGTAGATCTCGTTGTAGGCGATCACCGTCGGTGCCATGCCGGTGGTCGCGAAGGTCTTGCTCCAGATCGGCGCGCCCTGCACCCGCACCTTCAGGCCTTTCAGCTCGGCCATGTTGCGCGCGACCTTGTTGCTGAAGATGTTGCGCGTGCCGCCGCCGGCGTAGCCGATCAGCATCACATCGGCCTTGGCAGCGACTTCGTCGGCGACGGGCTTCAACGTGTCGGCGTCGAGGACCTTGTTCCAGTGCGCGAGATCGCGGAACAGGAAAGGCGCGTCGATGAACGGCGCGGCCTTGGCGAACGTCGACATGTGAGCGGGCGAGACGATCGCGTAGTCGACCGAGACACCCTGGTTCATGTAGGCGAAGTAGTCCTTCTCGAGGCCGAGCTCGCTATTGCGGTGCAGCACGAAGTTGATCGGCTTGCCGTAGTACTTCTTGACCAGCTCCTCGAACTTGAGCAGCGACCGGTTGAACGCGTGGTCGTCGTTGAACTGGACGGCGCCGTGCAGGGTCACGGGGGCCTGGGCCAGCACGGCCACAGGAAGCGCGAGCCCGATCGCCGTCAGGCCGCGCCGCAGGGTGCGAATGAAAACCGACATGGTGTCTCCTCGGAAATCCCGATTCGAGCGGATCGGGTCGCTTGCCCGACGATCTTTCTGTCTCGACCGGGGCGTGTCAACGCGGGCTTGCACTGGGTCATCCGGACAACCTGCCCGGCGACGTTAAGCTCGCGGCTCCGGGAATCACAACGAGAAGAGCCATGGCCGCGATCAAGTCGCGCATCGACACGCGCTCGGAGGAGTTCAAGGCGAACTCGGCCTCACTGCAGCGCCAGGTCGACGATCTGCGCGCTCGCGCCGGCGAGGTCGCGCTCGGCGGCGACGCCAAGTCGCGCGAGCGGCACGTCGCACGCGGCAAGCTGCTGCCGCGCGAGCGCGTCGACGGCTTGCTCGACGCCGGCGCGCCGTTCCTCGAGATCGGCCAGCTCGCCGCCCTGGGCATGTACGACAGCGAGGCGCCTGCCGCCGGAATGATCGCCGGCATCGGCCGCGTCCACGGCCAGGAATGCATGATCGTCGCGAACGACGCGACGGTGAAGGGCGGCACCTACTACCCGATGACGGTGAAGAAGCACCTGCGCGCGCAAGAGATCGCGCTGCAGAACCGCCTGCCGTGCCTCTACCTCGTCGACTCCGGCGGCGCGTTTCTGCCGCGTCAGGACGAGGTCTTCCCCGATCGCGAGCACTTCGGCCGGATCTTCTTCAACCAGGCCAACATGAGCGCGCAGGGCATCGCCCAGATCGCCGTCGTCATGGGCTCGTGCACGGCGGGCGGCGCCTATGTGCCGGCGATGAGCGACGAGACCATCATCGTCAAGAACCAGGGCACGATCTTCCTCGGCGGGCCGCCGCTGGTGAAGGCGGCGATCGGCGAGGTCGTCACGGTGGAAGAGCTCGGCGGCGGCGACGTGCACACGCGCCTTTCCGGCGTCGCCGACCACCTCGCCGACGACGATCGCCATGCGCTGGCGATCGCGCGCCGCATCGTCGCCAGCCTCAATCGAAGCAAGCCCGCGACGGTGACGCACGAGGCGAGCGAGGAGCCGCTCTACGACCCGAAGGAGATCTTCGGCGTCATCCCGCAGGACACGCGAAAGCCCTATGACGTCCGCGAGGTGATTGCGCGCATCGTCGACGGCTCGCGCCTCGACGAGTTCAAGGCGCGCTACGGCTCGACGCTGGTCACCGGCTTCGCGCGCCTGTACGGCATGCCGGTCGGCATCATCGCCAACAACGGCATCCTGTTCAGCGAGTCGGCGCAGAAGGGCGCCCACTTCATCGAGCTCTGCTGCGAGCGGCGCGTGCCGCTCCTGTTCCTGCAGAACATCACCGGCTTCATGGTCGGCAAGAAGGTCGAGAACGCCGGCATCGCCCGCGACGGCGCGAAGATGGTGACGGCGGTGGCGACCGCGCAGGTGCCCAAGCTCACCGTCCTCATCGGCGGCTCGTTCGGCGCCGGCAACTACGGCATGTGCGGGCGCGCGTACTCGCCGCGGTTCCTCTGGATGTGGCCGAACGCGCGCATCAGCGTCATGGGTGGCGAGCAGGCGTCGGCAGTGCTCGCGACGGTCAAGCGCGACGGCATCGAGTCGCGCGGCGGGGCGTGGTCGGCCGAGGAGGAGCGCGCGTTCAAGGCGCCGCTGCTCGAGCAGTACGAGCACCAGGGGCATCCTTATTACGCGAGTGCTCGCCTGTGGGACGACGGCGTCATCGACCCTTCTGAGACGCGCCGAGTCCTCGGTTTGTCGCTGGCGACGACGCTGAATGCGCCGATTCCGGCGACGAAGTTCGGCGTGTTCAGGATGTGATCTTGGAGTCGTGTCGCAATGCTTCTCTGGACACGCGGGCTCGGGCCGGCGAGCGGGGTGTTCCGCTCCGTGTCCCCCGGCCAGAGGCTGAAGCCTCTGGCCTCCTCCTGATACTTGCGCGGAACACCCCGCCCACCGGCCCGAGCCCGGACAGCGGCACGCGTATCGGCGCTGCGAGCGAGGCGCTTCGGTCTCGGCGTGGGGGTGCCCTGCTCCGCGCAAGTATTAGGAGGAGGCGAGCGCCAAGCTTGCTTGGTGCTCGTCGGGGGACATGGAGCGGAGCAGGGCGCCCCCGCGCCGAGACTGCGTGAGCCACGAACAGAAACGAGACGAGCACATGTTCACCAAGATCCTGATCGCCAACCGCGGCGAGATCGCGTGCCGCGTCATCAAGACCGCGCGGCGCATGGGCATCGCGACCGTCGCCGTCTACTCCGACGCCGACGCGAACGCGCGCCACGTCCGTCTCGCCGACGAGGCGGTGCATATCGGCCCTGCGCCGGCGCGCGAGTCGTACCTCGTCGGTCCGAGGATCGTCGCCGCCGCCAAGGCGACGGGCGCGCAGGCGATCCATCCCGGCTACGGCTTCCTCTCCGAGAACGACGCTTTCGCCGAGCAATGCGCTGCCGAGGGAATCGTCTTCATCGGTCCGCCCGCGGCAGCGATTCGCGCCATGGGCTCGAAGTCGGCGGCCAAGACGCTGATGGCGAAGGCCGGCGTGCCGCTCACGCCCGGCTATCACGGCGACGACCAGGATCCGGCGCTGCTTGCGCGCGAGGCCGGCAAGATCGGCTTCCCGGTGCTGATCAAGGCGAGCGCGGGCGGCGGCGGCAAGGGCATGCGCCGGGTCGACAAGGACGAGGACTTCGCCGCAGCGCTCGCCTCGTGCATGCGCGAGGCGAAGAGCGCGTTTGGCGACGACCGCGTCCTCGTCGAGCAGTACGTGCTGAAGCCGCGCCACATCGAAATCCAGGTCTTCGCCGACCGCCTCGGGAATTGCGTCTACCTGTTCGAGCGCGACTGCTCGGTGCAGCGACGCCACCAGAAGGTGCTCGAGGAAGCGCCCGCGCCCGGCATGACCGCCGAGCGCCGCGCCGCGATGGGCCGGGCCGCCGTCGAGGCCGCGAACGCGGTCGGCTACGTCGGCGCAGGCACGGTCGAGTTCATCGCCCATCCCGACGGCCGCTTCTATTTCATGGAGATGAACACGCGCCTTCAGGTCGAGCATCCGGTGACCGAGATGATCACGGGGCTCGACTTGGTCGAGTGGCAACTGCGCGTCGCCTTCGGCGAGGCGCTGCCGCGAACCCAGGACCAACTCGCCATCTCGGGCCATGCGATAGAGGCGCGCATCTACGCGGAGGACCCCGACAAGGGTTTCCTGCCGTCGACGGGACGCCTGGTCCATCTCGCGCCGCCGGCGCAGAGCGATTCGGTTCGCGTCGACACCGGCGTCGAGGAAGGCGACGCGATCACATCGTTCTACGACCCGATGATCGCCAAGCTGATCGTCCACGGCGCCGATCGCGCCAGCGCGCTGGCGCGCATGAAGGGCGCGCTCGCGCAGTACCGGATCGTCGGCGTCGCCAACAACGTCGAGTTCCTCGGCCGCCTGGTCGGGAGCGACTCCTTCATGCGCGCCGATCTCGACACGGCGCTGATCGAACGCGAGCAGGCAGCGCTGTTCCCGGCGCCAGGGCAGCCGCCCGAGGACGCCTGGCTGCTCGCCGCACTCGCCGAGGTCGAGCGCGATGCGGAAGCGGCGCGCCGTGCTGCTGATCGCGCCGTCGATCCGGGTTCGCCGTGGCGCGCGCTCGACGGCTGGCGGCTGAACGGCAGCGCGCTGCGGCGGCTGGGCTTTCGCCACGGCGAGACGATGCGCGAAGTCGACGTCGGCGCGCTGCCGCGCGGCGCCTGGCAGGTGACGCTCGACGGCGCGACGATCACCGCGACGGCAGCCCTCGGCCGCGACGGCACTCTCACCGCCGCGCTCGGCCCGCGCCGGCTGACCTCGACCGTCGTTGCGAGCGGCGACAGGCGCCACGTCTTCGTCGCCGGCCGCAACCACGTGCTGAGCCACGTCGACTTGCTCGGTGTCGCCGGCGCCGAGCACGACGAGGAGGGCGCCGGGCTGCTCGCGCCGATGCCGGGCAAGGTCATCGCCTTGCTCGCCAAGCCCGGCGCGGCGGTCGACAAGGGCGCGCCGCTCCTCGTCCTTGAGGCGATGAAGATGGAGCACACGATCAGCGCGCCGCGCGCCGGCATCGTCAAGGGCTTTCGCTATGCCGCCGGCGACCAGGTCGCCGAGGGCGCGGAGCTGGTCGAGTTCGAGTGAAGCCTTCGGGCCGCGCCGGCTCGCGCCGTGACGGCCCGCGTCACCTCAGCTGCGCGGCTCTTCCCAGTCGAATCGCCAGATCGCGATCGCCGCGAACAGCGCACTGAAGGCGAGCAGCATCGCGATCGGCGCGATCGCGGCGTCGAAGCCGAGGCCGCGCCAGGTCATGGCGTCCAGGCCGTCGACCGCCCAGCGCGTCGGCACGACCAGCGACGCGGTCTGCAGCCACGGCGGGAAGACGAACGACGGCACCCAGGCGCCGCCGAGCATCACCATCACCAACGTTGCGAAGATCGCCAGGCCGCGGGTCGCCTCGGGCGTCTTGCCGATGGCGGCGATGAGCAGGCCGAAGCTGGAGGTGAGAAGCGCGAAGGCGATCGCGATGCCGACGAAGCCGGCGACGCTGCCGTCGATGCGCACGTGGAAGATGCCAATCGCGGCAGCGTAGATGATCGCCAGCAGGACGAGCGCGGTGATCGCGCCGCTGACGATGTGGCTGCCGAGGAGAAGGCTGCGCGAGAGCGGCGCCGCGCGCAGCCGCTTCCACAGGCCGAGCCGGCGCGCCAGCAGCACGCCGACGCCGACCTCGATGCCCATGAAGAGGATGAACTGCACGCCCATGCCGGCGAACGAGTGGGCGTAGCCGTTGTACGGGCGGTCGGTGCGAGCGGTCGACTCGACCGCTTCGGTCGTGAACGGCAGGCTGAACGCTGACGGGCGCGCCATGCCGCCTGCGCCGCTCTCGCTCTTCCCGCCGTCTGCGCCCTGAGCGCCGCTCGTGCCGCTACCTAGGCTGTCGCCGAGCGCCTTCATCACGTGTTGCGAGAGCAGGCCGCGCACCAGCGTCAACGCGGTCGCCTGCGACGGGTCGTAGTGGACGGCGACGACCGGCTTGGCGCCGCCGCCGACGAGCGCCTGGCGCGCCTGCTCGCCGAATCCCGGCGGCAGGACGATGGCGGCGCGCACCTTGCCTTCGCGCGCCAGTGCGACGCCGGTGGCTTCGTCGCCTTCCTTGACGTCGAACGCGGCATCGCCCTTCACGGCGGCCGCGACCGCCTTCGAGAGCGCGCTCGCATCGCGGTCGGCGAACGCGATCGGGATGCGCGTCGGCTTGTCCATGCCCGAGCCGAAGATGGCGCCGAAGAACGCGGCGATGACGATCGGCGCGAGGATCGACATGACGAGCGCGCGCCGGTTCGAGAAGTAGAGGACAAGGTCTTTCCTGACCAGGGCGCGGAAGGCGGTGCTTGAACTCATGATCAATCCCTCAGTTGGCGGCCGGTGAGCGAGAGGAAGACGTCCTCGAGGTCGGCGCGGCCCGACGAGATGCGGTGCACGCCGTGGCCGTGTGCCGTGAGCCAGGTCAGGAGCTGGGGCGCGGCGCGGCCGAGCTCGGCGACGCCGACGTGCAGGCGGGTTCCGTCCTGCGTCGGTCGCGTCACACTGGTCGCCGTGGCGAGCGCGGTGAGATCCACTGTGCCATCGACCTCGAGCTCGAGCGTCTCGACCGCCGGCAGTCGCTTGTACAGGCCGGCGAGCGTGTCGCTGGCGACGACGCGGCCGTGGTCCATGATGACGACACGGTCGCACAACCGCTCGGCCTCTTCCATGTAGTGCGTCGTGTAGAGCAGCGCCTTGCCGCGGTCGCGCAACGTCTCCAGGTTGTCGAAGATCGCGTTGCGGCTTTGCGGATCGACGCCGACGGTCGGCTCGTCGAGGATCAGCACGTCGGGATCGTGGACGAGCGCGGCGGCGATGTTGAGGCGCCGCTTCATGCCGCCGCTGAACGACTGCGGCTTGTCGCGGGCGCGGTCGGCCAGGCCGACGAGGTCGAGCGCGGCGTCGACGCGCTGGCGGAGCAGCGCGCCGGCGAGCCCGTAGAGGGCGCCGAACAGTTCCAAGTTGGCCGCCGCGCCGAGGTTCTCGTAGATCGACAGCTCCTGCGGCACGACGCCGATGCGGCGCTTGGCCGCGTGCGCGTTCTCGTCGAGGGCCAGGCGTGACGCGCCGGTGGCGATGAAGACCTCGCCGCGGTCGGCCGCGACCAAGCCGCAGAGCATCGCGACAGTGGTCGACTTGCCGGCGCCGTTCGGCCCGAGCAGACCGACGATCTCGCCGGCGCCGACGTCGAGCGACAGGTCGGCGACGACGGCACGGTCGCCGTACGACTTGAAGAGACATCTGGCTTCGAGCATGGATCCTCCGGGTGAAGCGAGCGCGACTCTAGCGAGCGCGCCCGAAGCCGACCGGACGAAGCGACCAATCGACGCCAGGCGTCGTCAACGGGCATTCCGGGGCGCGAGCGGGCGGAGGCCCGGTGGGCCGGAGCTCTTGCAAAGCCGATCCGGCCGCCCCAGTTGAGCGGCTGGGCCCCGCCGTTCGGCGGATCCGCTGCGGAAGGCGGCGGCGTACCTTGCGGCCACTTCCTGCCGAGACTGTCCTGATGAGCACTGCCAATTCCACCCCGACCGACGCGCTGCGCGCCCATTCCGACCGGATCGCCGAGATCGTCGACAAGCTCGGCGCCGGCACCATCGCCGTCCTCAGCCGGCGCGGCGCGATCGCCTCGGGCTGCGTCTGGCGACGCGGGCTCGTCGTGACAGCCGCCCACGTCTTTCGCCGCACGCCGGCGGCGCTGACGCTGGTCGATGGCGCCGGCGCGAGCCACGCCGCGACGCTGGTCGGCATCGACTCGTCGACCGACCTGGCCTTGTTCCGCCTTGCCGACGAGGACGCCGTGACGCCCTTGGCGTTGACGGAGCCGGCGCCGGTGCGGGCCGGCCACTTCGCGATCGCCGTCGGCCGCAGCGGCGAAGGCGACACCGTCGCCAGCGCCGGCCTCGTCAATCGCGTCGGCGGGCCGTGGCAAACTTGGCTCGGCGGCTCGATCGAGCGCCTCATTCGCCTCGATGGCGGCGTCTACGACGGTCTCTCCGGTGCACCGGTCGCCGATTCAGACGGCGCCGTGATCGGCGTCGCCACTGCGGCGCTTTCGCGCAGCTACGGCATCGTCGTGCCGGCGTCGACGGTGACGCGCGTCGTCGATGCCTTGCTCGCGCACGGTCGTGTTGCCCGGCCTTGGCTCGGCATCGGCGCGCAGACGGTTCCGCTGCCCGAGACCGGCGGGGCGGCGGCCGGCGAGAAGAGCGGCCTGCTCGTCACGTCGCTGGCGGCCGGCGGGCCGGCGGAGCGCGCCGGCCTCCTGATCGGCGACATCATCGTTCGCGCCGCCGAGGGCGCGGCCGCCGACCTGCGCGACCTGCGCCAGGCGCTGGCCGCCCACGTCGGTCAGACGGTTCCGCTCGCCGTCCTGCGCGGCGGTGCGCCGCTCCAGCTGCAGGCGAGCGTCGGCGAGTGGCCGGGCGAACGGCGCTGCCATTGAGGAGGGCGCGGCCATGATCCGATTCGCTCTCGCGTCACCGTCTTCGCTCATTCGTGCGGGCCTCGCCGCCGGCCTCGGTGCGCAAGCCGATTGCGCGGTCGTGCTGAGCGCGGCGACACTTGCCGAGCTGGTCGAGGCCGACTACGGCGGCGCCGAGATCGTCGTCGTCGACGCCGGCGCCGAGGCCGAGAACGAGCTCGATCCGGTCGCGCCGGCCGGCCCGCGCTTCGTCCTCCTCGCCGTCGCCGACGACGAGCGCGTCGGCGAGTGGCTGATCGACGGCTGCTCGGTGCTGCCGCGCGGCGCCGCGCCGGACCAGGTCGCTGGCGCGGCCCGGGCCGCGCTCGCCGGCCTGGTCGCGACGACGCCTTCCTATGCCGCCGAGGCCCTGCGGTTCGAGCGCGTCGGCGAGCGGCGCAGCCCGGTGCCCGGCTTCGAGTCGCTGACGCCGCGCGAGCGCCAGGTGCTGGCGGCGATGAGCCACGGCCTGGGCAACCGCGAGATCGGCGGCGCGCTGGGCATCTCGGCGCACACCGCCAAGTTCCACGTCGCCCAGATCATCGCCAAGTTGCAGGCGCAGTCGCGCGCGCACGCGGTCGCGAAGGCGCTGCGGGCCGGCTTCGCCGACGCCTGACGAGGCCGCCGCGCCCTTCCGTCGCGCCGGCACGACCGGCACTGGCGCGGAGCGCGCGCCGCCGCAGAGAATGACGCCCTGACGCATCGCCGTCGCAAAGGGTGTTTCGTGACCACACAGCAGATTGCCGCGCAGATCAGCGCCTACGTGTCGACCGCGCTCTCGTCGCCTGCGGAGCTTCTCGCCATCTTCTCCGTCATCGTCGCCGGCGTCCTGCAGATCAGCAGCTCGTTCGTCAAGACGATGGTGCCCCTGCGCTGGCTCGCGGTCCTAAGCAACCTGGGCTTCCTCATTTACGGCGTGATGCACCCGCTTCTCTTCATGGCGCTGATGCACGGCGTTCTCCTGCCCATCAATGTCGTCCGGCTGATGGAGATGACGCGGCTGACGCGGCGCGTCCACGCCGCGACGCACAACCCCGACCGCTCGGGCATCTGGCTGCGCCCGTACATGAAGTCGAGCAAGAGGAAAGCCGGCGACGTGCTCTTTCGCAAGGGCGACGAGGCCGAGCACCTCTACATCCTGGTAGAGGGACGGGTCGACTTCCCCGAGGTCAACAGCAGCATCAAGCCGGGCGAGATCTTCGGCGAGATCGCGTTCTTCTCACCGGAGAGAAAGCGCACGCTCAGCGCCGTGTGCGGAACGGACTGCGTGCTGCTCAGCATCGACCAGAGCACCGTGCGCCAGCTCTATTTCCAGAACCCGGGCTTCGGATTCGAGATCGTTGGCTTGATCGCGGGGCGGCTGTCTGCCGACATCGCGCGCCTGCGCGCGCAGCTGGTGGAGAACCCGATGGCGTGAGGCTGCGGCGCAGCGGCCGCGTTGCGGTCAGGCGTCTTCGTCTTCGCCGTCGTCTTCGCTGTCGTCGGCGAGGGATTCGATCGAGTCGTCGTTGCCGGTGATCGACTCGGCCGAGTCGAGCGCGTCCTTCGAGCGGGCGATGCGGTCGGGTGCGATGTCGGCGCCGTCGCGCGCGCCTTCCGGAACCGCTTCGGCGCGTTCGCCGGTGCCCTCGGCGTCGCTATCGCTGTCGGCGGCGATAGGCAGCGCGCCGCCCGCTGCCTGGCCTTCCTCGGGCACGGTCTTCATTCGCCGCGCGCCGTGCACGTCGCTGCCGCTGTCGGAGCTGTCGCTCGGGCCGAGCGTCTCGGCGTCGCGGCCGGGGGCCTGCTGGGGCGCGCGATTGCCGCCGAGGATGCTGCTGTGGGACATGAATTCGCTCCGAAGGGTTGAAGCCGGAGTCGGGCAAGCGCCATGCCGCTCGCGCGACGACCTCAGACGCGTTCGACGATCACCGCGATGCCCTGGCCGACGCCGATGCACATCGTGCAAAGAGCATAGCGGCCGCCGGTCCTGTGGAGCTGATTGACCGCGGTCGTGACAAGGCGAGCGCCGCTCGCGCCGAGCGGATGTCCCAGCGCGATCGCGCCGCCGTTCGGGTTGACGCGCGCGTCGTCGTCGGCGAGGCCCAGGTCGCGCAGGACGGCGAGGCCCTGGGCGGCGAACGCCTCGTTGAGCTCGATCACGTCGATCTGCGTCAGCGCCAAGCCGGCCAGCTCCAGCACTTTCTTCGTCGCGGGCGCCGGCCCGATGCCCATGATGCGCGGCGCGACGCCGGCGGTCGCCATGGCGACGACGCGCGCCCGCGCGACGAGGCCGTGCCGCGCTGCGGCGCGTTCGCTCGCCAGGACCAGCGCGCAGGCGCCGTCGTTGACGCCCGAGGCATTGCCGGCCGTGACCGTGCCGTCGGGGCGGACGACGCCCTTCAGCTTGGCCAGCGCCTCGAGGCTGGTATCGCGCGGATGCTCGTCCTTCGAAACGATGATTGGATCGCCCTTCTTCTGCGCGATCGTCACCGGGACGATCTCGTTCTCGAAGAAGCCGGCCTTCTGCGCCGCCACGGCCTTCTGCTGCGAGGCCAGCGCCATCCGGTCCTGCGCCTTGCGCTCGATCTTGAACTCCGTGGCGACGTTCTCCGCCGTTTCGGGCATCGAGTCGACGCCGTACAGCTCCTTCATGCGCTTGTTGACGAAGCGCCAGCCGATGGTCGTGTCGTAGACGGCGTTGGCGCGCGCGAACGCGCTCTCGGCCTTTGGCATCACGAACGGCGCCCGGCTCATGCTCTCGACGCCGCCGGCGATCATCAGCTCGGCCTCGCCGGCGCGGATCGCGCGCGCGGCGGTGCCGACCGCGTCCATGCCCGAGCCGCACAGGCGATTGATCGTCGCGCCCGGAACGCCCTGCGGCAAGCCGGCGAGCAGCGCCGCCATGCGAGCGACGTTGCGGTTGTCCTCGCCCGCCTGGTTGGCGCAGCCGTAGAGCACGTCGCTCACGGCGGCCCAATCGACCTTGGCGTTTCGCTCCATCAGCGCCTTGATCGGGATTGCGCCGAGATCGTCGGCACGCACCGACGACAGCGCGCCGCCGTAGCGGCCGATTGGCGTGCGCACCGCGTCGCAGATGAAGGCCTGGATCGAACTCATGATCTCGCTCCTCAGGCGCGCGCGAGCGGCGCGCCCGTTCGGGACTGCAATTCGTCGAAGCTGATGCCCTCGACGGTCTCGACGACGACCAGCCCGCGCGGCGTCACGTCGATCACCGCGAGGTCGGTGTAGATGCGGGCGACGCAACCGATGCCGGTGAGCGGATAGCTGCAGCGCTCGACGATCTTCACTTCGCCGGTCTTGGTCGTGTGCTCCATCATCACGTAGGTCTTCTTGGCGCCGATGGCGAGGTCCATCGCGCCTCCGACTGCGGGGATCGCATCAGCCGCGCCGGTGTGCCAGTTGGCGAGGTCGCCATTGGCGGCGACCTGGAACGCGCCGAGGACGCAGACGTCGAGATGGCCGCCGCGCATCATCGCGAAGCTGTCGGCGTGGTGGAAGAACGAGCCGCCGGGAAGCAGCGTCACCGGCTGCTTACCGGCGTTGATGAGGTCGAAGTCCTCGCCGCCTTCGCGCGGCGCCGGGCCCATGCCGATCACGCCGTTCTCGCTGTGCAGGACGACCTCGCGCCCGCTCGGCAGGTGGTTGGCGACCAGCGTCGGCAAGCCGATGCCGAGGTTGACGACGGCGCCATCAGGGATGTCGCGCGCGACCCGCTGCGCCATCTCGCTGCGGCTCCACTTCGCTTCGCTTTTCACTGCGCTGCTCATGCCTGCTGTTTGAAGCCACCCGCGCTCGTCGCGACGCGGTCGATCAGCACGATACGCTGGACGAAGATGCCCGGCGTGACGACCGCTTCGGGGTCGAGGCTGCCGAGTGGGACGATCTCGTGCACGGTGGCGATCGTGGTCTTCGCCGCCATCGCCATCACCGGCCCGAAGTTGCGCGCCGTCATGCGGTAGGTGAGGTTGCCCCAGCGGTCGCCACGCTCGGCCTTGATGAAGGCGTAGTCGGCGTGGATCGGCGCTTCGAGCACGTACATGCGGCCGTCGATCGCGCGCGTCTCCTTGCCTTTCGCGAGCTCGGTGCCGAAGCCGGTCGGCGTGAAGAAGCCGCCGATGCCGGCGCCGGCGGCGCGGATCCGCTCGGCGAGATTGCCTTGCGGCACGAGCTCAAGTTCGATCTCGCCGGCGCGGTAGAGGCGGTCGAAGTGGTGGCTGTCGGCCTGGCGCGGAAACGAACAGATAATCTTGCACACCCGCCGCGCCGCGATCAGCGCCGCCAGCCCGGTGTCGCCGTTGCCGGCGTTGTTGTTGACGATCGTCAGGTTCTTCGCGCCCTGCTCGAGGAGCGCGCCGACGAGCTCGTTGGGCAGGCCGGCGGTGCCGAAGCCGCCGATCATCACCGTCGCGCCGTCGGCGACGTCGGCCACCGCGTCGGCCAGCGACGCGACCTGTTTCTCGATCATCGCCTGGCGTCGGCGCGCGTCTTCGCCGTGCGCGCCACACCGTCGATCGCCAGCGCGTAGCCGGCGACACCGAAGCCGACGACGATGCCGGCGCAGGCCGGCGACAGGTACGAGTGGTGGCGGAACGGCTCGCGCGCGTGCACGTTGGAAAGGTGCACTTCGATAACCGGGATGGCGATCGCCTTGATCGCGTCGCCGAGCGCCACGGAGGTATGCGTGTAGGCACCTGCGTTGAGCACAACCCCGAGCGTCTCGCCCGCGGGGCTGCGGCCGGCCTCGTGTAGCCAATCGATCAGCGCGCCTTCATGGTTGCTCTGGCGGAAGTCGACGTCGGCGCCGTGCGCCTTGGCGGCCTGCCGGCACGCCGCCTCGACATCGGCGAGGGTCGCGCTGCCGTATACCGCCGGCTCGCGGGTGCCGAGCAAGTTCAGGTTCGGTCCGTTGAGGACCCAGATCTTCGGCATGGTCGTCTTCCTGCGTCGCCCGATGCGACGCGGCCGACATTGTCCCGCCGAACCCGGATCGACGGGCCGGCAGCCGGGCGCTCGCCCTGCCGCCGGCACTCGTTCAGCGCGGGCTGCCGCGACGTACCAGGTTGACGATCGCCAGCAGGATGATCGCGCCGAGAAGCGAGACCCCGAGGCCGGCGATGCTGAAGTCGTTCGAGTTGATGGTGCCGGTGCCGAACATCGGTGCCAGGAACCAGCCGCCGAGAAGGGCGCCGACGATGCCGACGACGACGTTCAGGATGACCCCCTGCTGCCCGTCCGTTCTCATGATCATGCTCGCGACCCAACCGATGAGGCCGCCCACGACAAGCCAAATGATGAAGTTCATGCTGTTCCCCTGTCCAAGCCGTTTGAAGACGACCCGCCCATCCCATGGGACATGGCATGTGCTGGCCGGCGCTGACGCTTCGCACCACCGGCCAGAGCCGGTGCTGGAAACGTAGCTAGCCTATTCTCAGGCTCGCACCGCTCCCATGAGTCAGGACCCTTATGCCGCGTCAGCGGCTTCCTACAGGGGCGGTTTCTTACCGGGCGTAGAACGGAAAACGAGCGCTTGCCGCTCGTCCATTCAGCTGGCCAGGACGAGGGCGCCCTGGTAGAGGCCCAGCAGCATGGCGCTGACGCCGAGGTGCGCGGCCAGGTGCCGGCCGCCCTGGCCGACGCCGAAGCCCAGGCGCACGCCGATGCATCCCCATACCGCGACCACGAGCACCGCGCCAGCGTCGTGCGCCTGCAGGGCGTGGCCGCTGAACTTGGCCAGGCCGATGACGGCGACCCAGAGGCCGACGGCCATCACGGTCGCCGCCGTGACTTCGTTGAAGGAGGGTCTGCGCAGTTCGATGCCGAAGAACGTCATGACGGGCTGGAGAGGTTGATGCAGGTTCGAGGATAGGGACGCGGCCGACGGGGCGAGCCACGATGAAAGGGCTGGTGGCGGGCCAGTTCCGGCGATCGACGCCGGCAGCCCGGGCGGCGACTTCACTGTGGCTTCACCGCAGGGCCTGCCCAGCCACTTCGCCTTCGAATTTTCTTCGCTGCGGCGGCCGATTCTTCCGGTCATGCCGCAGGCCCGCGGCCAAACCCGTCAAAAAGGCACAGCCATGGCAATCCGGCGCTTTCCTCTCCTCGGCAAGTCGGCGGCGCTCGCCGGCGTCGTCATTGCCTTGAACCTCGCCCTGCAGACCGTCGGCGGCATCGTCGCCGAGCGCGAGGGCCGCCTGCGCGAGGCCGAGCGCAGCGTCGCTGCCAGCCTAGCATCGGCGCAGACGCTCGTCGGCCCGGTGATCGAGCGCGACTGCAGCGAGGCGTGGGAAGCGACCCAGGGCGAGGGCAAGGACAGGAAGACCGTCACCGAGCGGCGCCACTTCAAGCTGAGCGCGACGCCGGCGACGCTCGACGTGAAGGGAGACGTCGCCATCGAGCCGCGCTATCGCGGCATCTTCAAGGTCAACGGCTATGTGCTGAAGGCGCGCCTGGTCGCGGCCTGGAGCGACGGCGCGACGCTGGTCCCCGAGGCGCAGCACCTCGGCTCGCGTCTGCATTGCGACGCGCCGGTGATGTTCGTCGCGCTCGGCGACTCGCGCGGCGTGCGCAGCGCGGCGATGCAGATCGACGGCGCAGTCGTGCCCGTGCTCGCCGGCACGCAGCACGCGTCGCATCCGCGCGGCTTCCACGCCGACGTTGCCGAGTCGTTCGCCGGCGCGCGCCGGCCGTTGCGCGCCGAGATCGGCGTCGAGCTGGTCGGCACCGGCGAGCTCGCGTTCGCGCCGGTCGGCGACAGCACTCGCGTCACCCTCGCGTCCGACTGGCCGCATCCGTCGTTCGCCGGCCGCTTCCTGCCGATCGAGCGCCAGGTCGGCGAGACCGGTTTCACCGCCCGCTGGCAGCTCAACGCGCTGGCGACGACCGCGCCGCAGACGGCCGCCATCGGCGCGCCGGCGTGCCGTCTCCGCGACAGCGGCGTCGACGAGGTGTCGCCGCGCGAGGACGGTCGGCGCACGGCCTGCGTCGAAATCTTCGGCGTCGCCTTCATGGACCCGGTCAGCCCGTACGTGCTCGCCGACCGCGCCACCAAGTACGGGCTCCTCTTCATCGCCCTGACCTTCGTCGGCGTTGGCGCGGTCGAGGTCATGCGGCGCCTGCGCGTCCACCCGATTCAGTACCTGCTCGTCGGCTCGGGAGTCGCCGTCTTCTTCCTCCTGCTGGTGAGCCTGTCCGAGCACGTGCCGTTCGCGATCGCCTACCTGGCGGCGGCCGCGGCCTGCACATCGCTGCTGACCTTCTACGGCTCGTTCGTCCTGCGCAGCAGCCGCGCCGGTGCCCTGTTCGGCGCCGGGGTCGCGGTGCTGTACGGCGCCCTCTACGCGCTGCTGCAACTCGAGCAGACCGCGCTCCTGCTCGGCTCGATCATGCTGTTCGCCGTCCTCGCCGGGATCATGGTAGCGACGCGGCGAATCGACTGGTATGGCCTGTTCGAGCGGATACGCGCCCCGGGCGGCGTGCCGGTCACCGAGACGGCGACGCCGCAGTGAGGCGGGGCGTCAGACGGCGAAGATCTCTTTCAGCGCGTACGGTGCGACGACCTCGAGCTGGTCGTAGCGGCAAGCGTTCGGCGGCTTGTCGGGACGCCAGCGCACGAAGGTCGTCGCGTGACGGAAGCGATCGCCCTGCAGGTGGTCGTACTTGACCTCGCACACGCGCTCCGGGCGAAGCGGCTGCCACGCGAGGTCCTTGCCCGCGCTCCAGCGGCTGGTCGCGCCGGGCATGCGCTGCCCAGCCTCGCCCGCCGGCGCGTTCTTCGCCGCCGCGTCCTGCTCGGCCCATCCGCGCCAGGGGTGGTCGGGGAGAGCGTCGCGGCGCAGCGGCGCGAGCAGGCTCGCGAGCTCGCGCCGCACCGCCATCGTGAAAGACGACGTCACGCCGACGTGATGGAGCACGCCCGCGTCGTCGTACAGGCCGAGCAGGAGCGAGCCGATCGCCTCGGGGCCGCCTTCCTCGCTGCTCTTGTGCCATCGAAAGCCGGCGACGACGCAGTCGGCGGTGCGCTGGTGCTTGATCTTCAGCATCGCCCGCTTGCCCGGCTGGTACGGCGCGCCGAGCGGCTTGGCGATGACGCCGTCCAGGCCGGCGCCTTCGAACTCGCGCAGCCAGGTGGCAGCGACTGCACCGTCGCGTGTCACCGGCGTCAGATAGAGGGGAGGCTTGGCCTCGGCGAGCAGCTTCTCGAGCGCGGCGCGGCGCGCTTCCTGCGGCTGGTCGATCAGGCTCCTGCCGCCTGCAGCCAGAAGGTCGAAGGCGACGAAGGACGCCGGCGTCGCCACCGCCAGCTTGGCGACCCGCGACGCCGCCGGGTGCAGGCGCTGCTGCAGGGCGTCGAAGTCGAGGCCGTCGGCGCCGGCGACGACGATCTCGCCGTCGACGATCGCGCCGTCGGGCAACAGGCCCAGGAGGGCGGCGCGCAGCTCGGGGAAGTAACGGTCGAGCGGGCGCAGGTCGCGGCTCTGGATCGCGATGTTCCCGGCATCGGGACGAAAGACGATGGCGCGAAAGCCGTCCCATTTCGGCTCGTACAGGTAGCCGCCTTCGGTCGGGAGCGAGTCGACCGCCTTGGCGAGCATCGGCTCGATCGGCGCGGGCAGGGCGTCACTCGCTGCCGCGGTCGCCGCCGTCGCGGCCGACGTCTTCGCTGTCGATGCCGACGGCGCAGAAGGTTGTCGGGTCGCCATGTACTCGCTTTCGCTGGCGCTTCAGTCGCGGCTCGTCGCGGTCGATTCGCGACGCCGGCGATTCTCCGGCGTCGCGACGACAGGGCAACGGCCATGCCATCATCGCCCGCGCCATGGCCCCGATCCCGATCGAGATCGATCCCTCCGCGCGCCGCAGCGCGACCAGCTGGGTCGGTCGCGGCCTGCTCCTGATCGCCACCGTCTTCCTGCTCGAGCACGCGCGACCGCTGCTGCTGCCGGTGGCGATCGCCATCGTCTTCACCTTTGTCCTCGCCGCACCGGTGCGGGCGCTGAAGCGCGCCGGCATCCACGAGTACATCGGCTCGGGGCTCGTCATCGCCGCCGTGCTCGGCGTCGCCGTCCTGCTGCTGATGCTGGTGGCCGCGCCGGCGGCGGCCTGGTGGGCGCGCGCGCCGCTGATCGTTCACGACCTCGTCGAAGCGCTGCAGGGCTGGCGCGACGCGCTCTTTCCGTACGCGCCGCCTGCGTCGCTGGCACGCGCGCCGAGCGCGGCGCCGGTCGATCCGCTCGGCGAGCGGCTGGCCAGCGAGGGCTGGACCTTCACCCGCCTCGCCATCGGCCAGACGATCTCGTTCGCGCTCTCGGCCGCGGCGACGGTCATCCTGCTCTACTTCCTGCTTGCCTCGGAGCGCTGGCTGGTGATGCGCACCGTCGCCGTCGTGCGCCGGCCGCGGTCGCGCGCGCTGATCCTCTCCGGCGTGCGCCAGGCGCAGCGCGACATCGGCCTCTTCATCAGCTCGATGAGCCTGATCAACGTGGCCTTGGGCGTCGCCACCGGCCTGGCGCTCTGGGCAATCGACCTGCCCAATCCGGTGCTCTGGGGGACGACGACGGCGGTGCTCGCCTTCATCCCCTACCTCGGGCCGCTGATGATCACCGGGCTGCTCCTGCTCGCCGGCAGCGTCGCCTTCGGCACCGGGGTCGAGATGCTCGGGCCGCCGGCCGCGTTCCTGTTGCTGCACGGCATCGAGGCCAACTTCCTCAGCCCGATTTTCATGGGCCATCGCCTGCGCCTGCGGCCGGTGTTCGTCTTTCTGTCGGTCATGGTCTGGGGCTGGCTCTGGGGCATCGCCGGTGCGTTCCTCGCCGTTCCGCTGCTGCTGGCGCTGCGCGCCTTCTGCAAGCGAACCCGCAACCTTCGCCTGGTCTGCGTCTACTTGGAAGGCGACTAGGGGTTTCAGGGCCCGCCTGCCGGCCGGCGAGCGTCGCGGGGTTGTCACACAGGCTGTCAGGATCGGGGCGATTCGCGGCCGCGTCCTACTTCGGATTGGCATAGCGATTGCCAGAATCGTCCGATGGACGCTACCTCCCGCCCGCTGCGGATTGCCTACGTCACCGAAACCTACCCGCCGGAGCTCAACGGCGTTTCGCTGACCGTGGAGCGAACGGTGCGGTACCTGCGCGGACGGGGCCACAACGTCGAGCTGATTCGTCCGCGCCAGCCCGGCGAGGCTCGCCTCGACGCCGACGACGAGCTGCGCACCACCGGTTGCGCCATTCCGGTGTACCGCGAGCTGCGCTTCGGGCTGTCGCGGGTCGGCCCGCTGCTGCGCCGCTTCGCGCGCACGCGTCCGCAACTGGTTCACCTCGCTACCCCCGGGCCGCTGGCCTGGGCGGCGCTCGCGGCGGCGCGGGCGTTGGCGATCCCGACGACCTCCGAATTTCGCACCAACTTCCACCAGTACAGCCGCTATTACGGGCTGGGCGCTTTCGCGACGCCGGTGCTCGGCCTGCTGCGCCGCTTCCACAACCTCAGCGAGCGCACCTTCGTGCCGACGCGAGCGACGGCGCGCGAGCTCGGCGCCGCCGGCTTCCACAACCTGACGATGGTCGGGCGCGGCGTCGACACCGAGCGCTTCGCGCCGGCGCGCCGCAGCGTTGCCCTGCGCGGCGAGTGGCAGGCCGGATCGGCGCCGGTGCTGCTGATGGTTGGCCGCGTCGCGGCGGAGAAGAACGTCGAGCTCGGCCTGCGCGCGTTCGAGCAGGCCCGACAGAGTCGCCCCGACCTGCGCCTGGTCGTCGTCGGCGACGGTCCGGCGCGATCGCGCCTGCAGTCGGCGCATCCCGAGGCTCGCTTCGTCGGTGTCCGGCGTGGCGCTGACCTGGCCGCGCACTACGCCTCGGCCGACCTGTTCCTGTTCCCGAGCCTGTCCGACACCTTCGGCAACGTCGTCATGGAGGCGCTCGCTTCCGGGCTGCCGGTGGTGTCGTTCGCGGTCGCCGCGGCGGCAGAGCACGTCGCCGACGGGCTGGCCGGGCGCCTCGTCGCGCCCGGCGACGAGGCGGCCTTCGTCGCCGCGGTCGAGTCGCTCGCAGCGCCCGGCAGCTCGCTCGAATCGATGCGCGACGCGGCAGTGGCCGCTGCGCACCGCGCCACCTGGCCCGAAGTGCTCGCGCGCTTCGAGGCCCGTCTGGAAGACACCGTGCATGCACTCGAAACGCCGCAGTCCCGCGTTCCCGTCGTGGCTTGACCAGCAGCCGCTCTGGGTCGAGCGCGAGCTCTGGCTCGCGCGCGAGCGCTCGGTCGCGCTCTGGATGCATCGCGCCGCGGCGCGCGTCTGGGTCGTTCGCTTTCTCGATGCGGTCAGCCGCATCGGCGACGGCTGGCTCTGGTATGCAGTCATCGTCTGCCTGCCGTGGGCTGGTGGCGCGAGCGGTGCGTCCGCCTCGGTGCGGATGATCGCCGTCGGCATCGTCGATCTGGTCGTCTACAAGATCATCAAGCGCTGGATCGCGCGGCCGCGACCTTATTGCACGTGCCCCGGGATCCGCGCCTGCGCTCGTTCGCTCGACGAGTTCAGCTTCCCGAGCGGCCACACCCTGCACTCGGTCGCGTTCAGCCTGATCCTCACGGTCTACTACCCGATGTTCGCGCTGGTCGTCTGGCCGCTCACGGCGCTCATCGCCGTGTCGCGCGTCGTCCTCGGCCTGCACTATCCGAGCGACGTCGTCGTCGGTGCGCTGATCGGCGCCATCACCGCGGCCGTCAGCTTCAATCTGCTCTAGCGCAACTCGTCAGCGCTGCTCGGGCGTCCGGGCAGCGCTAATCGCCTCGCATCGTTGCCGACCAGACCGTGGCGCCGTCCTTCGGCCGGCCGCGGCGCATGAACTCCGCGACCGTCGCCGGCTTCCTGTGCCGCAGCGCCTTCTCGAGAATGCCCTGCCATGAGCGTTTCACCGCGGCGAAGTCGGCGTCGCGCGGATGAAGCTCGAGGCGAAGGAGCCGGTTGTCGCGCTCGGCGATGGCGACGACCGCGTTCCACGCGAGCGAGCTGGTGCGGCGCCAGGCGCTCGACGTGCTGTAGACGACGCTCTGGCTCGTCACCGTGGTCTGATCGGGCAGGTGGATGAGCTGGCGCAGCGTCGCGGTGTACTCGAATGGCCGCTCGATCAGTGCTTCGCGCGTCCCCGTGCCGAGCAGCCACGCCGGGGCGACGAAGCCGGACAGCGGCCAGCCGTTCTTCGCGAACCACTCGATGCCGATGTCGATGCGCGCCAGCGCTTCCTTGCGCGAGAGCGACCAGAACTCGCCCTCGCCGCGCGTGTAGCGGCTGCGCCGCAGGCCGTCGAGCCAGCCGTCGGGTTGGCCGTCGTCCCGATGCGTGCAGCCATGCAACGCAAGCTCGTCGCCGTGGCGCAGGCGATCGCCGAGCCAGGCATCGAAGGAAGCGCTCGCCGGCTCGTCGTGATAGCGCGGCACCGCGAGGACCGTCACGGGCGCGTCGCCCGTGACATCGCGGATCGCGGTCAGCGTACGCACGCAGGCCGAGCGCGTCGACGGCGCCGCGTCGTGCAGGACGATGCAAACCGTTCGCTCGACGCCGGCGCTCATCGCTGCAGTGCCTCGGCCGCGCTGTTGCGTGCGGCGGGCGTCGCGTGCCCATCGCCGAGCAGGCGAAGGTAGTGGCCGAGGAGCCCGGGCAGGACGATGCCCCAGTCGCTCGCTTCGGCCTGCTGCCGGGCGCGGCGCGATCGCTCGCCGCGGTCATCGGCGAAGAGCGAAGCGATCGCGGCCGCGAAGTCGACGCTCGTGCCGCCGGCAACGGCGATGGCGGCGCCGTCCACCGCGAGCTCGCCCAGGCCTTCGGCATCGCGAACGACGGCGGGCGTCCCGCACGCCATCGCTTCCAGCACCGACAGGCCGAAGGTCTCCTGGTCGCCGGCGTGGACGAAGGCGTCGGCGCTCGCGAGGATGGTCGCGAGCTCGCGCGCCGAGGCGACGAAGGGCTGGACGACGACGCGCTCGCCCGCCGGTGGCGGCGCCGGCCCCGCGCCGACAGCGAGCAGCAGGTAGGGTGCGCCGAGGCGGCCGACCGCCTCGGCGAGGACAGCGAGATGCTTCTCGGGCGCGAAGCGGCCGGCGTAGACGAGCACGCAGGCCTCTTCGGGCCAGCCGCGGCGGGCGCGAAAGTCGGCGGCGCGAGCCGCAGGCCGGAACACGCTCGTGTCGACGCCGAGCGGCTGGCAGGCGACGCGCTCGACGCCCCAGTTGCCGAGGTGGGCTGCCATGCTGCGGCTCGGCGCCAGGACGAGATCGAACCCGGCGTAGACGTGGCGCGCGTAACGCTCTGCCCACCGCGCCGCGCTCGCGCCGAAGCGACGGCCGCCGGCGAGCCGCGCCATCGCGACGATGTTCGAGTGGCAGTAGGCGACCGCGGGAATGCCAAGCCGCTGCGCCGCGTCGCGCGCTCCCCAGGCGACGCGGTACGGGTCGCCGGCCTCGATCAGGTCGGGAGCGAGCCCGGCGAGGACACGCGCGATCGCGGCCCGGCGCAGCGGCAGGCGATAGCCGCCGCTGGCCGGCAACACGATCGACGGCAGCGTCGCCGCGCCGGAGTCGCTGCCGGCGATGCGCGGAACCGCGATCGAATGGCGCCAGCGCGGCTGGCCGGCCAGCCAGTCGTGCTTGGTCTGCAGGTAGCGGCGAACGCCGCCGCCGGTCGGACTCCAGAACATCGTCGTGTCGACGAGGTGGAGCGGTTCGCTCATCGCGCGCATTGTGACGACCCCGCCAGCCGCGATGCGGCGCTTGGGGATCGACGGTCGGGACGCTGGAGCGCGCGGTGCTGTTGCACGGGCACATCCATTGCCCCGCCAGACGACCTTCCCGACTGTGCCGCCATGAACCAACATCCCGCACCCTCGACATCTCTTTGCGTGGCGCCGCGATGAGCACGCGGCGCCCGCGCGGCGACGGCAACGGCTCGGCCGACGGGACGGCGGCGGGATCGACGGCGCGCCGGCAACGCCGCATCCAGACCGAGCAGGATCGGCGCGACCAGGCCGGCAAGGCGAAGCCGAGCGATGACGAGAAGCCGCCGGTGCAGGCCGGCGCGCGTCGCCAGCCCGAGAAGCTGCCCGCGCAACACATCGCCAAGCCCGGCCACGAGTCGGAGCTCGCCCTTGCGCCCCGCTTTCTCGCGCCGGACTACCGCGGCAGCGGCAAGCTCGAAGGATTCGCGGCGATCGTCACCGGCGCCGATTCCGGCATCGGCCGCGCCGTCGCCGTGCTGTTCGCGCGCGAGGGCGCCGACGTGACCGTCGCCTACCTCGACGAGCGGGCCGATGCCGAAGAGACCCGACGCTGCATCGAGGCCGAGGGCCGCCGCTGCGTGCTCGTCGCGGGCGATATCAAGAAGGCGAAGTTCGCGCAGAAGGTGGTGGCGAAGACGATCGAGGCGTTCGGCCGCCTCGACGTGGTTGTCAACAACGCCGCCTTCCAGGAGCACGCCGAGTCGATCGAGGACCTCACCGAGGAGCGCCTCGAGGAAACCTTCCGGACCAACATCTTCGGCTACTTCCACATGGCGCAGGCGGCGCTGCCGCACCTCAAGAAGGGCGCGTCGATCATCAACACCGGCTCGGTCACGGGCCTCAAGGGCAGCGCGAGGCTGCTCGACTACTCGGCGACGAAAGGAGCGATCCACGCGTTCACCAAGTCGCTCGCGCAGAACCTGGTCGACAAGGGCATCCGTGTCAACGCGGTCGCGCCGGGACCGGTCTGGACGCCGCTCAATCCGGCCGACGCGCCGGCCGAGAAGGTCGCCGAGTTCGGCGCCGACACGCAGATGAAGCGGGCGGCGCAGCCCGAGGAGCTTTCGCCGGCGTATGTCTTCCTCGCCTCGCCGGTTTGCGCCGGCTACATCACCGGAATCGTCCTGCCGGTGACGGGCAGCGTCGGCGCGATCTGAGCGCGCGCCGCTCACGCGGCGACGCGCTCGACACCGATCGCCTTCATCGCCTTGGCGATCGTCTGCTTGGTTTTCGCGTAGTCGCGCCAGGCGTCGCCGCGCTCCTCGATGCGCTCGTGGACGTTGCGGATCGTCCAGTGGTCGCCGGCAGTAATGGCGCCGAGCTCGTCCCACTCGCAGGTGACGCTCACGCCGAGGCCCGGCCGCGCCCGCGCCGACCAGGCGCAGGCGGTCGTCGCGCCGAAGCCGTTGCGCAGGTAGTCGACGAAGACCTTGCCGACGCGGTTCTTTGGGCCGCTCTTGGCGACGAAGCGCTCGGGAATCGTCTCGGCCATGTGCTCGACGATGCGCTTGGCGAGCGCCCTGACGGTGTCCCAGTCTTCCTTCGGCGTGATCGGCACGACGACGTGCAGGCCCTTGCCGCCGCTCGTCTTGAGGAAGCTCGCCAAGCCGATCTGCTCGAGCAGCGAGCGCATCAGCTCGGCGCCTTCCTGCATCGCCCGCCAGGCGAGGCCCTCGCCGGGATCGAGATCGAAGACGATGCGGTCGGGGTGCTGCGGATCCTTGCTCATCGCGTTCCAGGTGTGGAACTCGACCACGTTGGCCTGCGCCGCGCCGATCAGCGCGGTGAACGAGTCGACCTCGATCATCGGTTCATGGTCGGGCGAAAAGGAGGGATGGAGCTCGCGCAGCTCGGGGATGCGCAGGGTGCCGGCGTGGCGCTGGAAGACCAGATGGCCCGACAGGCCGGCAGGCGCGCGAACCAGCGAGACCGGCCGCTTGACGAGGTGAGGCAGGATCAGCCGCGCCGCGTCGAGGTAGTAGTTGACGACGTCGATCTTGGTGATGCCGGTCGAGGTGTCGACGACGCGATCGGGGTGGCTGATGCGAATGCCCTCGACGGTGGCATCGGCACTGCCCTTCTTGCCGGTCGCCGTGCTGCGCTTTGCCGGCGCCGCGGCCGCTGACAGGCTCATCCCGGCGTCGTTCGTCGCCGGCTTCCTTTTCGTCGGCTTCGCCTTCGCTGTCCCTTGCGTTGTCGCCGGCTGCTTCTTCGCTGCCGCTTGTGTCTGCGTCGCCTTGCGCGTTGTCGTCGGCTTGGTTTCTTCGTCGCCGACGGCTGATGGCTCGACCGGCTGCTCGCGGCCGATCGACTTCGAATCCTTGTCCTCGCGCAGGCCATGAAAGACCGAATGGCGGATGCGGCCGTCCGGCGTCCACTCGCCGAACGACACCTCGGCGACCAGCTTCGGCTCGACCCAGTGCCCTCGCACCTCGCGCGGCTTCTCGAAGAACGGCGTCGTCTCGGCCGCAATCGCGGCGAGCGCCTGCTTCACGGCGGCGAGCGTCTTCTGATCGAAGCCGCTGCCGACGCCGCCGGCGAAGCGCAGGTGCCCGGCCTCGTCGTGGATTCCGAGCAGGAGCGAGCCGATGCCGGTGCGCGAGCCCTGCGGATCGGTCCAGCCGCCGACCACGAACTCCTGGCGTTGCGTGCACTTCAGCTTGATCCACGTCGGGCTGCGCCGCGACACGTAGGGCGAGTCGGCGCGCTTGCCGATCATCCCCTCGAGGCGCATCCGGCACGCGTTCTGGAGCAGCTCCTTCGGGCTCGAGTCGAAATCCTGGCTGAAGCGGACCCGCTGCTGCGGCGGCGCGCGGTCGAGCGCGGCGGCGAGCACGGCACGCCGCTCGACCAGCGGCATGCTGCGCAGGTCGTGGCCTGCGTAGTACGGCAGGTCGAAGACGTAGTAGTCGATGTCGTCGGTTCGTGAAGAGTCGAACGCGTTCTGCAGCGCGTTGAAGTCGGGCGTGCCGTTGGCGCCGCTGACGACGATCTCGCCGTCGAGCCAGCCCGAGCCGAGGCCGAGCGAGCGCACCGCCTCGACCAGCCCGGGCATGCGCGCGGACCAGTCGTTTCCGCGTCGCGTCAACAGGCGAACGTCCTCGCCGTCGACGCGGGCAACGATGCGATAGCCGTCGAACTTGATCTCGTAGAGCCAGCCGCCGTCGCTCGGCGGCTCCGACACCAGCGTCGCGAGCTGCGGACTGAAACTTTCGGGCAGCTTCGCCTTGACCGCGCCCGCCGGCATCGCGATCGGTGCGGGCGCCGAAGCGCTGGCCGACGACGCAAGTGTCGACTTCCTGGCAGCGGCCTTCGCCGAGGTTGACTTCCTCGCAACCACCTTCCTCGGCACATCGTCGCGCGCTGCTTGCTTCGCGGCCGCCGTCGGGCGATCGGCGATCGTCCGCTCCGAGAGCACGCTCTTCGGCTCGGCGTCGACGACGCTGTATTCGGCGCTTGGCCGCGCCGCCTCGTCCTTCTCCTTGATCAGCAGCCACGGCTCCTGGCGTTCGCCTTCGCGGCCATGCATGCGCACCAGCGTCCAGCCGCCGTGCAGCTTCTTGCCGTCGAGGCGAAACTTGAGCTTGCCGGCGCGGTAGCCAGCCTGGGGATCGCCGACCGGCAGCCACGTGCCGTTGTCCCAGACGATGACCTCACCGGCGCCGTACTGGCCTTTCGGAATCGTTCCTTCGAAGCGGCCGTAGTCGATCGGATGGTCCTCGACATGCACCGCCATGCGCTTGTCGCCCGGGTCGAGGCTCGGCCCCTTGGGCACCGCCCAGCTTTTCAGCGTGCCGTCGAGCTCGAGGCGAAAGTCGTAGTGGAGGCGGCTCGCGGCGTGCTTCTGGATCACGAAGGTCAACGCGCCCTTGGACGCCTTGCCGCCCTGCGGCTCGCTCGTGACCTTGAAATCGCGCTTGCCGAAGTAGGGTGCCAGTGCGTCTTTCATCGTCGACCTCCGCCTCAGTGGGCGAGCTTGTCCAGCAGGTTCGGAATTTCCCGCGGCAGCTCGCGGGCGAGATAGCCGATCGGGCCCAGGCGTTCGGCGAGTGCGCGCCCGGCGTGTGCGTGCAGGGTGATGCCCCAGACCGCCGCCTGCGCCAGCGGGGCGCCGCGTGCCATGAGGCCGACGATGAGGCCGGCGAGGACATCGCCCGACCCCGACGTGCCGAGCCCGGGCTGGCTGCCGCCATGGCGCCAGCACTCCCCGTCGGGCGTGGCGATGTACGTCGTCGCGCCCTTGAGGACGACGACGGCGTTCCAGCGCGACGCCGCCTCGCGCGCGTGCCGTTCCGGGTCGGCGCTCACCGCTTCCTTGGTCGCGCCGGTGAGGTGCGCCATCTCGCCGGCGTGCGGCGTCAGCAACAGCGTGCGCTCGAAGCGTCGAACGTCGAGGACGGCATCCATCGCGAGCGCATCGACGACGACGGCGGCATGCGTCGCGCGCTCGAGGACGCGGCGTGTGAAGGCGCGCGTTGCCGCCGCGTCCTGCAGGCCGGGGCCGATCAGCACGGCATCGACCCCGGCGAGCTGCGCGTCGATCTTCCCCATTGCATCGGCGGCGATGCCGCCGGCCTCGGTCTCGGCCATCGCGATGACGCGTGCTTCCGGGAGACGGAGCGCGATTCCGGGCGCGATCGCCGCGACCGTCGCGACCGCGGTCTTGCCGGCGCCGGCGCGCAGCGCCGACGTCGCCGCCAGCGCGGCGGCGCCCGGCATCTCCGCGCTGCCGGCGATCACCAGCGTCGCGCCGCGCTCCTCCTTGTCGGCAGCGCCATCGGGGCGGGGCAGGGGCCAGGCGCGCAGCAGCCGCGCATCGATCTCGATGATCGCGCCGATCCCGGCCATCACGACTTCGGCGCGACCGGCAGGTCGGGCGCGGCGGTCACCGGTGCGCCGGCTTCGCGCAGCGGCGAAACGAAGTTCTCGAGCTGCAGGACGAGCTTGCCCTTGCGGCCTGCGTGCGGATCGAAGGCGTACGAGGTGATGCCGCAGTTGGGAACGTCGCCGAGGCGGTCGATCGCGAGGATCCGCTCCTCGTCGAGCCGTTCGAGCAGGTAGCGCAGGCAGTTGACGATCACTTGGTGGGCGACGACGAGGACGCGGTCGCCGCGGTACTCGCGCGTCAGCATGTCGAGGAAGCTGCGCAGGCGCAGGATCACGTCGCACCAGCTCTCGCCGCCCGGCGGGCGGAAATAGAACTTGCCGACGTGCAGGCGCTGTTCGGCGAGATCCGGGTACCTGGCGCGGATTCCGAGTGGCGTCAGCCGGTCGAGGATGCCGAACTCCTTCTCGCGCAGGCGCTCGTCGCGAACGCAGGCGATCGTCTCGTCGTCGCGCGCCGAGTCGTTGCGGTGCAGCGCGTCGAGGACGCGATCGGCGGTCTGGCGCGCGCGCACGTAAGGCGAGCTGAGGACGATCTCGGGCCGCTGCTCGGGCGCGAGCGCGGCGAACCAGTCGCCCAGCGCTTCCGCCTGTGTCTCGCCGAGCGGCGAAAGCGGCACGTCGACGTCGCGATGTGCGAGGTCTATCGTCGCCAGGCCGCCGAGCTCGGCGGCGTCGCGGGCGACATTACCCGCGCTCTGGCCATGCCGGACGACCCACAGCGTCTGCGGCCACTTCTGTTCCAAGGCGTTGCTCTTCGCGTCGTGTCGCCCCGTGCCGGGGCCGGCCGGGTGTGTCGCGCACACCCGCCTTCGGGCAACGGGCGTGCCCAGCGAGGACCGGATCGCTGGGTGTACGCTGCCGTCGACCCCGTCGACGCGACGGAACGTCCTTCACCGGAGCACCCATGAACGACCTCTTCTCCCTCGCCGGCCGCAGCGCCCTCGTCACCGGCGGCTCGCGCGGCATCGGCCGCATGATCGCGGCCGGCTTCCTGAAAGCCGGTGCGCGCGTCGTCTACATCTCGTCGCGCAAGGCCGAGGCCTGCGATGCCACTGCGCGCGAGCTGTCGTCGCTCGGGACCTGCGTGTCGCTGCCGGCCGACGTGTCCGACGCGCAGGGCGTGCAGGCGCTCGTCGCCGCCTACGCCAAGCACGAGTCCGCGCTCGACATCCTGGTCAACAATGCCGGCGCGGCCTGGGGCGAGGATTTCGACAGCTTTCCCGAGAAGGGCTGGGACAAGGTCGTCGACCTGAACCTGAAGACGCCGTTCTTCCTGACCCAGGCGCTCGCCGGGTCGCTGCGCAAGGCGGCGAGCGCCGAGCGACCGGCCAAGGTGATCAACATCGCCTCGATCGACGGGATCTCGGTGAACCCGCAGGAGACCTATTCGTACGCCGCGAGCAAGGCCGGCCTGATCCAGCTCACTCGGCGCATGGCGTTGCGGCTGGCGAAGGAGCACATCGTCGTCAGCGCGATCGCGCCCGGCGCCTTCGCCTCGGAGATGAACCGCGACGCGCGCGACCGCGCCGACGCCGTCAAGGCGCGCATCCCCTCGGGGCGGATCGGCGTCGACGACGACATGGCCGGGGCGGCGATCTACCTCGCCTCGCGCGCCGGCGACTACGTCGTCGGCTCGACCCTGGTCGTCGACGGCGGCGTGACGCATTCCCGCTGAGGCTCCTCGAGCCGCTTCTCCGTTGTCCGCGTACGGACAATATGTTGCTTTTTGTCCGCAAATGGACTAGATTCCCCGCGCACCTCGAGCCCAGGGGTGGTCTGCCGGATCGATGAGCGCTCTTCTCAAGCCTGATGTTCCTGCCGTCGACCTGACGTCGGCGCGCGCCGCCGGGACGGCGCTGCGCACCTTCTTTCGCCTCGCCGACGCCTGGCAGCTGTCGGTCGCCGAGCAGACCACGCTGCTCGGCGTCGCCCGCACCACGCTCTACCAGTGGAAGCAGGGCAAGGTCGCGCCGCTCGACCGCCATCTGCTCGAGCGCCTGTCGCACCTGTTCGGCATCTACTCGTCGCTGCAGATCCTGTTCCCGGCGAGCCGTCGCGCCGACGAGTGGCTGCGCAAGCCCAATAGCGCGCCGCTCTTCCAGGGCCACTCCGCGCTCGACCGCATGCTCGCCGGCCAAGTCGCCGACCTGTACGTCGTGCGCCAGTACCTCGACGCGCAGCGCGGTGGCAAGGCATGAGCCGCCGCGTCGCCGGCGCGGCGAATCGCGCAACGCGAATCGCGCAGGTTTCCCGTGGCCGTTGACGCGAGCAAGGTGCCGCTGGGGCGCGTCTCGTGGCGGCCGTCGTACCGGCTGATCCCGTCGCGGTATCCGACCGTCGGCCTGTACGACGCGATCGCCGATCCGGCCGACCTCGACGTCGTCTTCGCGATCGAGGCGCTCGCCAATCCGCGCATCCGTGACGAGCTGGGCGAGCTCACCCTCGTGCCGCGCGAAGAGCGCCTGACCGGTCCCGGCGCGACGCCGGTGATGGCCGCATTTACGCACCTGAATCCCGAAGGGTCGCGTTTTTCCGACGGCACCTACGGCGTCTACTACGCCGCCCATTCGCTCGAGACGGCGATTGCCGAGGTGAGCCACCATCGCGGCGTCTTCCTGCGCCGCACCAACGAGCCGGCGATCGACGTCGACATGCGCCTCATCACCGCGAGCGTCGAGGCCGAGCTGCACGACCTGCTCGATCCCGAAGGCGAGGCCGCGAACACCGACCGCTATGCGGCCGTCCTCGACGCCGACGACTACGGGCCGTCGCAGGCCCTCGGCCGGCGCCTGCGCGCCGTGCAGAGCTGGGGCATCCGCTATCCGAGCGTTCGCCACGCCGGCGGCGAGTGCGTCGGCATCTTCCGGCCGCGGGCGCTGCGCCACGCCAAGGCCGCGGCGCACCTGGCGCTGCACTGGGACGGCACGCGCATCACGCACTGGTACGAAAAGCGCCAGCCGCACGCCGTCAACGAATGAGCCTGCGGCCGCGGCGGCCGTGCAGTTTTGCACTGTGCCTCGCCGCGCGACATTCGGTCACCGTCTCGGCGGCGAGGCTGAGGTAAGGTCGCCGAGATGCTCTCGATGCTGCTCGTCTTCGCGCACCTGCTCGCCGCCTCGATGGCGCTCGGCGCCATCGTCGCCACCGACCTCCGGCTGCTGTCGAAGCTGGCGCAGGACCGCACGCGGATCGCGCCGCCGAACGAATTCGTCGCACGCATCGTCGTCGTCGCGCTCATCGTCCTCTACGCGACCGGCGCGGCGATCGTCTTGCAGGGCGTTCTCGAGCGTCCCGACTACCTCGCGAACCCCAAGCTGCAGGCCAAGCTGGCGCTGGTCGTGCTGCTCACGATCAATGCCTTCGTCCTGCACCGGCTGACCTTCCCGCGTCTGGCGCGCGGTCGCCGCGTGGCGCGCTGGCATGCGACGGACTGGATCGCGATCGGCATCCCGGTCGGCGTCTCCAACTTCCTCTGGATGTTCATCGCCTTCCTCGGCGTCGCGCGCGCCTGGAACGGCACCATGCCGTTCGCCGACGTCATGGTGATCGCCGCCATCTGCTATGGCGTTGCGCAGTGCGGTGTGTTCGCGATCCTGGCGGTGGCCGCGAGCGGCGCCGATCCGATCGCGAATCCGCGCGCGGCCTTCGTGCGTCGCTGGCTCGCCTCGCTGGGCAACCTCGGCCGACCGATCGGCGGCGAGGACGATCAGACTTCTCTTCGCCACGAGACACGGCTTCGCGGAGTTCGGGACAGTGCCGCGTCGGCGGCCCATGCCGACCCCCTCGCCGGCGTCGTGCCCGAGCGCCGGGCTCAGCCGTTGCGCGGCCGGCGCCCCGTCACCGGATAGACCGGATCGGTGTAGCCGGGCGTCGACGCGTGGCCGGGCGCGACCAGTGAATCGATCAGCGCCTCGTCGGCGGCATCGAACTCGACCGTCATCGCGGCGACGTACTCTTGCCACTGCACCAGCGTCTTCGGCCCGCCGATGACGCCATGCACCAGCGCGTTGTTCCAGACCCAGCCGAGCGCGAACTGCAGCGGCGTCATGCCGCGCGACCTGGCGTGCTCGGCGACGCGCTGGGCGAGCGCCAGCGACTCGGGGCGGAATTCGGTCTGCAACATGCGCTCGTCGCTGCGGCCCGCGCGCGAGCCTTCGGGCGGCGGCGTGCCGGGCGCGTACTTGCCGGTCAGGACGCCGCGCGCGAGCGGGCTGTAGGCGACGACACCGAGGCCGTAGTGCGCGCAGCACGGCAGCAGCTCGGTCTCGATCGCCCGGCTCATGGCGTTGTAGGGCGGCTGGCAGACGATGGGCACCGGAACGCTCGCGGCGCGGCACATCTCGGCGATCCGGGCGACGCGCCAGGCGCGGAAGTTCGAGACGCCGAAGTAGTGGACCTTGCCGGTCGAGAGCAGGTGCCCCATCGCCGCGACGATCTCCTCGAGCGGCGTCGTCGCGTCGTCGCGGTGCAGGTACAGGATGTCGACCCAGTCGGTGCCGAGCCGCTTCAGGCTCGCGTCG
>Ga0207650_10000465_pt1 | contig 34125 bp, 35 predicted proteins | sample KBSS63metaG_FD_184325 | JGI IMG/M metagenome (GOLD analysis project Ga0207650, IMG submission 184325) | Switchgrass rhizosphere microbial communities from Kellogg Biological Station, Michigan, USA - KBS S6-3 metaG (SPAdes) (version 2) | ecosystem: Host-associated > Plants > Roots > Rhizosphere...
CACTTTTCACCGCACTCGAGCCGCCAGCCCAAGATTCGCGGAATCAGTAATTTTCGGAAGACCGATGACGACTCATGCTGAACAGAATTCTGATCGAGATCTATTCCCGCGTTTTTCCACCACCGAGTACACGCGCCGATACACTGCGATTCGTGAAGCGATGGATAGAGAGAACCTCGTGGCACTATTAATCTCCGGCGCTCGCGGTTCTTCGGAAGTTCACTATCTCTCGAATTATCTGGCGCAATCCCCTTGCTGGTTATTATTTCCCCGCAACGACACTCCCACGGTTTTCATCCACTTCTTCAATCATCAGCCCTGTGCCAAGGCCCAGTCGGTCATCGAAGACGTACGCTGGTACGGGCCCGCGCCGCTGCCGAGCGTGGTCGACGAATTGCGCAAGCGCGGCATGGGCAAAAACAGAATCGGCCTGGTGAGCATGCGCACGATGGCCTACGGACATGTCACCGCCCTGCAACGTGCTTTTCCCGAAGCTGAGTTTGTCGAATTCGGTCCGCAGCTCAGTCGGATTCGTCAGGTGCGCAGCGAAGAGGAGCTCATCTACCTGCGCAAGAGCGGCTATCTAAGCGATCTTGCCTGCGCAGCGCTCGAGCGCGACTTGCGTCAAGGATTGACCGAACACGACGTGCTCTCGATTGTCTACGGTGCCTATATTAAGAACGGCGGCGATCCCGGGATTCACTTCATCGCAACCACGCACATGGATGAGCCGGATCGCTTTGTCCCGTGGCAGAAGCAAACAGCGCGCGTGCTCGAGGCCGGCAGCGTCGTCATCACCGAGCTAACGGTGAGCTATTGGGGTTATTCAACGCAGATTCATCGTCCCTTCGCGATCGCGCGTGAGCCATCGCCTATCTATCGGAGGCTTTTCGACACCGCCCAGCAATGCTTCGAAAACATTCGCAAGATCTGCCAGCCCGGCATCAGCAGTGAAGAGATTGTCGCGGCGTCATCGATCATCGAAGAAAACGGCTTTACTTCCTACGACAGCGTCTTTCATGGCGAGGCCGGGAAATCACCGGAGCTCGGGACGAAGTCAGCGGCACATCCGCTGGAGCCGTGGACATTGCAGGAGAACATGGTTCATGTTATCCAGCCGAATCCCGTGACCAGGGATTTTCGCGCAGGATTACAGCTCGGCGCCGCGGTTGTCGTGAAACCAAGCGGGGGCGAGCTGTTACACAATTATCCATTCAAATTCCCGGTATGCGGGTGAATGCGGGAATGATCTGCTCAATCGATTCGAATCGTCTGGGGCGTCGCGCGGAGGCGTCATGATCGCCAAGACAAAACTTCTAATGGCCGCTCTGATCGCTGCCATGGGTGCTGTTTCACCCGTAATTGCAGCCCAGCCACTCACAAAAGTGATCATGACCACCGGTTCGTTCAGCGAGCGCGAGGCAGCCATGTACGTGGCGCAGGATCAGGGGTTTTTTCGCCGGTACGGTTTGGAGCTGACCTTCGTGCAGGTGCGCAGCGGTCCGGTTGGCATGGCGGCGATCGCGTCGGGCGAAACTCAGCTTCACGAAGGCTCCGCCACCGCAGCAGTTCTTAGCGCCGCCGCTGAAGGCCTCGATCTGGTTTTTGTCGCCGGGATGATCAACAAATTGATCGGCAATATTATGGCCACGCCAAAAATCAAATCCCCGGCTGATTTGAAAGGGAAAGCCATCGCGGTCACCAGCGCGAGCGGCGGCAGCTGGATGTTCACCACCCTGGCACTCGAATACTGGGGCCTGGACGCTAAACGCGACGGCATCAGCTTTCGCATTCTCGGCGACGAGTCAGTGCGAAGCCAAGCGCTTCTCAACGAATCTGTTGCGGCAACTCATTTGGGTTACACGTTCTCGGCGCCGCTCATCGCCCGCGGCTTTACCAATCTTGCCGATTTGGCGAAGCTGCCGATCCCCTTTCAGAGCACCGGCGTGCTGACCACACGTCGCTTCATGAGCGCTTCGCCCGAGATCGTCGAGGGCGTTCTGCGCGGCATCGTCGATTCGTTGCACTTCATCGCTCAACCGGAAAACAAACCGGCGGTGCTGAAGAGTTTAATGAAGGGACTCAGATTGCAAAAAGTCGAACAAGCCATCGAAGGTTATGACACTCTCGCCGGCATCTATGAACGAAAAATTTACCCGCGCGCCGACGGCGTGCGTAATGTCATTCGCCTCCTTGGGATGACCAACGAAAAAATCCGCAAGCTCAAAGCCGAAGATTTGGTGGACGATCGGTTTGTGAGAAAATTGGAAAAAGAAGGCCGCTTCTAGATCAAACGATGTAGGGGCTCGATTCATCGAGCCCACGGGCGCAAAAAATTGCGCCCCTACGGTAGTTTTCTATTTCGGCATCTCTTCCAACAATTTGCCGAATCCCTTCACCGGCTGTCTTACGTGGAGCCGTTTCTGCACCGCCCATACTCGTGCCGGCACCGGATGAACGACAGGTACCTGCAGGTCTTCCTCGAGCAGATGAATAACATCAAGGCAGCGCCAGCCGGTGCCGAGCATGTAGATGCCGTCGGCGCCGGGATTTTTTAAAAAAGCTCTATGCGTGTGCGCGTAGATTTCCGTCGAAGCCAGGCGCCCGACGTCGGCAAAGGCCACTTCCATCCCTTCCATCGCCAAGACTTCGAATCCGGCTTCCTCGAAATAGCGTGTAAACATCTCATTGATGCTGCCAGTGAAATAGGTGACGCCCACGAATTTCTTTATGCCGAGGGCACGCAATGCCTCGACTTGCGTTTGCGCTGCAGTGACAATGGGCGTTTTGAATTCCGCTTCCCAGTCTTTGACAATCGTCGCCTCGCCCTTATAGCCGTGCACCATGAATGGCGGCGCGCCCTCCGGGTGGATCAAGTCCACGCCCTCTGTGGCTAGCTCCGCGACTTTCTCATGCACGGCATTGAGCGCGGCACGAAACTCATCTTCCGTCCCGCGTTGAAAATTTAGGTAAACGGGCACAACGCCAATGCCTTCAGGCAAAAGCCGGATAAATTCTTCCAGCGACCCTGGCCGATGCGTCGGCTTGACGCAACCCACCACGCCGCGCCAACTGGCAAAAACCATATTCGCTGCCGTATTATGACTGTGACTTGAAGATTTGCGGAAACTTACCCTTCAATTGCGCACGCACGTTGTCCGGCACTTCCACGACTTTGGGGAACTCGCCGCGCAGTTTTCGGTTGTAGGGAACGCATGCGTCGATCAAAATACGGTTGTTGAAGTTTCCCGGCAAAAACATCGGATCACGTCCTGACGACCACGCTTTTTGGACGAGATCGATGTCGGTGATTGGATCGAAACGCGTACCCATTGCCCAGAGCACCTGATCGATATCCGAGCAATCTACGTCATCGTCCACGACCACCGTCCACTTCCCATTGTACGCACCCGCCATGCAGTTGGCTGCGACGTGCAGAACGTTGCGTGCATGGCCTGGATAGCGCTGGCGAATCTGGATTGCGGTAAACCGCGTGGCGGGCGCGCCTTCGTGATTCCAAACACCGAGAATATCCGGCAATCCACAGGCCTCGAGCGCATTCCAGATTTCCGCGGCACCAGCAATGCCCTTCAACAGCCCGGTCTCGTCCACCGGCTTGTGCTGCGGCGCGCAGGTAAGAATCGGGTTGTTTCGGTACATGACAGTCTTGACGTTCAAGTAAGGTCGCGGCACCACGTCGTCCGAATAGTAGCCCATCCACTCGCCAAAAGGCCCTTCCGGCTTGGACTGGCCGGGAACAGCCTCGCCTTCGATGACGATTTCCGCATCGGCCGGAATGGGAAATCCGGTGAACGGCCCTTTAACCACTTCCACAGGCTCGCCGCGAATCCCGCCGGCAAAATCGTACTCCGAGACACCCGAAGGCAGCGGGCTAGCGGAGAGCATGTATAGCAAAGGATCTTGGCCGCACACGATGGCGAATTTGCAAGACTGGCCACGCTCAAAATATTTGTCACGGTGAATGCGGCCGTGTTTGCCCTCCGTGATTTGACAGCCAACAGTTTTTTCGTCGTACACCTCACAACGATATGCGCCAAAATTGTACCATTCCGCGTCCGGATCTTTGGTGATGCACATATCCGCCGTACCAATATAACGATGGGTATCGGCTTGATGGTGAACCGGCACAGGCAATTTGAATACGTCGACTTTGTCGCCTTCCAAAACGTTCTCGAAGATCGGTCCGGTCTTGACCATCTTAGGCTTGATCAGCTTCATGTTGGTCATGACATGATGATATGCCTTAACGATATCGGCTTTGCGCTCATGTTCGAGCGGCAATCCGAGGGTCAAGGCCACGCGCTTGATCGTGGAAAACTGACCGTAGAGCGTCCGGTAACCTCTGGGGTATCCCGGGACTTCGTCAAACAAAATCGCAGGCGCCTTGCCCTTCCCGCCTTCGGTGAGCATTTGAGTGATCGAACCCATTTCGCGGTCCCAGTGGGCGCCGTTGACCTTGAGCAACTCGCCGAGTTTATCGACCTGCTCGATCCAATCACGTAGGCCTCGGTAGGTAACCGTGCTCTCCGAAGGGCCAATTCTCTCGGGACGTGCCATGAATGCCTCCGCGAATCTGATGCTAACGCTTTACCTTACGTTCAGGGTAGAAGCTTGTCAACAAAGTTGGTGCTCAGATGATCGTCGTCAAATTACCCGACAGCGGATGCTTTTCGTATCCGTGTGCGTTGTGCCTCGGGCTTGTCCGAAACCGAGAACCATGTTATGACGCGCCATTAAATTAATCGGTCGTTTGATTACAGGCGCACCATGGATATTTCAACTTCGTACAGCCGCCAACTTCGTTCCCTCGGCCAATCTCTAGAAGCCCAACGCATTCAAGTTTTCGAGCTTGCCTGCCGAGGCGAGCGTTTCGTCGTCAAAGGCGAGCCTGAAAGGGAAACCTCGATGCTCGCCGCCCTTCGCCAATGGCAGCAGCGCCGGCGCCGCGAAGGGCTGAACGGCTCATTGAGCTTCACCCGGCAGGATCTCGAACAGCTCGAGCGCCAGGGACGATCCCAACGCAAACAGTCCGATCGACTTCCGGATTTTTACAGCTTACCGAACACTATGCGCACCGTTGGACACTACCTCGAATTGAAAGGTGCAGAACTCCTGGAGCTACAAAAGCGCCAGCTCAGCTTGACTCTTTTGTCGCGCAACCAAGACGGTCATCCCGAAATGGAAGAGCGAAGCCTCGCGTCTTTTTATGATTTTTTTCTAAAACTCCACGATAAACGCGGTAAGCTACAAGTCCCCTAGCATCCTGATTCAAAAATTTTTCATGGTACTAAGACCGCGCTTCCTTTGGAAAGAGAAGCCTGTCTAGGCGTGCACAACGCTCCATCCTGTCATATCGAGCGCCAGCGAGAGATTTTGCATTTCGGCCACATACGAAGAAACATTTCTCGCCTTTCGCTCGGAGGGCCGGGCATTCCTTACCGCCAGGACAGCGTACGACAACTACCTGCTAGAAGCGCACTCGATTCCAAGGTATCTCTATCGAGTGAACTACACGCTCCGCGAATTGATGGTCGCCGCGGCGGCGCGGGAAATCCGCGACGGCGACAAAGTTTTTGTCGGCATGCGGTTACCGCTGCTCGGCTTCGCCGTCGCCAAGGAAATCCACGCGCCCGGCGCGATCGGCGTTTTTGAGAACGGCGTGATTCGCGACTGGCCGGCTCTCGAATCCATTTTTACTATGAGCGATCCGCCGAACATCGCACACGCGCTGGCATGCGGCAGTCTCAATGACGTGATGTACTTATTGCAAACCCGCCGCATCGATCTGGGTTTTATCGGCGGCGCCGAGATCGATCGCTTCGGCAACCTCAATACCCATTGGGTAGACGAAAACGGCAAGCGAGTTCGTCTACCCGGCAGCGGCGGCGCCGCGGACATCGCGACAATGGCGAAACGCTGCATCATCATCATGAATCATGAAAAACGACGCTTTACAGCAAAGGTGCGATTCATCACCTCGCCTGGGTTTGGCGACGGAGGCAATTGGCGTGAGCGGCGTAATCTTATTGGCGGCGGACCGAGCCGAGTGATCACTAGTATGGGCATCTTTTCGTTCGATCCTGCGAGTCATGAAATGACCCTGAGCAGTCACCATCCGGGAATTACCGTGGAGCAAATCGCTATTGAAACGGGCTGGCCGCTGCGTCTCGCCGATGACGTCCATGAAACCAGCCCACCCACAGACGAAGAGCTCGCCGCAGTCAGGAAGTATGATCCTCAAGGAGTTTGGACGGGTTAATCTCAGTACACCCAGAATCCATTTCAATTTGTCACGTTTCGAGCGTCATCGACTGGATCACCACAGCGGTCTCGGGCACGTCATCGTGGTGACCCTTGCGACCGGTTTTGACTTTTTCAATTCCGCGCACCACTTCCAGACCCTCGATCACCTGCCCGAAAACGGCATAACCAAACTCCGCCGGCGCAGCGCTACGATGATTTAAAAAATCATTGTCCTTGACATTGATGAAAAACTGCGAGGTCGCGCTGTCGATGACGTTCGTGCGCGCCATAGCAATCGTGCCGATTTTATTTTTCAATCCATTCGCGGCTTCGTTTTTGATCGGCGCTTTGCCCTTTTTCTCATTCATCTGCGCGTCCATGCCGCCGCCCTGAATCATAAAACCGGGGATCACGCGATGAAAAATCAGCCCATCGTAGTGTCCAGCGTTGACGTATTCCAAAAAGTTTTTGGTCGTGATCGGTGCTCGTTCGGGGTCGAGCTCAATACGTATCTTACCCATGCTCGTCGCCATCGATACCACCGGATTATTTTCCGCCATTCTGTCCTCCTTTTTTTTCTAACATAATTTACGCATAGCATCTTTTTCCAATAAGCAACATTCTGTACCGAGAATGACTCTCGCGCTCGCTTTCCAAAACGAGTCGTGCTGAGAGCGCGCATCTGTTGACCCCTTTCTTGGGCTTGGCGATCTGCGTCTACTGCCTCTTTTATGGGTGGTCTCCCGTTCACTTCTCCGCACCAAGCGGCGCTTTCGATAGCATTCTTATCGGTGGAATTATCACCAAGGTTGCGCTATGGATACGACTACAAGTCGAAAAGGCGATACACAGAAAGGAGTTATCCAATGCCGAGCGAAAGAAAAACAGAAGGTATCTTGATGCCAATGCCAGTTGCTTTCAAACAGGATGGAGCCATCGATTACAAAGCCACAGATGCGATCATCGACTTTTACTTGGATGCGGGTGTGCATGGCTTTTTTCCGCTCGGCACCCATGGCCAAGGCATGGTCATGGAAATCGACGAACGAAAGAAAGTCGCGGAACACATCGTTCAACGAGTGAAGGGTCGCGTGCCCATAGTGATGCATATCGGCACAGCCAATACACTGTCTTCCATTGACCTCGCCAAGCACGCGGTCAGCTTGGGAGTCGATGCGATCGGCGTCGTGCCGCCTTACTACTACCCGCACGATGACTGGGAAGTGTACGCGCACTACAAGGCGATTGCCCGCTCCGTACCCGGAACGCCGATGTTCATCTACGACAATACCGAAACCACTTGGGTCGAAATCACACCGGCTAAAGCGAACAGGATCATTGAAGAGATCGCGCCCAATCCTCTCGCCGGTATCAAAGTTTCTTTTATTCCCTATGATAAACTCTTGGGCTATGTCTATCAGTTGCCGAAATCCGTTGGAGTTTTTCCCGGTGGTATTTTTAACCTTTACACCGGCTACTCCGTCGGTGTGCGCGGCGCCATTCATCCGCCTTCGACGCCCTTTCCTGAGACCTGTGTGAAAATGTACGAGGCGCTCAAAGCGGGCGATTTGAAGGGTGCGCAAAAGGAGCACGATCTCTTAACCCGCCTGATGCAAGTCGTGGGAAAATATCTCCGCACGCACGGCCGCGGCGTCTTCTGCGAGTTGATGAAGCTGCGCGGTTTGCCGGTGGAGCGTTTTCCGCGTTGGGAAACGCCGCCGTTCACCGAAAAAGACCGCGCCGATTTGAAAAACGGCTTGGAACAAGCCGGCTTCAAAGCTTAGACCGCGTCTCGGGGTCAGCAACTTGACTTATGTGTCATTTGGACATGCCTCAGCACGAGAATTAGTGACAATTTAGGATTGTCACAATTGAAATCATGAACCAGCAGCCACTGATTTTGGAAATCGGCAAAAAGCTCTTACCAGCCGAAGCCAAAGCTTTCACCGATGAGATCAAACATCGCATGTACGCGCTGTGGAATGAAAAGATTTTTGGCGGCGCGTTCATGCGCGATCTCGAATCGGGGCGATTGCCGTTCGAGACGATCAAGCTTTTTTGGCGAAACTGGTACAGCTATCCGGTCGAAGTGAATAATTTTCACTTGATCATTTATCAACGCCATCAGGGCATCTTCGCGCGCCATCGCGATCTCCTGGCGCCGTATGTCGGCAAAATTAGCGATGAGTTAGTGAACCCGAGTATCCCGGGACATATCGAGGTTCTGATCAAGCAAGGTGAAGCTTTCGGCGTGACGATCGAGCAAATGATCAACTGCCAGGTCTACGCGGAGTGTCGCGCTCTGACCGAATTTGCCCGCGGGCTCGTCTACGAAGGCAGTATGATCGAATGGTGGGCTCGCTCGCTCAACGAAGAGATGTTCGGCCATTGGGCGCGGCGTTGGCGTGAAGCATTGCTGACGAAATACAAAATCAAGGAAGCTGACCTGCATTATTTCCAGGTGCACGAAGAAGCCGATCTGCACGAGCATCTCGACGGACTCATGGCACATGGCCAGGTGGCGCGCATGATCTTCGAGCGCTTGCTTCAGGATGGTAATACTTGGTATCGGCCCGGCTGGGGCCCCGAGTATTGCTGTTTGACCAACGCCGAATATGTCGCTCTTTTCCACGACGGCATTTACAAGCATTCACGCGCTTTAGCGCATTTTTAGCCCAGTATTACTCACCACGAAGAACCGAAGTGCACGAAGGAAAAGAAATATAATTTGCCATCCCTGCTCGTGTCCTTCGTGGTTCTAGCATCGTCGGAAACTAGGAACAAACATGCCCTTTAACGATTTGCGTGAATTCATTGCCGCCGCCCGCGAACTTGGCCAGGTGAAAGAAATCCACGGCGCCGACTGGAATCTGGAAATCGGCGCCCTGACCGAGATGTTCGCGTTCAAAGAGCCGTCGCCGATGGTGCTCTTCGATCAGATTCCCGGTTATCCGGCAAACTTCCGTGTTGTCTCGAATATCGTCAGTAACCCGACTCGCTCCGGACTAACCGTCGGTATGGCGGCCGACGCCACTCCGCTCGAGCTAGTCGCTCGCTGGCGAGAATTGCTCAAGAGCGTTAAACCGATTCCGCCTCGCGTCGTTTCAAACGGTCCTATCCTGGAAAATGTAAAGACCGGCGATGATGTCGATATGACGATCTTTCCTGCGCCGCATTGGCACGAACTCGACGGCGGACGCTACATCGGCACTGCCGACTGCGTGATCACCGGCGAGCCCGAGGAAGGCGGCTGGGTAAATATCGGCATCTACCGTGTGCAGGTGCACAACAAGAACACCCTCGGTCTCTACGTCTCGCCTGGCCATCACGCGCGCATCATGCGCGAAAAGTATTGGGAAAAGGGTAGAAGCTGTCCCGTCGTTGTCACCTTTGGGCAAGATCCATTGTTGTTTCTGGTTGCAGGACAGTCGCTGCCGTACGGCATGTCGGAGTTGGATTACTGCGGCGGCCTGCGCGGCGCACCTGTGGACGTCATCCGCGGCGAGGCGACGGGGCTGCCGATCCCGGCCACCGCAGAAATTGCCATCGAGGGAGAAGTACCGCCCCCACAACAACAAGTGCACGTCGAAGGCCCATTCGGCGAGTGGCCCGGCTATTACGCCCATGGCGCTGCCGACGAGCCCGTCATTCGAATAAAGAGACTCTATTACCGCAATGATCCGATCATCGCGGGCGCGCCGCCTCTCAAGCCGCCGTTTATCACTTTCGGGGTGCCGATCGGCGCCGCGGCAATTTGGAACTATTTAGAAAAAGCCGATGTTCCGGATATCAAAGGTGTGTGGTGTTATGTTGGCGGTTCTGCGGCAGCGGGAGGCGCGCCGTTCATCATCGTCGCCGTGAAGCAGCGCTATCATGGCCACGCTCAGCAAGCGGGCATCGCCGCACTTGGCTCCCGCGCCGGGAATTATCACGGCAGATTCGTGATTGTTGTTGATGAGGACATCGATCCGTCCGACATGAAAGAAGTGATTTGGGCAGTGGCGACCCGCTGTGATCCGAAAACCGCAATCAGCATCATCGACGGCTGCTGGAGCACACCGCTCGACCCGGCGATGCATCCCGACCAACGCAACACCGGGAATTTCGTCAACAGCCGGGCAATCCTTAACGCCTGCCGTCCCTACGCCTGGCGCGACCGGTTCCCGCCGGTAAACGCATTGAGTCCTGAGTTAAAGAACAAGATCGTCCAGAAGTGGAAAAGCGAACTCGCCTGAGACGTGAAAGATACGAGTTCAAGCGTGCGGAACTGTAGGGGCGACCGACAGTCGTCCCCCTCCGCATATTATTTCACAGATTTCGTATCTGGCTTGCCGGGTGATACCTTGGTTTCCGGCGCGGCTTGGGTCGAGGCGAATCCGACGCCCTGCTTTTGCAGCTCTTCCATGACCATCTTCGCGCCCGCATGCCCCTGGTCTGCCAATTGGCCGGTCTTCGTGACCAGGTTTCTGAATTGGGTTTGGACTTTTTGCGCTTCCTGGATTGCCGCTTCCTGACTGCTTTTCACCTGGCCGAGATTGCCTCGTTCGGAAATCAGCTGGACCGTTTGAAACCCAAAATAAACCGTCAGAGCCGCGATCGTAATAATGAAGGGCAAATTCGACCAGGTCGTTTCGACAGCGACTGGCTCGACAATCTCTTCTTGTTCAATCGGATCAGTTTCTTCAGCCATTGTTCCTATTTGTTTTGCGGCGCGGGCTCGGCGCTATCGCCGACATTGACGCCGCTATCCGCCAGAAGCTTCTTCAGTTGCGCATCGTTGGTTTTTACTGCCATGCTCGCGAGCACCGTGACGAGTTGGCGATTGAGTGCTTCGAGCTGAATCGTCTGAGCAATCTCCTGTTGCCGCTCCGTTACTTCAGCCTGAACGGACTGATTGCCTAAACCAATCAAAATATTCACGAGCACCAAGATGAGAACCAGCACCGACCACGCGGTCATAACAATTTTTGTTTTTTTGGTCATCGGAGCATTTGTAGGGGCTGAGCCTGCTGCGCCCACCCTGCGGAACAGGCCTGTTTAATACGTATTTGGCGCGCGATCAATAGATAATGCTGCCCAAGCGTTCCCAGCGTACCCACCGATCGGTACCATCCCACGACCAGTAGATCAAAAATGCTTTACCGCGCACGTCGTCGAGATTGACAAAGCCCCAGAACCGGCTGTCGTAGCTGCGATCTCTGTTGTCGCCCATAACAAAGATGTGCCTCTGGGGCACCACCTTGGGGCCGTAGTCGTCGCCGCTGCCCACAGCCCCCGCCTGAGGATCGTAACCCGCAAAGTGAGCGTGCGGATCGTCAACCTGTTTTCCATTGATGAAAATTTTCTTGTTGCGAATTTCGACCGTATCACCGGCCACCGCGATCACCCGCTTGATAAAGTCCTTCGACCGGTCTTCCGGATAGATAAAAACCACCACATCTCCACGTTGCACGTTGGCGTACTGCACGAGATAGTGCTCGAGAAACGGCATGCGCACGCCATAAGATAACTTGTTGACCAGAATATGATCGCCAATCTCTAACGTCGGGATCATCGAGCCGGACGGGATTTTGAACGCTTGGACGATGAAGGTCCTGATGAACAGCGCCAAAACTAGCGCCATGAGGATGGCTTCCGCGTATTCGCGGAAAGTCGATTTTGTTTTCACCGTGGTCGATTTTTCCACTAGACTTTGATCTTTCACCTTGTTTGCCTTTTCTGAAGCCATTGACAACTCCCGCCCTAAACTTTAAGCGCGGCGAGAAACGCCTCTTGGGGTATTTCAACCTTGCCCACCTGCTTCATCCGCTTCTTGCCCTCTTTTTGGCGCTCCAACAGTTTGCGCTTGCGCGTGATGTCACCGCCGTAACACTTCGCAGTGACATTCTTGCGCAAGGCCTTGACGGATTCCCGGGAAATAACTCGGCTGCCGATCGCCGCTTGGATGACAACCTCGAACAGCTGGCGGGGAATAAGCTCGCGCATTTTTTGCACCAGATCGCGACCGCGATAGTAGGCTTTTTCGCGATGCACGATCATTGACATCGCATCGACGACATCGCCGTTGATGCGGACGTCGAGCTTGACCAAGTGTGAGGCGCGATAACCCGCCATTTCGTAATCCATCGATGCGTAACCGCGGCTCACCGACTTGAGCCGATCATAGAAATCTACGACAATTTCGTTCAAAGGCAACTCATAGACGAGCATCACGCGCTTCGGCCCCAAATAGCGAATTTCTTTTTGAGTGCCGCGCTTCTCCTCACAGAGCTTCAGGACTCCGCCGAGAAACTCTTGAGGCAGATGAACGGTCGCCTGAATCACCGGCTCTTCGATACGATCGATCTCCGACTCGTTGGGCAGCTTAACCGGGTTATCGATCATGAGCGTTGCTCCGCCGGTCGTGATCACCCGATAAATAACCGTTGCCGCCGTGGTGATCAGACTGAGACTAAACTCGCGCTCGAGCCGCTCGCGAACGATATCCATATGCAACAAACCGAGAAAACCACAGCGAAAGCCGAAGCCCAATGCCTGGGATGTTTCGGGTTCGTACGTGAAGGATGAATCGTTCAATCGGAGCTTTTCCAAAGCATCGCGCAAAGCTTGATACTGTCCAGAGTCGGTCGGGTAAAGTCCGCTGAAGACCATCGGTTTCAGCGGCTTGAAACCGAGCAGCGGTTCGCGCGCAGGCCGCTCCTCGGTCGTAATCGTGTCACCGATTTGCGTTTCGGCGACTTCTTTGATGCCGGCCATCATGAAACCGACCTCGCCGGCCTTGAGTTCCCCAACCTCAACCGGTCCCGGCGAGAAGACCCCCAACCGTAGAACTTCGAAGGCGCGCCCGCTCCACATCATTCTTATGTTCGTGCCTTTTTGCACAGCCCCGTCGAAAATCCGCGTCATCACCACGGCGCCGTGATACGGATCGAACCAGCTATCGATAATCAAAGCGCGCAGCGGCGCAGCAGGGTCGCCCTTCGGCGGAGGAAAGTGATGGACGATGCCCTCGAGGATTTCCTCTGTCCCGATGCCTTCCTTTGCGCTCGCCAGAACGGCGTTCGAGGCATCGATTCCGATGACGTCCTCGATATCGGCTTTCACACGCTCGGGTTCGGCGCTCGGCAGATCGATTTTGTTGATCACCGGAAGGATTTCCAAATTGTGATCGAGCGCCATGTGGACATTGGCCACGGTCTGCGCCTCGACGCCCTGCGCGGCATCCACCACAAGTAACGCCCCTTCGCATGCCGCAAGACTGCGCGACACTTCATACGTAAAGTCGACATGTCCCGGCGTATCGATCAGATTGAGTTTGTATTCTTTGCCATCCTTCGCGCGATAGCGCAGGCAAACCGGACTCGCCTTGATGGTGATGCCCCGCTCTCGCTCGAGCTCCATACTATCGAGAATCTGCTCGGTTCTCTCGCGGGCGCTCACCGCGCCGGTGAACTCGAGCAACCGGTCAGCTAAGGTCGATTTGCCGTGATCGATATGTGCAATGATCGAGAAATTTCGAATGTGATCCTGAGTCATTGACTGAGGCTATTCCGATACCAGTGAGCGGTGCGTCGAAGCCCCTCGCTGAGCGGTATTTTGGCACGCCAGTTGAGCACCTCTGCGGCGCGTCGCGCATCAATGCAGCTTCGCCGCTGCTCGCCGGGCTTGGCGGGCCCATGTTGCGCTTCGGTTGTGCTGGTCACTGCTTCACGCAATTGGCCAAAAATCTCGAGCACGTTGGTTTCGAGACCGGTGCCGATGTTGACCTCACCGACAAAATCGGCATTAAGTGCGGCGATATTGGCGGCGACCACGTCATCGACATAGACATAGTCCCGCGTCTGTTTTCCGTCGCCGTTGATGACCGGGCTCTTGCCGTGCAGTAACAGCGAAAGGAAAATCGCCACCACTCCCGCCTCCCCCTTCGTGGATTGCCTTGGGCCGTATACGTTGGCATAGCGTAGCGCAGTGTAGGGCAACCCGTAAGCTTGGTGGTAATACGAGAGATAGAGCTCGCCGGCGCGCTTGCTCACACCGTAGGGGCTGGCTGGACGGGTGACGTGGTCCTCCGCGGCCGGAAAGGTGTCTTGCTCGCCGTACACCGCTCCACCCGAAGAAGCAAAAATGACTTTCTTCAAGCCGCAGTTTTTGGCCGCTTCCAACAGATTGACGAAACCGAGAATATTGACGCGGGCATCGAAAGTCGGATCCGCCACGGAATGGCGCACGTCCATTTGTGCCGCGTGATGGCAGAGAATTTCCGGTTTGATCTGTTCGAGCCTTTTTGCCGCGCCGCGCTCTGCAATATCGATCTGGTGCAGCGTTGCTTTGGCATTGAGATTCGCCGCTTGGCCGGTGGAAAGATCATCGAAGATATGCACCTCGTGGCCGCGCTCCAGACAGGCATCGACAATGTGCGATCCGATAAACCCTGCACCCCCGGTGACAATGATTTTCACGCTTTGTGTTCCTGAAGCCGGGCGCGAAAATATTCGATGGTTTTCAGCAGTCCTTCTTCGAGTTGCACTCGAGGCTCCCACCCGAGAATTTTTTTGGCTTTGCTGATGTCTGGCTGGCGCACCTGCGGATCATCTTCGGGCAGCGGCTTATAGATAATCGCACTGGTCGACCCGGTAAGCTCAATGATTTTTTTGGCGAATTCCAAGACGGTCATTTCGTGAGGATTGCCGATGTTCACGGGCAGGTGATGCTCGCTTTCGATAAGCTTATTGAGACCCGTGACAAGATCGTCGACATACTGAAAACTGCGCGTCTGCTCGCCCTGGCCGTAAACCGTGAGCGGCTCGCCTTTGAGCGCCTGCATAATGAAGTTAGGCACAACTCGGCCGTCATGCAAGCGCATGCGCGGCCCGTACGTGTTGAAAATGCGCACAATGCGCGTGTTCAATCCATGAAACCGGTGATACGCCATTGTCATGGCTTCGGCAAAGCGCTTCGCCTCGTCGTAAACACCGCGCGGTCCGATCGGATTCACGTTACCCCAGTATTCTTCGCTCTGCGGCCGCACCAGAGGATCGCCATAGACTTCCGATGTCGATGCCAGCAGATAAACCGCGCTCTTCGCCTTCGCCAGCCCGAGCGTGTTGTGCGTCCCCAACGCTCCCACCTTGAGCGTGGGAATCGGCAATTCAAGATAGTCCACCGGACTCGCCGGCGACGCAAAATGCAAAATATAATCGAGCGGTTCCGGTACTTCGATATACCGGCTCACATTATGATCGATAAACCGAAAGCGCGGGTTCTTGAGAAATGCTCCGATGTTTTGCTTAGCGCCTGTGGAATAGTTATCCATGCAGAGCACCTCATGACCGCGGTTGAGGAAGCTCTCGCACAGGTGTGAGCCGATGAATCCGGCGCCGCCCGTCACCAGGTATCTAGCCATCGTTCCGCCCTATCGAGTAGTAGGTGAAACCGAGCTTACGCAGGTCCGCGGGATCGAAAATATTGCGACCATCGAAAATCACCGGTTGCTTCAGCAGGCTTTTGATGCGCGCGAAATCCGGCCGGCGAAATTCGTTCCATTCGGTCAAAATGAGTAGCGCTGCGGCGCCATGGAGCGCATCATAATTTCGGTGCGTGTACTGGATTCGATCGCCAAAAATTTTCCTGGCCTCTTCCATCGCCTCGGGGTCGAATGCCTGCACCCGGGAACCGGCGTCCAATAATGCTTTAATCACGACGATCGAAGGAGCGTCCCGCATGTCGTCCGTGCGGGGCTTGAAGGCAAGCCCCCAAATCGCAAACGTTAAGCGTGACAGATCATCGCCGAAATGGTTTTTGACTTTGTCGAACAGCCGCCCCTTCTGACGCTCGTTCACCTGTTCCACCGCTGTGAGCAGCGGCATAGCTCGGTTATCCCCAGCCATGCTGATCATGGCGCGAATATCCTTGGGAAAGCACGAACCACCATAACCGACACCGGGAAAGATAAAATGCGGTCCAATGCGCCGGTCCAAACTTATGGCGCGCCGCACTTCACTCACGTCGGCGCGTAGCGCTTCGCACAGGCAAGCGATCTCATTAATAAAAGAGATCTTGGTCGCCAACATCGCGTTGGCAGCGTATTTACTCATCTCCGCGCTTCGGCTGTCCATGACAAGAATTGGGTTGCCGGTACGCAAAAACGGCTCGTAGAGCTCCTTAAGCGTTTCCAAAGCCTCGGGATTGTCGCCACCCAAGACGACGCGGTCAGGTTTCATGAAATCTTCCACTGCCGCGCCTTCCTTCATGAACTCCGGATTCGATGCTACGGCAAAAGGCTGCCGGGTTTCTTCGCTTAGCCAGCCTTTGATCAGATCCGCTGTGCCCACTGGAACAGTGCTTTTGGTGACGATGATTTTGAAGCCATTCATCGCTTTACCGATGCTCCGAGCCGTGGCCTCGACGTAGCTCAAGTTGGCATGACCTGTAGCGCTCTGCGGCGTGCCGACGGCGATAAAAATGATTTCCGATTTTTTGACCGCACTCCCCAACTCATTCGTAAAACTCAAGCGCTGGTCCTCGGCATTGCGCCGAACGATTTCTTCGAGACCCGGCTCATAGATCGGCACTTTCCCAGACTTCAGCATCGCGATCTTTTCTTCATCGATATCGACGCATACCACGTCGTTCCCGGTCTCGGCGAAACAGGTCCCCGCAACCAACCCCACGTATCCGGTTCCGATCACCGTCAGATTCATGCCTTTCCTCCCGATTGCAATACCTCGCCAACGACATAGACCGGCCGGTCTTGCGACTCGTGGTAAGTACGCGCCAGCATCTCACCCAAAAGTCCCATCGTGACGAACTGAAAGCCGATAAAGATCAAAAGGATCGCGAGCAGTAGCAGTGGTCGGTTGCCGATCGAGCGATGATAAACAAGCTTTTCCACGGATAGATAGAGCGCAAAAGCAAATCCGGTTAACCCGCTGATCACGCCCAACGGACCGAAGATGTGCGCCGGGCGAGTCGAGTAACTCGAGAGGAACTTAACCGTCAAGAGATCCAGAACAACCCGCAAAGTGCGACTGATACCATATTTGGATTCGCCCCGAACCCTGGGACGGTGATTGACTTTGATTTCCGCAATCTGCGCGCCGCGTTCGTACGCAATCGCGGGAATAAATCGATGCATTTCACCGTACAGTCGGAGGTTTTTAGCGACTGGCTTGCGCATCGCTTTGAGTGTGCACCCGTAGTCATGCAACTTGACGCTGGTTGTCCACGATATCAAGCAGTTAGCGATCATTGAGGGCAGTCGGCGGCGAAAAAAAGAATCCTGGCGATTATAACGCCACCCGGCGACCAAGTCATTGCCTTCCCCAAGTACGTTGATCAAAACCGGAATGTCGGCGGGATCGTTCTGACCATCGCCATCCATCAACACGATGATTTCACCATCGGCGTAGGCCAGACCGGCTGCCAGCGCCGCGGTCTGGCCAAAGTTGCGCTTGAGCCGAACTGCCTTGACGATCGGCAGCATACAGCGGATTTTGCGCAGGGCCGTGAAAGTCCCGTCCTTGCTACCGTCATCGACCGCGACAATCTCGTAAGTTTTGCCCAGAGGACCCAAAACACCGTGGATCTCGCGCATCAGCGGCTCAATGTTCTCCTCCTCGTTGTAGACCGGGATGACGACCGAAAGCTCCATCGGGTCAGGAATGAAAATCGGTGAGATTGATAAACTTTTGATAGCGTTCCTCGATTTCGGCAAGTGAGACATCGGTCAACCGCTTGACACCGAAGTCCTCGACGGTGAACGACGCCACCACTGAGCCGTAAACAATCGCCCGTCGCAGGCCACCTTGGCTTTGATCGCCGGACCGGGCTAGATGCCCCATAAAACCGCCGGCGAAGGAATCTCCAGCTCCTGTGGGATCGAAGACCTCTTCCAGCGGGTAAGCCGGCGTGGCGAACACTGAGGAATCGGAAAATTGCAGCACACCGTACTCGCCTCGTTTGATCAGAACCATTTTCGGTCCCATCTTGAGAATCGCGCGCGCCGCCTTGACGATATTGTCGAAACCGCTCAGGAGCCGCGCTTCTGAATCGTTGATCACCAGGATCTCGATGCGCTGAAGCACCTTCTTCAGGTTTTCCTCACTTTCACGAATCCAGTGATCCATCGTGTCGCATACGACGAGCTTCATGCTGCGGAGTTGGCGCAAGACTTCCAGTTGCATCACCGGGTCGATATTGCCGAGAAATACATAATCGGCGTCGCGGTAGCCTTCCGGTAATTTGGGTTCGAAGCCGGCGAGAACGTTCAAATGGAGCTCCAACGTGTCGCGCAGGTTGATGTCCTCATGATAGCGCCCGCGCCAGTGAAAGGTGTCGCCTTTGTCGCGTTGAAGACCCTCGAGATCGATCTGCCGCTGATTGAAAGTCTCGATGTAATCTTGGGGAAAATCCTCACCGATAACGCCGACGACCCGCACCGGCGCGAAAAAACTCGCAGCGAGCGCGAAGTAAGAAGCCGAGCCGCCGAGGATACGCTCAGCCGAGCCGAACGGTGTCTCGATCGAATCGAATGCCACGGTACCGACGACGAGAACACTCATAAATATTTCCCGATGAGGGGCTGCAGTTCCGTGCGAATTTTTTTCGGAATCCGAGCGCGCTCGGTGATAATCGCATCCTTTAACGCCGAGACGCAGCCGCAGGCGCGTGGCGCCGACAATTCGGCGGCCGCCCGCGCAATCGTGCGCTGTGCGAGAGTGACATTCTGTTTCAGCACGCTGAGCACATGCTCGATTTCAACATCGCCCGCTTGGTCGTTCCAGCAGTCGTAGTCGGTGGCGAGCGCCAAGGTACCGAAACAAATTTCCGCCTCGCGGGCGAGTTTGGCCTCCTGGAGATTTGTCATACCAATGACGTGCGCGCCCCAAGCGCGATAAAGATGCGATTCCGCTCGGGTAGAAAACTGCGGTCCTTCCATGCATAGATAGGTGCCACCCGAGTGGACCTCGGCGCCTTCTGCCCGCGCCGCCGTGACGAGCACTTTCGACAAGTCACTGCAAAACGGATTCGCCAAGCTCACGTGGGCGACCACTCCCCGGCCAAAGAACGTGCTCGGACGTTGAGTTGTGCGATCGATAAATTGATCCGGCACTACCAAATGACCCGGCGCAATCTCTTCGCGCAAGCTGCCGACGGCGCTGACTGAAATAATCCGTTCGACGCCTAATTTTTTCAGCGCAAAAATATTGGCGCGAAAATTGATCTCCGTCGGTAACCAGCGATGGCCTTTACCGTGCCGCGGTAAGAATATCAAATCGACACGGCCCAGCCGACCTCGAATGAGCGGGTCGGAAGTCTTGCCGAAGGGGGTTTTGATCTCCACCTCGCGCACACCCGCGAGTTCCGGCATTTGGTAAAGACCGCTGCCGCCGATGACACCGATGGCGGCAGATTTCATAAAACGGCAACCTCGGCCCGGCGTTTGGCGCCTCGCTCCCGCCCCGCCTCTTCGCCCTGCAACTGACCACAAGCGGCTTGAATATCATCGCCGCGCGGGCGGCGCACGTTGATCTGCACGCCCAGGTCGTGAAGAAGATCTTGAAAGCACGCGATGCTTTCGTTGCTCGGTCGCAGAAACTCGCTGCCGGGATGCGGGTTGAAAGGAATCACATTGACTTTGCTGGGAATACCGCGCAGCAATTTGGCCAGCTCGCGGGCGTGTTGGTCCGAATCGTTGACGCCGTGCAACAAGACATATTCGAAGGTGATTCGCTTGCGCCGAGGAATCGGTAGTGAACGGCAGCAATCGATCAGTTGCGCCAGCGAATACTTGCGGTTCACTGGCATGAGTTGACCGCGGAGCTCGTCGTTGGGTGCATGTAGCGAGATCGCAAGATTGACCTTTGTCTCGGACATGAGCTTTTCGATTTGCGGTACCAAGCCGACCGTAGACAGCGTCACCCGCCGCGGCGAAATCCCGACGCCCCATTCGCTATCGGTGATAGTTTGCAAGGCGCGCAGTGTCTGATCGTAATTGGCCAAAGGCTCGCCCATGCCCATCAGCACGACGTGCGTGATGCGGCGCTTATCAATAAGCGTACGGCTCACCTCCAGGATCTGATCGACGATCTCGCTACAAGTGAGGTTTCGTTTGAGCCCCAGCACAGCCGTGGCGCAAAACACGCAGCCGAACGCACAGCCGGCTTGCGTCGAGATGCAAAGCGTCAATCGGGTCGCCTCCGGAATCAACACACTTTCGATGCTCTCGCCATCTGCCAGCCCGAACAAAAACTTGACCGTACCGTCGTGCGATTCGGCGCGGCGCAAGATCTGCAGCCGGCCGATAACGAAATAGTCACTCAATCGTTCGCGCAAGTCCCGCGGTAGATTGGTCATCTCTTCAAAGGTCGTTGCGCGCTTCTGAAACAACCATTGCCAGATCTGCTTGGCCCGATAAATCGGATGATTTTGCTCGGTCAGGAACCGGGACAGCTCCTTCAAACTCAAATCTGCGATGTTCGGCTTCACGTCAATTATCTATAACGACAATATAGGATCCGGATTGCGACAGAACGGGAGAGGCGGGCGTCAAACGATTTCGTCAGGCCTGAAAAAAAAGGCGATCTCGCTCGCTGCAGTTTCCGGCCCATCGGAGCCATGTACCGCGTTCTGTTCCACATCCTTGCCACAGTCTTTGCGTATGGTTCCCGGTGCCGCTTTCGCTGGATCCGTGGCCCCCATAATCTCACGATTTTTTGCGATCGCGTTTTCACCCTCGAGAACCGAAACGAAGATCGGTCCCGAGGACATATAGGCGCACAAGCTCGCAAAGAAGGGCCTTTCTTTATGCACCGCATAGAAAGCTTGCGCGCGTTCGGGCGACAACCGCAGGAGTTTTCCAGCGGCGATTCTGAGTCCGGACGCCTCGAATCGGCGTAAAATTTCGCCGATCAGATTTCTGCCCACCGCGTCTGGTTTGATGATCGATAGAGTTCGCTCGACACTCATTTGACTGATATCGCCTCCTGCATCGTGCTCCCAATAGTTGCCGGCGATGACGCCATGCGAATTCCCGCTGCCGTCATGGCCGAGATCTTTTCTCTTGCGGTCCCTTTTCCACCCGAAATGATCGCGCCCGCATGCCCCATTCTCTTTCCCGGGGGCGCCGTTTGCCCCGCAATGAAACCCGCTACCGGCTTTTTCATGTTCGCTTTGATCCACACCGCGGCTTCTTCCTCGGCGCTGCCGCCGATCTCGCCAATCATGACAACACCGGTGGTGTGCGGATCGTCATTGAACATTTTCAAAACGTCGACAAATTCCAATCCATGCACAGGATCGCCGCCGATCCCAACGCAGGTGGACTGCCCCATACCCAAGCGCGTGAGTTGATCCACTGCTTCATAGGTTAGCGTGCCGCTGCGCGAAACTACGCCGATGCCGCCGGGTTTGTGGATGTGACCAGGCATAATGCCGATTTTGCATTCGCCCGGTGTTATCGTCCCCGGACAGTTGGGACCCAGCAGCAACGAGTTTCGGCCTTCGAGATAGCGCTTCACTTTTACCATGTCGCGCACAGGGACGCCTTCGGTGATACAAATGACCAACGCGATATCGGCGTCAACGGCCTCCAGAATCGCATCGGCCGCGAACGGGGGTGGCACGTAGATAACACTGGCATTGGCGCCGGTTTCCTTGACCGCTCGCGCGACGGTATCGAAGATCGGGATACCCTCGAAGGAGGCGCCGCCTTTTCCGGGCGTTACGCCCGCCACCATTTGCGTGCCATACTCTTTGCACGCGCGCGTATGAAACTGCCCCGTTGAGCCAGTGATTCCCTGAGTCAGCACCCGGGTGTTCTTATTGATCAGAATCGACATCGCTCTATTTTGGATTTCCGATTTTGGATTTTGGATTGTCGGACTTCAGTGTCTTCCTCAAGCGAAATCAAAAATCCAAAATCTAAAATTGCTTTACTGCCTTGACGATCTTCTCCGCCGCTTCCGCCATCGTGTCGGCAGAAATGATGGTCAGTCCCGATCCTTCGAGGATCTGCCTTCCCTGTTCTACATTCGTCCCCTGCATTCGCACGACCAGCGGGACGGTGATCTTCAATTCGCGCGCGGCATCGACCACGCCCTGCGCGAGAACGTCGCAACGCATGATCCCGCCGAAAATATTGATCAAGACGCCGCGCACTCGAGAATCGGCCAGCAAAATCCTGAAAGCCTCAGCGACCTTTTCCTGATCAGCGCCGCCGCCGACATCGAGAAAATTTGCCGGCTCGCCGCCATAATGCTTGATGATGTCCATGGTCGCCATTGCCAGGCCGGCACCATTGACCATACAGGCGATATTGCCGTCCAAGGAAATATAGGAGAGATCGTACTGACTCGCCTCGACTTCGCGTGGGTCTTCTTCATCAAGATCACGCAGCGCGACAATTTCTTTTTGTCGGAAAAAAGCATTGCTGTCGAAGTTCATTTTGGCGTCCAACGCCATGATCTGCCCGTCCTTGGTGATAATCAGTGGGTTAATCTCGGCCAGCGAAGCGTCAGTTTCCTCAAAGGCTCGATAAAGGCCCTGCATGAGCGCTACGGCTTTGCCGATTAGCTCCGATGGGATATTCAATGCGAAGGCTAAGCGTCGGCATTGAAACGTCGCCAGCCCGATCACCGGATCGACAGTTTCCTTTAAGATCTTTTGCGGAGTTTTCGCGGCGACTTCCTCGATTTCAACGCCTCCTTCAGACGAGCAAATCACTGTCACCCGGGACTGCGCGCGGTCCAAGACCATGGCGAGATAGAGTTCCCGCTCGATTTCCACGCCCTGTTCCACCAGAACTCGCCGGACTTGCCGGCCTTCCGGGCCGGTTTGGTGCGTCACGAGATTTTTGCCCAGCATCTGGCGCGCCTTCTCCGCAGCCTCTTGTGGGCTCTTAACCACCTTTACGCCGCCACCTTTGCCGCGGCCACCGGCGTGAATTTGCGCCTTGACGACAGTCACTCCTTCGCCAAGCTGCTGGGCTGCGGCTTGGGCCTCCGCCGCAGTGGTAACGACCATTCCTCGCGGCACGGCTACCCCGAAACGTCTGAGGATTTCCTTTGCTTGAAACTCGTGGATGTTCATCGCTTTCGGACCGCAAAAAGCGAGACCCTAAGGCTAGACTACGCTTAGCCTCAGGGTCTCAGCGACTGGAACTCTATCGTGCTACGCAACGCCCAGCACACGATTCATCGCCTGGACGATGTCTTTGACATGGTTGAGCGATTCGTCGAAGGCCTTCTTATCTCCGGCACTCAAGTTGAGATCGATGATTTTCTCGACCCCACCGGCGCCTATGATTACCGGCACACAGAAGTAGTAGCCGGTAACGCCATACTCGCCCTCCAGCAATGCCGCACAAGGAAGGATCTCTTTTTTGTCGAAAAGATAAGCTTCGGTCATCTGGATCGCCGCGGACGCTGGCGAAAAATACGCCGAGCCAGTTTTTAACAACGCCACCACTTCGCCGCCTGCATTGCGTACACGAGCCTCGATTTCGTCGAGGCGCTTGGCTGGAATAAGTTTATCTACAGGTACGCCGCCGACCAAACAGGAACTGCGGACCGGCACCATATCATCGCCATGGCCGCCCAAAACCATCGCTTGCACGCTCTTGACCGAAACGTTCAGTTCCTTCGCGACAAAAGAGCGATAGCGCGACGAATCCAAAATTCCCGATTGACCGACGACGCGATTTTTTGGAAAGCCCAAGGCGCGCTGCATCAAGGTGACCATCGCGTCGAGCGGGTTGGTGATCACGATAACGAAAGAATCCGGCGCATGCTTTTTAATGCCGTCCGCCACTGAAGTCAGTATCTTGGCGTTGGTGCCGAGCAAGTCATCCCGGCTCATGCCGGGTTTGCGGGCAATGCCTGCAGTCACAATGCAAACGTCGGCCCCGGCAATGTCGTCATACTTGTTTGTCCCAATGACGTTGCCATCGAATCCTTCTACCGGTCCGGCATGCGACAGATCGAGTGCTTTACCCTGAGGGAGTCCCTCGATGACATCGAACATGATCACGTCACCGAGCCCTTTGAGCAGCGCCAAGTGTGCCATGGAGCCGCCGATATTCCCTGCGCCGACCAGCGCGATCCTCTTCCTAGCCATAACTCTCCCGCTATTCGAAAAGCTTACCACCTGAAACCTGGCACCTAAAGCCCAGCAGCGCTATTGCATATTAGCAATGATCGCATCGCCGAAACCTGAGCAGCTGACCAGCTTCGAGCCCGGCATGAGCCGCTCAAAGTCATAGGTTACTGTTTTGGCGTTTACCGCACCCTCGATACCCTTGATGATCAGATCGGCGGCTTCCGACCAGCCCATGTAACGCAGCATCATTTCGCCGGAAAGAATCACCGAACCCGGATTGACCTTATCAAGGTCAGCGTACTTCGGCGCAGTGCCGTGCGTGGCTTCGAAGACCGCGTGGCCAGTCTCGTAATTGATGTTTGCGCCCGGAGCAATACCGATTCCACCGACCTGCGCAGCCAAAGCATCCGAGAGGTAATCGCCGTTGAGATTACAGGTGGCAATGACGTCGTAGTCCTTTGGCCGGATCAATACAAATTGCAACGTCACATCGGCAATGGAGTCTTTAAGCATCAATTTTGACTTCCACTTGCCATCGCCGTGCGTCGGCCAGAGCTTAAGCGCTTCTTCCACTTCTTTTTTGATATCGTTCTGCTGCGCTGGCGACATCATCTCGAATCCGGGATCAATCATTTTGGCGTTGTCTTCCACGCTCAACTTAGGATTGGCCTCTTTGTTGCCCAGGATCCAAGACTCACGTTCCGAGACCACGTCGTGGCGAAATTCGCGTTTGCCGAGAGCATAGCCCCATTCCATGAAGGAGCCCTCGGTGTACTTCATAATATTGCCCTTATGGACGAAGTTCACGTTCTTGCGCTTGTTCTTGAGTGCCCACTGAATCGACGCACGCACCAACCGTTCGGTGCCTTCCACCGATACGGGCTTCAATCCGATCGAAGCCGTATTGGGGAAACGAATTTTGGCATACTCTTTGGGAAAATTATCTTTGACCAAAGATTTGAATTTGGCGTTGGCTTCGGTGCCGTTGGGAAACTCGATGCCGGTGTAAATATCTTCGGTGTTTTCCCGGAACACGATCATGTCGACGTATTCGGGATGTTTGACCGGCGAAGGCACACCGTTGAAATAGCGTATCGGCCGTTGACAGACGTAAAGATCGAGCAGCTTGCGCAGCCCGACATTGAGCGAGGTCATGCCGCCGCCGATAGGCGTGGTCAGCGGACCCTTGATGCCGACGAGAAATTCCGAAAACGCGGGCACCGTCTCTTCGTGCAGCCAGCTATTATACTGCTTGAAAGACTTCTCCCCGGCGTAAACCTCCATCCAGCGAATTTTCTTTTTTCCTTTGTAGGCCTTTTCCACGGCTGAATCGAAGACCCGCACTGATGCGCGCCAGATATCTCGGCCGGTTCCATCCCCTTCGATGAACGGAATAATCGGATTGTCGGGAACCTGGAGCTGTTTGTTGGCTCCCATGGTGATTTTGGCACCGTCCTTCGGGACCTTTACGACTTTGTACTCGGCCATATTCTCCTCACCTGCAAAAATAGCCTAAGGGCCTCGGTGAAACTCGCCCCTTAGGCTATTCGCGTAAAAAAATTTTTTTGAACTGATCGAAACTAGCTGATTGCTTGCGGCGAGTCAAGTTACTTTAACTATTCGATTTTCTCGATTTTTTTTTGCTCCAGCCATCTTTCGAGGTAGCGTGCCGCAACGTCTCGGCCGCCCAAACCGAAGGCCAGGGCCAAGGCCAAACACACTGCGCCAAAAACCAAAATGAATGCCCAGATCACGATCTCTGAGGCGATGTCGAGAATCTCGAAAATACCGGCAACGACAAAAATCGTGGTACCGATATAAGCGGCGCGGCCAATCGACGCCGCCGCATCCAGGCCAGCATTGGCGCACGAAGTCCGAGTGACCGTTTCCAAAAAGTTGGCAAAGTAAAGTCCGAGAATGAGAGTCACCAGCGCGGCAACGATTTTCGGAATATAAAGATAGATGGTGTGCAACGTGTCGGTCGCGCCGCTCAAATTGAGGGTTTCTAAAGTGGTCACAATCGCGATCAAGAACAGGAACCAGAATGTCAATAGACCTATGATGTCCGAAGGCGCTTGCCGGATGCCGCCGCGCTCGAGAATTTGCTTGATACCGGCGCGCTCCGCCAGGGCATCGAACTGACAGAGCTTCAGAACACGCACGACGATTCGTTTGATGACGTTGCAAATGACCCAGCCAAGCAGAAGAATCGCAATCGAGAAAAATAGATTTGGGAGAAAAACTGCAATCTTTGTCACAAAAGCATCCCAAAACCCGGTAACGGTAACGAGCGGATTCATTAACTCCTCCTTGGTACCAACCGACCAGCGCAACTCCTAAATAGGGGACTTCCTGAAATAATTCAAACTAGCGCCGAAACTGAGCGGGTGCTTGAATCCGAGATTGCCGGTAACTATAGTCGGTGCACTCAAAAACTCGCACAACTCCCAATCTGCGATCGGACCTAAATTGCGCCTCTGCGTCGATAGATTATCCAAAGCCTACAATTTTCTCTGGGCGCTCCGAGATTTCAGCGTGGAACTCGAGTCAGGCGATTTGGTCGCCTTACTGGGTCCCAACGGCGCGGGGAAAACAACACTGCTAAAACTCCTTGTCGGCTTGATTGCCCCGACTTCAGGCTCGATCCGCTTCGATGGAACCTCCCGGCTCGCGTCGCTTTCACGGCCGAGAACCGGGCTTTTGATGCCCGCCGATCACCTGTACGACAATTTGACTGTCCGGGAGAATCTTAGTTTTTTTCTCTCGCTGTACGGAGATCGATGTGATTTGCAGATGATTGACTCGGCTCTGCAAGAAGTTGGGCTGCTCGAGCGCGGCGCGGAATTCGTCGGCAATCTTTCCAGTGGAATGCGTTGCCGAGCTTCACTCGCGAAATGGCAGCTTCTCCAGCCCGACCTGCTGCTGCTCGATGAACCTTATGGCGTTCTGGACGGCAGCGGTATCGATCTGCTAGAAAAATTTCTTCGCCACCAGATTGAGAACAGCGGTATTGTCGTCATGGCTTCGCATCACGTTTCGCGCGCGCTTAGACTTTGTAGTCGCGCGCTCATCCTCAAACAGGGTCGCCTGACCTTCAACGAAGTCAAGCGACAGCCTTGGCCCAGCTTCGATCGCGCTTTCGGGGAATTTTTGCCGCAGGGAGAGCGATGAATCTCTTAAAGCAAACCTCGCTTGTGTTCTGGAAAGATCTTCTGCTCGAGTTGCGGCGCCGCGACAGTCTGCTTACGATGTTTTTTTTCGGGACGCTGCTCCTGTTCGTGTTTCATTTTTCGTTCGATCTTCCTCCCGACAAAGTCGCCGAAATGGCGCCCGCACTGCTCTGGCTCGCGTTCCTTTTCACCGGCACCCTTGGGCTAACGCAGTTATTTCAGGTGGAACGTGAGAATCACTGTCTCGAGGCGCTCCTTTTATCGCCGCTGGACCGAGGCGCCCTCTTTCTCGCCAAGAGTTGTTTCAATCTGTTTCTGATGTTGCTGGTGGAACTCGTCGTGATGCCGCTTTTCTGGATTCTGTTCAATCTGCACGGGTGGAATTTGCTACCGCAACTATTTCTAGTTACCTTATTAGGCACCGTCGGCTTTTGTGTTTTGGGAACCATTATGTCGGCCGTCACGCTCCGGGCGCGGGCCCGTGAGCTTTTGTTGCCGCTGGTGCTTTTCCCGTTGATGATTCCCGTGATTCTGGCGACGATTCGCTGCATGGAAAATATTATGAGCGCCGGCGATCTCGGCGCTGCGGCGTCATGGCTGCGGCTGCTTCTCGGTTTTGACGTGATATTCGTGACGGTGGGCATATTGATTTTTGATCGAGTCATTGAAGGTTGACGCCGTGCCAGCTCCTCACCCAGTAAGAAAACGGAGAGGGATTCTTGGCGCTTTGTCGCTGGGCGCCATCGTTGTCGGCCTCTACTGGGGCCTGGTGATTGCGCCGCCGGACGCCTATCAAGGCGAAGTTCAGCGCATCATGTACCTGCATCTGCCGAGCATTTTGACCGCCTATCTATCCTATTTTCTCGTTTTTATCGGCAGCTGCATGTATTTGTGGAAACGGGAAAAACGCGACGATATCCTCGCCCACTCGGCGGCCGAAATCGGTGTGCTGTTTACGGCGTTGACGATTATCGAAGGCTCGATCTGGGGGCGGCCGACCTGGGGTGTATGGTGGACATGGGATGCCCGCCTGACGCTCACCGCGATTCTGTTGTTGATCTACACCGGTTATTTGATGCTGCGCTCACTCATCGAAGACGAAAATCGCGCCGCGTCGGCGGCCGCCGTGCTCGGCATCATCGGATTTCTCGACATTCCGCTGATCCATATGTCGGTATACTGGTGGCGCACATTGCATCAACCGCCATCGATCCTTCAGCCCAACAAAGCACCCTGGGAAAATATCGCCTGGCCGCTGTTGATTCCTCTACTGATCAACATCGTGGCCTTCCTGCTCCTGCTGTTTTATTTGTTGTCGTTGCGCTACCGCTTGGGCGAAATCCGCGATGAAATCAGAATGCGGCGTCTGGAGCAAAGCGCTTGATGGAACACTGGAGTTTTGTTGCGCTGGCGTACGGCATTGTCTGGAGTGTCATCGTGGTGTACTTTTTTTTCTTGAAGAGGCGTTACAGAAAAGCGCAGATGGAGTTGAGCGCGCTCACATCGGCGCAGACGCTCGAGGAACATGAACAAACGTAAAAGGTTTTTAATCGGCGGATGCGTGATTCTTGCCGCGATCTCGTATTTAATTGTCGGCGGCATGAAGGAAGCGATGGTTTATTTCAAGATGCCTTCAGAATTGCGCGCCGAAGAAAGCTCCATGCAAGGCAAGTTCGTGCGCATGGGCGGTATGGTCGTCAAAGGCTCGCTGCATAAAGATCTGCAAAATCTCACTTACCGCTTCGAGCTCACCGACGGCAACGGCACATTTCCCGTCTACTTCAAAGGCGTGCCGCCGGACTTGTTTACGGAGGGAAAAGGCGCGGTTGTCGAAGGACGGATCGGCAGCGACGGCGTCTTTCATGCCACCACCATCATGGCCAAACACGCGGAAGAGTACAGCCCCCGCAGCGACACGCACCCAGCCAGCAATAGTTTTATTCCCGCCAAGGAAACCGTCTCCCGGTGACCGCCGCTTTAGGTCATACATCCATTCTGCTGGCGTTCATTGCGGCGCTCGGTGGCATCGCAACCCCTATCGTCGCGGCGCGCTCCGACGATCCGCGCTATTTGACCGTCGCGCGGCTGGCGATTCTCGCGCAGTTCTTCCTGGTGACTGTGGCAGCTACAGCCCTCATCTATGGGCTTGTGACAACCGACTTCTCGATCAAATACGTCGCCTTCAACACCACCCGGGCGACGCCGGTTTACTATCGAATCACTGGTTTGTGGGGCGCGCTGGAAGGATCGCTGCTACTCTGGGAGTGGATCCTCATCATCTTTTCCGGTGTAGTGGCATGGCTCTACCGCGATCGTCACAACGACACGCTCCCATGGGTGATCATGATTTTTTGCATCGTTTCGGCGTTTTTTCTCGGCGTCGTCGGCTTCTTATCGAATCCCTTCGAAACGATTTCTCCCATCCCGCCCGACGGCCGCGGCTTGAACCCGCTGCTCGAGGACGCCAACATGATGACGCACCCACCGCTGCTTTATACCGGTTTCGTCGGTCTCACCGTGCCGTATGCCTTCGCCATGGCGGCACTGATCGTCGGCAAACTCGACGAAGCCTGGATCGTCAGCACCAGACGCTGGACGATTACCGCGTGGTTCTTTTTAACCGCGGGCAATCTGGTCGGCGCGTGGTGGTCGTATCATGTTCTCGGCTGGGGCGGTTACTGGGCGTGGGATCCGGTGGAAAATGCTGCGTTCATGCCGTGGCTCCCGGCAACGGCGTTTTTGCACTCGATTCAAGTCCAGGAACGACGGCGCATGCTGAAGGTTTGGAACTTATCGTTGATCATCGTCGCCTTCAGTCTGACGATCTTCGGCACGTTTCTCACCCGCTCTGGAATTCTTTCCTCGATTCACGCGTTTTCGTCCGGACCGGTGGGGGGATTTTTTCTCGGCTTTCTTGCCGTGATCCTGCTCGGCTCGTTTGGTCTTGTCGCCTATCGCGCCGATCTGCTCAAAGAGCAACCCGAGCTCGATTCGATGGTTAGCCGCGAATCGGCTTTTTTGCTCAACAACATTGTCCTGATGTCGGCGCTCTTCACAATTTTTCTTGGGACGGTTTTTCCGCTGATCTCTGAAGCTGTAGCCGGTGTTCAAGTGAGTGTGGGAGCGCCCTATTTTAACTCCGTGACCGTGCCGCTCTTTTTGTTTCTGGTTTTTTTGATGGCCGTCGGTCCGATTATCGCCTGGCGGCGCGCTTCTTGGGACAATCTAAAGCGCAACTTCACTTGGCCGGCGGCAGCGGCGTTGCTGCTCGGTTTCGGTTTGTTCGCGTGGAAAGTCCGCGACTTCATGCCGCTGCTGGGTTTTACGCTCCTGGCCTTCGTCGCGTTCAGCATCTTGTATGACACGGCACTGGCGTTGCGTGCGCGGCGGCGCATCGCCGGCGAAGGGATCATTCGCGGTTTGGTCACACTGGCGCGCCGCAATCAACGCCGGTATGGAGGCTTTATTGTTCACCTCGGTATCGTGCTGATTATGATGGGCATCGCCGGCTCGATGTCCTACAGCGTCGAAAAGGAAGCGACCATGTCGCTCAATCAGCAGCTCCAGGTCGGCAATTATCGGATTCAGTTCGCCGGGCTGAGCGGTTCACAACAGCCGACGCATTTTCGCGTCGAGGGCGCGTTTCATATCTTTCACAACGGCAACGACAACGGCACGCTACGACCGGCGCTGAAATTCTTTCCGAGCCAGCAATCGCCCATTGGCCGTGCCGTACACCAAAGCAGCCTGACTGAAGATATTTATTTGATTCTCTCAGGCTTCAGCCAGGTGGACCGCAATCAGGCCACCTTGAAAGTGCTGGTCCGTCCGTTGGTGATCTGGATGTGGATCGGGGGGTTTGTCATCGCTTTCGGCACTTTGATCTGCATCTCGCCCATCGCTAAAAACGTTTCACCGGAGCCATGATTTTGTTTGCACTAATTATTGGGGGAAGTAACGCGGCTTTGACGCGCCGGGTTTGAATCCCTGACTGATTGACGAGGTATACAATGATTGCTCCCTGCAATTTGCAAGTTGAAATCTGCTATTCCAACCGCAGCGAGGACTAAATGCCCGTCCGCCGCGTGGTTATTACTCTCCTGATTATCGGCCCACTTCTGGCACTACTCGCCTACGGTTTCACGCGCGATTCGCACTATATTGTTTCGCCGTTGCTTGCTAAACCAGCGACGCCGTTTACACTGAAGCTTTTCGATGGCCGCGACCTGAATCTTGCCGACCTGCGCGGCAAGGCCGTATTTCTAAATTTTTGGGCCTCCTGGTGCGTACCGTGTCGCGAAGAAGCCCACGAGTTGGAAGCGGCGTGGCAGAAAATCAAAGACAAAAATATGATCTTTGTCGGTGTAGCCGTGCAGGACACAGATCAAAACGCTCTCGAGTTTCTGAAGGAGTTCAATATTTCCTATCCCAATGGCAAGGACGAGACAGCCAAAATTGCCGTGGATTACGGCACCTGGGGCATTCCAGAAAGTTTTTTTATCGACCCCCAGGGACGGATCACTTATAAGCATGTCGGCGGGATTCGCGCGGCTCTCGTCGTCAGCAAACTGGAAGACGCGGCAAAAAGTATCGTCAGTGCTCAGGAAGGCAAGGGCGACTATTCGGCAGTAAAATGAAGCTGACCCGAGCGCGCAGAGTCCTTGCCCTTTTCCTCTTGTTAGGCAGCATCGTCCATCGTCTGGACGCGGCATCAGCTCCGGATCTCGAAGATCAGACGCGCGCCATTGCTACCGAGCTTCGTTGCGTCGTCTGCCAGAATCTTTCCGTCGCCGACTCGCCTTCGGAAATGGCGCAACAGATGCGCGCTATCGTCCGCGAGCAGCTTGAGGCTGGCAAATCGCCAGATCAGATCAAGGATTTTTTTGTTTCGAAATACGGCGAATGGGTGCTCCTGAAACCACGAACCACCGGCTTCAGCGCGCTGCTCTGGATTTTACCCTATGTCGTACTTGGCCTCGGGGTCATTGCTGCGCTTTGGGTGATCCAGCGCTGGGTCAGGAAGAAGCAAGTCATTTCTGATCGACCCATGCAACCTGCTGTTTCGCAGCAACTTTCTGGAGAGCCGCTCGGGGACGAATTTCCTCAGCCGGATCTCGACGATGACAGCCACAAAGCCAGATTGCTTCGAGAACGGATTCGCTTGCAGCACGAGCTCGCCGATCTCGACTTTGATTTTCAAGCGGGCAAGCTTTCGGAGTCAGACTATGTGGCCCTGAAGCAAGAGATTGAAGCGAAAGCCGCCAGCGTGGTTCAAGAGATCAGCTCGCTTCCGCCGGAGCCCGCCAAGCCGATTCGTAAACCCGCATCTGCTAGCAGTCGTCATCAACAGAGTACCAGCGCGCCACTACAGCGCTGGAAGATCATTGCGGGTGGAACATTTCTCTTGGTCTTCGGCCTGGTGCTCGGCGTGATGCTGACGAAGGCTGCCCGTCCGCGCGGCTCGGAAAACGATACGATTACCGGTGATTTCCTGACTGGAACCACGCCCGGCTCACCGGAAGTTCGTGCGGCTCTCGATGAGGGCAAACAGGCATTCGAGAAACAAGATTTTCCCAAAGCCATCGAAGCCTTCAAAACAGTTCTTGCTAACGAGCCCAACAATCCAGAAGCACACAGCTACATGGGATTTATTCTGGTGCAGGCGGGCCATGGAGACGGCGCACTCATGGCATTCGACAAAGCTTTGTCCCAGGCGCCGAATTTTCCGATGGCGCTCTGGGGCAAAGGTATGGTCTTGTACCAGGACAAAAAAGACTACGCCGGCGCGCGCGCAGTGTTCGAGCGGCTTTTAAATCTCATTCCGCCGGGTGAAGAGCGGAACGAGGTGGTGAAAGTGCTCGCGGAAATTCCGGCGAGTGGCGGTATCCCGAACCGCTCGGCAGTTGCGGAGAAAAATCCGGGCGCCGTATCGCCAGTCTCCGCGCAGATCACCGGCAAAATCACCATCGATCCCAAACTGCAAGGAAGCGTCGATCCGAACGCGGCGTTGTTCATCATCGCCCGGCCCGCCACTGGCGCCGGAGGCCCGCCGCTTGCCGTAAAAAAAATCGATCGCCCAAGTTTCCCCGTTGATTTCACCCTCAGTCAAGAGAATGTCATGATGCCCGGCGTACCGTTCGCTGGCAAAATCAATATCACCGCCCGCCTCGACAAAGACGGAAACCCCGTCACCCGCACCCCTGGCGACATCAGCGGAGATTACAGAAAAAATCCTATCGAAGTGGGCACGAAGAACGTGGACGTGGTGATCGATCAGATCATGAAATGAGCTGAGAACTCGGGAACCCCCTGCGCACCAGAAATCACAGCTGGGTATATTTTTCGTAGATTCGATCCGTTTTCGCGGCCATGATGAAGTCGTTTCTGTGCAGGTTTTTGATCTTGTGCGTCCACCAGGTGACGCCGACTTTGCCCCATTCGGTCGTGATGCGCGGATGATGTCCTTCCCCTTCCGCCGCCGCGCCAACTTCATCGCTAAACGCAATCGCCTCTTTAAAGTTTTTGAACTTAAAGTGCCGGTCTAATTTCGGAATGCCGTCTTCATGGATGATTTTCCAGTCAGCAACTTGGGGCT
>Ga0207650_10000466_pt1 | contig 34122 bp, 33 predicted proteins | sample KBSS63metaG_FD_184325 | JGI IMG/M metagenome (GOLD analysis project Ga0207650, IMG submission 184325) | Switchgrass rhizosphere microbial communities from Kellogg Biological Station, Michigan, USA - KBS S6-3 metaG (SPAdes) (version 2) | ecosystem: Host-associated > Plants > Roots > Rhizosphere...
TCAACGACCAAGATCTTGCTTTTGAGAGCCCCGAAATAGTCCTCATCCTTGAGAAGGCCAAAGGGAAGCATGCCTTTAGGTTATAAAACCTGTCTGTGTAGATCAACCAGTTTGGAGGAAACCGGTTGAAGTACCGTTCAATTGAGGATTCGCCGGGCGACCAGCACGGCCAGACCGGCTGCAGCGAACGAGAATATAACGTTGACAGCTCGGCCCAGTGGACCAAGCAGCCATGCGATAAAAAATGTAATTCCGAAAGCGACGATCAGGTATAGAGCGAATTTTAGTCCATACCGCATTCAAGGCCCATCCTAAACAGTCGACAACCCTTCTAAGCAGAGTTTCAGTGACTGGTATCTGAAGTTGTTCTTCTCTTCTTCATTGTACTCGGGAGACCTTATTTTTTCGTAAAGCTCGTCCAGTCTCCGTACTCGTTCTTCATGATCTCTAACGTACTGTTCGACATTTGAATCTATCATGAGGCACCCCCTTCGAGCACTGAGGACCGCGCAAGGCCGGTGCCGTCGCACAACTATTGAATATGGCAGCTATTGATACCAGCTCATCGCTTGTCCAGCACGATGAGCATTGCCAAGTTTGTCATAGGGAGATGACTTTGGACCAGAAGGTGAACAGGGAAACAGATCGAGCAACGGATCTGGAGGGAAATCGATGGCATCTGCTGGGCAAATGAGAGAATTTGCGATCGAAACCTGCAATTAAACAGTAGGGCACAATGTTAACCATCCGGCATGCCAAGGCAGACCTTGAGGAAATGGAGTGAGACCTTGCAGTTGATCTGCTGGGGCGGGGCCGATCCTAACCTGTGGGCGATTTGATCGAAGCTCGTTCACAAGCTGCCAAAGTAAGGCTATCGCTGATGCCTGGGCATCGAACAATCTCACTGACGTTTATTATCGCGAATAATTGAGATTGCTTTGGAAAAAGACGGATGATGTTGTATCTGAGCTTTTAGGTAAAACCGAAGCGATGATTATCGGTGATTTTACGGGATGATAGCCAACGCACTTGGCTGGTTTTACTATCAGAGTGCGACGGCACCGCGTTGCGCGTGTGGCCATTCACAGGATGCTACGCAATCACGTTGCCTCTAAAGCTTTTCCTCTTTTGTCAACCTTGGCGCCCTTTATGGTGGCTTGCCGTCTGAGGATGCCGAGGTGACAATCGGCTCCCAAAGCGCTCCTCAGATCTGTTTGCCTTTGTATCGGCGAACAGAAGTTCGGCCTTAGAAAATTTGCCCTCCGCCCGCAAGCGACGCATGAGCTCGCCGAGCGCTTCGAGAAGCGACTTTTCCCAATGCTCGTAGGATTTCAGATTTCTGAGCAGATCTATCACCGCCAACTCGAGGGAATCCACCGCAGTGCCCGAGGGAATGGTTAGCAGAAACCGTAGCGGCGCCAATTCGACCAATCGAAGCCATTTGATTTTTTGAAGATGCCGGCTCGGGCCGATCACTATGATGCTCAGACCCGGAAGGACCTCTACGAGTTCGACCGGCTTGTGCGCCCGTTTGTCCACCGGCAGCGCCGCTGCGGTTGCCTTGACGATGGCTTTGGCGCGATCAGCATCGATAGCCGCGAGCTGAGCGAGTGCGCTTTCGGGAAGAGTCACCGTGATTGGACGCCGTGGTTCTTGAAACTTGGGAGGCCGCCCTTTTTTCATGTTGCACCTAATCTACATTTCACGTTATATCTATTTACTATTACGATTTATAACGTAGAAAATCTACGCCCATGCGTGTGACAACGCGAATTTTTCTTACGCTACCATAAATCCCGCTTTCTTTAGAAAGCTTAGATTAGCGACGATCTGACACGCAACACGCAGAGACCCATGAATGAAAAATGTCGCGGTTTCGTTACGATTTGCACGGTCAGTATTTCTAGTAGCTAATGTTTCATCAGATCACCTTCAAGAAGCCTCTATCGAAAGAGCTGAGACTCTTATCCGTTTTTCGTCCTTGCTGCCGTTTTTATGATCATCGGCTTATTCGTTTATTGCGGCTATAGCTTTCACCAAAAATGCCATTGCACGTAAAGCCCGTCGGACCGGTGTATCCGCTGCATCTGCCAAATACTTGGATCTGGAGGACAGCAGCCGCAAGCGACGTTTTCGGAGGCGGGTCACCATTTTTGATCTCTTCCCGAACCGATCGTAAGACCGGCAGGTCATGAGTCTGCCAGCTTTAACAAAGTTGGTTTCTTGTGGCGTTCTTCTGGCGAGCGTAGTCTTCGCCGGCTGGAGGTGCCGTCAAAAAGGCTTTTCAGCACTCGACACTGGGCTGTTGATTACCGGTTTCCTGTTGTTACTGGTCGCTCTATTCCTACTAAGCGTTTTTTTAGTAGATCGTAAACTTTCGGCCGCTGGTTTATTTGCAGGTTTTGTTAAGAAACAGATCTCATTTAATTTCCGACACGACGGTTGCAAAGCCCGGAGCACAAGCAAGGTCGTAAACGCCTGCATCAGGCAACGGTAACTAACCGGTCAAGCTGCGCGGGTGAGACAGAGGCTCGCCTGGTGCAAAGCTTAAAACTGATCTGCGGCCAAATGGCGAGCCCAAAGATATTATGACAATTGCGATTGCTCTCTATGCCGTAAGACTGTCAGCATACGTCGCGATCAGCGCGTATCGTCAACGAACGCGCCGAATCTAGTGGTGCTTACATCCGGGCTGAAGGGCAGCGCGCCAGAGCCGACGAGTATCCTAGTACTGACCGCAGCAATCCAAAACGTCGTCCGGTAACTCTCACCGGATGCTGCCTACTCCTCCCGAGTCTCACGCACTGGCTTATACTTGGCGACTTCAGCTCTGCCAAGTTTCGTGCGAGCTTAATAAAAATCGGAGTTGTTTTTTCTTGGGCGTCGTTGCTCGTCCGTTGAAACAGGCTTCTCTGGTCAGATCGCTTTGCGGGCGGTTTCAGGGACCTTGGCCAGTTACGGCGAACGAGCGGCTCTCGTCGGTAAAGTTTAGGAGTGGGCTAAATTGCAATCGATCGTGGTTGCCACGCGTTGGCTTCGCTCGACAGTGGCGGGCGCATCAACAAAAGTCTTTCGGTTAGCCGAGACGCGCAAGGAGGCGGACGATCATAAACAAATATTGCCCGCGGCGCCGGGCGCTTGACTAATCAACAAATGATGCAAGTCTAGGAAGGGAATTTGTCAGTGCAGTTTTCCAGCGGCGAGCGTGCATAGGCCGAAGTTGGACTCGTCGTAAAGGTGATGACCATGTGGTTACCACGTTCCGTTCGGCAAAGTTTATCTAGTCGATATGATTCGGTTCGGCAAAGTTTAGCTAATCGATATGATATTCCTTTGTATAAAAAAACCCAGGTTGAATTTCTCCGCATGTGCTGCGGAATCGCATCGCGAGAAATTAAGATATTGTCTGGGCTATATGATCCTTTGACGCTCCTTGCCGCTAAATATAAGAGCGACAAAGGAGTAACCATCTACCCATTTCATGGATACACCGTTCATTATGCGAAGCTCTTCAAAAAGTTTAAAGACCAGCCAATAAATATCCTTGAGATCGGTTTGGCGAAGCCAACCCAGAGGCATGCACTTGGAATGGTGTGTCCTTCATTGAGCATGTGGCTTGACTATTTCCCTAACGCCAACGTTTACGGTTTCGATATTGATGATTTTTCTACAGTGGAGTTGCCGCGAGTTAAGATATTTCGCGGCGACCAGGGTAGCGTTGAAGACCTCTTAACAATTGTAGCTCAATGTCCGAGATTTGATATTATCATCGACGATGGTAGTCACGCCTCCTACCATCAGCAGGTGTCGCTAAAAACTCTATTCCCTTTTCTTGCCCCCGACGGCTTGTACATTATCGAAGACCTTCAGTGGCAGCCTCCCGAGATTGAGGCATCGTTACCCTCCGTGGGCAAAACCAGGGAACTTCTTAAAAACAAGTCGGAGCTTGAACGGATAATTGCCGGAGTACAAGAAGTTTTATTTTTTGAGTCGTTTAATGATAGACGTAAAGAAGCGCCATTCGCTATTATCGTCAAGAAGTAATTCTCCACGAACTCGTAAGGAAAAGATCAGAAGCCGGCCGGTCTGCCAGTCGAGCAGCCTAGAAATACTTATTAATTGTGAAAAGCCGGTGGTGATGAAGTCTCAAGAATGCGTGAAGGTGTGACTCGAAATTACACGTAGACGCGCTACATCAACTGTAAACTCGGAAGGTCAGTTGTCCAACAAGCGTCACTACGGTTAAAACGTAAAGAAAAAGTAATGAGTTCATGATCGTATCGCACGTGAAGCGAAGCGCAGTTTGATTTTCGCACCAGCGGTAAAAACGATCACATTCGCGCGCGAAAAGAAATGCCAGGAATCCTGGGTAAATATAAATCGCTTTCATGGCTCCGAAATTCTCAAATCGGAGGCGCACGGCGGCAATGAAAAGGATGTACCCAATCGTAGTGAACAACACTAGCCAATCCACAGATGCAAGCTTTGACCGCTGCGGCATCACCAATGTTCGCGCAGCACAAACCAGAGTTCGCATGAATCCGCAGAGCACGAGTAGGACCGGGAGCAAGGCAAACAAGAGAATCAAACGGAAACAAGGCAACACGACTGAAACTTCTACAGGCAGTTCTTCACAATCAACGAATGGGATTTCGATATCCGAAATATTTAGAGCTTCCATGGCTTACCTCCAGCTAAGGCGTCGAATCGATGAGGAACGGAGGCCGTCATCAGCTTCTCTGTAGTCCAGCACCACTGTGCTATGGAGCCTCGGGCATTCTCATGAGCTATGGAGTTCCAGTAATTGTTGTGGAAGCTTATTAACTAGGTTCTGATTGGTTTGATGGGTGTTTCCCGAGAACTCCTCCAGCAACTCGCTGTACCATTCTAAATAGGCGCCAGCTTGCTTAAGTAGATCGAAGCGTTGTTCGGCATCTTTCATCGCGTTTCGGCCGAGTTGTTGACGCAAAGTATCTTCATTCAACAGTCTTTGAATCACTGTGCTCATTGCTTCAGCGTCGCCAGTTCGCACCAGTACTCCCGTCGCCTCATCGGCGCCGAAGCGGTTCCATTTGTCCGATCCCAGTATGTTCAATCCCTTGATTTGCTCCGGAATGCCTCCGGTTGCCGAAGCCACAACGGCCGTACCGCAGGCTAGACTCTCCAGCACCGTGTTCGGAAAATTGTCGGCTTTTGCCGCGTGCAGGTATAGATCGGCTGCCTGATAATACCGGGCTACACTTTCTGGATCTTTCTCGTATTGGATAAAGCGAATTTCTGCTGGCCCAACATGCTCCGGCGGAGCCTCATCTCCCAAAGCAATGAAAATCAGTTTCTGAGAGGAATCGCGTGAAGCAACTTTCCCTACGGCATTACGGATCGTCCCGTAGTCCTTGCCTTGGTTAGTTCGAGCATTAACGGCCGTGAAAAGAAGTATTTTTGCATCTCGGGGAAGACCGAGTTGCGCTCGAAGTACGGAGCGGTCTGCCCAATGAAAAACCGACCGATCCACGCCGTTCGGTATAACCCGAGCCTCTTTCACGCCTGCCATCAGCATGGATTGCTCAACATTTTCCATGAGCCAACGCGAAGGAGTAGCCACATAGAGTTTGCTCTGTGCATATATGGCTTGTTTTCGCTGCCAATTGTACGCCGTCGCATCCCGACGGATGGCTGGGTAGCTGTTCAGATCCGGACATTTGCCGCAGCCGATCTTCCAGCGCTCACAGTCGAATGAGTAGGAACAGTGTCCGGTTAACCACCATTCGCCGTGAAGAGTTAAAACCACCGGCACTTCATGGCTAAGCATGCTCAAGGCCCCTAGATCAAAATAATCTCCGTGCAGATTGTGACAGTGAACGATATTGGGCCGGAGCGGTGGCAATTTCAGGATTTCGCGGCTGGATGGATGACGAAAGTCTTCAATCCCCCAGAACTTATCAAATTCCCTTCGCAGCTCAGCTACTCGTGCAATCGCAGCTAGGATCCGCCATCCGCCGGGCATTTTCTCTAAGGACCTTACCCTAGCGTGAATACTCCAAAGCGCACGAGACCAATTGTCTTTGACTTTAGGAATCAGCAACACGTCGGAATCGTTGCTATCTTTTTGTCCCACAGCGAGCCACGAGGTAAAACCCAAAGCTCTATAGGACTGAAATAGATTCCAAGCTATCCTGGCGGCGCCGCCCACAACGTCGACTCGGCTCACTTGGAGAATTTTTAGTTGGTTCAGTAACCGCGCTCTAGCAATGGGTAGAACGACGGCTAATTGGACCGGCGCCGACAGCAATGATCTTCGTCGCGCGACCGCTATAAGCAAGATCAGAAGAATCAAAATTACATTCAATACGGGCAAGTGCTCGCGCTTTGCCCGCGTGTTCGCATCCCGACAACTTGAACCATGGACCATAGTCGCACCTCTCGATTGCGATGGATCCGGGTGGAACCATCAGCACTGATCAAACTGACTTTTTCGGCAATCGAACGAGATTCGGAGCGAGAGGTCTAAATGCGGAAAACGTGCTTGTCCTTATGAGTTCGGAGCAGGTTAAAATCTATATGGCCATACGACGAAAAATGGTAGGCAGGAACCTCAAGGTCAATGTCATTAGGTATTTTCCCGAAAAAGAGGGGATGGTTGTCGGCAAATTCAGCAGTGTCGTTGGCGACCTTTACGCGTTGGTGCTTAGTAGGTAGATGCGACACGACCGTCCTATGAACGATAGGATCATCTTGAAAATTTAAGTCTTCTAAGATGTCTACGCTGGAAAACACTATCCAGGTTAGGACAAGAACAGCCGCTATTATCCGTCGTGTTGTTACCGAGCAGTGGATTTTGTCTGTGGAAATTTGGCGCGACGCAACTGGTGGAATCGTGAGGTCGTGCATACCAGCCTACTCCGGCTTCTTGCAGGAGATGGGTCAGCACCTTTCATGCCATCGAGATCGGTGAAATACAAGATCACGTATTGTAGCTAGTCGCCGACTCGACGAGTGTACGGCAAAGCTCGCTGGCGGGTCCCGCACGCATCGGTAATAAGGCAATTGTTCTGTGCGGACGGGTAAAATCCCATTCCTTAGCAAAAAAGGGCGAGAAAGCGCATTCAGCTTAGAACGAGTTTTTGCTCGAGATCGTGCTGCGAAGGATCGTGACTCGTCGGCTTGATAACGACGCAATGCGATTCTCGACCGCTGTTAGGCCGTTGTTTCATTAAAAACTGTACGAATAAACCGGTCAATTTGTCTGCCCTTCCCTATCGCTGACCCAATAGCCTGGATACGCGATTCCCGGGCAAATGGGCACTGCTTCTCACTCTCACGATGCAAAGCTTTAGTATCAGACGGCCGACTAAATTGTTTGCCTCAATTTAAGGGCAGCTTGAGTTGGGTGGCAATGGGCGGAGCGATCAGTGATAAAGCCGGAATTTGTGCTAGCACAAGCCTGAATTTCGGAAATAAATTGAATCACGGATTCACAACTCGCAATGAAGTATTCGCAGCGATTCTTGAAGCCGGCTCGCCGAGGTGTTAAGAAACATCTTCTCGTGGTCGCATAGCTCAGATGGTTAGAGCGCGCGCCTCACATGCGCGAGGTCGTAGGTTCGATTCCTACTGCGACCACCACTTTTTTCCCACAGATTTCGCACTCTTATCAACTTCGCCACCAATTCACTCGTGATGTTATTTTGCGTCTTTTTACGCAGGGAGTTGCCTCCAGATTTGCCTCCAAGACTTGCCTCCAAAGGTTTGCCAAGGTTCTGCACTGCTTCTTTCATGCGCTCGGTTACAGTCCGGGTGTAAAGGGTGGTGGTGTTCAGGCTCGTGTGTCGCATCAGGTTTTTGACGATCGTCGGATCTGAGACTTGCGCCGATACCTGCGTAGCAAAGTAATCCCTAAGCTCTTTGGTTGTGAGTTTAACGCCTCCTGGATAACCCTCGCTCTTTAGCTTTTTCCACGCCTGCATTGTGGTGGCAGTCGGATTTTTTCCCATGTACGCTTTGAACGCTGTAACGCGCCGGATCTTCTCAAACAAGCGGCGACGGCTGTATATTTTCTTGCCTTTGGTTTGAGCCGATCTGCCAGGAAACAGATATTGCGAATCGTCAGTACGGCTTTCGAGATAGCTTTTCAACTCCTTTTGCAGCGCCGGCGACATCGGCATGTAGCATTCACTGCCCTCCGTCTTTGTTCCCGGAACGTGAATCATGCCAGTTTCGAAATCTGGATCGGTCCTTAAGAGCCGGTTTCCTTCGTCCATGCGAAGGCCGAGGCATTCATGGACCATCCACCACGCCCGCTCATATTGATCCAGCACGGAGAATGCGCGCTCGAAGTTCTTTAAGTTAAGTGGCGGCTTGACGGCTTTGCGTCTCTTGATCAAGTCCAGGTCGGCATCGACGACCGGATTGATGCGTACAAACTTATGGTTTTTTTCCATTGCCCAATAAAAAAGCGCTCGAATGTCTTTCACGTAATGCCAGATCGTCATGTTCTTAACTTTCCGCCGCTTCTGGTGCTTGATGAAGTTCTCAATATCAGTTTCGGTGATCGCGCTCATGGGAGTCTCTGGCTTGAAAAATGGCAGTATGAAGGCGTTCAGGTTCAGCCGAAGCGCTTCGATGCGCCACTTCGAACGGCCCTGCTCTGCCGAGTCGATCAAGTAAAGCGCCGCCACGTTACCCAAAGAGTCAGTCCTGATGGGCGGATTGTTTAGTAGCTCAGTGCGGGCCGCCGCCTCCGCGTTCTTGGCCTCCTCGTGTGTGTCCCACGCGTATCGCTTCCAAGTGCGACCGTGAAGGAAGAACCTGTAACCCCATTTTTTTCGGTTTTTTCGAAACTCCACTGACATGATTCGCCCCTTTCTGCTCCGGATATTCAGTCCGACTTCTTAGGTAATCCAGCACGTCTTCTTCCTTGAACAGAATTTTCCCGCGTCCGTCGCCTATTCTTATTTTTGGCACCGGCAGCTCGAGAACCTTCCGCCGGCTGAGATGCAGAATATCGGCGACGTGATCCGGGGTGAGTAGGGGCTTCAGCAATTCTGGCCCCCTGCGCAATCAATCGGAGCAGCCGTGCCAGTGATTCCCGAATTCCTAACTCGCCGCGTTCCTGTCGGGCAATGCTGTTTGTCGTCACTCCCACCTTCTCCGCAAGTTGTTCTTGGGTGAGTCGCAATCGTTGACGAATGGCCTTCAGTTCGTGAGCATCCATAGACTATACGTAACGTATGTGAAAACGCAGTGGATGACAAGCCAGAAAATTCAATAAGCGTCGCGCCGAGCGCCTTTCGTACTTTATTTACAGACGAACGATCCGTGAAAGATTCATTGATGGGGGTTTTTTTAATCAAGTTAGTGCTTGCCCACGGCATGAAAAAATTGCCACAATTCTTTTTGCATTGAGGCGGAACAAAAGGTGCACGGCCCGGCCAGTACCCAAGCGTCCATCCGGCATCGCGCATCAAGATCGCTCACGGCTTGTCGTTCAGGACGCCGTTTTCTTGGGTTATTTTTTGCTTCTGCCGTGCCGCCATCTGCGCGGCGAGTAAAGTTTCTATCTGGTCGGGCTTCAGAGCTACGATTTTTCCATCGGTTTTCATGTTCTTGGCGTGTGGGTTTTCCATGTCGATTTATGTCGATAGCGACTTGCCGCAAGTTGGCTCGCTGGTCATATTTATTCAGGAGTCTTCCCAAAGTTCTGGATGAATCGACCCAGCAAACTCTGCTCGCCTGTGCCAGATACGCCCATCCTACTGCCCGTGCCTTCGCCAGCACCATTAAAGTACTAGCTTCCTTGACGCTGGCGTGCGGCGGTTAGACTCTCTGTCAAACCTTTCATCTTCGCTCCCCATCGCTTTCAAAATTGTCCCTTCACCGTATGTGCGGCCATCGCCATGGTGCCGCTCGTCCCACTTGTCACGAAAAAGTCCCGATGATCGAAAAAGGCGATCAACTTGCGCCGGATCCGATGTGTAAAAGGCGAGCCCGCTACAAAGGGCAAGATCGGCTTCAGAGCGCGACGGATAGCTTGAAATCGATCCGTCATAGAGCGCCTCGATCTTAATGCCGTTCCGTGCGGCGAACGCCTTTTTTAAAAGTTCGCTGTCGTTCAATTCGAGCCGAACATTTCTTTCGCTCCGCTCGGGCTTCGATGATTCGGTAAACACACGCTTGTGTAGCGCTTCGATCGCGTCCTGGCGGTGTTCAATCGCGCGCGGTGACCTCGGATAGTGATGGCCTGTGACTGTCAAATATCTTCCGCTCTCGTACATTTCGATCGAGCCACGCTTGCGGCCGCCAGTCGGTAACTTGCCCTTGAGAAAAAGCCGAACGCCCGAGCCCGAGGGCGAGAATTCAGTGTAGCTTTCTAACTCGAAGATGATCTTTAGCGCCCAAGTCGAAATTTTCCCATCACTCACGCAGTGATCTAGATCGATGCCAACAAGGTCGCCAGCTTCCCGGAGCACAAAGCCGATCCCATCGATGTCGCAATCGCCAAGAAAATAAGTGCGAAGTGCTTCGGCAAACTGGCCCCACGTCGATGGATCGATAGATGAAGCGGGGTGTTCGCCAATCGGATCAAATGGCACTTTCGTAAATTTTCCTTGTTCGTTTTTTTGGTATCGCCAGCACACCCACTGTCGGAGCGCCTGGAGCTCGGCGGGAATATTCTCGGGTTCAACGGCGAGGACAAGCGGCGTCATTCCGTCCATGAAAGCCCCCGCGATCGTTCTCGAACCGCTGCACATTCTTTATCCCACTGGAGAACATAATTTAGGCGCGGGCCGTTTCTATTTTTGAGACAAAACATTTGAAGTTCGTCGTCGGGTTTTTCATCGTCGTAAAATCCCGGCCGATAAAGCCCGAGCGCCAAGTCCGCGGCTTCTTCGAGTCTGCCGCTGTCACGAAAATCCGAAAGCTGCGGCTCTCGATCTTTTCTTTTCTCGACCTCCCTGTTTAACTGCACACTGCAAATCACCGGAATTCCGAGCGTCATCGCTTGGCGCTTGAGCGCAAGCCCGATTTGAGTCACGGCAGCATATTGATCGGACGGCCGAATATCCGGAACGTAGATCAATCCAAGGAAATCGACATAAGCCACGCTTCGAGAGTTTGGCGGGATTTGGCTGAATAGTTTCTCAATCGCAGGAAGCGGTTGATCGGTTGCCCAATCTCCGGGAAGCATCTTGATCTCGGGCAGTGACTTTACCACTCGGTACACTTCGTCCTCATCAAGTTTGCGCTCGAGAATATCCAGAAGCCGAACGCCGCTTTTGATCGACACAATTCGAGCGATCATGTCTCGCATCGGCATTTCCAATGTGAAGAAAAACACTTTGATCCCGGCTTCGAGTTGCCTTAGAGCCCATGAAAGCAGGAGCGCCGTTTTTCCCATGCTCGTGCGTGCTCCGACTAGCGTTAGAGTGCCGTTGCGAAGTCTGCCAAGTGCTTTGTCGTGCGCTTCAAAGCCGGTTGAGAAAAACTCATCTTCGTTCGGAGAGTCGAAGCTCTTCTCGAATTCCGAGACTGCATCGCGCATCGAAGTGAATTTCGGTTCTTCAGGCGTTGACAAACTTCGGCTCCTTTCGGGTTTGATGGCCGTTCATCCGTGCTGCATTTCTGTATTTTTCAAATTTTGATTCTCGAAAAAGAGTTTCGGGATTGAAGTGTTTTCTTTGCTGAGGATCACAACTCCACTCGCGCCATTGATTTTCCACAACGGCGAGACATTCCTCGGCCGTCGCGCCGGTCTCCAACCGAGGCACGAGACCATCGAGAACGATTTTGGAATTCGCTTTAAAGTCTGTTCCCGCAAGTTCGTTCATCCGGCCGATCACATTGCACACAATGGGCTGGTATTCAGGCGGGACTATCCGTGCGGCCCTGGGAGCGGTTCTCTTTTTCTTTGACGTGGAGGAAATAGACACAGGCGCTTTAGCGCCGTTCTTATATTCCTGTTCCTGCTCCTGCTCCTGAGATGGCGAACCTTTGGGGTAACGTTCGGGGTAACGTTTCGCTAACGTTTGGGTGAACGTTTCACGTAGATTTTCGGCCAGGTGCTGAAGGTTTTCTGCAAATAAATCAATCAGGTGCGATTTTGGAACGTCGTCGAGGTCCTTTAAATTTCCAATAACATTGTTCGAGTTTTCGGGCGGATTGTATTTCCACCAGGTCGGCAAATACAGCACTCGGAACGTTTCATCCCAGCCCAAATTGAGAGCCAAACAAACGTTCCTGAAACGTTCGGCGAACGTTTGGGGTAACATTCCAAGGTCCTCGCCTGCCTCTCCCGGCGAGAAGCTAAAAATTCCGATTCGATTTGATTGGCCGGTGAAAAGGTAGAGGGTGATGAGCTTGTCCTGCGGATCGAATTGCGTGATCTTCTCGTCTTTCCAAAACCGCGGGTCAATTTTTCGATAGCGACCGCTCATGCAGCTCCCTTAGTTAGTTATCGAACGGACATAATTTTCGATATCATCGCGCTGTCGAAACAAACCCAGCCGCGCCTGCGGATCGCTCAGATCGTGAAGCAAGTCCGCGATGAGACTCCACTCGATAATCAGTTCCCCGGCTTTTCGTGCCGTGGAAGAACAAGACTGCTGTCGGCGTGCTTCCCGAAGTGCGCGTAGGCTCTCGACCCTGGCGTCGAGCGCTCGAGAAAGGCGGCCCGATAACTTCTGCCCCCACGCGGTCGGATCAAGGTTGGACGGTTCGTCGCAATAGGCTGCGTCCCTCATAACGGTGAACCTGCTTCGTTTTTGGGCTTGTCAGCGATGCGAAGTTTTCTATCGAGCCGTTTAAGCTGGTCACGAACAACGGGCCAGATGGCCAGCACTGCATCTTCGGCTGATTCGGAATCCGCGCGAACGAATGCTTTCTCGACTCCCTTTGGTCCGACTTCGACGACGATCGGCATCTTCAGTTACCTCCTAATAGAGGTACTGTCGAAAAATGGAAAAATGTAACTGCGGATTTGAAAAAAACTTGGGGCGGAGTTAAGGAGGCGACTTATTGGAGGATTTTGCGCAATTTTTTGGTTAAGCCTTGTGGAGTGATATTGCCCAAGGCTCTGGCCGCCGCAGCTATGTTAAAGCGGCCAGCTTCCGTCTCTGTTTCTATCAAAGCCTGGTACAATTCAGGCTCCGTTTGTTTGAGGAAATCGATTTTCTCTTGGTCTCGTTTTCGGTCGAGAACAAAAGAAACGCCACCATCACGGACGTCTTCGGAATCCAGCGGGTTGTCCACTGATTCATAAAGGACTAGAGGGGTCACTTCTGGTTGAGCAGACTCTTTGTCCTCTTCATTGCCGAGAGATCTAAGGTCAAGGTCGAGGCGATGTGGTTTTATCTTTTCGGTTTTCCCTTCGCGCATCTGACGGTAGATTCCATACCACTCTTCATATCTGCCTCGAACGACGTCCCTCATCGCCAGAGGCGCTTTCTCTAATTTGCCGTTTAATACTGGAAGATCATTCCACAGCGCGCTTTCTATTTCATCGATAAAGTATTCCTTAGCTGCACTATCCCATTCTGGATGGGGCGCGGGGCGATGCTCACCGAGCACGGTATGCGGAAAATCTTCCCAGCCGCCGATAGGCATTTCCTTGAGCCTATCAACAAAAGCAAAGAATCCGTCGCGTATATCCATTTTGCGATCGTCGGAGGTATCTACACCGATGTAGTAATAAGACGGCTTCGGACTAATTTTCTTCAGAATCCATTCTAGGCTTTCTTCGCTGCTGGTCTTGCGGAAGTCTACATACTGTCGCCCAATCGGCAGCGTTCCGAGCCTCTTTTTGATTGCAGTGTCCATCATTCTAAGCGCGTCTTGGGCAGTAGCTAAAAAAAGTAGCGCCGCTTCATCCCCCTTTAAAGCCAGCGCCTCGAGCACAGCCGCGCCAACCGGTAATGCCGAAACAAAGCGCTGGAGATTTTCCTTTAGGCCAACAGTCGGCTCTATTCCCGTTAGCCGAGCGAGGCAATCAGCGGCCCATAAATGCGTCGTGATGAACATGGGCAACAGTGTCTCGGCAGATAGGGTCTCCAACGCTGGCGTGATTTGGTCGTCGGAAAGGCTTGCATCCCTTGCTAACGTCCCGATGAGGGCGATGCATGAATTTCTAACGACCTCTGGGTGAACTGTCTGCTGGCTAGCTGGTTTCGACATGCTCTCCCACCCGCGCTTCTGCGCTTCTCCCACCACTGAAACTCGGTCTGGAAGGGATCAATAGGCCGGCAAGTGGAAGTTTGCCGGCCCGTCGGGCGATCAACCCGTGATCCCTGTTTAACTTAAACGCATGCAACTTAGCTCTTTCCAATCAGTCAGTCATCACCTGAGAGACAATTTTTTTTATTGACGATACCCATTGGCCGATGGCAATAATCCGGGTGCATGGGTTCGGAGTGTTTGGTTCTCGAGAGCTATCCTAAACTGGTCGACGTGGTAGGAGGGAAAGCCAAAGGACGCACCTCGCCCGAGCAAATCACCTGCTTCATTAATATCGGCACTCAAGGTCTTCAATTCGCGTCAGTCGGCGGTTGGCTTTATCACGCCGCGAAAGCGAAAAGTATTGGGCGGGAGCTTCCGACCGAATGGTTCATCCAGGATGTTCGTGACTGAACGAAATAGTCTGAAACGAAACGTTCAATCAACGAGGAAGGTAGATAAATTCATGCATAACCAACTGGCAACATGGGTTTTCGTTTGGTCGCTTTGAACTTTGAACCTTGAACGTTGAACGATTTGGCGGAGGAAAGAATGACCAACGAGATTAGATTCATCGACACGACGGTGCGCGACGGCAACCAGAGCCTGTGGGCGTTGAACATGAAAATCGGCTCCATGCTTCCGGCATTGCCGCATATGGACGAAGCGGGCTTTGAATCGATGGAATTTTTTTTAAGCGTGGTTTTCAAAAAATACGTCCGAGAACATAAAGAAAATCCCTGGTACTGGGTCAAAGAAGGCACCCAACGCATCAAGAAAACCCGCCTGCGCTATCACGGCGGCGTGCACAGCGTTTTGGAGAAAACGCCCCATGTTATTCTCAAGCTTCTAATCGAGCGCCTGGTCTCCTACGGTCTGACATTAACGCGCACGTCCAATTCCTGGAATGATTTCACGGCATTCAAAGAAGAGATCGACGATCTGCGCAAACATGGCATGGACACGGTGGCGAACCTGATCTACTCGGTCTCGCCCCGTCACAGCGACGAATATTACGCGCACAAAGCCAAGGAAGCCGCAGCGGCGAAGCCGTGGCGCATTTGCTTCAAAGACGTCGGCGGACTGCTAACGCCGGATCGCGCACGAACATTGATTCCTGTGGTTCTCAAAGCCGCGGGCAAGATTCCGGTCGAGTTTCACGCTCACTGCAACAGCGGACAGGCGCCGTTGAATTATTTGGAAGGCGTCAAGCTCGGCATGCGAATTTTGCATACCGCCATTCCGCCGCTGGCCAATGGTTCCTCGCAGCCATCGGTGTTTAATATCGCGAGCAATCTTAAAGCGCTGGGCTACGAGCCTCAAGTCGAGCTCAAGCCGCTCGAAGCGGTGGTCAAACATTTTACCGCCGTTGCCAAACAGAATGGATTGCCCATCGGCAAACCCGCCGAATTTGACGAGGCCATGTATCGACATCAAGTCCCCGGCGGGATGATCTCCAACATGCGCCACCAACTTAAAATTGTCGGCAAAGAGCATCTGATGGAAGCGGCACTGGAAGAAGCCGGTGCGGTGCGCAAAGACTTCGGCTACCCGATCATGGTCACGCCGCTATCGCAGTTTGTCGGCACACAAGCGGCAATCAATGTAATCGTCGGCGAACGTTACAAAGAAGTGCCCGATCAAAACATTCAATATGCCCTCGGCATCTGGGGCAAAGAAGCCGTGGAAGTCATGGACCCCAACGTGCGCGACAAGATTTTAAGTCGCCCGCGCGCGAAAGATTGGATCGGTTGGGAACCGGAAGAACCGACCCTTCACGAAGTGCGCCAGAAATACGGCATGCAACTATCCGACGAAGACCTAATCCTGCATTATTTTGCCGGTGAAGATTTTGTCAAAGCGCTGCCCAACAATGGCAAACCCAACGAATATATCGACGCAACGCAACCGTTAGTCAAAATCATCGAGCAGATATCGAAGCGCAAAGAATCGAATCAGGTGTACATCAAGCAGCCCGGCTTCTCGATCAGGATGGAGAAGCGCTCACACGTGAACGTTTGAGCGCTTCAGTTTCGGGTTTCGAGTTTTGGGTTTCGGGTTTTCCGGACACGCGAAACACGAAACTCTAAACTCGTAACGCGCGCCGCGCGGCGGCTAGGGATCATCCCCTTCCGATGCCGCTCCAGGCGCTAGATGACTGACATCGCCCCCAAGTAAGCAGCATCCGGTTGCCGTCCTCATGGGCGAATACATTTATTCCGGCATTGACAAATTCGAAACGGCGCGGCGCTTCCAAGGCAATATCCAAGGTGTGGCGAAAAAATCCGCTCACCACAACCCGTTAATCAACCTCAGTTAGAGCCCGAGAACTATAGACTCCAGCCCGAAATTCTCAACATACTTTTGGGCCAAGTCCGATATTTACTGACAGGCGACTACGAAGGAGATTACCAAATTTATCGCGAGCAAATTTTAAATCCTGGTAAATAGCAACGTGGATCAAACGCTTTCATACGAAAATGGACGGTAGCCGAGGCTTATCGGGCAGGCAGTTACGGGTTATTCCATACCTGCTCGGTGCGCCATCTATTGAGGAAGGATGCAAGCGAGCACGGATTAGCAAGCCGCGGTTTATGAATGGCTAAAGAACGATTCGTTCAAGGCCGAATTGAGGCGCCAGCGGGAATATTTGACGGAGATCGCGTTAGAGACTCTTAAGGCGAGCGTTGCAAAAGCAAGCGGGACAAGTTAAAGCCAATCAAACTAGCTTATCTTCCCCAGCCCCCACCCCCCATAAAGCTCGGCGGACTTGAACCGTCGGCTGACATGCAGCCGGGGGAGTACACGGTTGCGTGTGAAGGCGCTTCAAAGAAACCGGATACAGGCGGTTGGAAAATCGAGTTGCGCTTTCGCGTAATCGACGGGCCGCTACCGGTGTGGCGCTGCGGCAGTGGTTCAGCATTGACAGCAGCGGCGTCCTATCACCGCAAAGCAAATTTGCTCAGCAGTGCGCGATTGCTCTTGGTCGGCCATTGGACGTGAAAGACAATCTGAATAACCCAGCCTCGATTTTTTCGGGCGTTATTTTTTCGGCCTTCGTCGGATTCAGACGCACTGAGAAGCCCCGAGGCGGGAAGGCCGCCGCCGAACTAGCTCTAATTCGCAAAGACCAGAGCGACGGGCTTCGCATCCATGATCTGCTGCGGCGTGAGGAGCTGTAAGGCGTGGTGGTGGTAATGTCCCATAAACATGCAGATGATCATGTAATCATGAAGATTAGTCTCATTAGGCTAATCAGCATTAGGTACAGTAAGGATTCGGTTTGCAGTGCTACCACAAGCCCTACTGCGAGGGCTGGGACTAGGCACCGCACCCGCGGGAGGTCGGAAAGATCCGGCACTCCTGCGGGAGATTTCGCAAGGGCTAAAGCTCCCCGCACGCAAAATAAGTCTACCCGTGGAAGAATATCTCACTATCGCGGAAGTCGCTGCTCGGCTGAAGATCAAGCCGAAAACCATCAAGAACAAAATGGCTGCTGGAACGTTCAAACTTGGTATCCATTACTTTCGTCCGCCTGGAATGTGTTCGCGTTTCAAATGGTCTGCCGTGGTTGCATGGTTGGAACAGAGCGTGGAACCAGCAAACGACAGCGAGGCCATTCCAATGCCGCGGAGCTATGCTCATAGAACCGGTTCAGCGAGGAAGCCGATCACATCCTCTTGACATCATATAGACATATCGTCGATATGATCTTTGTGACTGGTAAAGAGTTCAGAAAACTTCGGCGCTCTGCCGGCTTTAGTCAGGCTCAATTGTCGAGTGAAATGGACGTGACGATTAGAAGCCTGACACGCTGGGAAACCGGAGAAACACCCATCCCGTGAGCGGCGCACAACTTTTCTTGCGGAAACCGCTTCTCATATTCATCGAGAAACTGCCGGCAGGCGCTGGCGAAGCACTCGAGCGTCACCCGCGCCGCCGACGAGCGCGTGAACCTCGCCGAGCGGCAGCGAGAACGTGGTACGAGTCAGCCTCTCTGCGGTGTGTTCATAAATCATATCAGCTATGGTGGACCGTTAACCATGCTTACGAGACCGGTATCCACATCGCTCACGCGGAACCAGATGGCGTAGAGCGCTGGTAGGAAGGCAAGCGTCAACACCGTGCCGAAAGCAGTGCCTCCGATCAGCACATAGGCCATGGATCCCCAGAACACTGAATGCGTAAGTGGAATAAATGCCAGCACTGCGGCCAGTGCGGTCAGGATGACGGGTCGCGACCGCTGGACGGTGGCTTCTATAATCGCATGATAGGAATCAACGCCATCGGCTTGATTGGAATGAATCTGACCTATCAAAATGAGCGTGTTCCGCATCAGGATACCCGACAGACCGATCAGACCGAGAATGGCATTAAATCCAAACGGCTGCTGAAAAATAAGCAGCGCCGGCACTGCACCAATCAGTCCGAGCGGGCCGGTCAGCATCACCATCCACATGGCCGAGAAGGAGCGCACCTGAATGATGATGACGGCCAGCATGAGCAGGAGCATGATGGGGAATAGTGGAGCCAGTGCTGAGTTGGCTTTCGTTGCTTCCTCAATCGAACCCGCCATCTCGATGCGATAGTTTTCCGGCAGCGCGTTTCGAAGCGAAGCAAGTTTGGCCCAAATCCGGGAAGAGACATCAGGCGGCTGGGTCGTTTCAACATTGTCCCCGCGCACGGTAATGGTGGGAACACGATCACGCCGCTTGACGAGTGGGTCTTCTGATTGGATTTCGACTCGTCCGATTTGGCTTAACGGAATCGGTTTTCCATTCCGGGTCGTGAGCGTGAAATTTTCCAGTTTGGTTGGATCGAGTCGCTCCGGACCTGCGCTTCTCACGACGACGTTTACCGCACGAATGTCCTCACGAACCTGGGTGATTGTTTGACCGTTTAGAAGAAACTGCAACTGCTGCGCTGCCTCTTCGGGGGAAAGCCCGATGAGCTGCAATCGCTCTTGATCCAAAACGAAGTGCAACTTGGGAACGCGTTCGCCCCAATCCACATTCACGGTGCGCATATTCGGATCGTTGCGCATGACTTCCTCCACACTGCGGGCGATTTCCCGAAGTTTTATCGGATCAGTTCCCATCACGCGAAAAGCCACAGGAAAGGGAGAGTACGGACCGAATACCAACTGCGTCGCGCGAATCCTCGCTTCCGGTACGAGGCCATCAGCAGCGGCTTGGCGCAGGCGCAGTTTGAGACGATCCCGAGCTTTTGCGTCCGGCGTCAAAACCACGATCTTCGCAAAGGAGGGATCAGGTAGCTCCGGGTTGTAGGAAAAGAAAAACCGTGGAGCACCCGCTCCGATGTAAGAAGTAACGATTTTCGCTTCGGGTTGTTCCGACAGCCAGTGTTCGAGTCTTTTCGCTGCTGCGCTGGTCGTCTCGATGCTCGTTCCCAACGGAAGCTGAACCTCCACCAACAATTCAGGTCGGTCAGAGTTTGGAAAAAACTGTTTCTTCACGACCGCCATTCCGCCGCCCGCCATCAGGAACGCCACCACGACAATGGCGGCGACGGTATATTTCTTCTTCACACTCCGTGTGATCCAATGGCGAAGCCGCTGGTATCCCGGAGTGGAATAGATTCCCGCGTGGCCGCCCTTTACAGTTTTGATCTCCGGCAGAAGTTTCACTCCCAGATATGGAGTAAAAACCACCGCCACGATCCACGAGGCGATCAGAGAGAATCCGACAATCCAGAAGATGTTTCCGGCATATTCTCCCGCTGTCGAACGCGCAAAACCCACCGGCAAAAACCCGATTACGGTCACCAGCGTCCCGGCAAGCATTGGCGCTGCGGTATGGCTCCAGGCATAAGCCGCGGCTTGGATGCGATCTATTCCCTCCTCCATCTTCACCACCATGGACTCGATAGCGATGATGGCATCGTCCACCAGGAGCCCCAGCGAGATAATGAGCGCTCCCAATGTGATTCGATCAAAAACCCGATCTGTGATCATCATGATCACAAATACCGCGCCCAACGTCAGCGGGATTGCCGCGACGACGACGATTCCAACCCTCCATCCCAGGCTTAGCAGGCTGACCAGCATCACCACGCAGACCGCCATCGCGAACTTGACCATGAATTCGTTTATAGCCGAGCTGATATTGACGGCCTGATCGGTGATTTTTTTCAGGCTGACTCCCAATGGTAGGCTCGAGGAGATCTTTTCGCTTTCCGCCTGCAGAGCGTTGCCTAGATCCAGCCCGTTCCAGCCCTCTTTCATAACGACACTCAACAACAGGGAGGACTTTCCATTATGCCGAATGACAAAAGTTGCCGGATCTTCGTAGCCTCTCGTGACCTCCGCGATATCCGATAGCTTGAAGCTTTGCTTGCCGGCCACGATCGGGGTATCGCGGATTTTATCAATGTCGGTGTACGCCCCGTCGAGGCGGACAAACACCTGTGCGCCATCCGTATCAACCGACCCTGCGGGAGTCACCGCATTCTGTCGCGCGAGAGCGGAAAAGATGTCCGCAGGCGAGATGCCCAGCATCGTCAGCCTCGGATAGGAAAACTCGACAAATATCCTCTCCTGCTGTTCCCCCACGATATCCACCTTCTTCACTCCCGGCACGTGAAGAAATCTCTGCCGAAGGTCTTCAGCAACGCGAGTCAGTTTGCGGAGCGGATAACCTGGAGCTTCAACTGAGTAGAGCGCGAACGAAACGTCCGAATATTCGTCGTTGACGAAAGGACCTATTGCACCTTGCGGCAATTTGCGCGCCTCATCCCCTAGTTTCTTTCGTGCCTGGTAAAACTGGTCGGGAACTTCTTTAGGGGGAGTCTTGTCAATGAGTTGCAGTGTCATCAGCGCTAGCCCGGGTCGCGTGATGGTTTCCACCCGATCATACCAGCGCAACTCCTGGAGTCTCTTCTCCAGCGGCTCAGCCACGAGATCCTGCATTTCCTGGGCGCTTGCTCCGGGCCACACCGCAGTCACCGTGAGCACTTTGATCGTAAAGGATGGATCTTCCCCTCGTCCCAGATGAAAATAGGCATAGATGCCCGCACATGCCACAGCAAAGATGAAGAACAGTGTGATAGCGCGTTCCCGCACCGCCAGAGCGGAGAGATTAAAATTTTGCATAGGACGTCTTCTCCTCGTTTGGCAGGTTAACGACTTGTCCCTCGTGCAAGAGATGCGCCCCGAGCGCCACCATCTTTTCTCCGGCTTGGACTCCACGGGACACGACGACTTCCTCCTTCCCGATCGAGGCAATTTTGACGGAGCGGAACTTCACTTCCGACTTGTCGTTCACGATCCAGACGCCCGGCCCGCTGCCGCGATCATAGATCGCGCCGACGGGCACCAGAACGGACTGGTTACCGGAGGTTTGCTGGGTGACCAATGTGATGGTGACGGTCGAGCCGAGCGGCGCCGAGGCGGCGTCACCTTCGAGCACATAGCGCGCTTCAAAAGTTCGGCTCGCCGGGTCCGCCGCATTGGAGAGCTGGCGGAGCCTGGCCTGATGCATTTGGTCCTGCCCATACAGTCGGGCCGAGGCGGTCGTTCCCAACTCAGGGCGCACACCCTCGGGCAGGTTGATCAAGGCTTCTCGCGGACCATCGTGCGCCAACTGGATCACGGTTTGCCCAGCCGCCACCACTTGGCCCGGTTCGCTCAACGTCCGAACAATCACCCCATCGGCATCAGCCAATAAGACGGCATACTCACTGGAATTATTACTGACTCTTGCCTGAGCCTCCGCCGCTTCCAACTGTGCTTTGGCGCTGTCCCGCGCCGCCCGGGCGTGATCATACTCCTGACGCGATACCGCACCTGATTCGACCAACGGAGCGAACCGCGCTTCATCCGCCTTGGCTTGTACGTATTTGGCCCGAGCCGCCTCGACGTTTGCTTGTTGCGCGGCAAGCGAGAGCTTGAGGTCGGCAGAATCAAGCCGCATGAGGATCTGACCTTTCTGGACCCGCTGTCCCATGTTGACGGATCGCTCCAGTATTTTTCCCCCGACTCGGAAGCCCAAGTCGCTTTGCACCCGGGCTTCCGCGATCCCGGTGAAGGTTCTGCGATTCGAGCCAGCCGCTCGCGCCTCGAAAACCTCCACCCTCGGAGGTTGCAGGCGCGGATCTTTCTCGGTCGGCTTTGAACACCCGGCTGCCATCAAGGCCACCGCCAGCCATCCCGCAAGCAGGGTAATGGTCATCAGCGGGCGACGACCAATTTTCACAAAGCAGCTTTCATTCGCGCCCACTTCGAGGCCCAATTGGTGTAACCCAACCGCAGGCAGCGGCTCAGATATTTTTTGCAGCGATGGCCTTTGCCGGTGCGCTTTGATCGTGGGGTGTTCGTTGGTCGGTGTGTTCATAGTCAGGCGATGCGGTTATGCGTTCGTGACGCGAGAGGAAAATGGCCTGGTGCAGCCAGCGTGGCGTTAAAGCTCACGACGGCCTTGTTGGCTCGGCAAGGGGTTCGCCGTCCATCATGCCGTTGTTATGCCGCCGTTGGAGATAAAGGTTTTCTTTTTGCGTTAGCGAAAATCTTCCTGAAGCAATGCGCGATTTATTCCTACTGCGGCAAGTGCGCCTCTCGACACGGCAAAGGAGATATGTTGCATTGGGTGTATCATATCGCCGCCAGCGTAGACGCCGGGAACGCTTGTTTGCCCGAAGTCATCTACTTTTACCGTTCCAAAATCGGTAAATTCGCAGCCTAGCTGTTTCGCTAAGGCTGAGTGTTGCTGTTGTTTCGGACGAATGAAAATAGCTTTGCGGGCAAGAGTTTCACCATTCGCAAAAACAATATTTTCAAGCTGCCCGTTTTTTCCCTCAACGCGAACAATCCGTTCCTCACGAATCGAAATATTGTTCTTAGATAACAGTCTGCTCTCATCTTCGGAGAGTGTCGCGCCGTCGGTGAAAAGCACTAGGTCATCGCTCCATCCTTTGAGCAATTCGGCAAGTTCAATCCCGCCAAAAAGCGCAAGCGGCTGATCGCGCACTTCCCAGCCGTGACAGTACGGACAATGAAAAATGCTTTTGCCCCACAATTCCTTAAAACCTTCAATCTCCGGCATTTCGTCAACGACTCCGGTTGCCAGCAATAATTTGCGGCAAGCTATGCGAGTTTCGTCATCCAGTGTGATTTCAAAACCTTTGCTGTGCGCTTTTGCCGCTTTAACTCCGACCGAACATAACTCAACCGTTTCGTAAGGGCGCAATTGTTCGCGTCCAATTCGTACAAGCTCGGCGGGCGTAGTTCCGTCACGAGTGAAAAAGCCGTGTGATTCGTGAGCAACCGCGTTCCGTGTTTTTCCCGTATCAGAAACGAGAACGCGACGGCGCGACCGTCCTAACTGCAGCGCGGCACTCAACCCGGCAGAACCACCGCCAACAATTACAACATCATAAGTTTTCATCTGTCTCATCCTTTCATTTCAAACAACAGCCAGAACTTTGTTAGTAATGCGAAGCGGCATAACGACCCCAAGCTCAGCGACCGCGGAGTACGGCGCGGCACCTGCATGGTGGGCGGAAAGGCGGCGGTGGAAACAGGTGCCGTGACGCACGGAGCGGTTCGCTGCAGCGCATGGTTAGATCCAACGGCGAACGCGAGAACAATATTGTTCATAAGAATCACCGAATTTCTCCCGGAGATAACGCTCCTCTTGTTTCACGACGCCAAAATGCAGAACGAGCAACAGCACGCAGGCAGAGATCACAAACCAGAGACTGTTGGCGAGGAGGGCGAAGGCCAGCACAAAGAGCAGAAACGCTACATAAATCGGATTGCGGCTCACGCTAAAAACGCCAGTCATGACAAGGGCCTTAGTCGGACGATAAGGATTTGAATGGGTGCCCTGTGCAATAAAAGTGCGCCTAGCTAAGACAACGACCGCAATAGAGATCGCGATCATGACGACACCGACGAGAATGGGAAGGGTGTTTGCTGGCGCGAACCATCGCAGCGGGAAGAAATGCCTGGCTACAAACCCAAGCAGAATACAGCCTAAAGCAAGCAAAGGCGGTGGCGCAATAATTCGGGCGCGATCAGGTGTAGCGTTCATGACGCGAGAGAAGACAGCTTGGTGCAACCAACGTGGCGTTACCACATAAAGATCACGGAGGCCTTGTTGGCCCAGCCCGGCACGACGCTGATGCGTCCGGCCTGTAGCGCGCGGATCCCGGCGCGCACCACGGGTGCCGGCTTCATCATCAATAGCTTCAACGCGGGCGTGATCTTCTGTTGCGCCGCCGTGGCGAATCCGGTGTCCGAGATGCCTGGGCAAAGCGCCGTGACTGTGATGCCATCGCGCTTGAGTTCGCGATGCAGGGCTTCACCCAGGCGCAATACGTAAGCTTTAGCGGCTGAATAGACGGCGAAGTTCTGCACGCCCTGATAGGCCAATAGGCTGGCGACCAGCAGAATTTTCCCGCGTCCTCGTGTCCGCATGTCTTGAGCAAAGACGTGGGTAACCCCGGTCAGGCTCGCGACATCCAACTGCACCATTGCCAGCGCCGCGTCCAACTGGGCTCCCAGGAACGGACCTTGCAGTCCGTGGCCGGCATTGTTGATCAGGATGTCGATCGCAATGTCCCGCTCGCGGAGCCGCTGATGCAGTTGGATAACGGCCCCAATATTTGCAAGATCAACCTGCTCCACGACCACCTCAATTCGGTGCTGCTGGCGTATTTTCTCGGCGAGTGTTTGCAGCCGGTCCAGCCGGCGTGCCACTAGGACCAGCGGATGGCCTTTCTCGGCATATTGAGGGGCGAATTCCTCGCCGAAGCCACTCGATGCGCCCGTGACGAGAACCCACTCTTTTTTTCCTGGCCTAGTGTGCACATACACATCTTGAATCGGTTTTGTCGCGTTTGTGGCTTTCATGTTCATTTTTCGCTATTTGTTCAGGGCCAACGCGGCACTTTCGAGATCGGAAAGGATGGCGGACCACCGTTTTTCACCGAGAGTTTTAACCGCGGCGCGTTGAGCGGACTTCCAAGCCGGCGTGAATTTCTCAATCTGTTTTCGGCCTTTGGCCGTAATTGCCAGTTCCACACGATTGCCGCGCCCGCCGCCGACGGCCTGCGCCAAACCATCCCGCTGCAATGGGCGGAGATTTCGCACAAGCGTCGTGCGGTCCATCCCCAGCCGATCGCTTAATTCCGCCATGCTCCAATTTTCCTTGGCATTCAATGCCAGCAAAATCGTCGCCTGCGTTGGGCGGATTCCGTGCCGCCGCATTTCCGCGTCATAAAACTGCGTCACCGCCCGCGTTACCCAACGCAAGTTGAAGCACAGGCAGTTTTCCGACAACGACATATCCAGCTCTTTGTTCATAGTGTGTATATGCACTACTTGGGCGCAATTGTCAAGTCCCATTTTTGTTTTTAATTTTCCGGCGCTTGTGTCGCTGGCAAAACGCCTGAAAAATTAGACCCTTGCGTAAAGCTCGCTGCTGCCCCTTGCTGTTGAACTCACAGGACTTCGTTACGAGAACGATAAGAATTCGTTTTTCATCCTTGCCTCCCATTACACAAAAGTCTCTCGGTACCTTTTACGCATATGTGGATTTTACATTCAACCTCACACTTGCGCCTGAGCGGTTCCAATTGTCCTTACCTGGATATATTGTGACGCTACGTTGTGACGAAAAATAACGCAACGATGATGACTGAGACGGTTAGCTGTGGGCAATGGCTTGCGAAACAGTAACCGATTTCCGACAGTGGCGGAACGGTTGTCCAACGCGGCGCCACTGTGGTAACGGTCCGGTCCCGCCATCGAACGGGGCTGCACCCATGTCCGACACCAACACCACACCGACTACTCTCGACCTGCTAACTCAATGCATGAACGACCTTGCCCAAGAAATCGGCCAGCTCGATCCGGACCATCCGCTTTGGGCGGAGCGTATCAAAGAGCTTCACACCCTTCGGGAAATCATCGACACATTTAAGACAGAGCGAAACAAAATCGTCCACGAGCGAATGGACTGACTCGCTGCCGAACTGGGTCAGTTAAAGAGTAACGATGCACGCCGAGCGGATAGGCTTCTCTCTAGCAATTTACGGGTTGGAACCGACTTCACGCCAGCCGTTCTGCCCGTAGGACCGTTCGGTTGTCCCGGTGACCCGGTTTACTCTGATGAGAAGCTGGTCGCCTTAGTCAAATCTGCCGGCCTAATCGAGCAAATGGGCGGTGAGCGCCTGAGGCCCCGGCAGCACAAGAAACGCGGCATAAGAGGCTTACAATCACAAAGCGTGCTCTTCGCAGTGGCAGTCGGAAGTCTCATTTTCTGGCCGTTCTGAAATGAAACTCTACCGCCTTCACTGGTCCCTCATTGCCGTGATCGTTGTCCTGGTGATCTGGTTGGCATCATGGGATTACCACCATATAAACGTCTAAGCTGATTTCCGGAGTCTCTTTGTGGGTTTCTATGTAACCAGAAAGGTACTCAGCCCGGCCGGCCGTCAATACTAAACTTCGGTGACGCCAAGCGGAAAGCAGATCGCCTGGGTGCGATACTGGCGAGGGCGGACGGCCGAGCGTTCGGAAAAGACCTGGCGACAGTACCAGTGTGCTACGGGGAAATGGAGGAAATCTATCGTAAGCTGGACGTTCGCCACAACTCAAAGCTGAGAGTGGTGAAGGGAAACGCGACCTCACGTTCGCCCGGGGAACATTGAGTTAATTTCCTCTATTGCCTCGGTGAACGGAATCGGCCGGTATTTGTATCGCGCCTGAGCCGCTGGGCCGAGCAACTCTCGAAAGCGCCGATCAACACTCCCGGTCGAGTCCGGATTATAGACGATCAGAGCTCGCAGAGGCGATTTTCCAACGCTGCCCAGCGCATACAGCAAGCGAAAAAACGCATCCGTATCAGGCAGTGAGTACCCGATTACAAATATATATTCGGCTTCGGACAGATTGGTTGCGGCCGCGGCCCAGACCTTAGTTAAAGCGTGATGGTAATCCGCCTTGTTCCATGTCGGTGGTACGATCACTGGTTCAGGATTGACTTCAACCTTTTCGCGTTTGCGAAAGTATTCAACCAATTGCGAACCGACAGGAAGCATACACGATCCCTCTTCGTCCCACCCTTGTATCGAATACTCCTGAAAGTAGTTCGATAAATGCAATGGTTTTAATCCTGTAGGGTCAACGACCGACGCCCAGTTCAGCGATCCGTGCAGCTTCATCAGAGGAATCTGTGCATAGCGCTTGGGCGCCTGTTCGATCACATAATCGGGACCAAGATTCGCTCGGAACAATGCCATATCGGCAGCGATGTCGTAGTTGAATGTTATCACTGACACAGAATGTGAAGGCCGCGCGTTGCCACGCAGGTGCTCAAGTAAAGCTGTGAAATTATCGTAGGGCCGGGGCGCGCCGATGTGAGAGTGCTTTGTCGGAAAACGGATCCTGATCTCGAGTGTCTTCACAATCAGTTCTTTCAATGAAGCAATACACTGCGGGATCTCTTCAGCATCCACTCCCGGCAGGCGTTTAATGATATTCCCCAGTTCGAGAGCGGTAAAAATCGATTCGATATTTGTGAGATCGAGTTGGGATTTCGAGTGAACAGCTTGCAGCTTACCGATCGTGTCGAAAACGCGCTCGAAGTGCGGCTTTGTTTCTTTTACATCGCCCGCTCGGAGCAGATCTGCCGCCACATCCAGAAACTCTCCCATCAGGGGTGCGCCACATTCTTTCGACGTACCCGCACCAAGGATTAATACAACACTACTCATCGTAAATCCTTCGAGATCTGCTCCGTCACCTTATCATTTTTTTCTTGTTCTTCCGCAAATACGGCAAATTCTCCTCTAACCCCTTTTTCTTCGCCGACGTCGTGTTGCCATCTTCTTTAATACCAGTGATGTTGGCGGCCGGCACGAGGATCGGTTTTCCCTCATCGTCTGATACACAATAGCTGATACTGCCTCCACTATTGCCAGACGGCTCGAAGATGTAGAAAACCGGAAGCCATCTACCGTTATGCTCAACTTCAAATTTTCTAACCGGTGCTATCATGAGACCTCCGTAGTAACCTTGGTCGTCTTCTCCTCGAGATCGATGTCGAGACCCGACTTAGGAATGCGTACCAGCTCCTCCGGCTGACCGGCCGTGTAACCGGCGAAGTGAAACGGGCGGAACTCCGCGTCGGAGCCGCGGATGGGAAGGGTCTGATCTCCCAGGCGAAACGTCACGTCGAACCGCTTGAAGACAGGTTCCTCGGCGAACTCGCGGATGTCGAGATTGGTGACGTGCATCCCGGGTTCGATCCACTCTGGATCTCTAAGAACAGGAACAATGGAATCAGTGCAGGTGGAGACGATATCCGAGCCGCGGACTACGGCTTCCGCGCTATTCATCGGCTCAATCGGAATGCCGAGCTTTGCTTTCATTTCTTTGGCGTACTCTTCCCTTCGCTCTCGCGAGCGGCTGTAGACTTTTACCCGTTTTAGCTTGCGCACTTCGGCGAATGCTTCCAGATACGTCCGCGCCATTGCCCCGGAGCCGATAATGCCGACAATGTTGGAATCCGACCGCGAAAGGTATTTCACACCAAGTCCCGCACCACCTCCGACACGAAAATGTTGGAGGATTCCGTCATTGATCATCGCCAACGGCTCGCCGTTTCGCGTGCTAAACAACATTACCAACCCACAGTAGGTTCCGGGTTGGATGCAGAATTTTTGCTCGTTCTGCCCTTCCGGCCAACACACCACATCGGACTTCATGCGAATCGCGAACACTCCATAGGTGCGGCAAACCCCTTCCATGCTTCCCCAGCGATAGTAGCTATCCGGCCCTTCGGTGGGCGCCCAAACATCGATACGCGGCCGGTGTGTCGCATTGCCCGCAGCTAAATCTTTATAACCAACTTCCAATGCTTCGAGACAATCTTTCATCGAAAGCAGTTTGCTGACGTCGTCGTTATTGATCAGTAACATACATGCCTTTCTCTTGTTCCATTACTCTTCATTTGCCAAATCAGAACAGTAACAGACAGCGAAGACGATCGCTGCGGTGTATCATCGTCCTTCCCGTGAAGCGCAAACCAACAGATGCTGTTCATATAACGCCAGCGCTTCTGCGTTGCGTCTTCAACGGCTTTCAAAGCGACCTCTTGAAGCTCCGGAGTCGTGCAGTATTTTTCGACGATGGCAAAACCCTTGGAACCATGAATCTCATCAGCGTGGATATGCTCCTCAAACAAGCGGATTTCCTTGGATCTAGGTTTCCAGCCGTAATGCTGGTGAAGAGCCGGAACGATTTTCTTGCAGTGTCGAGGAACTGCGACTCGAGACCGATGAACATTCCTGCCAGCGCGGCCTGCCACTTCAGAGTACCAAACGGTTGCCGTGCGATGATGGAGATCGACTACTTTGTTTTTTTTGCATATAGCGAATCGATGTAGCCGCTTTTGTCCAGCTTTTCCAAGAAGGAAATATTAGTAAATTCTTCCGCACGGCGGTTTTTCGCTTTGGGGTTCTTCTCTTCCAAACTTGTCAGGATGAAGCGTATTCCTTCCGCCGTTGGATAGGGTTTATCCGGCACGAGTTTCAATCCGGCCTCTGTGTATGCCTCTTCGACTTCATCATCATTTGTGTACTTCAAGAAACGTTTTAGGATCGCCAACGATTCTTTTTTCTGAGTTTTGTAGAAATAAATCGCGTCTACAAAGGATTTAACCACTTTGCCGACAAGACCTGGATTGCGTTGAATGATTGAATCGGTGGTCAACACCGCCGATTGCAAGATGGCGAGCTTCAGGTCGACCATATTGAGCAAGATATTGAAGTCGAGCTTTCGCGCGGTGAGGGTGAATGGCGGCGTAATCACTGAGGCTTGCACGGCGCCGGACTGCATCGCCGCAAAGCGCGCATTTTGTGCCCCGACTTGCAACATCGTCACGTCTTTATCGGCATTGAGTCCAACTTTGTTCAAAGCGAGCCGTGTCGCCACATCCGTCGAACTGCCGAAGCGGCTAATCGCCACTTTGGTCCCTTTTAGATCAGCAACTTTCTTAATTTGAGGCGCGACCACGAGACTATAGGGGAACGTGTTCACTAACCCTAAAATGATGGTGGTGTCCGCTCCAGCTAATCGGCTGGTCACGGCGCTGGCGCCGTCTGACACCACGAACGGCACATCTCCGGCCAAGAGTGCCTGGGTCCCTCCGGGTCCTCCCCCGATGAAAACCAGTTTCACCTCCAAGCCGTTGCGGCGGAAGGCGCCGGAATCGTCGGCCACCTTGACGATAACCTGGAATGGGCTAATCGCCGAATAACCGATCACGACGTTTTCCGCGGTTTGTCCGGACACAACACGCGGGATCACGATTAAAAATGAAAGGACGGCAAACAACCTGATTCCCCGCAACGCCTGTAGCATCTCTTTGCTCCTCGATCCGCTGATCGTTAGGAATGCCAAGTCTGCAGAAAAATGTCGGACGGAATCTCACGGCCGATACCACACTCCATGGCGAGCTGGTAAACAATCAGCGCGGCCGCAGCAAACTGGATTCCAATCCCAATATTATTCATGAAAAATGTAATTTGATCCATACTGGATCTGCCTGGGTGCTTGCCGGAAATCACTTCGGCGAGTTCCGGCATGTATTGCATCCCTTGTAGATCGAAGCGATCACCCTTCATATATGGGATATCTTCCATAGGTGCGTTCGCTGAAGCATAGTTGGGGCCTTTGCCTTCCTTGACATGGACAACGGTGAGATCCGCACGCTTGAAAACTTCGTTATCGATCTCGAATCGTTTGATACCGCTAACATGCACACCCGGTCGTAGCCATTCACCGAACAGAACCGGCTCCATCGAGCTAGTGGCCGCAGCCATAATGTCCGCTCCATCCATCGCTTCCGCTCCTGAGTTTACCGCGTGTACCTCGATCCCCAGGGTCTCCGTCATCTCGCGAGCAAAATTCTCACGGTGTTCAGGATTATGACTGTAAACATTAACCCTGCGGATAGGCCGCACCGCACACATTGCTATTAGCTGCGCGCCAGCTTGCCAGCCAGAGCCGACGAGACCGATAGTTTGAGCATCTTGTCGGGCAAGGTATTTGACAGCTAGGCCGTTGGCCGCGCCAACTCGCATACGTTGGACATAACTATCGTGGATTATTGCCAGCAGTTCACCGGTATCGTTCTTAAAAAGCATGATAAACGCACACTGAGTTTCGCCCGGTCCAGCCATGACTTTTATCTGGCGCTGTTTGCCGTCAACGATTGGCCAACTCACGATATCTGAATTTACCCGAAGCGCGGTAATGCCAAGGCCAGGGACAACTCCTTCCATACTCTTGAACCTAAAGGTTTGTTGCGGTGTGGGAGTGTTGGTATGAATATCGGAACGAGGACGATTGACAGCAACCCCTTCCGCGAGTTCTTTATAGGCAACCTCCAGCGCCGCAAGGCAATCTTTCATCGACAAAAGATTTACGGCTTCTTCATTTGTAATGGCGAGAGTCATTGGGTTCTCCAATCAGTTTGAAAGTGCATCCTACTTGAGCATTCATATGTCAATTTAGCGAAAGTGTTCAAGGGCCTGAACTGCGGTCGAAATTCCCGCATCTTCTTGTCGAGCAAGCGCAGTCTGAAGAAACCGTTGATGTCGCAGTGAGAGGCCAAACACCGGTCACGAGGTACCGGACGTTTGAAATTTGCCGCTTAAAAAAATTCCTGGTAAGGGCTATCGGATATTAGAAAATGAAGCGGAATACCCGATTTCCGAAATGCAAGAAGCGCTCGAAGAGATTTCGGGCAAAAAGAATCGCGGCGAATCCATGCTGCCGACAGCTTTACCAGGCGAATCCCTCGCTATCAAAACCGTTATACAGAAGTCTATCTCGCCTGTTACTGTCGCGCCTCAACCACAAGGAGCTGTTCAACAGACCGGGCTTGTACCGCCGGCTCTTCCGCTCCAACATCTAAACCCAAACAGCTGTAAACTTGCTTGTATCGAGTAATACAGCTACAAACATTTTCATGCTACACACATATCCGCAACTATATTTGATCAAAGGTCGAATCGTTAGCACTCCCCCGCAGACGTTCAACGCCGAGTTTTTCGACAACGGCAAAGCATCAGCGACTCTCTCCGGACGACGATTGTTGAACGGAAATTACGAGCTGTTTGAGATGAGGGACTCGATCAGCACCAAATATAAGGCCCGGCTAATCAATCCTGATGGCCTGAAGCCTTTTGAAGGCGCGGATTCTAAGGGTTTTGCGGTCATGTCAGATGTCGACCTTCAGCTTGAGTGCGTATATGGCCTGACTAGAGCAACAGGTCGTGGGGAGGGTACTCACGTCAGAAGAGTTCACATAGACTCGTTAATCGCCATTGACGAGTGGCCAGTCTCACCGAATCACCCTATCCGCTCTCGCCAACCCTTCGGTGGAGAAACGAGACCGATCTGCGTTCTGAGATTGACTACTAGTTCGAATTTAGTCAGTTGCTCGACCTCTAAAATTAAGAAAAGTTATTTTGCCATACCATTGACAGAATACGCGGTTCAATATTATAGACGGGCAGCCATAAGAGGGGATCACTGAAGGGTTCGACTATTTCGGTGAAGCTACTGGGATTAGGATTTACCTCACGTGTTCGGCGCATGGCATGCATCGCATGCATGCCCTTCGTAATTGCTTTTATCGCTTTCAATATTCTCGACCTCGATGGTTCCAATCTAGCGTCTCTAACCAAAGCTTTCGATCGATTCGTCATTGACGCCGAGCTCGGAGCGTCGACGCGCATCGATCCTCTCCCTGAACGATTCGAATACTTCGAGAACGACCATCGTCTGCTAACGCTAGACGACTCTTCGGACCGAGCACGTCACAATACGAATGAATTGCGCGCGCTCTCCCGTTTAGAGAAAGCCCGCACACACCTCTACCACGTTAGCCTGCCGCGAGACTCCGTGCCTGGCTGATTCTTCATTTTCTCCTTGAGCACCTGATAGTCAGCTAAGAATTTACACCAGACTAGTTGTCAAAGGAGAGAATATGAAGATGGCACGAAATCTGTGCATAAAATATTCGGTATTTATTTTGTTGGCCGTACTAACATCTCCCGCAACGATGGTTCAGGGAACGGCTTTCGCGGCGGATGAGACTTTTCAAAACGTTTTTCAAATAGACGTGCCGGGTGGCCTCAATTCATTCGATATTGGCTTTGTTGATCCTCACATCGGGCGCTACTTCTTGGCCGACCGCACTAGCGCAACAGTCGATGAGGTCAAAACAAGCAATAACACGATCCACCAGCTTGCAAAGGGGGCATTCGTCGGCGTTCAATCCGGTACCAACACGTCGGGTCCCAACGGCGTGATCACGGCGAATAACCACACCGAAGTCTGGGCAGCGGATGGCGTATTGTGTAACAATGCGCAAAACGCGTGTGCTACTGCTACAACCCCCGCAACGCAAACCAGCCGTATTCAGGTCATTGACCTTAAGACAGGTCAAGTAACTCACACCATCGATAACGGCGGGCAAAGAAGAGCCGACGAGCTGTGCGAGGACCCGCAGCATCATGTGGTGCTCGTGGCCAATGACGATGATTTGGACTTGTTCCTCACCTTCATCTCTACAAACACCTATAAGATCGTCGGAACGATCAGTCTCAAGCACGGCACAGACTCAAATGCGCTAGGGATCAAAGCGACAGACGGCATCGAGCAGTGCCAGTGGAGCCCGCGGACTGGAAAATTCTATCTGGCCATCCCGGAAGTGAATGGCAGTGACAACCCATTGAAACTTCCAAACCAGCAGCCCGGTGCCGTGCTGGAGATCAACCCAGTATCCTTGAAGGTCGAGAAGGTTTTTCCGATTGACTTTGCGTTTCTCTCACAAACCGGGAATACCCCAGCCACTGCCGATTGTCTCGGACCCCAAGGAC
>Ga0207650_10000471_pt1 | contig 33839 bp, 32 predicted proteins | sample KBSS63metaG_FD_184325 | JGI IMG/M metagenome (GOLD analysis project Ga0207650, IMG submission 184325) | Switchgrass rhizosphere microbial communities from Kellogg Biological Station, Michigan, USA - KBS S6-3 metaG (SPAdes) (version 2) | ecosystem: Host-associated > Plants > Roots > Rhizosphere...
GAGGTGTGCCGCGGCCAGTACGACCGACTGCTGGCCGATCTGCCGTACCACGGCCACTTCCAGCCGACGATGCCGAACCGGTGCTGGGACGGCAGCGACTACGGCATCGCGGTGCTGGTGCGCAGCAGCGACGTCGGGTACGCGGGCAGCGCGCCGCTGCCCGCTCCGGCCGGCGGCGAACCGCGCACGGTGACCTGCGTACGGACGGCGTTCCAGAGCCGGCCGCTGGTCGCCTGCGCGACGCACCTGGACACCGACCCGGCCAACACGGCCAGCCAGGTCACGGCGGTGGCCGAGCATGCCGGGGCGTTCCGGGCCGGGGCCGCGGTCGTGGTCGGCGGCGACTTCAACACCACTCCGGGCCGGCCGGCGCTCGACCCGATGGACGCCGACTTCGTCGAGGCGGACGCCGCCGACGACGCGTTCACCGGTGGCTGCTCGCGGGCCCGCTGCGGCGACGGACCCGGGTACGTGCACCCGACCCGCAAGATCGACTACGTGTTCCTGTCCCGCGGCGACTTCACCGGCGTTTCGGCGCTGGTCACCTCGGCGGCCCACTCGGACCACACGCCGCTGAGGGCGACCGCGACCCTCGCCCCGGCACGCTGACCTCCGCCGGGCCGACCGCAGCCGGGTCGGCGTTGGTGCGAGCCACCGCCCGCGCCGGGTCCGGGATGCCGAAGCTCGGCGCGGCCGCCGGGTCGAGTACGAACAACTCGACCGGGAACGAGTCCGGCGCCCGCAGGTTGAGGTGCGAGCCGGCGTCCGACGCCACGACCCCCGAATGCGGCACGCCGTGCTCGTCCAGCCAGCGAGCCCACGCGTCCAGGCCGGGCACGTTCGGGACGGCCAGCGCGAGGTGGTCCAAGCCCACCCGGCGCTCGTCGAAACCGCCGGCCACCGCGCCGTCGTGGTCGCCGACGCCGATCGCCAGCCCGACGTCGACCCTGATCAGGAAGGCGAACCCGGGTTCCTCGACCACAGCCCGGAAGCCGAACACCTCGACCCAGAACTGGACCGCCGCCGGGACGTCGTGCACGCTGAAGCCGAGGTGGGACAGGCCGTGCAGTGCTGGCGCGGTCATCGCTTGGCCCCGCGGCACTGCAGGTAGAGCGGGAGGCCCAGGCACCGGCCGGCCGGGCCGAGGTACGCCACCAGGCGATTGACGAAGGTCCTCATGCCGGCACGATCCGGCGCCGGGCCCGCCGTTCGCGTCCGTGGAAGCACCTATCCCGGTAGCGTCGGGATGGTGATCGTCGGGCGCGCACCCGAGCTGGCCGAGATCGCCGCGGTGCTCGAGGCCGCGCGGCACGGGGCGGGCGCGAGCCTGTGCCTGGTGGGCGAGCCGGGCATCGGCAAGACGACCCTGCTCGACGCCGCGGCCGGGTCGGCGGCCGGATTCCTGGTGCTGCGCGCCACCGGCGTACCGGCCGAGCTCTCCCTGGGGCACGGGGCCCTGCTGGCGCTGCTGCTTCCGGTGCGAGACCGGCTGGACGCGGTGCCCGGTCCGCAGCGGGACGCGCTGGCGGCCGCGGTCGGCTGGGCCGGGCCTGGCGGCCACGGCGACCGGTTCCTCGTCGCCGCCGGAGCGCTGTCGCTGCTGGCGGCAGCGGCGGAACGGCAGCCGCTGCTGGTCGCGGTCGACGACGCTCAATGGATCGACCGGGAGTCTTCCGCGGTGCTGGCGTTCGTCGCCCGCCGTCTCGGGCACGACCCGGTCGCGCTCCTCGTCGCGGCCCGGCCCGAGCCTGACTCCGCGGCCGTCGTGGACGGCATGCGGTCGCTGGCGTTGGCCGGCCTGCCGGTCGCCGACGCGGCGGAGCTCCTGCGCGGCCAGGTCGGGGCCGGGTTGGTCGACCCGCTGGTGGTCGCCACCGGCGGCAACCCGCTCGCCCTGATCGAGGCCGTACGGCGGCTGACTCCGGAGCAGCGTCGCGGCTCGGCGCCGCTGCCGGACGTACTGCCGCTCGGTGATCGCCTGGCGTCCGCGTTCCGGCGGCCCGGCGACGCGCTGCCGGCGTGCGCACACCGGGCCCTGGTGCTGGCCGCGACGTCAGGCGAGCCAGACGCCGGTCCGGTGGTGGCGGCGCTGCGCGCCGAGGGCCACGACCCGCAGGCGGCGCTGGCGGCGGCCGAGCGGGCCGGTGTGGTCGCGCTGGACGCCGGCCGACTTACCTTCACCCACCCGCTGCTGCGCTCGGCGGTCTGGTCGACCACCCCCGCAGCCGAACGCCGGTCGGCGCACGCCGCGTTGGCCGCCGCGCTGGCCGGGGATCCGGACCGGCAGACCCGGCACCTGGCCGAAGCGACCGTCGGGTACGACGCTGGCCTGGCCGCCCGGCTGGAGGCGCTCGCCGGCCGGGAGCGGACCCGGCGCGGCTATGCCGCCGCCTCCGTGGTGGCCGAGCGGGCCGCCGGGCTGCACCCCGACCCCGTCCGGACCGCGTCCGCCCGGGCGGCCGCGGCGGAGGACGCCCTGCTCGGCGGTGACCCGAACCGGGTCCGCAAGCTGGCCGGGCAGGTGCTGGCCGGTCCCGCCGACGGCCCGACCCGGGCCCGCGCGCTGCTCGCTCTCGGCACGCTGGAGCACTACGCGGGCGCGCCGACCCTCGCCCGGCCGCTACTGACCGAGGCCGCCGGGCTCGGCAGCGGCGCGGTCCGGCTGCGGGCGCTGGCTGAGCTGTCCATCGTGGGCTACCGGCTCGGCTCGGCCGAGGCGATGGCCGCGGCGGCCGACGCGTTGGCGGCCGACGTCGACTCGACCGACCCGGAGCACGCGATGCTCGCGCACTACACGCGGGCCGCCGCGCTCGCGTTCAGCGGTGACTGGGTGGCCGCGCGGGTCGCGGGCCTGCGGGCGGTGGACCTGCTCGAGGGCGAGCCGAGCCTGCGGGACGAGCCGCGCCACCTGGTGACCGCGGTGCTGGCGCCGGCCTGGGCCGGGGAGCCGGAGCTCGTGCGCGGTTACCTCGACCGGCGAATGGACGCAGCCCGCGCGCTCGGCGCCCTGGGCATGCTGCCGCTCGCACTGAGCCTTATCGCCGGCGGTGCGATGGCCCTGGGCGAGCACCAGCTGGCGTACGCCTGGGCCGGCGAGGCGGTCGAGCTCGGCATCGAGCTCGGGTACGTCGCCGACCTCGCCTACAGCTACGAGGTGCTTGCCTTCGAACAGGCCGCCCGCGGCTTGCACGCCGACGCGGCGGCCGGGCTTGCCGAGGCGCGCCGTCTGGCAGACCGGGCCGACATCTCCGCCGGCGCCGTGCACGGGCACCTCGTGGCGGCGTTCGCCGCGCTCTGCCGGGGTGACCTCGACGCCGTGGTCCGGGTGCTGGAGTGGCGCGTCGCGGTGGACGGCGGGCGGCTCCCGCGCGGCGACTACCCGCTCGGGGTGGCGCCCGAGCTGGTCGAGGCGTACCTCGGCCTCGGCCGGCGCGACGACGCGGTCGCCCTGGCCGGCCGGCACGCCGAGGCCAACCGGGACTCGCCGGTGCCGGAGATCCGCGCCCACGTCGCCCGGCTCGACGGCGTGCTCGCCGCCGACGATGCGGCCGCGGAGGCCGCGTTCGAGGCCGCGTACGGGCTGCACTCCGACCCCTTCGGGGCTGCCCGGACCCGGCTGCTGCACGGCGCGCGGCTGCGCCGGGCCGGGTGGCGGGTGGCGGCCCGTGAGCAGCTGCGGGCGGCGGCGGCGGGCTTCGACGCGCTCGGCCTGGACGGGTGGACCGCCCGCGCGACCGCCGAGCTGGCCGCGACCGGCCAGCGGCCCCGGCGCAGCCCGCGCGACGGCGACCAGCTCACCTCCCAGGAGACCAGGGTCGCGCTGCTGGTCGCCCGCGGACTGTCCAATCGCGACATTGCCGCGGCACTGTTCGTCAGCCCCCGCACGGTGGAGCACCACGTGAGCAGCGTGCTGCGCAAGCGCGGGATGCGATCGCGGACCGAGCTAGCTGGCGCGTTCGGCGACGGCGGGGGCTCCCGCGCCCGATAATGCCGGCGTGTCCATCAGGCCCGCGGCACCCGGCGACCTGAACCGCATCCTCGCGCTCGCCGAGGCGCAGCGGGAGGAGTATGCGGGCTTCCAGCCGCGGTTCTGGCGACCGGCGGCCGACGCAGCCGAGGTGCAGCGGGCATACCTGCTCGGGTTGATCGAGGATGGCGATGCGGTCGCGCTGGTCTCCGAGCCGTCGTTCGGCTACGCGTTCGGGACCCTGCTGGCGGCGCCGCCGGTGTTCGAGCGGGGACCGGCGTGCCTGGTGGTCGACTTCGCCGTCGAGGACCGGCAGCTGTGGCCGCGGGTCGGCGTCGAGCTGCTGGCGGCGCTGCGGGTGATGGCCAGGGACCGCGGCGCGACCGACGTGGTGGTCGTCACCGCCCGCCTGGACGGACCGAAGCGGGCGGCGCTCACCGCGGCCGGCCTGGTCCCGGCGTCCGAGTGGTGGGTCGGCCGGCTCGACGCGCCGTAGCCAGTGCCCCGGGTCAGAAGTCCTCGCACCGCACGGGACCTCTGACGCGGGACACTAGCCGTGCAGGACCGCCTCGACGAGCAGGTCTCGGGCCGCGCCGGCCGGGCCCTCCATGTTGAGCAGCACGACCACGGTCGCGTCGGCGGACGGGATCCGCTGCACCAGCGTCGTCACGCCCGGATCGCCGCCGCCGTGGCCGAACCGCCCGTCGCCGTAGAGGAAGCAGCCGTAGCCGTAGTCGATTCCGGCGTCGACGGCCGCGTGCGGGGTGAGCATGACGTCCCGCCGGTCGCCGAGCAGCGACCCGTCGTCCCACCGGCGGAGGAACCGGTCGAGGTCCGCGGCCGTGCACTGGGCGCCGCCGTCGGCCCCGCCGATCACCGGGATCGAGTACACATTGGACCGTCCGGACGGGAGGTAGCCGACCGCCAGGTCCGGCACCGGCTCGTCCAGCCGGAAGAACCCGCTCGCGGCCATCCCGGCGGGCTCGAACACCTGCCGTCGCACGGCGTCCACAAAGGACAGCCCGGAGACCTCCTCGACGATCAGCCCGAGCAGGACGAAGCCGGCATTGGAGTAGTGGAACCCGCCGCCGGGCGGCCCGTACGGCGGACGATCGGCGAACAGCGGCAGGAAGTCGGCCGGCCGCTCGAATCGGTAGCACGGCCGGTCCGTCCACAATGTCTCGTACTCGACCGGGTCCGGGCCCTCCTCCTCGGCGTAGTCGGCGATGTGGGAGGTGTGGCTGAGCAGATGGTGCACGGTCACGTCCGGCCGCAGCGTCGAGGGCCGCCGGTCCGGCGGCAGCAGCGCAACCACCGGCGCCGCGACGTCGACGCCGAGGGTCGCGACCGTCACCGCGGTGAACATCTTGGTCACCGAGGCGAGACCGAACCGGGTCGCCGGCGTGACCGGGATTCCGGCCGCGCGGTCGGCCAGGCCGAAGCACTCCTCGAACTCGACCCCGTCCGGGCCGGTGATCTGCGCGATCCCGGACAGGTCGAGCTCCCGCAGCCGCTCCGCCAAGTCCGCCATGAACCCAACGTCCCACACGGCCGCCACGGATTTACCGGCTTCGGCGGCGGCTCGGGCGGGGCTCGGGCGGTGGCTCGCGAGGGGGCTCGAGCGGCGTTCAGGCGGCGGCGCGGGTGCGCAGCCGGCGCAGCGCGACCGCGCGGCCGACCCGATCGCCGGCCCGAAGGCAGGCCTCGTAAGCCTCGGCGTACCAGGCCAGTGCCTCGACCCGGCGGCCCTGCCGGTCCCGGCAGCCGGCCAGCTGCAGCAGCGCCGCGGCCCGGTCGGCCGGCCGGCCGAGTCCCGGCAGCGCGGCCCGCAGCTGCTCGGCGCCCTCATCGTGCCGGCCGAGCCGGCACAGCGTCAGGCCCAGCCGCAGCCGCATCTCCGGGTCGCCGCCCGCGGCGGCCCGCTGGTAGAGCAGCAGCGCGTCGTCGTCGGCCAGCTGATCGCCCAGCGCCCGCGCGAGCCGCAGCGCGAAGGTGGGATCCGGGACGGCGAGCAGGGTCGGCAGCTCGGCCGCCAGCCAGGAGCGGGCGCCGGCAGCGGATCGGAACGGCGGCAGCGCAACGGTCGGGCCGTCCGGGGCGGCGACCGCGGCGGCGGCGATCGCCCGGGTCAGCAGGTGGCGCAGCAGCCGGTCGCGGGCGGGGCGGGTCTGCGCGTTGTCCGCGGTCGCGGCGCGCAGCGCGGCGGGCACGACGACCCGGCCGCCGACCGTGTCGACCAGCCCGTCGGCGGCCAGCCTCGTCACCGCCGCGCGGGCGACCGGCCGGGACACGCCGGCCAGCGCCGCCACCGAGCCCAGCGCCGCCGACGGCCCGGGGTAGACACCGAGCAGGCGCAGCAGGCTGCCGGCCTGTTCGGCCGGCGCGGGCGCGGCGCGATGGTGCACGCGCGGCAGGGTGCGCACGGATCACCTCCCGATTCCTCACCGGACAGAGCAGCGGGAACGCGCCGCGATACGCCCGCACCGACCGGCCGAGTCGGCCGAATCGATCCTGACGCGCACCAAAAGAAACTCCATAGGCATCCTTTGCACTTTCGGTGTATCAGCTCGGAATTCGGGCCGTTAGCGTGCGCAACGACCTCTTCCGGTCGACCATTGCCGTTCTGCCTGGGGGGATGAGTGTCCCGAGCTGGTCTCCGCCGTGCACTGGTGTGCGCGACAGCCGTATCCACAGGCGTTCTCGGACTGGTGGGAGTGGCGGAGGCCGCTCCGGCGCCGTCCGCGTCCGGCCCCACCCAGCACGTGATCGTGCTGCTGAAGAACCAGCACTCCGAACTGCCCGCGACCGCGGCCGATGCCGGCCGCCGCGCGCAGGTCACGAACAGCGACCAGGCACCCCTGGTCGCGCGGGCCAAGAGCCACGGCGGCAAGGACTTCCGGCAGCTGCACGTGGCGAACGCGTTCGCCACCGCGGTGCCGGCCGCCGAAGCCGCCGCGCTGGCCGCGGACCCGTCCGTCGCCGCGGTGGTGCCGGACAAGCTGATCAAGGCGCCGAGCCCGGACCGCGAGAAGCCGTCGAAGGCGGCGCCCGGACCGGTGTCGAACTTGGTCTGCCCGACCGACCCGAGCAAGCCGCTGCTCGAACCCGAGGCGCTCGACCTCACCCACACGACCGAGGCGCACCGGATCTCGACCGGCAAGGGCGTGCGGGTGGCCTTCCTGGCCGACGGCGTCGACCCGGACAACGCCGACTTCATCCGCCCGGACGGGTCCCACGTCTTCGTCGACTACCAGGACTTCTCCGGTGAGGGTCCGTTCGCCCCGACCGGCGGGGCCGAGGCCTTCGGCGACGCGAGCTCGATCGCGGCCCAGGGCCGGCAGGTCTACGACCTGGCCGACTACGTCAACCCCGCACACCCGCTGCCCCCGGGCTGCACGATCCGCGTGCTGGGCATGGCTCCGGACGCCGAACTGGTCGGTCTCAAGATCTTCCCGGCCGGCGGGTTCGCGTTCAACTCCTCGGTCCTCGAGGCGCTGGACTACGCGGTCACCCACGACCACGTGGACGTGATCAACGAGTCGTTCGGCAGCAACCAGTTCCCGGACACCAACGACGACCCCACCGCCGTCTTCAACGAGGAGCTCGTCCGGGCCGGCATCGTGATCACCGCGAGCAGCGGCGACGCCGGCGACTTCAACACGATCGGTTCGCCGGCCAGTACGCCGGGGGTCATCTCCGTCGGCGGCACGACGATGTTCCGCAGCTACGCGCAGACCACCGGCAGCGGCTTCCAGCTGAGCAACGGGAAATACCGCAGCAACGCGATCTCGGCGCTGAGCTCGAGCGGCTTCACCCAACCCGGGCGGACCATCGACCTGGTGGCGCCCGGTGACCTCGGCTGGGCCCTGTGCTCGACCGACGTCGACATCTACCAGAACTGCTTCGACAACAAGGACGAGCCGTCCCCGATCCAGCAGTTCGGCGGCACCAGCCAGTCGGCGCCGCTGACCGCCGGGGCCGCGGCCCTGGTCATCCAGGCGTACCGGGACAGCCACCACGGCGCCAGCCCGAGCGCGGACCTGGTCCGGCGGCTGCTCACCAGCACCTCCGAGGACCTCGGCCTGCCGGGCTCGCTGCAGGGCGCGGGCCTGCTCGACTCGCTGGCCGCGGTGAAGGCCGCCCGGTCCATCCGCGGCGGGTCCCACCCGGCCGACGGCGAACTGGTCGCCGGCGTCAACCAGCTCAACCTGTCCGCCAGGGCCGGCGGCTCGGCGACCGCACGGGTGCAGGTCACCAACGTCGGCAGCCGGCCGCAGGTGGTGCGGTCCTCGATCCGGACCACCACCAAGGTGCTGGCGAGCACCGCCAAGACGGTGCCGTTCGACCGGGACAGCCTGCCGACGTTCGTCGACGCCTTCGGCATCACCCGGACGTTCACCACGACGAAGTTCTCGGTGCCGAGCGGCGGTGACCACCTCGCCGTGTCGATCGCGTGGCCCGGCAACGGGCAGTTCACGGTCCGGCTCGCCCTGCTCGAGCCGGACGGCACCTACAGCGGGTTCAGCCTGCCGCAGGGCGCCGGCAGCGGCTTCGCCGTCGTCGACATCCCGCAGCCGAAGGCCGGCACCTGGACCGCGGTCCTGTTCAGCTCGCCGGGCGCGGTGGGCTTCACCGGGACCGTCCAGTTCGGTGCGACCACCTTCAAGAACGTGGCCAACGGCTCGGCATCGCCGCGGCAGCTGGTGATCCCGGCCGGCGCGACCCGCACGGTCACCGTCCGGGTGCCGGCCCCGCGCAAGGCCAGCGACACCAGCGATGCGCTGGTGCTCACCGGCTCCGGGCCGAGCACGGTCATCCCGATCACGCTGCGCACGCTGGTGCCGCTCGACCGCAACGGCGGCACGTTCACCGGCGCGTTCGCCGGTGGCAACGGCCGCGGCGGCATCCCCAACCCCGGCGCCTGGTACGAGTTCGACATCAGGCACGGCACCAAGGCGCTGTCGGTCGGGTTCACCGTGAACGGCAACACCAACCAGGCGCTGTACGGGTTCCTCATCGACCCGAACGGCGAGCCGGTGTCGGAGAAGACGAACCAGCGGGCCGACGGCACCCTGGTCGGCAGCCTGCAGTTCAGCACGGTCAACCCGCAGCCGGGTCGGTGGCGGGTCGCCCTGGCCGTGTTCGGGCCGATGTCCGGCACCGCGCTGGAGACGCCGTTCACCGGGAAGATCTCGCTCGACCCGGCGAAGGTGTCTGCGCCCGGCGTGCCGAACTCGCCGTCCGTGCACCTCAAGGCGGGCAAGCCGGTGACCACGACGGTCCGGTTCACCAACCGCGGCGCGGCCGACCAGGCGTACTTCCTGGACGGCCGGCTCGTCGGGCGGGCGAACCTCCCGCTGGTGGTGGACAACGCCGAGTTCACGATCGTCAACGCACCGCTGGGGCCGTTCCCGGCGGCGCGGGTGCCGACCGAGTCGGACTCGTTCCACATGGCGGGAACCGGCGACGGGCCGTTCAACTTCGAGGTCTCGCCGTTCCCGGCCGACCACACGGAGGACCTGTCCTTCGAGGGTGACCCGGACCGCGAGGCGGGTCCGGTGGGCACCAGCCCGTCGGTCACGGTGTCCGACCCGATCGTGGCGCCGCAGACCTGGCTGGCGCTCCCGACGATCGGCAACGGGCCGTTCGGCGACGCGGGTGCCGGGACGGTGCACATGCACTTCACCGCGAGCGCGCACACCCGCCCGTTCGACGCGGCCGTCGGCTCGGCCACCGGTGACCCGCTGCTGGCGTACGTGTCGGCCGACGCGCCGGCGGCGACGCCGGTGACGGTGGACGTGGGCGCCAGCGGGTCGATCCAGCTGACCATCACCCCGACCGGGGCGAAGGGCACCGTGGTGCGGGGCACGCTGTTCCTGGACGCGATCGACCCGATCACCGGGAGCACGGACGAGGTTGCCGCGCTGCCGTACGCGTACACGATCAGCTAGCAGGGACGAGAAGGGCGCCCTCCCCGCGCGGGGAGGGCGCCCTTCGCCGTGTCCCGGCTCCGGTCTCTAGGGTGAGCCGGTGACTGTGTTCGACCAGCTCACCGACGCGCTGTCGGCGTCGAGCTGGGCGTATGCGCTGATCTTCGCGGTGGTCGCAGGCGACGCCGTGCTCCCGCTGCTGCCCGGGGAGACGATCGTGGTCACCGGCGGGGTGCTGGCCACCAGCGGCGACCTCAACCCGGTGTTCGTGTTCCTGGCCGCCGCCGTCGGCGCGTTCGCCGGCGACTCGGCCTGCTACTGGATCGGCCGCAAGCTCGGCACCAGGGCGGCCCAGCGGTTCCTGCGCGGCGAGCGCGGCAAGCGGACGCTCGACTGGGCGCAGAACGCGCTGGAGCGGCGGGGCAAGACGCTGATCGCGGTGGCCCGGTTCGTGCCCGGCGGGCGGACCGCGGTCGCACTGACCGCCGGCACCACCGAGTACCGCTGGCGGACCTACGCGCTGGCCGACGTCGTCGGCGTCTCGGTCTGGAGCGCGTACAACGTCGGGCTCGGCATGATCGGCGGGGCCACGTTCGAGCACGAGACCTGGAAGGGGCTCCTGCTGGCGTTCGGCCTGGCCGCCGCGGGCGCCGGGATCATCGAGGGCGTCCGCTGGCTGTGGCAGCGGCGGAAGAAGGCGCGCGCGGCTTGACCCTGACATCGTGTCAGGGCCTAGACCGGGGGAGTCATGTTCGGAATCGGAGACTTCGCCAGCTACGGCCGCGTGTCGGTCCGGATGCTGCGGCACTACGACGCGATCGGCTTGCTCCGGCCCGCGTACGTGGACCCGGCCACCGGCTACCGCTCGTACCGGGCGGCCCAGCTCGCCCGGCTGAACCGGATCGTCGCGCTCAAGGACCTCGGCTTCACCTTGACCGAGGTACGCACGATCGTCGACGACGAGGTCGGCCCGGAGGAGCTGCGGGGGATGCTGCGGCTGCGGCGGACCGAGCTGCGCTCGCGCATCGACGCGGACGAGGCCCGGCTGCGCCAGGTCGAGGCGAGGCTCCGGATCATCGAGACGGAGGGTGCAATGCCCAGCGAGGACATCAAGGTCAAGGCCCTGCCCGCGGTCCGGGTCGCGCACGCCGACGGGGTTGCCGGTGGCTTCGAGCCGGCCTCGATCAGCCCGGTCATCCAGCCGCTGTACGACCGGCTCTGCGCCGACCTGGACAAGGCCGGGGTGCCGATGGTCGGCCCGGCCCTGGCCTGGTACGACGACGCGCCCGGCGGTGGCGTGCTGGTGCACGCCGGGATGCCGGTGGAAGCCGAGCCCGGCACGTACGACGGGTACACCGTCACCGACCTGCCGGCGGTCGAGCTGGCTGCCACGATCGTGCACCGCGGCCCGATGGACGACGTGATGCCGACGATCCAGACGCTCGCCCGGTGGATCGAGGCGAACGGCTACCGGTCCGCCGGCTACAACCGCGAGCTCTACCTCTCCTACGGCGAGGGTCCCGGTCCCTGGGAGGTCGAGCTGCAGGAGCCGGTCCGGACCGGCTGAAATCAGACCCGGTTCATCGTGTCCGGGTCGGGCCCGGTGCGCTCCTGCCGGTCCAGCGCGGTGATCTCGGCCATCGCGTCGTCGTCGAGCTGGAAGTCGAACAGCCGGAAGTTCTCCTCGATCCGGCTGCGGGTGACCGACTTCGGGAAGACGACGTCACCGCGCTGGATCGCCCAGCGCAGGGTGACCTGCGCGGGCGTGCGGTCCAGCCGCTTGGCGATCGTGGTGATCACCGGGTCGTCGAGCAGGCGGCCGCGGGCGATCGGGGCCCAAGCCTCGGTGACGATCCCGTGCTCGGTGCCGAACGCCCGCACGTCGTCCTGCACCAGGTAGGGGTGCACCTCGATCTGGTTCACCGCCGGGACGACCTCCGCCGCGGCCAGCAGCCGGCGCAGGTGGTGCGGCTCGAAGTTCGACACGCCGATCGCGCGGGCCCGGCCCGAGCGGTAGATCTCCTCCATCACGTGCCAGGTGTCGACGAAGTCGCCGACCCCGGGCAGCGGCCAGTGGATGAGGAACAGGTCGACGTGGTCGAAGCCGAGCTCGGCCAGCGTCCCGTCGAAGGAGCGCAGCGCGTCGTCCCGGGCATGGTTGGGGTTGTCCAGCTTGCTGGTGACGAACACCTCGTCCCGGTCGAGGCCGGCGGACCGCACCGCCCGGCCGACACCGGCCTCGTTGCCGTACATCTGCGCGGTGTCGACGTGCCGGTAGCCGACCTCCAGCGCGGTCCGGGTGACGTCCTCGGTCTGCTCCGGCGGCACCTTGAACACGCCGAACCCCAGTTGGGGGATCTCGACGCCGTTGTTGAGCCGGACGGTGGGCACAGCGGTCACGGTTGCGAGGTTCCCTTCGTGGGTCGGGTCTGCACCTCACAGCTTCCCCGACCCGGGAGCGCCGCAAGCGCAGAGGTGCCCCGGCACCTGACCGTGCCTCCAGGCGGCCCGCACGCCCGACCCCGCGGAACCCCGCCCCGGCCCCCCGCCGCCAGGCGCATCCCCCCGCGGACGGGGCCGGCGGTGCGGGCCGCCAGCCTGGACGATAGGCGGCAGAGGCGACCTGGTCATGATGGCCGATTGGTCGTCACGGGAACCGGTCCGGCCATCCCGCGCCATTCCTGTCGCGGGAGGCAGTAGTTTCTTGCCGCAGCCTTCACCCCGGGAGTCCCCCCGTCATGCCGGCCACTGGCAGTCGCGTCGCCCGCACGGCCTTCGCCCGGCTGATGGTGCGCTGCGCCGTCGGGCTCCGGATCGGCAGCGCGGTGGCGGCCGGCATCGCCGCGTTCGCCGGCCTGGCGCCGCCGGCCACCGTCGTCGCGGTGGCCGCCGCGGTCACCGTCACCACCGTGTGGTCGGCGGCGTACGCGGTCCTGCTGCTGCGGCGCCGCGGCGGTGGCTGGCCGGTGCTCGGCGACGCGGCGGTGGCGGCCGTGCTCGGCCTCGCGGTGGGAAAGCTCGTCCCGGCCGCGGTGCTGACCGACACGACCGGCTGGGTGTTCCTCTACGCGAGCACCACGGTGATCATCAGCCCGCTGGTCGCCCGGACCCTGGTCGGGCTGGCGGTCAGCGTCGCCGTCCCGGCCGCGTACGCCGCCGGCCTGGCGCTGGCGACCGCGGCCGAACCACCCGGCGGTGCGCTGCTGCTGTTCGTCCAGGGGGCACTGGTCACCGCGCTGATGACCGTGCTGCGCCGGGCGGCGGCCGCGGCCGACGGCGCGGTGCTGCAGCAGGAGGCGACCGAGCGGCAGGCGGCGGTGTTGGCCGCCCGCCGGGCCGAGGAGCGCGAGCACTACCGGCTGCTGCACGACAGCGTCTCGGCCACCCTCACCGTGGTCGCCGCCGGCGGGATCGACACCGGCTCGGCGAGCCTGCCGGCCCAGGCCCACCGCGACCTCGCGGTGATCGAGCGGCTCAACGCGCCCGACCAGCCGGCCGGCCCCGACCTGCCCGGCTGGCTGCGGCCGGTCGTCGACGGCCGGCCGGTCACGGTCGACGCGCCGATCCCGGCGGTTCCGGTGCCGGCGGCGGTCGGGGCCGCGCTCGCCGGCGCCACCACCGAGGCGCTGACCAACGCGGCCCGGCACGCGGCGCCGGCCCGGGTGCAGCTGCACGCGGCGGTCGAGCCGGACGGCGCGGTGACGGTCCTGGTCGCCGACGACGGGCCGGGGTTCGATCCGGCGGCGGTGCCCGACTCGCGGCGCGGGGTGCGGGAGTCGGTGGTCGGCCGGATGCGGGCCGTGCAGGGCGACGCGACCGTCTCGTCCCGGCCCGGCGGCGGCACCCGGGTGCTGCTGCGCTGGCCCGGCCGACCGGACGGCGGCGACGACCCGGCCGCCGGCGCCGGGCTGGGCGAGATGATCGCGACCCGCTACCGGCGCGGCCTCGATCTCGTGGTGATCCTGCTCGTCGGCGTCTGGCACGTCGGCAACGACCTGCTGGTGCTGCTGGCCAACCGGGGCGACTACCGCTGGCCGGTCGCCGAGGTGCTGTCCTGGCTCGCGCTGGCCGCGATCGGCGCGGTGGCCGGGATCCGGCTCTGGCAGGGGCGGACCGGGCGCACCGTCACCTGGCTGCTGGCCGGCGGCGCCCTGGCGGCCGGCGCGGTCGGCATCGCCGCCGTCCCGGCCGACCTGCTGCTGTCCAGCGCCGACTGGGCCTGGGGATCGACCGGCTGGTTCGGCGTGCTGGTGCTCTTGCGCCGGCCGCCGCGGGAGCTCGGCACCTTCCTCGCGATCAACGCGGCGGTCGCGGTGGGGGTGCTGGCCGACGCCGGCGCGCTCGACCGGATCGGCCTGGCCCGGGCCGCGACCACGATCTACGGGACGGCGGCGCTTCAGCTGACCCTGCTGCTGGCGGCGCGGGCGCTGGCGGCGACCGCCCAGCGGGCCGCGGCGGTCGCCGAAGCCGAGAGCGCGGTCCGGCGCCGGCGGCAGGTCGCCGAGCGGCTGCACGCCGACCGCCGGCAGCGCTACCGCACCGTCCGCGACGCGGTCGCCCCGCTGCTGGCCGGGCTCGCCGACGGCACCCTCGACCCGGCCGACCGCGAGGTGCGGCACCGCTGCGCGGTCGAGGCCGGCCGGCTGCGCCGGCTGTTCGCCGAGACCGACGACGTCGCCGACCCGCTGCTGCACGAGCTGCGCGCCTGCAGTTACATCGCCGACCAGCGCGGCGTGGCCGTGGACCTGCAGCTGACCGGCCGGCTGCCGGCGCTGGACCGGGACGTCCGCCGGGCGCTGACCGAGGCGCCGCTGCTCGCGCTGGCCGGCGCCGAGCGGCGGGCAAGGGTGACCGTGCTCGGCCGGAGCGACGAGGTGGCGGTCAGCGTCCTGGTCGACGGGCCGGGGCCGGCGCCGGCCGATCCGGCGGGCACGGCAAGCTCGACGGTGATGGTGAGCATGCTGGAGGAGGACGACCGGCGTTGGGTGGAGGCACGATGGCGGAGGTGACCGTCGTCCTGGTGGACGACCATCCGGTGGTCCACGACGGCGTACGGGCCTGGCTGGAGCAGGACCCGCAGCGCCGGGTCGAGCTCGTCGCCGCCGGGGACGACGTCGAGGTGGCGTGGACCGCCCCCGGACTGACCGCCGACGTCGTGCTGCTCGACCTCAACCTGCACGGCACGATGGTGGTGCCTGAGGTCAGCCGGTTCGCCGAGGCCGGCCGCCGGGTGGTCGTCTACTCCGAGCATTCCGACGACGCGACCGTGCTGGCCGTGATGGAGCGCGGGGCGTACGCGTTCCTGGCCAAGCAGGAAGCCCGCGACCACTGCGTGGCGACGATCCTGGCCGCCGCCACCGACCGGCCCTACGTGGCCCCGCTCGCCGCCGGGACGATGGCCGCCGACGAGCGCCCCGACCGGCCGGCGCTGTCCGACCGGGAGCGCACCGCGCTGCTGCTGTGGTTCCAGTCGATGTCCAAGGCGGCGGTGGCGACCCGGATGGGGATCGCCGAGACCACGGTCCGGCAGTACATCCAGCGGGCCCGGATCAAGTACGCCAACGCCGGGCGGCCGGCCGCGACGCGCACCCAGCTGCTGGCGCGGGCGATCCAGGACGGCCTGATCCGCGCGGACGAGGTCACCGAGTACGCCTCCCGGGCCAGCCGCACGACCTGACCGCGGGAGGGTGGCCGGCCCGGAGCGCTGGAGGGGAGGGGGCCGGCCACCCGGCCCGTCAGCGCAGCGACGCCCCCGGCACGAACGTGTAGCCGAGTCCCTTGATCCCCGTGACGGTCGCCTGCAGCTGGCTCAGCGGGTAGTCGGGGTGGAAGAAGAAGCTCGCCACGCCCTGGGTGACCACCAGGTTGGCCCGCGCGTTCGCGACGATGTCGGCCGGCGACCGGGGCGGGTTGTTGTTGAACAGCTCCGGTTCGTAGTTGCCGAGATTCTCCGGCAACACCGTGGTCCCGTACACGTCGTTGACCGAGTACGGGAAGAACTGGCCGAACACGTGGCTCGGGTCGGTGGCGCCGCTGAGCAGGCCGCCGAAGTACAGCTCCCGCTCGTACCGGGTGGTGTAGACCTGCCGTATGCCGGCGTAGTCCGCTGCGGTGGCCGAGTAGTGCGGGGTCTCGAAGATCGTCGGCGTCGCCAGCCCGGCGGCCCCGAACAGCGACCGACCCGCCTGCACCCGGGACGCCGCCCAGGAGGTCGAGTCGCCGGGCAATGCGCCGAGCAGGATCACCCAGTCGGTGATCTCGCACCCGTCCGCCCGGAAGTTGTACGGCGGGTTCTGCGTGGTCGAGCAGCGCGACCGGTAGAACTCGAAGTCGTCGGCGGTCACGCCGTCGTACGGGTTGTCGATGTTGCTGAACTGGTGCGTGGTGCCGTGCTGGATCAGCGTCCCGCCGCGGGCGACCATGTACTTGAGAGCGGACACCAGCGTCGGCCGCTGCGCGAGCGTGATCTTCTGCGGCACGCCACCGGAGAAGAATCCGGTCGGGTCGTCGTACTCCGGAATCACCCCGACCGTGAACGGCACGCCCTGGCCGGACAGGTAGTCCGCGAACCGGCGCAGCGTGGCCGGATCCGAGGTCGGGTTGACGTCCTCCAGCCGCACCGCGGCCCGCTTGCTCGGCGTCGCGGACGGTGCCAGCGCCGCGAACAGCAGGTCGGCGAAGATCAGCATCCGGTCCGACTCGGACATGTACGGGAACGGGATCTCGCCGAGGTAGGTGAGGTTGGCCGACCGGATCGCCCACGGGAGGCTGGTCCCGGTGGTCTGTGCGATCTGGGCGCAGGCGACCGCGGCGCCGGTGCCGTCGCTGCAGTTGGCACGGGCCAGCACCGTGACCGCGGTCGGGTTCACCAGATGTGGTGAGACCACGCCGCCGGCGTTGAGCGCCGAGCGGGTCAACGTCTGGCCCTTGTACGATACCGACACCATCCGGTCGGTCGAGTCGATGAACGACGTCGCCGGGTCCCAGCCGTACTTGGCCTGGAACGCGGCGTTGCCGGTGCTTCCGCTCGAGCCGGCCAGCTGCCAGATGTTGTAGCCGGCCCAGATCACCGGCTTGGTCGTCGTCACGATGTCGCTGAGCAGGGCGGCCGGCAGCGGCTCGTCGTAGGTCGAGCCGAGGTAGACCAGCGCGGTGTGGTCGGCGACCTGCCCGGCCACGTAGCTGGTGGCGGGCTCGGCGGTGACCCGGCCGAAGTGGCTGGCCAGCGTTCCGCCGGCCAGCGCGTAGAGCTCGCCGAGCCAGCCGAACTCGCTGCCGGTGTCGTAGAGGACCAGGGTGCTGGCCGGGCCGGTCGCACCGAACGTGCGCGCGGTCGGCGGCGGCACCACCGCAGCGGTGGCCAGGGAGCGGGCGGGGCCGCGCACCGCGGTGCGCGGCGTGGTCGCCGGACGGGCGGACGGCGGCGCCGGGGGGCCAGGCAGCTGGGGCAGCGCGCCGGACGGCTGTGCGGTCGCCGGTGCGGTCGCCGGCTCCACCGGTGCCGCGACCGGAGCCGCGCCCGCCGGTGGTGCGGCGGAGACCAGGAGGGCGGCGACCGCGCTCGCGGCCAGCACCGCGGCGGTTCGGCGGGAGGCTCGCAGGAGCGTCATGGGATCTGCCTTTCCACGGCCGGAAGCGACGGTGCCGGGATGCGGACGGTGGGAACCGGGTCGAACTCGTCCGGCCGCGGCGCGAGTCCGAAGTAGTGGGCAAGGGCCTGCACACCGCGACGGGCGGCCTGCCCGTCGCCGTACGGGTTCACGGCGGTGGCCATCCGGCGGTACAGCTCGGGGTCTGTCAGCAGCGCGGTGACCGCGGCAACCACAGCGTCCTCGCCGGTGCCGACCAGCTGGACGGTGCCGGCGGTGACGGCCTCGGGCCGCTCGGTGGTGTCGCGCATCACCAGCACCGGCCTGCCCAGGCTCGGGCCTTCCTCCTGGACTCCGCCGGAGTCGGTGAGGATGAGCGTGGCCCGGTGCATCAGCCGGCAGAAGCCCCCGTACGGAAGCGGCTCGGTCACCACGACGTTGGCCAGCTCGGCCAGTGGCGGCAGCACCGCCCGCCGGACGATCGGGTTGCGGTGCACCGGCAGCACCAGGATGAGCTCCGGGAAGGCGCGGGCGATCCGGCCGAGCGCCCGGCCTACGGCCCGCAGCGGAGCGCCCCAGGACTCCCGGCGGTGCGCCGTGACCAGCAGCACCGGACGGTCTGTCTCGTCGAGCCGGTCCAGCGCCGGGTCCCCGTACGGGAGCCGGCGCCCGACCGCCCAGTGCAGTGCGTCGATGACCGTGTTGCCGGTGACGAGCACGCCGGCCGGGTCGATGTTCTCGGCCAGCAGGTTGTGCCGGCTCTGCGCGGTCGGGGCCAGGTGCAAAGCGGTGAGCTGGGAGGTCAGCCGGCGGTTGATCTCCTCCGGGAACGGCGAGGTCGGGTCGTTGGTGCGGAGGCCGGCCTCGAGATGCACGACCGGGATGTGGGCGTAGAAGGCGGCCAGCCCGACCGCGAAGGTCGTCGAGGTGTCGCCCTGCACGACCACCGCGTCCGGCCGGCGCTCGGCCAGCACCCGCTCGACGCCGGCAATCGTGCGGGTGGTGACCTGACCGAGGCTCTGCCCCGGTTCGAAGATGTCGAGGTCGACGTCCGGCTGGATCCCGAACACGTCGTTGACCTGGTCGAGCATCTCCCGGTGCTGCCCGGTTACGGCCACCAGCGGCCGGAACTCCGCCGAGCACCGCAGCGCCCGGACGAGTGGGGCGACCTTCACCGCCTCCGGTCTCGTGCCGTAGGCGATCATGATGATCCGCTCGGCCATCTCGACTCCTCCCCCGTGGTGGTCACTCGGCCGTGGTCGGTACCGGCGTGATCTGGATGTCGGTGAAGCGGACCCGGGCGTCCTCCGTGTAGAGACCGAGCGCCCCGGTCCGGTAGGGCGCCGACCGGTCGGTGTAGCGGGCCAGGTGGCGGCCGTCGGCAGCGACGTCGATCTGGTCGCCGACCTGCACGATCCCGATCCGGTGCCAGCTCCCGACCGGGAAGGTGGGGGTCCGTCCGGAGGCCAGGAAGCGCTGGCCGCCCGGGTAGCGCGGGTCCTGCTTGGACAGCTCCCAGCCGGTCGGCTTGAGCGCGAGCGCGTAGAACCGGCCCTCGCCGGCGTAGTGCCAGAGCACCCAGCCCACCTCCCACGCCCGCGGGTTCGGGCGGCGAAGCTGGCGCTCGGTCTTGAGCCGCACACTGATCGCCACGTCCCCGTACGAGCGATCGGTGACCACGAGCGCGGCGTGCGTGTTCTGCGCCGCGGCCGGCGCCTTCGGGCTCAGCAGCAGCCCGTCCCCGTCCGGCCGGATCTCGCCGTAGCCGTTGAACACAGCCGTCCAAGGGCCGTGCCGGGAGCCGTCCTGCCACGGCCGGTTGTCCCCGTCCGGCATGCCCGCCGCCAGCGCGGCGAGGAGCACCACGAGGCCGACCGTTGTGACCCGCCTCATGGCGTGCTCCCGGCCAGCTCGACCACCGCAGGTTCGACGGTGCGCTCCGTCTTGGTCCAGCCGCTCTCGCGGCGCAGCGCGCGGACCACCGCGCGCCAGCCGGCCGCATACCAGATCAGCCCGTAGCCGACGTACACGTGGGCGAGCACGATCGCGCCGGACAGCGACAGGCCGTCGTCGCGCTCCTTGGTCCAGTAGACGACCGAGTACGCGACCGCCGGGCCGAACGCGAGCAGGTAGGTCGACAGGAGCCACCATCCGGCGGGGTCCTGCCCGCCGGCCAGCAGCACTGCGTACGCGCCGAGGGAGAGGACGAACGAGCTGGTCATCAGCGAGGCGATGAGCAGCAGCAGCGGGCTCGACAGGTGGTAGAGCAGGTCGGCGCGGGCCCGGCCGGGCGTCCCGCGCAGGATCGTCGGCACCAACCGCCAAGACTGCAGGTGGCCCTGGAACCACCGGGTGCGCTGTCGCAGCAGCCGCCGCAGACCGACCAGACCCTGCTGGTGTACGGCCGCGGTCGAGCAGAAGTCGTTGCGCCACCCCCGGGCGAGCAACCGCACGCCGAGGTCGAGGTCTTCGGTCAGGCAGCGCGACCACGGAGCCGGTCCGAGGTCCTGCAGCGCGGACAGCCGCATGAACTGCCCGTTGCCGCCGAGGCCGACACTGTTCAGGTGCCGGCGACCGCGCTGGAACACCTCGGTGAAGATGACGAACTCCATGTCCTGCATCCGGGCCAGCCAGCTCGCCCGCCGGTTGTTGATCCGGACGCCGATCTGGACGCCGGCCACCGTGCGGTCCGCGAAGTACGGCGTGACCTCGCGCAGCGCGGTCGGCTCCAGCCGCCCATCGGCGTCGACCACGGCGACGATCACCCGGTCCGGGTCACGTCCGGCCAGGCGCCCGCCGGCCACCAGCTCCCGGACGGCGGCGTTGAGGGCCTCGCCCTTGCCCTGCCGGGCGTCCGGCGCTCGCCGGCGCAGCAGCCAGACCCGATCGCCCTCGACCGCGGAGACGACCGCGGCCGTGTCGTCGTCAGAGTCGTCGTCGATGACCATCACCGCGTAGTCCCGGCCGGGGAACGAGAGCAGCCGGCGGAGGCTTGCCATGATCACCCGGTCCTCGTTGAGGCAGGGCAGCATGAAGACGAAGAAGAGGTCGTCGGGGATCGGCCGGCGGGCGTAGACGCGGGCGACGCTCCGGCGGAACCTGCGTGGGTCGCGCCGGGAGGCCAGCAACATCGCCAGCCCGTACGCGAGGCTGGTGCCGACCAGGGCCGCACCGAGCCCGATCAGCGCGACGTCGTGCGCGGGGACGGGGGTGGGCGGGGGCGGCGGCAGCGGTGGCACCACCCACGGCGGTGGCGCGACCGGGTTCGCCAGCGGCAGGTCGGCCACGCCTCGCTGGTCGCCGAGGGTCACCGCGAGCGGGTGCGGGAGGGCGGCGTGGTCCTGCACCTGGACGTAGTACTGGTGGGTGAGCATGGCCGGGATCGCGGACAGCTCGTCGACCGCGCGGTACACCGCGCCGCCGGTGGCCGCGGCCAGCCCCGCAAGCGGCGAACCGCCGGTGGCGCTGAGGTCGAGCACGAACAGCGTGGTTCCGCTGGCGGCCAGCCGGCGGCGCAGGTTGTCGAGGATCGTCGCGCTGGCCGGCACGGTCCCGGCCGTCACCGCCACGACCGTCCGGCGCACCCGGGGGCCGGGGGCGAAGTCGGCGAGCGCCGCCTGCAGCCGCTCTGCCGGCGGCAGCACCGCCGCTCCGCCGGCCAGCGCGAGACCGCGGACCGCGCCGGTGGGATCGGCGCTGATCTCGGGCATCGCGGCTGGATCGGCACCGGTGAGTACGCCGGTCCGAGCGCCGGCCGGCAGGCCGACCACCAGCCGGGTCAACGCGGTCCGCTGCTCGGCCAGCCGGTTCGGCGCCACGTCGACGTCCGGAACGACGACCACTTGCAGGTCGCCGGCGGACAGCGAGGTGACGGTGGCCGGAAGCCGGCCGCCGGCAGAGCGGATGACCAGGTCGCGGCGGACGCCCGCCAGCGTGCCGGCGTGCGCCGGGGTCAGCACGAAGCCGACCTCCGGCCACCGCGACACGTCGACCCGGGAGACCGTGAGCGTGCCTGGCGGCTCGGCTGCGGCCGGGTCGGGAGCGAGCGACAACAGCAATGCCGGCGCCAGCGCGGCCACGCCGGCGACGACCCGCCTCCAGGCCCCCCGGGTCACCGTCATTCCCCCGGCAGTCCGGACCGCGGCGCCTGCTCGGCTCCGGGCAGGGCGTCCACGCCGTACCCGGCGGCGTCTGCCGGGGCCGGCCCGGGCAGGCGGGCGGGAGCGAGCCGGGGGAATCCGGCCGGCCGCGCGCCGTCGTCTACCCGTCGGCGCAGCAGCCAGCCGTACGCGGACAGGCCGAGCGCGAGCAGGAGGTAGAGCCCGAACAGCGCGCCGGCACCGTCCAGCAGCAGCCGGGCCACCGTGCTCAGCAGTCCCTCGCCGGGCACCAGTCGCGCGCCTGCGAGCGAGAAGGCCGTGCCGACGCCCGCGGTGTAGTGCACGGCTCGCCTCAGGCCGCGGGCTTGGCGGAGGCAGCGTGCGGACGCGCGATGAAGTCGGGCATCGAGCCATGTCCCCCCGCACGCTCGGTGGCAGCGGCGTCGCCACAGGTCGACGACGACCTGCCTCCGAACGATGCCGGGCCGCGCCGCCGAACGGCTCGCGCAATGGGGGGAGACGGCCTACGTCAAACTCGTTAGCCCACGCCGCCGAGCCGGCCGGCCGCCGCGCTCAGCCATCGGCACCGGTGGCGAGCGACACCGCCCCGACCGACGAGCTCACCCCGAGCTTCGTCAGGATGCTCTGCACGTGGGTGCGGACGGTATTGGGCGACAGGTGCAGCCGGGCCGCGATCTCCGCCCGGCCGAGGCCCTCGACCAGGCAGGCCAGCACCTCCCGCTCCCGCGGGGTCAGCCGGTCGAGCCGGTTCTGCGCACCCCCGGCGACCCGCCCTCCGCCGCCGTGGGTCAGCTCGGCCAGCGCCGCGGTGAGCAGCCGGGGCGGTACGCAGGTGCCGCCCGCGTTCGCCTCCCGGACCGCGCCGAGCAGCTCGCCGGTCGACCCTTCTCGCGGTACCCAGCCGCGGACACCGGCCCGCAGCGCGGGCGCCAGCAGGCCGGACTCGCTGCGGTCGGCCAGCAGCACCACGACCCGGTCGGCACGGTCCGCGCCGGGCCGTGGCCAGCCTCCGCGTCGTCCGCCGCCGGACCGGGTCGCCGGCTCGAACAGCCGGACGTCGCAGACCACCACGTCCGACGGGGTCAACGCCTCACACCGGCGCAGCTCGTAGGTGGAGGTCACCGCGCACCGGACGGAGAGATCCGGCTCAGCGGCGATCGCGGTTCCGACCGCCTCAGCGAAGGCCAGGCTGGCGTCGACGACGGCGACCTCGATCACCTCGGCAGCATGGCGGACCGGACGGGACCGGGCATCCGCCGACGGGGCTGATTCCGGCCGCCTACCGCTTCGGCCGGCGTAGCTCGCCGGCGAGATCCTCACGGGCGATCAGGGCGACGGCTTGCAGGCGGGAGTGCACGCCCAGCTTCGTGAGAACGTTCTGGACGTGGGTGCCGGCGGTACTGGTCGAAACGCCGAGGGCGCGGGCGATCTCCTTCGTGCTGCGGCCGGCCACGACGCCCCGTAGCACCTCGCGTTCCCGGCCCGACAGCCGGCGCAGCCGATCTCCCGGCGGCCCGCCCGCTGGCCGGGCCCGTACCGCCGCCCGCAGCAGGGTCGGGTCGATCGCGACGTCTCCGGCGGCCACCCGGTCCAGTGCCAGCAGGATGCCGGCGATGCTCTCGTCCTTGAGCAGGAAGCCGTCGGCGCCGGCCGCGAGCGCGGCCTGCACCAGCAGCGGGTCGGACCGGGCCGAGAGCATGATCACTCGGCACGACGGCCGGTCGGCAGCGATCCGCGCGGCGGCGTCCAGTCCACTGCCGGCCGGGAACACGACGTCGAGCAGGCAGACATCCGGATCGTGCTCGAGCACGGCGCGGTGACCGTCCTCAGGCGTCTCGGCCAGCGCGACCACCGCGTGCCCAGCGAACTGCAAGGCCGTCCGGAACGCCTCGATCAGCAGCCTGTGGTCGTCGCACAGCACGATCCGCATGGCTCACGCACGGGTGTCCGATGCTGCGAGTGGCAGCTCGAGTCGGACGACCGCGCCGCCGGTCGGACCGTCCTGGATCTCCAGCGCACCGCCGCAGGCCGACGCGACGTCGAGCGCCACCGTGAGGCCCTTGCCGGTGTGCGGTGGCATGCGGCCGAAGCCGGGCCCGTCGTCCGCGACCTCGATCCGCACCCGGCCGCTGTCGCGCCGGACACCGATCTCGACCAGGCCGCCCGGGCCCGCCGCCCGGACCGCGTTGTCGACCAGGTTGCCCACCGCGCGGCGCAGATCGAGCGGGTCGACCGGCACGGCCGCCGGATCGCTCGCCCGGCAGCGCAGCCGGCCGGCGAAGCGAGGTGCGACGCAGGCGACGGCGTCGAGCACGACCGAGCCGACGTCGGCCCGCGCCCCGGCCGCCGGGTCCGGCGCTGACCCGGCCGACCCGACCAGGGCCGTCATCAACTCGGCCAGCTCGCCGATACGGCGCAACCGGTCGGCCGCCTCGGCCGCGGCCGGACCGCCGTCCGGCGGCAGTGGTGTGCACGCCAGGGCACGGACGGCAGCCAGCGGTTGTCCGAGGTCGTGCAGCAGGCGAGTGTCCGGTGCGGTGTCGGCGTCGCGCGGGCGCGAAGGCTGGGTTACTGATCTGGAGATCAGCGGAACCACCTCGCCTCGGAACGGGTCAGCTGATGCCAAGGAGCGGCGTTCGCACCATTGATATCCGCAGAGGTGACTGACCGACCGCTCAGTGATGACGGGTCTCGGGCCTCCTCCTTCGACTCGGCCGGTGGTACCTACGCACGCTCCCCAAGCTCATCCATACCCGCCCGGTACGGTTGACACGTGAGCGAGCCGGCCGTCACCGAGCGCCTTTTCCACGAGACCGCCGCGGAGAACAGCATCCGCGCGGCCGAGCGGCTGTCGGACGACGCGTGGGCGCAGCTGACCGAACACCCGGAGAAGTTCCGGGTCCTCACCGGCGACCGGCCGACCGGCGCGCTGCACCTCGGGCACTACTTCGGCAGCCTGCAGCGCCGGGTCGAGGTCCAGTCCCGGGGGGTGCAGACCTGGCTGCTGCTGGCCGACTACCAGGCGCTCACCGACCGCGCCGGCTCGGTCGACCTGCAGGACTCGATAACCGACATCGTGCTCGACTACATCGCCGTCGGGATCGACGTGCAGAGCGACCGCGGGCTGGCCTTCCGGCACAGCCAGGTGCCCGAGCTCAACCAGCTGATGCTGCCGTTCCTCTCGCTGGTCTCGGTCAGCGAGATCGAGCGCAACCCGACGGTGAAGAGCGAGATCGAGACGCTCGGCAGCGGCCACGTGACCGGGCTGATGTTCAACTACCCGGTGCACCAGGCGGCGGACATCCTGTTCTGCCACGGCAACCTGGTGCCCGGTGGGCGGGACCAGCTGCCGCACGTGGAGATCACCCGCAAGATCGCCCGCACGTTCAACAAGACCTACAGCCCGCGCCGGCGCTACTTCCAGGAGCCGGTGCTGCTGTTCGGCGAGGCGCCGATGCTGCTCGGCACCGACGGCAAGAAGATGGGCAAGAGCGCCCGCAATGCGATCTTCATCCGGGACGACGAGGCGACGACGGCGGCGGTGCTGAAGAAGGCCGTCACCGACTCCGACCCGCACATCGCGTACGACCCGGTGAACCGGCCGACGGTCGCCAACCTCCTGCTGCTCGGTGCGCTGGCCGCCGGGACGACGCCGGAGGCGGTCGCCGACGAGATCGGGTCCGGCGGCTCGGCGCGGCTCAAGGCGTACGTGACCGAGGCCGTCAACGAGCACTTCCGGCCGATCCGGGCGCGCCGGGCCGAGCTCGCGGCCGACCCGGAGATCGTCAAGAGCGTGCTCGACCGGGGCAACGAGATCGCCCGGGAGACCGCGCGCAGGACGCTGCGCGAGGTCCACGAGCTCATGCATCTCTAAGGGAACCAGGTCGTCCCCATGGACGACCTTGGGGTTGTGACCGCAACCGCCCGCCGGCTCGCCGTGGTGTGCACGGCCGCCGGGCTCGCCGTCGTCCTCGCCGCCGGCCCTGCCCTCGCGCACGTCGAGGTCGAGGCCACGCCCGCCCGCGCGCTGGCCACCGACGCGCTGCTGTCGCTGACCGCGGAGGCGGAGTCCGGCACGGCCGGGATCAGCGGGCTGCGGATCCAGCTGCCGGCCGGGCTGGTGCCGGCCGACCTGCGGTTGGCCTCGGGGCCGGCGGGCTGGCGGCTGACCGGGACGGCCGGCGTGGTGACGGTGAGCGGGCCGGCGCTGCCGGTCGGGCGGTCGTTGCGGCTGGGCATCCGGGTGCGGCAGCTGCCCGACGACCGGCAGCTGGTGCTCAAGACGATCCAGTCGTACACGGACGGGAAGCAGGACGCGTGGATCGAGCTGCCGACGGCGTCGGTGCCCGAACCCGAGCAGCCGGCGCCGATCGTGCGGTTGCAGGCGGCGGCGCCGGGGGCGACCGCGGTGCCGCGGGCCGCGCCGGCCACCGCCGTGCCGAGCACCACCCCGGCGTCCGCGCCGACCCCCCGTACTTCGGGGGCTGCGCCGGTCGCGGACCCAGCGGAAGATGGATCCGTCGCTGTGTGGATGTTCGGCGGCGTGCTGGCCGGGATCGCCGCGCTCGGTGTCATCGTGCTCGCCGCGCGTCGACGCCTGCGATGATCTGGACGTCCACTGGCGCGGTTGGCGCCGTGGGCCGCAGGGCGGCCCGGATCGTGGGGATCCGGGCCGCCCCCTTTGCCACCCCGCGCGCAGTCGGAGGCGTCCCCGGTTGTACGCGAACCGTGGGATCCGCGCCGTCCCGCCCCTGACTTGGGCTGGTCTTTGGAACTATGGCACAAGCTTTACTTGTACGGAACCCACTCCCCGCAACTCACAGCAAGCCGGCCCCGCCCGGGGTCAGGCTGCGTGCGTGCTGTGGGCGGAGTGCGTGGGCCGGCTCGGTCACCAGATGGACCGGACGGCCCGGACCGTGCGGGTCCGGGCCGTCCGTGGGGGTGGTGGCTCACGCTGTGGTCGGGGCCGGCGGCACCGGCGGTGCCGGCGGCGTCTGCGGGGTCTGCGTGACCGTCTGCTCCGACGGCATCAGGATCCAGAGCAGCGGGTAGATCAGGATCTGGCTGCCCGGGATGACGAGCAGGATCAGCACGAACAGCAGCCGGGCGGGCCAGGGGTCGATGCCGAAGCGGCGGCCGAGGCCGGCGATGACGCCGCCCAGCACACGACCGTCTCGCGGTCGCACCAGGCCCTGGTCGGCGAAACGGGCGTGGATCTCGTTCACGGTGTTCCTTCCTTCTGTGGTTGACGGGATCCACTGTGCGCCCGCACCGACCCTCGGCACATCGGGGACCGCCCCGAGCCGGACCCGGATTCCTCGTCTCAGGGTGGTGTGACCGGCAGCGCTTTTGTCGGTGCCGGGCGGGATCATGCGGGCATGGCGCGCTGGGCGGATTTCGAGAAGGACGCACCGGAGTTCGCGGCCCGGGTCAGGGCCGTGCTCGACCGGCACAAGCACAAGACGATGGCGACCATCCGGCGGACCGGGGCGCCCCGGATCAGCGGGGCGGAGATCCAGTTCGTCGGCGGGGACGTCTACACCGGCTCGATGCCGGGCGCGGTGAAGGGTGCCGACCTGCGGCGCGACCCGAGGGTGGCGTTCCACTCCCAGTCCGAGGACGCGGACGAGAACGATCCGGAGTCCTGGGTCGGCGACGCCAAGTTCTCCGGCCGAGCGGTGCTGGTCACCGACCTGGCGGAGCTGTCCGCGTTCTGGGCGGCGTACGGGGGACCGGAGCCGCCCGGCGGCGCGGACGCCTCCGACCTGTTCCGGATCGACGTCGAGGACGTCGTGCTGGTGACGATCGAGCTGCCGCACATGGTGATCGAGTCCTGGCACGAGCGCGGCGGCTACCGGCGCCGCGCCCGCACCTGACGGTCGACCGGCGCCGCGCCGGCACCTGACGGTCAGCCGGTCCCGGGGTCGGTGCCCGCGCGGCGGCGGGCGCGGGCGGCCGCGCGCGGGCCACGGGCGGAGCGGGCGATCTCCGGCCAGTCGGTGCGGGCCTGCTCGTCCACGTCCCGGTGCCGGCCGGCCGGCCGGTCGGGATCGGGTGGCGGCGAGACCCCGAGCCGGTCGGCGAGGCCGATCGCGTCGAACGGCGCCCGGACCTTCACGTCGTTGTCGAAGTAGACCAGCACGTCCCGGGGCTGGCGGGGCGCCGGCGGCGCCAGCACGGTGCCGTCGGTCGGGGTGCCGCCCGCGGCCCAGGTCCGGATCCGGGCGGCCCACCGGTCCAGCGCCGGCGGGTCGTACCCGCTGACGTACAGCTCCTCCTCGCCGTGCAGCCGGATGTACACGTGGTCGGAGGTGGCGTCGAGCAGCGCCGGCCACCTCCCGGCGGTGTCGGCGACCACGAGCGCGACGTCGTGCGCCCGCAGCAGCTCGACGAAGCCGGCCGTCTCGAACGAGCCGTGCCGCACCTCCAGCGCGTGCCGAAGGGGCCGGTCGGCCGTGGTGGTGAGCAGCGTGCGCCCGTCCATCCGCTCGTCGTGCCGGGCGGCCAGCTCGGCGGCGGCACCGGTGCTGCGCGGCAGCTGGGCGAAGAACCCGGCCAGCCGCTCCGGGTTGTAGCCGAGGCTGGGCGGCAGCTGCCACAGCACCGGGCCCAGCTTCGGCCCGAGCGCCAGCACGCCGGAAGCGAAGAAGTTCGCCAGCGGCGCCTCGACGCCGGCCAGCTTCTTCATGTGCGTGACGAACCGCGGCCCCTTCACCGCGAAGACGAAGTCCGCCGGCGTCTCCGCCGCCCACCGCGCGTACGACTCCGGGCGCTGGAGCGAGTAGAACGAGCCGTTGATCTCGATCGTCCGCAGCCGGCGCGAGGCATACTCCAGCTCCTTCCGCTGCGGCAGGCCGGGCGGGTAGAACACGCCGCGCCAGGGCGGATACCGCCAGCCGGAGATGCCGGTCCGGACGTCGCTCACGCCGTGCTGACTACCACGTTCGGGTCGTTGCCACGCGTGCCGGATCCGCTGCGCGGTGCAGCCCGCGCCGCGCGCCCGGGTCAGCGGCGGGCGACGGCCAGCACGTGGGGGCTGGCGCCGAGCAGGGACGGCTCGGTCTCGATCCGGGCCAGCTGGCGCAGCAACCAGTCGCGCAGGGACGGGTCGTCCAGCCACTCGTCCGGGTCCTCGACCAGGGTGCCCGGGCCTTCGACCGCGTACAGCCGGACCGGGTCGAAGCCGGCCGCGGCGACCTCGGCGGCGAGCTCCTCTGGCCGGGCGAAGTGCGCGGTGGTGAAGCGGTGCGGCAGCGCGTCGGGGTTGCGGTGGGTGCCGGTGTGCAGGCCCGACTCGACGACCCCCGGATGGTCGCAGGCCCAGCCCTGCCGGAGGCCCTCGATGAAGCTCGCGAACCGGCTGACCGCGACCGCGGCCAGCACGCCACCCGGGCGCAGCACCCGGCGGGCCTCGGCGAGCGCGGCGGTCCGGTCCTGCTCGTCGCCGCACTCGTAGTACGCGACGACCTCGGGCGGGAGCATGCATCGACGGTAGGCCGGTGGGCGAGTCGATTTCGGGGTATCAACGGATCATGGTCATGCCGCCGATCGACCCGGAACCGCCGACACCGGCACCGGACCCGACGCCGCCGGGACCGGCGCCCGACCCGATGCCGCCGTCACCCGTGCCGGACCCGAACCCGCCGACGCCGGATCCGTTGCCGCCGACGCCCGACCCCGGCCCGATGCCCAACCCGGGGCCCGACATCGACTTCTGATCCCGCAGACTCCCGCCCGGCCGCTGACCCCCGACGCGGCCGGGCGGTGTCACCGCGGGGGTCGAGACCGGCCCGTCGGTACTGTCCAGGGGCCCGGCGTTCCTCGGGGCGGGGTCAGTGGTCGGGGGAGCCGGAGGCGAGCTGGCCGTCGGACTCGGCGAGGCGGCGCCGAGAGGCGAGGATCTCCTCCTCGGCGTCGTGCCGGCCGACCCAGGTCGCCCCCTCGACCGACTTGCCGGGCTCCAGCTCCTTGTAGACGTTGAAGAAGTGCTGGATCTCCAGCCGCTCGAACTCCGGCAGATGGAAGATGTCCCGCAGGTGCTCCATCCGCGGGTCGGCGGCCGGCACGCAGAGCACCTTGTCGTCGCCGCCCATCTCGTCCCGCATCCGGTACATCCCGATCGCCCGGCATCGGATCAGGCAGCCGGGGAACGTCGGCACCTGCAGCAGCACCATCGCGTCCAGCGGATCCCCGTCGTCGCCGAGGGTGCCCTCGATGAACCCGTAGTCCGCCGGGTACTGGGTGGCCGTGAACAGGGTCCGGTCCAGCCGGATCCGCCCGGTGCGGTGGTCGTACTCGTACTTGTTCCGCTCGCCCTTGGGGATCTCGATCGTGACGTCGAACTCCATCGGCCGCTCCTCCCAGGAGACTGGTCGTCCCGGAGTCTAGGGTGCGGTGATCCGTCCGTACGGGGTGCGACGAGACGCCTAGGCTTCGCGTTGTGCGGTGGACGGGGGCGCGGCTCGCGATCGCCGGTGGCAGCGCGCTCGCGATCGGGGCGGCCGCGGTCATCGGCGGGGTCGTCGTGGCCGGCAGCGGCGGGGCCGCGGACCAGGGTGCCGCGCCGACGGCCACTGCCAGCCCGTCGCCGAGCCCGCTGGCCACCCCGACCCCGGTGCTGGCCGCGCCGCCGACCGGCCCGCCGCAGACCGCCACCGGCGTCGCCCGCAAGCTCGCCGGCCCGCTCGCCGACCACCGGCTCGGCAGCAGGGTCTCCGCCACCGTCGTCGACGCCGAGACCGGGCAGGTTCTGCTCGACCGCGGCGCCGCCGACCCGGTCACGCCCGCCTCGACGGCCAAGCTGGCCACCTCGGTCGCGTTGCTGTCGGTCACCGAGCCGGACCAGCGGCTGACCACCAGGCTCGTCGCCGGTTCCCGGCCGGGCGACGTCGTGCTGGTCGGCGGCGGTGACCCGACCCTGTCTGCGGCCCCGGCCGGCAAGCCGACGGCGTACGAGGGGGCCGCGCGGGTGAGCACGCTGGCCGCGCTGGCGAAGCAGGCCGGGCTCGGCCCGGTGAGCCGGGTCGTCGTCGACTCCAGCCTGTTCTCCGGTCCGACGATGGCGCCGACCTGGAACCCGGCCGACGTCCGCGGCGGCTACATCGCCCCGATCACGGCGGCCATGGTCGATGCCGGCCGGCAGGACGGCCTGCGGGCCCGGTCTACGACGCCGGATCTCGCCGCCGGCCGGGCGCTCGCGGTCGCGCTCGGGGTGCCGAAGGCCGCGGTGGTCCGCGGCCGGGCGCCGGTCGGCGCGACCGCGCTGGCCGCTGTCGGCTCGCAGCCGATCCCGCGGCTGGTCGAGCAGATGCTGCTCGCGTCGGACAACGTGCTGGCCGAGGCGCTCGCCCGGCAGGTCGCGATCGCCGAGGGCCGGCCGGCGAGCTTCGCCGGCGCCGTCGACTCGACCCGGGAGGTGCTGGCCCGGCTGGGGATGCCCGCCGGGGACCGGCTGCTCGACGGCAGCGGGCTGTCCGCCCAGGACCGGGTCACCCCGGCGTTGCTGGCCGCGTTGCTGCGGGCCGCCGCCGACCCTGACCAGCCCGGGCTGCACGCGCTGGTGCCCGGCCTGCCGGTGTCCGGCTACCTCGGCACGCTCGACGATCGTTACCGCACCGGGCCGGCGGCGGTCGCGGCCGGTGAGGTGCGGGCCAAGACCGGCACCCTCGACGGGGTCAGTTCGCTGGCCGGGCTGGTCCGCGGTGCCGACGGGCGGCTGCTGGTGTTCGCGGTGGTGGCCGACCGGGTCCCGGCCGGTGGCACGCTGCCGGCCGAGGCGGCGATGGACGAAGTGGCCGCCGCACTGACGACGTGCGGCTGCGGTCAGTGACGGACATGGTGCTGGTCGTGGTGCTGCTCCATCACCCTGGCCAGCCCTGACATCCCGGTCAGCAAGCCGTTCCGCTCCTCGTCGGTCAGCTCGGCGAACAGGTACTGATGCTGGGCGCTGACGTGGCCGCCGATCCGCTCCGCCGCGGCGGCGCCGGCCGGGGTGAGCGCCAACCGGTAGTAGCGCCGGTTGGTCGGGTCGCGGACCCGCTCCAGCCAGCCGCGCCGCTCCAGCCCGGCGGCCAGCCGGCTGGTCGTCGACTTCTCCAGCCCCAACCGCTCGCCGAGCTGCTGCTGGGACAGCGGACCGGCCTCGGTGAGCTCGGCGAGCGCGAACACCTCGGACGCCGAGGCCCGCACGCCGTCGTGGTCGTGCGGCTCCAGCAGCCCACCGGCCCGGACGAGCCAGCGAAGCAGCCGCCGCAGCTCGTCGTCGGGAAACGGTTGTGCCATACAACTCTCCTGCCCTACAGTAGTTGTACTACACAACTCTAGGAGGACCAGATGCCCCACGGCCACCGGCTCCGGCACCTGTTCATGCACCGGGACGGGAGTATGACCGGCTGGTTCGGCGACCCGGAGCACTACGACCGGTTCGCGGGCCGGTTCGAGCGCCGGCTGCGGACCGGGATCGCCACCGAGGTCGCCGCGTTGCGGCTGCCGGCCGGCGCCCACGTGCTCGACGTCGGCACCGGCCCCGGCCGGCTGCCGGTCGAGATCGCCCGGCACAGCCCGCAGGTCTGGGTGACCGGGCTGGACGTCTCACCCCGGATGATCGAGGCCGCCAAGGCGGCGATCGAGCCTGGCCAGCAGGTGATCGCCGAGGTCGGCGACGTGGCCAAGCTGCCGTACCGGGACGGCAGCGTCGACCTGGTCGTCTCGACGCTCAGCCAGCACCACTGGCCGGACCGGCCGGCCGCGCTCGCGGAGCTGGCCCGGGTGCTCGCGCCGGGCGGCCGGATCTGGATCTACGACCTGCGCGGGGCGCTACGGACCGCGCAGGCCGCGGCCGAGGTCGCGTTCCCGGGGGCGGACGTGCGGGTCGACCGGGTGCGCTCCGGCATCTTCGGCCGGGTGCTCGCCCGCCTCACCATCCAGCCCGCCGCCGTGACCGTCTGACCGTGCCGCCTGCCGGTGTGGACGACTGCGCCGGGCCGGATCGGCTGCTCGGCGTACCGTGGCCGCATGAGCATCCAGCCCGGAATGGTCGACTGGGACCTCGCCGTCTCCACCGCGACCCGGTTGATCTCGCCGGGGCCCGAGGTGTCCCGGAGCGAGGCCGACGCCGCGGTGCGCTCGTTGCGCGACCAGGTCGAGGTCGCCGCCGCACACGTGGAGCGGATCACCGACCTGCACCCGGTGGGCCCGATCCCCGTGACCAGGGTGGTGGACCGGCCCGGCTGGGTGCGGGTCAACGCCGAGGGCATGTCCCAGCTGCTCACCCCGCTGGTGCAGACGCTGGAGGAGCGCCGGCCGCGCCCGGCCGGGCGGTTCGAGCAGACCGTCGGGCCGAAGGCGACCGGGCTGCAGGCCGGCGGCGTGCTGGCGTTCCTCTCCGGCAAGGTGCTCGGGCAGTTCGAGTTCTTCGCCGACCCGGCCGGGCAGCTGCTGCTGGTCGCCCCCAACGTGGTCGAGGCGGAGCGGTCGCTCGCGGTCCCGCCGGGCGACTTCCGGCTCTGGGTGGCGCTGCACGAGGTGACCCACCGGGTGCAGTTCACCGCGGTGCCGTGGCTGCGCGGGCACCTCGGCTCCGAGATCGACGCGCTGGTCGACGCGACCGACCTCGACCCGGACGCGGTGCGCGAGCGGCTGTCGGCGTTCGTCAGCCAGCTCGGCTCGGCGCTGCGCGGCGGCGAGGAGTCGCAGGGAATCCTCGGGCTGATCCAGAGCCCGGCGCAGAAGGAGATCATCGAGCGGCTGACCGCGTTCATGTCGCTGGTCGAGGGGCACGCCGAGTACGTGATGAACGCGGTCGGGCCGGACGTGGTCCCCTCGATCGCGCAGATCCGCGAGCGGTTCGGCCAGCGGCGCAAGGGCACCGGGCCGGTCGACCGGCTGCTGCGCCGGCTGCTGGGGCTGGACGTGAAGATCCGGCAGTACGCGGACGGCAGCAAGTTCGTCGGCGCGGTCGTCGAGGCGGTCGGGATCGACGGCTTCAACCAGGTCTGGACGTCACCGGAGACGCTGCCGCGCAAGCCTGAGCTGGCCGACCCGCACGCCTGGGTCGAGCGCGTGCACGGATTCCGCCCCGCGGCGTCCGCGTAGTCGCGCAGACCCCGGCTCGCCGGCACCGCTGAGTCCGCCGCGGCGCCTGCTGGTGGCCGGCGTGTTCCGCCCCGGGTGCGTGCGTGGGTGCTGCGGCTGGTGGTGCAGAGACGTAGCCGGCCGGGGATCGTCTGCCTGA